>OJFG01000419.1_pt1 | contig 14379 bp, 15 predicted proteins | sample 1594071 | NCBI WGS metagenome assembly OJFG01 (sample SAMN05416818, study PRJEB24817) | seawater metagenome | isolation source: Sea water | place: Canada:Atlantic | collected 2013-07 | reverse complement strand
TTCACAAACACTGTGAGCGGATGGTATCGAGCGAAACCCTTATCAGCCAGCCCTAAAACACAGCATTAGGGCGATTCAGGATGGAGCCCTGACCCTGGACTGAGGAGCGGATTCAGTGGGTTCTTTGGCGTCCTGATCCCCCTCAGTTGTCTTGTCAAAAAAGCTCAACCTGAGCTTGAGCTCGGTGAGCGGTGGGCCCGCAGGGGCCGCGTCGGCGTTGGTCTCTGGCGGGACGGCCTTGAGCTCTAGATCACTGGGCTGCACCAGGAGTTCCAGTTTCTCCATAGCGCGCAAGAACTGCAGCACCCCCACATAGGGGCCACTCACTTGCAGCAGCACCGCCGTTTTCTCATATCCCTTCATGTCTGGAGGGGCTTGGGCCTTGCCCTCACCTTCTTCGTCCTGATTGTTGGTTCCCTGCTCGGGAGGATCCGTCACACCAGGAGCGGCTGCAGCGGGCTCGTAGCGTTCAATCACCACACCCGTCTCCGTCGCCGTACGACTCAACTGAGTGAGGAAGGTCTCGATCTGGCCGCGGCCCGCCACCAAATTCACCACCAAATCTTGCTGTTGCTCGGCCGCCACAAGCTTTTGCTGCTCTTGCTTCGCCCGAGCTTCGATCACCGGCAGAGACTGCTGCTGCACTTTGAGCTCAGCGATTCGACGCGTCCGTTCCCCTGATGCCAGCCAATGAGGAAGTCCGGCAATCGCAAACAAACCAGCACCAATCAACGCACCAACGAGGAGTGGGGCACCGATCAGCAGCCGCTGACGGGTGAGATAGTTCTGCCAAGAGCTCCCTGTGCCATTCAGGTTCGTCATAACTGCACCCCCTGCTGCTCGAGCAAGCGGTAACGCTCTACCAGGCCGATGGATCCCAACTCCTGCAGTTGGATCAGGGAAAGGCGCACCTTTGGATTCAGCTCCCACTCCAAGCTGAAGGTCACAGCAGGATCATCCCCCTCCTCCCTCGTGATCTTCATCACCTTGACGCCCTGCTCACGGGTAATGGGCAGTTGAGACAGGGAGAGCGCAAGCGCATTGATGCGTTCCAGAGGCCCTGGATTTTCTCCGATCTGCACCCGGCCAGACAGTTGAATTTGCGCTTCACCAACCGACAACTCTTGCAATTGCACGCCAACAGGCGTGACGCGTCGGAGCTGCTCCAACAGGGGAGATCCGCCGGGAAAAGCCACCAGCTGTTGCGCAATCCTGATGGTCTCCTTGTTCACCGCAGCGCTCTTCGTTCTTAGCCGCCGCATCTGGGCTTCTGCCGCTGTGAGCCGTTGTGCCAACGGCGCCAGAGACTCCAACTGCTGCTGCTGCTGCTGCCCCCGCCAGTTCAAGACAGCTGTCAAGACAAGACTGATAAGAAGAGCAGCCCCACCCAGCAATGCACCCCGCCTGAGCAAAAGGCGAGCAGGAACAAACGGGACGGACTGAGCAGGCAAGCCCAACTCGATGCGCCGCTCCCGGAGCAAATCAACGGGGGCTTCTACACGCTTCCTCACGGCTTGCTCTCCGCGGGAGGAGCCTTCAAGGCCAACTGAAGCAGTGACATCTCACCATCTGAAACGAGCGGGCCATGCAGACCCGCACCATGACCTTCCTGCCAACGTCCCTTCCAGCTTGGCCCCGCTGTAATCCACCAGCTGCGCCGAACACCGATCTGCCGTTGTGTCTGGTCCCATGCATCGAGAAGGAACAGCACCTCATCTCTGACGGATGGGAGCTGCGTGGCTTTCAAGGCAACATCCAGTTCAGGCAGTCCCTCGCGCAGCAACACAAGACGCCAAATCCCTTCGGACTCAATCAACCAAACACACTCTCCCTCAAGTGGTGCATTGAGAGCATGCAGAGCTCGCCAAGCAGCAACCAACAGCCACTCCGCTTGGCAGAGATTGAGATCTGCTGACGCCACCGTGTCGATCCAGGCCTGCAGGATCAACCGATCAGCGCCCACAACAATCGCCATATCCCTGTCGTTCAATGCGGTCAACGCGACATAGGACTCCTGCCATTGCAGCGGCCAGGTCATCTCGGGCGCAAGCGCTCGCAGGGAAGTGGCATCACCCAGACCAGCAGCACCCTCCAACAATCGCCAGTCGCAAATCGGCAGAGGCAGCAACAGTTCCAACTCCACAGACACAGAGGAAATGCCCTGTTCAATCAGCAGCTCCGCAACCAGCTCAGCCAGCACCTCGCGTTGGAGCGGCACCCCTCCCTGACAAAGATCCGGAGGAAGATCGGTAGTGATGATGCGCTGCTCACCCTGTTCCCACCACGCCAAACTCAGAACACGATCAGAAGCAGCAAGAACCACACGCCGCCGAGTGAGCAAGCCGGTGATCTGAACCAGCAGGCCATCGAGGGCAGGGAAGCGATCACGCAGATCAGCCAGCTCCAAGTTCTGCTCCTCGATGCGTCATAAAGGATGTGCAGGAAGCGTATCGACTACTTCCAGGGCGCGCCGCTTCCGATCGCCTCACTCAGATGGCGAAAGCCATGGAGATCGAGCTGGCTGATCAAACCCTCAAGGATGCGTGGAACCAAATCGGGACCTTCAAAAATCCAACCGGTGTAGAGCTGCACGAGGGACGCGCCAGCAGCGATGCGTTCCCAGGCCGCCTCGGCCGATGAGATTCCCCCCACTCCAATCAACGGCAAAGCCGGACCGGCACTGGCACGCAGTCGCCGAATCACTTCTACAGCGCGATGACGCAGAGGGTCACCGCTGAGGCCACCCGCCTCTTCCGCAAGGGTTCGGCCGGTCTGCACGATGAGCCGCTGTCCCAAGCCCAGTCGATCCAGACTGGTATTGACGGCGATGACGCCAGCCAAACCCTCCTCGTAAGCCAATCGAGCGATGCCATCAATGGCATCATCCTCAAGATCCGGCGCGATCTTCACCAGCAGAGGCGGGCAAGCTGGCAGCCGACGCAAGCGCTCAACCAAACGACGCAATTGCGTTGAATCCTGCAGATCTCGCAAGCCAGGAGTATTGGGAGAGCTCACATTGATCACGGCGTAGTCCGCCATGGGCGCAAGACATTCCAATGACGCGGCGTAGTCATCAGGGGCCTGGTCCAGAGGCGTGAGTTTCGACTTCCCAAAATTGATCCCAAGCACCGCTGGGCGATGACCTGGCGCCGGCAACGCCTGCCGCTCAAGGGTGCGTTGCATCGCCTCAGCACCGTTGTTGTTGAACCCCATGCGATTAAGAGCAGCCCGTTCCGCGGCTAAACGAAACAGACGGGGCCTGGGGTTGCCTGGTTGACCATGCCAAGTGACGGTGCCCACTTCGGCAAATCCGAACCCAAAGCAATCCCACACCCCAGCGGCAACTCCGTTTTTATCGAACCCCGCCGCCAAACCCACTGGATTGCTGAATCGACAGCCAAACAAAACTTGCTCAAGTCGCAGATCCCGACGTTGAAGCTCCGTGGTCACACCATCCAGCACGGAGGAGATCCCAGGCCAACGACGGCGCAAGCTCACCTGAGCGAGAGCCTGCAACGCCGTTTGGCTGAGCTGTTCGGCATCCACCCCATCATCCCGGGACAATTGCGGGCCCAACCAGCGCCGATAAAAACCAGCGGTGGATAACACCCCGGGGGATGACGCATCAGCCATCTGGGCTCCTAGGTCTGTTTCGATCCTGACGGATCGCGTCGCAACCGCCAACGATCAGTCTCTACAGGCTCCACCAGCCAGTCACGCCATCGCCAAGAACCTTGTCGTTCTGCCAGACGATTGAGGGGCTGCTCCACCAACTGAGCCAACTCCACAGCCGATAACGCATACCCTCCGGATGCCAAGCGATCAGCCAATTCCATGCGTGTGAGGAGCTTCTGCAGGGACACCGGTGCGGCGTCCACCACGAGCTGAGGTTGAGAAGCTGAACGTTGGGCGGCTGGATGTTGGGCAGCTGAACCTGTTGCTCCTGAGCTTTTTGCAGCGGAAGAGGGAGGAGAGTGCTTCCGTCCTTTGGAGTAGGCCACAGCAATTTGATCCACCCGGTCGTTATCCGGGTCTCCGCTGTGACCTTTCACATAGCTGAGCGGCACCTCAGCAAGCCGAGCCTGATCCAGCGCCTGCCAAAGATCCTGATTGAGCACTGGCTTGCCTGCCGCAGTGCGCCAGCCCTTGCGCTTCCAACCGGCCATCCAACTGCCGAGTCCGTCGATCAAATATTTGCTGTCGGTGCGCAGGGTGAGATCCGGATGAAGGGGCAATTCAGCCAAGCGTTGCAAGGTGGCAAGCGCCGCCTGTAACTCCATACGGTTGTTGGTCGTCGCCGGATCCGCACCGCCAAATTCCTCCACGCTGCCGTCTTCGAAACGGATCAACGCACCCCAACCGCCTGGCCCTGGATTGCCGCTGCAGGCTCCATCGGTAGCTGCAGCCACGACGCGACCACGTCCATCAGGTCCATCAGCCATTGATTCCACCACCGGATGTTCGGTACAACAGGTCGTTGTTCTCCAATTTGGAGCCCCCGTTTATGCGGCGAACCTACCTCCGGCGGCTCCTTCTGAGCGGAACAGCAGTGATGTTGGCGGCCAGTTCCTCTGCGCTGCCTGGGTGGACCCGTTCGCTGTTTGACAGCAAGCCCCTCAAGCAAGACCAGTTTGCGATCCTGGCCCGCGCCGTTGGCCGAGACGGTTGGAAACTCTTGGTCCTTGAGCAGATCAAAGCCCGTCCACTTTGTTGGAAAGATCAAGCCGATGGATTGGTTGAACCATCGCTGAACAGCTTTGATTTCACGGGCATTTGCAGCCGATATCTCGACAGCAATGGCTACTCACTGCGTACAGCAGGAGAAGACACAAAAAAATCCGTTCGCTTACGGCTGCGGCAAGGGCGCAATGGACTCGAGCTTCACGCATTAGACCCCAACCGCAACACAGCCGTTGTGGTGGCCACGGCCAGACAAGCCAGACGCAACAAAAATGCTTTCGTCAAGCTCAAACTGGAGCCGGGTTGGCAACTTGAGCGTCGGGCCTATCAAGGGCGAACCCTGAGCCACGTGTATTTCGCCAACAGTGACTCTTTAAATCAATTAATAGCGAAGGCCTCAAAGCGTCCCAGCCCTTCGGTGCGGATGTCGACAGTGGCCCAAGCACCAAGAGCACCAAGACCACCATCCACGTATGCCGGCAAAGGGCCCATCCCGCTCGAAGTCATTCCATTCCGCCCCTGAACAAAGCATTGAGGACAGTTGGATGAGCGACAACCTGCAATCACCCCAGCCAAGCAATTCTGCCTAGGTTCATTCTGTGAGGAGTGCTGTACGCCTCTTCAGGGTCGAAACAAGGAAAGACTCCTGAATGCGTTGTTCTTAAAAAGCCTTGCCTTTGGCAGGGTTTTTTTATTGGCGAACAGCAGCCCGCGTTACGCCATAAAAAAGCCGGCTTAAAAAACCGGCTAGGGAGAATGGATTGAGTGGAGCGCTGATGCTTAAAAGCAGGGGCTCCAACAGATCACTTGATGGTGACCTTGCCACCCACCTCTTCGATGGCCTTTTTCAAGGCTTCAGCGTCATCCTTGGAGACACCTTCCTTGATGGCCTTTGGAGCAGCCTCGACCATGGCCTTTGCATCGCCCAGGCCGAGACCTGTGGCTTCGCGAACAGCCTTGAGCACTTTGATCTTGGCGGCAGCATCAAAGCTTTCCAGCACAACATCAAATTCGGTCTTCTCTTCAGCCGCTTCACCACCACCGGCAGCGCCAGGAGCAGCCATCACTACACCAGCAGATGCAGCAGCAGACACACCAAAAGCGTCCTCGATTTGCTTGACAAGCTCGGAAGCTTCAAGCAATGAGAGCTTTTTCAGTGATTCAAGAATTTCGTCGGTTTTTGCAGACATGATTGGGAATCAGCAACAGATCAGGAAAAAAAAGTGAGGTCGAAGACGTTCAGCTTTCGCCGCTATCGGCGTGCTGCTTGAGCGCTCTTGCAAGACCGGATGGAACCTCGTTGACACCCACAGCAACCTTGGTGGTAACTGCGTTGATGGCGCCGGCAATCTGGGCCATGAGCTCTTCCCTGGAAGGAAGTTCCCCAATAGCTTTGATCTCATCCTGAGACAGAAGCTTGCCTTCAAAGAGGCCGCCCTTGGTCTCGGATTTTTTCGTCTCTTTCTGGAAAGCTTGAACAGCTTTACAAGCACCGCCAACATCACCCTTAATGAGGATGAAAGCGTTGGTGCCACTCAGAAGAGAGTCGAGGCTTGACCAGACACTGTCGCCATCAATGGCACGACGCATCAAGGTGTTTTTAGTCACCTTGCAAACGCCGTTGCTGGCCTGCAGACGAGTCCGCAAATCAGACATTTCCTTGATGGAGAGGCCCTGATAATCCAGGACCAGTGCCATTTCGGCCTCGCCAAGAAGCTGTTTAAGCTCCTCGACGATCTGTTGCTTGCTCTCCAGAGTGCGGCCCATAGGGATTAGATCGGAGGAACAAGCTGGACACGCGGACGTTCAGTGCTCCCGAGGGAGACGAGGCCGCGTGTCGATCCAACCCAATGGGAAAAAATCGTCGCATTTTCCTCGGCAGGGCTTATGAAACATGCTCAACGCTGTTGAGATGGAACAACCTGCTGTCTTAGGCCGGGCGCGTGCCCGTGGACTGGCTATTGCCAGTCCACAAATTTACATCACTGTGTTCAAGCTTCCTGCTCGATGTCCTGCAGCAAAGAAATATCGACTTCGACAGAAGGTCCCATCGTGGATGCGACATACAGGCTTTTCCAGTAACGACCTTTGGCGCCACTGGGCTTGTTGCGATCAATGGTTTCCTGCAAGGTCTTGAGGTTTTCCAACAAGGCCTCAGCCGTGAAACTTGCTTTGCCAAAGCGGACGTGGACAATTCCGGTGCGATCAGCACGGAATTCAAGCTTGCCTGCCTTGAATTCCTGAATCGCTCCAGCCAAATCGGTGGTAACCGTTCCGGCTTTGGGATTAGGCATCAAGCCCCGTGGACCAAGAACACGACCCAATTTGGCCACCTTCGGCATCATGTCCGGGGTCGCGATCAGAAGGTCGAAATTCATTTCGCCCTTGGAGATGGCCTCAACAAGGTCCTCATCACCAGAGAGTTCAGCGCCAGCGGCCTTGGCCTCAGCAACTTTTTCACCGCGGGTGATCACCGCGATACGAACGGTCTGACCCGTTCCCTGAGGAAGCGCAACCGTCGTCCGCAGTTGCTGGTCGGTGTATTTGGGATCGATACCAAGGCGCACATGCGCCTCCATGGTTTCGTCAAATTTGGCGTTGGCGTTCTCTTTCACCAACTGAATGGCTTCAAGAGGCTGATAGGCACGGTCCTCGATTTTGGTAACGAGGCTGGCCAGGCGTTTGGAAAGTTTTGGCATGTCAGGTGTGGGGTTCAAGCGGCACTGAGGCCTCCCCCGAAATCAGTGAACGGAACAAACAACGAACGCAATGCGTTCAGTCGCTAACGGCAACACCCATGTTGCGGGCGGTGCCTTCAATGATGCGCATTGCCGACTCAACGCTGGAGCAGTTGAGGTCGGGAAGCTTGGTCTTGGCAATCTCCTCAAGTTGGGAGCGATTGATGGAGCCAACACTGCCCTTAGCGGACTCACCGGAACCCTTTTGAATTCCAGCGGCCTTGGTAATCAGAACCGAGGCAGGCGGAGTTTTGGTGATGAAGGTGAAACTGCGGTCTTCGAAAACCGAAATTTCAACCGGAATCACATATCCGGCCTTGTCCTGGGTGCGAGCGTTGTACTCCTTGCAGAACGCCATGATGTTGACCCCGTGCTGACCGAGGGCAGGACCCACCGGCGGTGCGGGGTTGGCTTTGCCGGCCTGAAGGGCCAGCTTGATCACAGCTACGACTTTCTTGGCCATCGGCAAGCGGAGTTAAACATCTGCGGATCACCGACCCCGAAGGGCGGTGCGGCGAAATGGCGAACCATCTCTAAGGCCGTCCTCCGCAGGAAACGGCCGCCGAATCAATCAGTTCTGTTTACTGATTTGAGAGAACTCAAGTTCAACTGGAGTTTCTCGACCAAAGATCGACAACAACGCTTTTAGCTTGCTGCGTTCTCCGGACACCTCGATGACCTCGCCTTGGAAGTCTTTGAAAGGACCAGCGGTCACAAGAATTTGATCGCCCTCTGCGAGATCGACTTTGACAATTGTCTTCTTCTCGGCAGCGCGCTTGAAAATACGATCCACCTCCTGACGACTCAGGGGACGGGGCTTGATATGACCACGGGCCTTACCAGTGGCACGACGATCTTCTGCACCAACAAAATTGATGACGTTTGGCGTGCTTCTCACCGCCATCATCGTGTCTTCATCAAGGACCATCCGGACCAACACGTAACCCGGGAAAACTTTCTCCTCGGTGGATTGACGACTGCCGTCTTTTTTAACTTTGATCGCCGGTGTCTCAGGAATCTCGATTTCAAGGATGCGAGTACTCACCCCCAGCGTCACGGCGCGCTGCTCAAGGGTGGCCTTGACCTTTTTCTCACAGCTTGAGGCCACCTGCACCGCGTACCAACGGGCAACGGATGTACGTGCAGGCATCGACTCAAGCGTGCCGTCCTCTCCCTCATTGGGCGCTGGCAGATCAAGCACCTCGGTGCTCTCCTGCTGGGTGGTTTCGAGGTCAGACACGGATGCGGACGAACAATTGGGACAAAGGCGATCTGCTGTAAGAGCAACAGATCAACGGAACACCTGAGAAGCGGCCCAACCGTAGAAACGGCTGAGGGCTGAGATAGCCGCGGCCGAAAGGCTCACCATCAAGATCACAGCCACTGATTCACTGAATAGCTGCTGACGGCTGGGCCAGACCACCAACTTCAGCTCTTCAAAAGTGGCAGCTAAAAAACCACCCCTTCGGCCTGTTTCAGCCGGTGTTTGCGGGGAAGCTGTTTCGGTGTCCTCGGAAGTAGGGCTGGTCACGAATCTTGCGATGCCGGAACTGACGCCGGTGCCTTGGGCACGTGACGGCAAACAAGCATCCTACTGGACGCTTAACAAGCATTTATTCAGCTTCGAATCGAAACGCTTCCGTCGAGGTGTCTCCGGAGTAGACCCGAACCGCCTGAGCCCCGTTGAATCGCTCTTCAAGCAATTCGGTCGCCAGCGGATTTTCGATGCGACGGCGCAGCACCCGACGCAATGGCCTGGCCCCATATTCCGGCTCATAGCCCAGGGTCGCCAATTCATGCGCCACCGCATCATCCACCCGCAGTTCAAGTCCTTGTTCGGCCAGCAAGCTGGCTAGATCGGCGAGCTGCAAACGCACAATCCGTTCCAGGTCTTCCACTCCAAGCGGACGGAAGCGAATCACTTCATCGATCCGATTCAAAAACTCGGGTCTGAAATGGTGAGCCAATGCACTCTCCACTGCGGCGTCTAGCGCCTGAGCTGCTCCGGACGCATCCCCCGATTGGGCTTGCCTGGCCGAATCGAGAATGGCCCTGCTGGCCAAATTGCTGGTCATCACCACCACGGTGTGGCGGAAGTCAACGGTGCGGCCCTGCGAGTCGGTGAGCCGTCCATCGTCAAGCACTTGCAGCAGCACGTTGAACACATCCGGATGGGCTTTCTCCACTTCATCCAGCAGCAACAGCGCGTAGGGACGCCGGCGCACAGCCTCGGTGAGCTGGCCGCCCTCCTCGTAGCCCACATACCCCGGAGGAGCACCAAGCAAGCGAGCCACGGCATTGCGCTCCATGAACTCACTCATATCCAGGCGAATGAGGGCCTCCTCCTCATCGAACAACAGAGCTCCAAGCGCTTTCGCCAACTCCGTCTTGCCCACTCCTGTCGGTCCTAAAAACAAGAATGAGCCCACCGGACGGCGTGGATCTTTCATGCCAGCACGGGCACGACGAATGGCCGCTGCAACAGCCTGCACCGCCTCCGGCTGGCCAATCACCCGTTCAGCAAGACGCTGCTCAAGTTCCAACAGCTTTTGACGCTCACCAGCGAGAAGACGCTGGATCGGAATCCCAGTCCAACGCGCCACAACATCAGCAATATCAGCCGCCTCCACCTGTTCTCGCAACAGGGCAGACCCTTCCTCTTGTGCCTCATTCAGCGACTGTTCAAGATCGGCGCGGCGTTGCTGGACACGATGCAATTGGTCGTACTGAAGACGGGCAGCCTCCTCCAAATTTCCATCTCGTTCTGCTTCGGCCATGGCATGGCGGAGGTCTTCATCGTCCTGAAGCAACTGACGCAACTCCTCCAGCTGCTCTCGTTCCGCCTGCCAACGCTCCCGGAGCTGACTCAGTCGATCAGACGCCTCAAGACGATTGCGCTGAAGCTGAACCCGCTCCCCTTCTGGTGCCTGCTCCGCAGCGAGAACCGCCAACTCCACTCGGCGTAGCTCAGCCTCTGCATCCTCCACCACCTGGGGCTTGGAGGTCACATCCATTTTCAACTGAGCGGCAGCTTCATCGATCAAATCGATCGCCTTATCCGGCAAACAGCGGTCACTGATGTAGCGATCCGCCAACCGGGCTGCCGCCAGCACCGCCTCATCGGTGATGGTCACCCCGTGATGCAACTCGTAGCGCTCCTTCAAGCCCCGGAGGATGTCCACGCTGAGTTCTATCGATGGCTCCTGAATCGGCACCTTCTGAAAGCGCCTGTTCAAAGCCGGATCCTTTTCCACGGTGCGGCGATAGTCCTCTGGAGTGGTGGCGGCGATACAACGCAACTCCCCGCGTGCCAGGGCTGGCTTCAACAAACTGGCTGCATCCGCACTAGATCGATCACTGTTCACCACGGTGTGGAGTTCATCAATGAACAGCACAACGGCCGCTTCCGGATCGCTCACCTCATCAAGAACGGCCCGAAGGCGTTCCTCAAACTGACCGCGAAACTTGGCTCCGGCGATCAAGGCACCTCCATCCAGGGCAACAAGCCGCAAACCCTGCAGTGATTCAGGGACCTCACCAGCAACGATCCGTTGCGCCAGGAGCTCTGCCACCGCGGTTTTGCCCACACCAGGCGCACCAATCAGCACAGGGTTGTTTTTGCCGCGTCGGGACAGCACCTTGATCAAGCTGCGAATCTCGCCATCCCTGCCGATCACGGGATCGAGCAGTCCAGCGGCCGCAGCAGCGGTGAGATCACGGCCGTAGCTCTCCAGCGCAGTCGGCTCGCTGATCAGCTCATCAGACCGATCGATTTCATCGCCCTGGGGCGGAGGCGATATAGCCGTTTGCCCCTGCTGTAACTGAGTTGAAGGCTGTCTCGCGGAAGGCTGTTGAACTGGCGGCATCTGCGCAGAAGGCATCTGCGCTGCGGACCTTTGCGCTGGGGACCTTTGCGCTGGAGGCATGGACGCAGGGGCGGCTGCCGCTGCCGGAGGACGAGATCTTGGGGGAGGAGGCGCGACAACACTTGAAGCTGACCGATCTGGAGCACGGGTCAGTTCTGCTTCAAGGCGATCGGCGGGCAGTCCAAATTGAGCAAATAACTCTGCGCCCACGCGAGGGTCTCGCCCCATCGCAATCAAGAGATGGGAGACATCGATCAAGCGGGAGCCCCAGAGCGAGCGCACCCGATCCGCCTCCTCCAGCAAGGATTCGAGATCCTCTCCCACGAACAGATCCTCGCCCCGAGCCATAGGCTGCTCAGCCAGAAAGCCCTCGAGGCGATCGAGCAGTCGGTCCATCGGGAGAGGCAAGGCCCCAGCAACCCGGCGATAGCGCTCATCGCTGAAGAGCACCTGCAAAAGATGCTCAACATCCAGATCCTCGTGACGCCAACGACGGGCCACATCCTGCCCAGACAGCAACAGCTCCCAAGCATCGTCACTAAAACGATCAGGCTCTGAAGTCAGGCTGTTCGGAGGTTCAAGGCTGGTGCGGGAGGTGGAAGTCATGGGGTTGGGGCGTGATTAGGCCGCGTCTGATCGGGAGGAGAGCTGAATGAGTTCCACCTTGTAGCCATCTGGATCGTCTACGAAAGCAATCACGGTGTTGCCATGTTTCATCGGACCAGGCTCACGGACAACCCGCCCTCCTTTTTCTGCAATGGCAGTACAAGCCGAATAAATGTCATCGAGACCAAGAGCGATGTGGCCATAGCCATCACCAAGGGCGTATTCCTCTGTATCCCAGTTGTGGGTCAGCTCCAGAACGGTGTTGTCACACTCATCTCCATATCCCACAAATGCAAGCGTGAAACGACCGGATGGATAGTCCTTACGACGCAGCAATTGCATCCCCAAGACCTCGGTGTAAAAGCGGATTGATCGCTCCAAATCGCCCACTCTGAGCATGGTGTGAAGCATGCGCATGCTGATGATTCCGCCTGTTCTGTCCACATGCTGCCAAAACGCAAAGAGACACGGCAGCGGGCGTTCCATAGGATTAGTTCAGTCTTGTCTCCACCGCCCGTGCTCGATTCCCTCGATCTCGTCATCGACACCATCGTGGCCAGGGAGGTCTTGGATTCCCGTGGAAACCCCACTGTGGAAGCAGAAGTCTTGCTGGAAGGCGGTGCCAGTGGCCGCGCCATTGTCCCCAGTGGAGCCAGTACCGGCGCCCATGAAGCCCATGAGCTGAGGGACGGTGGGGAGCGCTACATGGGTAAAGGCGTCACCAAAGCGGTGGATCACATCGAAGATCGGATTGCTCCCGCGCTCTGTGGCCTATCGGCTCTGGATCAGGCCAGCGTGGACGCAGCCATGATTGAACTCGACGGCAGCGACAACAAATCCGGCTTGGGGGCCAATGCCATCCTCGCGGTGAGCATGGCCACGGCTCGCGCCGCGGCCAACGGCTTAGGCCTGCCTCTCTATCGCTATCTCGGAGGTCCGATGGCAACGCTGCTGCCGGTGCCTTTGATGAATGTGATCAATGGAGGCGCCCATGCCGCCAACAACTTGGATTTCCAAGAGTTCATGCTCGTTCCGCACGGCGCACCCAACTTCAGAGAGGCGCTGCGGATGGGCACTGAGGTGTTCCACACCCTGAAAAACCTGCTCAGCGAACGTGGCATGAGCACCTCCGTGGGCGATGAAGGCGGCTTCGCTCCTGATCTCGGCAATGAGGAAGCCGGAGAGATCCTGGTCCAGGCCATCCAGAAAGCTGGATACAAGCCAGGGGATCAAATTTCGCTGGCGCTCGACGTCGCGAGCACCGAGTTTTACGCCGATGGCCGCTATGCCTTTAGTGGTGGCAGTTATTCCAGTGCCGAGATGGTGGACCAGCTGGAACAACTCGTGAATCGCTTCCCGATCATTTCGATTGAGGACGGCCTCGCAGAAGACGACTGGGACGGTTGGGCCCTACTGACCGAGCGCCTCGGCAAACGGGTTCAACTCGTTGGAGATGACCTGTTTGTTACCAATACCAAACGCCTGCAGCGGGGCATTGATGCCAATACCGCCAATTCGATCCTGATCAAAGTGAATCAAATTGGCTCACTGACAGAAACGCTTCAAGCCATCGACCTGGCTGGTCGGTCTGGATACACCAGCGTGATCAGCCACCGCAGTGGCGAAACAGAAGACACAACGATTGCTGATTTAGCCGTCGCCACGCGCGCAGGCCAGATCAAAACTGGTTCGCTGAGCCGCAGTGAGCGCGTCGCCAAATACAACCAGCTGCTGCGGATTGAGGACGAGCTTGGCAATCAAGCCGTTTACGCCGGTGCTACAGGCCAAGGGCCAAGAGGTCGCGACTGACGCTTGCCTCCTCTGGCCTCTATCGAGGAGCTCCAACTGATAACTGATTGCACAGACGCTCTCATTCCAATCGATGTCTAAAAATTCATAGTGGCTCAATTTTCAATCACTTAGCAGAGCCAGTGCACATACCGGAAAAGCATATTAACTAATCGCTTCTTCCTAGTTTAACTGCTATATCGAACAACTAAAGATGCTTAAGCAGTTTCTAATCCTGGCCATACACTGGTCGCCACAGCGCTACTAGTAACTCATCACTAAAAGCAGAAATTTAAACGTAAGCTGGGCTTGGCAGAACAAATTGAAAAGTTGATAGAGCATCGCAGATATCACTCACTTTCGAATGTTTTTTGGGTCGAGGACGATCAAAGAATAGCTAAACACTTTCCTGAGTGAATCTCCAAAAGATCAGACAGATAGATCGCCACTCGCATTTAAAAGGCCCGACTAAAGCAATTCGCACTTGAAAAAAGAATTGCCTTCAGGATGAATGCTCAGTTCCTGACAACGTCTCAATCCGCCCATCCCGGCGCAATTTCACTTGCAGCTTCAGCCAACCCATGCCTACAGGTAGAGCCGCTCCTAAGGGAAGCAAAGCCCAAAGTGGCCTTGAGCTCGCACCCATCAAAGCGGCCGCGACGGCAAGGCCACCAAGCAAAACCGATTGACCGATCGAATTC
>OJFG01000416.1_pt1 | contig 14520 bp, 35 predicted proteins | sample 1594071 | NCBI WGS metagenome assembly OJFG01 (sample SAMN05416818, study PRJEB24817) | seawater metagenome | isolation source: Sea water | place: Canada:Atlantic | collected 2013-07 | reverse complement strand
GTAGTCTGTAGGTAATTCGTTGTTCATCTATTGTCTCCTGACCCTTTGATTTTTCCTCTAGCCTCACGGCTATTTAGTTTTTCTACGTTACTGTTTATTATATCAGTTAAAGATATATCAAAACAATTACCAAAAGCTACTGTGTAAAAAGTTATATCACCTAGCTCTGCCTTTAATTTATCTTTATTTATAGATGTGCCATCTCTAAGATACCTCTTGATTAGACTAGCTACCTCTCCTAACTCTTCAGTTAGACCTATAAAGTTTTCAAATAAACGATCCCTTCCTTCTGTAATTATCTTACCTTCTACAAACTCTGTGTACTCATCAGTGTTTATCATTATAGTTTTTCCTTCACTACTAAATTGTTAATCTTTACGTCATCAATATCGTAGAATGTATCAGCTAATAAATCGTGTACATCCTTACTGTGATCATCTTCATATGATCCTAATATATTGTTGTCTTCATCTACTACAATAGAAAAGGTTACTCCAAAAGTTTTGTCTTTCATTTATATTTCTCCGCAAGGCCTTCATTCATTCTACTTAAATACCATGCCGCCTTCTTCATATCCTCTTGACCATTACCTTTGTATCTATACCTATGCTGATACTTAATCATGTTGCCGTGACAGTAAGCTATAAAACCTTCTAAGCCTAGCACCTGCCTAATATAATCAATGCATTCTATACCGCCTTGATTGTAATGAGCAGGACGATCTACAGGATCGTACACCTGATGATCTTTTTGTATACTAAACTCTTTCCACTTAGCCATCATGCACTACCTTTTGTTTTTGTAAACTCGTTAAAGTTTATTACCTCAGCAGTCTCTTCTTGTCTAGCAATTTGTTCTTTTAAAAGTTTAAATCTGTGATCCATAACTCTTTCATAAAGTTCATCATCATCATTCATTAAATCTAAAAGAGTTGTACATAACATAGCTACGTGTATGCAATCTTCTAGCACCTCCTCTGGTAATGTACTATCATTATCGTAGGATATTCCAGTAGTTACATGTCCGTGCCAATCACCTTCAGTGTAAGGGGAAGGTCTTATTATTACCGCTACTTCATCGTCTTCTAAGGTATAACTCATACTAAGTCCTTCTTTCTGTCTTTAAAACAATACGATCTAACTTGGTGCAAGATCCTTTTTCTTTAAGCCACTCTTCAGGTATGACCCTGTGTGACCATTGGAAACCATTCTTCTCACACCACTCAAAGTTTCTTTGCTTAGCACCTTTGTTTATCTTAGCCTTAGCATTACTAAACACAAAGCGTATATCTAACTCAGGGTGTTGTCTTTTTATTTCAAGATGCTTGCGTCTGTCATCAGGATCAAACTTTCCTTTGGTTTCTATTATGATACCATTGTCTAACTCGAAGTCCGGTGTGTAGGTACGATACCTTAGGTCTTCCCATTCTATCTTAAGCTTCTCGTATCGTACCTTACGTTGCCTAGTCTTCAGGAAAAGAACGGCCTCTTCTTCAAGGCCGGACTTATATTTACTAGCATTGTGCCTACGTCTGTAGCCCTTTGCAAACTTAGTCATCAGACGGTGCTTCCTCACCTGTCAATAGCTGTTTGAGTTCGGCTACCTTAACAGCACCTATGGCCTTTAGACATTGTAGTTCATGCTCTTTGTCTGCAGTTATTCTTAGATTGGCTTGCACTACCTTGAGTGATTCAGTAGCCGCCTCTGTAAAATCTTCAATGTTATATTCTACTTTATCAATAGTAACAGTTGTCATAGTTGTTCTTCCTTTATGTAAGTATAATCAATTAGGGGTTTAACGGCGGCCTGACTTACCTTAGACTCCATAGTCATTAGATCAGGCCAACACTTCTTTTTATGGTCACACCAACCACAGGTTTTATTTAGTTTAAAGTTACCACTAGGCTTCCTACGGTATGTCTCTTCTTCTGGTTCAAAGCAACGAGCAAAAGGTTCATCATTAGTAATGTAATCTACTGTACCCTTTACTGTTTCCATTACAGCATCTGCATCTGCTTCTTCTGCAGGTACATATTTAAAGCTACCATTTACTTTGTTGATTACCCACCAACCTCCAACCTCTTTGCCGGAAGCTCTAGCATAACCTACAAGTTGAGCTATGTAACCGAAGTCATCATTTCCTTTAAGCGTTTCATAATTAGTAAACTTATTATCATAGCCGTAAGGTGTAGTAGACTTAACATCATCTACCTTGTTGTCTAAGATCATATCGAACTCACCGTTGATAGATGTGTCACCTACCTTAAGTGTAACGTTATCATTGTCTTTAAACTCTACTCCAGAGGCACGTAGTACGCCTTTGAATATAGCTTCAGTCCAATCTCCCATCAGCATGTTAAGCATAAAGGATGTAGGTTTATTTACGTCAGTCTCTGGGTCATTCTTAGCAAACCATAGCTGACATCTTGGTCTTCCTATGTTAGACATACGTAAACGAAACTCGTCACGAGGCCCACCATTGAACTGCTTTTGTAAAGCGGCAACCACATCAGTGGCTACCTGCTCTATTATTTCATCACTCATAGAAGCCTTACCCTCTATAGCAGAACGTAAGAAAGAGTGTACTGATAACTCAGCAGGGTGGATCATCCCTCAAACTCTTTGACTTCTACTATAGATCCTACCATCTCTAAATCATCATCAGACATAGACACCTTAGCCATCTCATCATGCTTACCTTCTACCCACTTATTAGTATTGGTAATCCATTCAAGGAAAGACTTAAGTGTCTGGCTATCCTCTGGTGCATAGGAAACTTTCATACCTAATGACGGAACAATGACAGCATACTTACCACCACTATTCATATCACGCTTAGCACTACCTAGATTAAGTGTGTGTTCTACAGGCGTAAGTTTCTTAGCCATGATCTGAGCTAAGGCTGAATCAATAGCTTTGTTTGACTCAGTATTCCTTGAGTCCATTACGAATGGGATCTCTTCATCGTAACCCTTTACTGTATTACCTTGCTCATCTATAGGCTTATCTAACTTGATCATACCTAGCATAACTTTTGTGCGCTTAACGTCACGTATGACTGACTTCATTTCTTCTGGTAGAGACTTAAAGTCTTTGATATAACCTGATGGCCTACCACAATTGTGTCTACCTGATGTGTCCTTTAAGTCTACATTCAGATTTCCCGAAAGTAATGTCTTGTGCATAGTGTTTGCACCTGCATCCCATCGTTGCCATTGCATACGTTGAGAGAACAATCTCATTGTGAGTGTCTTACTAAAAACAACTGCACCATCAGGCATTGTTACTTGATACGATCCAATAGGTACAACAATTTTCTCGTCACCTTCTGCATCTTCTACTGTAATGGCTGAGTGTATCTGTTTAATACGTGCCAGTGTGGACTGTGACCCACCTGTTGATGTTGACATACCCATAGCCTCCGCTAATGACATGCCTTCTACGTTTAGTGTTTGTAATTCTGTGCTCATATCTTTTCCTTTATGTATGAGGGTTTCAGGGAAGCTAAGTTATACCGTCAAACGTCCTTTGTGTCAAGCCAATTCGGGCCAATCTTAGCCTCTAATAATAAGGGTACATTCATCTTAACCTTATAGTACTTATAGATGATCTCATTCAGATCCATGTTTAAAGAATTGATGATCTCTATCACCTGATCCTTCTCGTATGGGTGGATGTCTATCACCATTGAATCATGCACACTGTTGACTACCTTAGATCTCATAGACATAAGCCTATCCTCTAACTCTAGTAGTACTACAGGTACACAATCACCAGTGGCAAACCCTTGCACCGGATAGTTCTTTATCATGGTGAAGTTAGTTGGCATACCATTGGGTCTTCTCTCTGTGTTAGGGAAAGCATACTGCCTACCACCAACGTTAGTAATCTTCTGAAAGCGTATGGCCTCATCGCCTAGCTTCTTGTGCCATGCCGCTATACCTTTGTACTTCTTAATGAAGTGTGTGTAGTACGCCGCCTCAGCAGGGCTTCTACCGTACCCTGTAGCCCCGAAGAGGGGAGCGAAGGTATGTGCCTTAGCATCTTGTCTAGAGGTAGGCTGACCGGCCTCTGAGATAACCTTAGCGGTGTAGCTATGCACATCAAAGCCTGTGTCTATCTCTTTCATGGCTGTAGTATCTTGAGATAAGAATGCGGCGACACGAAACTCTAGCTGAGCAAAGTCAGCCTCCATCACGTAGCCACCCTCCCATCGAGACACGAACACCTTCTTAACAGGGAACGTACCACCTCTCGGCATGTTCTGCATGTTAGGGTTACGCCCTGAGAACCTACCTGTACTAGTGATGTGTTGGGTTAGAGCTACGTGTAGGAAGCCATCCTCTTTTGTGAATACAGATATACCCTCAACAAAACTAGACAGGTAACTACTGATAGCGGATAGACGTTTAAGATCTCCTAAGAAGTCAACCGCACTGTCCATACCATTAGCTCTAGCTGTAGACATTAACGTATCTAAGTTGTCCTTGCCTGTACTAAAGCCGTTAGCACTTACCCATTTCTTTGAGGGAGGCATGAAGCCTAGCCCTGCCATCTGATTAGTCTTCTTAAGTTGATAGCCTCTAGCCTCGCAAGGCTTACACTTGTTAGGTCTAGCAAACTTAGTACCATCCTTCTTGATACGGTGCACACTACCCTCACCCTTACACTCAGGACAAGTAAACGCTGTAGTCTTACGTATCATTGTACTGTTAGCATTGACTGCACTCTTATACTCTTTGTCTGTCTTGGTGTGATCAAATAGATCTACCCACTCTTTCTTATTGACAGGCCTCCTACTGTATACAACCTCCGACATCTGAGCAGGGCTGTTAAGATTGATAGGTGTGTCACCCATAAGGTTACGTACCTTGATGCCTAGCCTACCTTCAATGTCTGCCTTCTCTTCTTCGAACTGCTTACGCACCTCATCCAATGCCTTCAAGTCTACCTTGATGCCTGATGAATACATACGAGACAATGCCAAGCATACCTTGAATGTTATGTCTCTTATGTTACGTAATGATTCACTCTCAGGTTGAGCATAGTCTGCCTCAATGTCTATGTACAAGGCACGAGTAGTAGATAGATCACACTGTAAGTAGTACGTAAGTTCCTTGAGTGGTATCTCATTTGTATTGTAACCATCCTTAAAGTATTTCTTTAGTGTGTCATCCTTCTGAAAGTCTAGCTTACGTCTTATGGCACACTCACCTAACGCCAGTGACTTCTTCTTGAAAGCACCAGTGTATGTCATCTCAATATGATTACCTCTCATTAGCACATACTCAGCTAACATCGTATCATATATAAGACCATCATACTTGAACCCACTCTCCCATAGCCAAGGCATATCGTGTTGCCCATTGTGTAGGATCAGTAGCGTTGTTCTATCTAGATAATCTTGTAGTGCTTTAGCTTGACTACCATCATAGTCATTAGCCTCTGTATGATCAAAGTTATATATAGCTTGGTTGCCTGATACAACTTCCTGTACACCTACCTGTACTAACTTATTGGTTGCCTCGAAAGGATCGAGGTGCATCTTGCCACCCCTATGTGTGACTGTGTTCTCTACATCAAGAACTAATTCCATAGTCTACTCCTTTCTATGCTAAGTACTGTGACCTAGCTCCATCTAATGTGCATGTAATCTTACCATGCCATCCTCCTTGTAGCTTATTCTTAGCTATAACTAAATACCTTTGTGAATCATCTGCATCATCTGCGGTGTCCGCTAGTACAGGGTTCTTAGATATCAGCACCATGAGGTCAGCCTCAGCCGCCTTGCCTGTCTTAGATCCCTCAAGCATAGACTGATCAGGGTTGACCATACCTTCTGCCGCCGCAGATAACTGAGACATCCATATGATAGCACAGTCATATTGCTTAGCTATATTACGTGCATGGATAGCCGCACTCTTAAGATATACATCTGACTTGTCGCTACTCTTAACGGCAAACTTATCTCCCATATCCAATACAACTATGTCTGGACGATAGGCTTTGATGATAGCTTCTACCCACGCCATGTCCTTACCTGTACTGTCATACAAATTGATCTGCTCTCGCACTGGCTCGTAACGTGTGGCGGCTAAGGCATAGTTACCCTTGACCTCTTCCATAGATAAGCTTGATGCGGCACTTAGATAACGTGCACCTACACGTTCATAAGATTCCTCATTACATAGTATCAAACACTTAGCACCCTGAGATGCAAAGCCATTAGGTGCACCCAATAGAGATGCATGGAAGCTTGTCTTACCTGTGTTAGGCCTAGCACCTACAATAACTAAGTGACCACCACTGATACCTTCTACCTGTCGTGATAGGCTAGGTATATTAAACTTCCATTGAGACTGTATAGCATTAGCCTTAAGCAAGTGATCAATAGTTATATCACCAAACTCTAGGTTAAGGTTAGGTGTGAAGTCATCCTGATATTTCTTTACTAAGTTACGCAAAGGCTCAAGGCTATCAAGAGATCCGTTAACGTAATCAAATCCTATGTTAGCTACCTGATTGCCTAGCACCTGTTGGAATAGTTTAGACAACACTTCATCAGCTATGTCTTGGTTCATTGGTTGTTCACGAGCTATGCGTTTGAACAGATCAGTATACACCTGCTTAGTAGCAGTAGTCATTGTACTGTTGTTAGCAAAGAAGAGAGCCTCTAACTCTGATGCAGTCAAGCTACGCTCATACGTAGTCATGGCATAGTCTAGAGTTTGTTTCATCTTACGGACATCTTTACTGAACAACTCATCAGGGCATCGTATACCCTTGTTGTTATCATAGAACTCTTTGTCCATCAAAGTTCTAATCAGTGCCAGTTCCATCATATGTTATCTCCATCATTCTCTGCAGGTAGGTACACTAGTACGTCTGAATGACATCGAGGGCATGTTAAGTTAGTAACCATAAGCCACTCCACGTCATCCTCCATGTCTTCATCTCCGCCCCATATCAATTCATTCTCGCAGTGATAGCAGTTCATAGTGTGTTCTCCTTATGCATTTATCATCTCCTTAAGACGCTCTTTATCTGTGTCTAACTTATATTTTATATCGTCGTCAAGCCTCAATGCTTTAACTGTTTTACCTGTCCACGCCTCTACCTCTTGCTTATAGGCTAACGTCTTGGACATAGCATCGGGGTCTAACCCTATGATAACCTTATAGAAATCACCAATGTGTTCCATCTGTGCTAGGCCTAGTGATGTACCCAAGATAGCCATGCCTGTAGTGTTAGGAGATATCTGAGCTACTGCTATAGCACTGATGACATCCTCTACTACTACGCACACACCATTAGGTCTACCAAGTACTCGCTTATATACGGAGGCGTTGCCTGTGTATCTGTACCACTTAGGTATAGCACCATCCAAGGCACGGCCTACTGCATCTACTACTACACCTTTGTCAACTATAGGAAAGACTGCTCGTCTATCTTTAACGTCATACAGTATGTCCTCATTGGTTAGATCCCAACGCTTAGAGAACTTATGTAGTAGCGTGTGTTCAAGCGTAGGGTTAACGACATACTCAGGGTAGACCATAGGATCTAACACCTTACGTGTAGGTATGTCTCTGTTCTGCATGTGGTTACGTACCTCTAAGGCAGTCATGCCAGTAGTTACTGCACCACGTACACCACACCCTAGCTTGTAACAGTTGTACACTACGATACCTCCATCCTTTGATGCAGTGAATGTGTTGTTACCATTACAGTTAGGGCAAGCCATACGTGTACTCTCACCCTCGCTTAGGCATAGACCATCTACAAATTCTTTCATATTCATTTGTCGTTGTTCCTTTTGTTTAGTGCTGTCCTTGCACCCTTGAGTGTGTTGACTAAGTAAGGCTTAACACTCTGTGGATTACTGTGTCCACTAACCTGCATGATACCTAGTGTATCTACCCCTGCCTCTACCATCTCCGTTATGCCTGTCCTACGTAAGTCTAATGCAGTCAGTTCTTTAGGTAGCCCTGCACTGTCCTTAACTTCATTGACTAGCTTATGTATATCAGTTGAGTGATACGAAGTGTACGCCCCATTGTAAGGCTCAGGGCGAGGCGCTACGTATGGCTGGAAGCCAAAGTCTTTGTGTTGTTGCACTAACATCTTACATAGAGCATCACTAATAGGTAGATGTACATCAGCCCTACGTTTACTTTGCTCTAAGTCTAAGCGTTGTTCATCTAGGTCAAGGTTGTTCCATGTAAGTAAACGCATGTCACCTACACGTTGTGCCCATTCGTATGCCATGTGTACGATCAACCCAATGCTACGCCATTCCCAATTACTATAAGCTGTATCTAAGAATGTCTTAACCTGTGCCTCTGTCCACTTAACCTTACGTGCCTTGGGTTTAGATCTAGACAGTAAGGTAACAGGATTACTTAGCATAGCTTCATGCCTGATAGATGTATTGAATACAATACCTAAGCATGTAGCTATGTAGTTGGCCTGTCGTATACCTTTACCATTCAACCACAGGTCATACGCTACAGTGATATGCTTGAAGCGTACATCCTTTAGCTTGATGTTACCTAGCACCTTGTTGTTCTGCACCTTAGTAATACACGCCTGTTTAAGGTTAAGGTTATAGTCGTACTGACTACGAGAGCTTAGTGCCGCATACTTAGGTGTATGCATATAGAAATTACAGGCCTGTTCAATAGTGTGGTTGTCCTTAAGCTCTTTCATTTGTTGTCTCCTTTCTTATCGTTACTAATATGAGAGATTATACAATCCCTAGCATCAGTGATATAAATACAGATGCTCCTACGATCCATATCAACCTGACTATAATCCATTCAAACCATACAAGCACTAGTGTACGACATCCTCAAGTTCATACCTTGTATATCTCTGGCCTGTATCAGGGTGTTTATTTTTAACGCTAATGATACGATCACCCTGTTCACGTAGTTCTTGTATGCGTTTGGGTAGGCACACTATACCGTAGTACATCATACCTTCCAATACAGTAAGCCCTTTATGATTGTTTAAGTGTCTCATTATCTTTTGATGTTGTGTAGTTCTCATGTTATTTCTATCCTTATGTCTTTGATTTTATTGTACATTTTATATAGACGGAGCAAGTCTTCCCTGCTCCGTGCTGTGTGGTAACATATGTGTTCTCCTGTTACCGTATCGTAGATGTCAAGCTTATGCATTTGCAAGTGGATTTACATAGTAGTAAGCATCATCGTCATCAGGTAACACATTGTCAGACCAATGCCATACATCACCATCCTCTCGAACCTTACCTCTAAAGTTAAAGACATCATCTATTTCCCTGTTCTTTTCTCTTAGCTTTCTTAGATCACCAAGATCTACATCAAATGATTCTCCTACAGAATCAAGCACAGACTTAAGAGTGTTATACAAACTAAGAACCTTTAGTGTTTCATCCTTTGATAAGGTTATGTATTTCTTTTCATTAAACTTCTTTGTTGGGCGTTCATTATTTCTAAATGTCATTTGTCATTCTCCTTAAGGTTTTTTCCTATGTCTTTAAGTAATTGTTTTAGTTCTACGTTATCTTTCATAACTGTACGAGGTAGTATTTGTTGTACCATTTTAAGTAGCTTAAGTTCTAGTGCTGTAGTGATGGGCATCATGCACCTCCTTCTATTACAACGAAGCGAGACTCAGTGCCTCGGTATTCGTATGGGTTAAGTAGTACGTGTCGTAAGTCTTGTTGTAGTTCTGAATCTCTATCAGATAGATCAGTACTTACTGCCTTCTCTGATACCTCGAAGTCATACTTAGGATACACTCGTTGGAGTATCTGTAGCATTAGGTTAGCACCTTGAGGTGTCTTGCATGTAGTGATCCTACATAGCTTGTCGTTGTATGTTACGCATAGATTATATTTAGTCATTATCGTTCTCTCTTTCTGGTATACCTGTAAAAATTACTGCGATGTTACCATCTCCTAAGTCTTCTGTTTCATGTATGTCAAAGGGTAGGTCATATATTAGATCAAAGAACTGACCCCTAATAGCATTAGGTGTAGTAAAAAATGTAGTATCTTCAGTCATGTGATTGTCTCCTTCAAAACAATTTGGTTAGTGAAAATATAACAAGGGAAAATATATATCCCATGCCAATGAAAGCAAAGCTTACAAATAATATTGTAGCAATGGTAGCTATGATACTGTCACGCTTCTCCTTACGTGCTTGTACTGTGACAGGCTTACTACTGTAGTACGGTTTGTTTCCCATGTCAATATTCCTCCTGTACTAGGTCATCTAATTCTACACATTCCTCACAGACACTAAAGTCTAACTTAGGTGCAGTGTAAAATACTATACCTCCATCAGGCCTCTCAACTGGGTCGCCATTGTCATCATGTACTGTGAACATAACGTCCCACAATCTTATATCAGTGAAGCCTTCAGGTATGGTAGGCTCATGCCTGACAAACTTACCCTGATCATCAAGGGCAGGTATCTTAGTTCTCTTAGTCATTGTATAGTCTCCTTCTTAGGGTATGATTCAGTACCATAACGTAGGCACTTGGTTAATAATCTTTTGTCTTTCTTATTGCCATGCATGAATACATAGCGGTGCTTAGCGGATCTGTAGACACGCTTAGTCCTGTCACCTGCATGGTGTCTAGGGTGCTTGCCATTCACAGTAGCTATGTCAGTGCGAGGCTTGGTTGCACCAGTGTATAACCAATTGGTTGCTTGGTATACGTAGCCTACATGGTCATGTGCTGTATCAGCATAGCTTACTAATACCTTAGGCTTGGGTAGTAATGCAATAGACCTAGCTACAAGTAAGCTTGCCTCGTTAGGCCTGTTGTTTACTAGCACTACCCTGTTGAGTTCAAGTACCTTAGACTTATGTTCCTCACCACACACACCCTTGCACAACCAAGGTGAAGCAGGTGAACCGAAGGTACATATACCTTGTAGCCCCTCCATACCTCGATACAAACCAAAGGCATACGATACGGAAGGCATACGTCTAGCATAGTGTACGTTGAGTATGAGATCCTTTGTGTCTTCGTAGGCTATAGGTATAACAAAATAGTTGTGGCTGTAGTGCATGTTATCTGGGCCAACTCCATGTAGCTTAATCAAGTTGCTCATTAATCATACGATTAACCTCCTCGATAGATTCTTCTACGTGCCAACCTCCATTGTTGTGTAGTCCATCCATGATCACAGTAGTAATCTCGTCTGCTCTGGATCTATGTTCGTCTGTCCTATGATACACAGTAAAGTTTCCTGCGAGATACATGTGTAGAGGTCTACCTCCATGCTTATTGGTTAAGTGTAGTTTAATCATCGTCGTCTTCTCCTTTCTTACCTACTATAGCTATAGTATTAAAATCTATTCGGTGAACAGCTATAGCATCACAGAATAAGTGTTGCTTATTTGTTTCTGTATGCACTAGAACTTTATCTTCTAGCTTATAGTAACTAAGCATGTGAATTATTAATTCATTAACTGTCATGTGTTATTCCTTTCTTTAACCCATAGTCTTTCTAGTTTCTTAGGTGCACCACCCTTAGCTCCAGTTACTTGCCTGTTCCTTTGAGCTTGCCACTGATCACCTTCCTTGTAGGTTCTCATGTTGAATACCTCACGCATCTTTTTGTTCTCCTCCTTACATACTGACTCATGTGCTAGTCTTAGCCTGTCTTGTACGTCTAAGTTAAGTATCATCTAGTCCTCCATTCCATTTACTACTACGTAGATAACATCCTTGTATAACTCAGGTGACAGATCTAACTGACGTAAATTATACAACGTATACAATAACTTATCAGTCAATGTTAAGATCTTACTGTACATAACTATGATAGCCTTACCAAAGTCTCTGTTGTACGTGTCCTCTAAGTAGAAGATCTTCTCTTCTAACACTTCGTTCAGATAGTTTACCATGTATTCATTTGTTTTGTGTTCTATATCCATCAGTCATTCTCCTTTTAAAATACCCATTGTTTCTTTAATACTGAAACATTATTATACTTTCTCGTACTGGGTGAAGTAAATCTAGGTGTATCTTCTAGATCATACCTAAGTTTCTTTTCGTTAAAATATAGTTTATCGTTAATACAAATTACATTGCCCCCCTTTACCCATCGTACTAGTTCAAGCCAATGTTCTTTAGAAGTTCCAGACCAACCTACATAACTTAATAGTTTATCCTCTTCTAAATTAACTTTGTAATACGAGGCTCTTGTTATCCAGTGATACATCACTCATTCTCCTTGAAACTATTATCTAACTTCTCTTTATGCTTTTGCACTTTGTAAATTTCAGATTGTAATCTTACAATTCTACCAGTTGCTCCATTAATAATAACCGTCTCTTCACGTATCTGGTTGAGAAGGTCTTCAATGTGTAGGTCTTTCGCTCTGTGATGTAGCATCACTCATTCTCCTCTTCAAATTTAGCTAACGCTTCACGGCATACGATGTCGCCTATCCACGCAGTCTTCTGTGTATTGTCATAGTCAAAGGCTACACCTTGCATCTCACCTGTCTTAAGGTCTAGCTCTATCTCCTCTACGTCTATCTCCCACTCATCATCACCTATGTATAGGTATACTCGTGTGTCTATATGACTAGCGTATTTAGTTGTTACTGTGTGTACCATCAGTGATCTCCTTTACTTCCTTCAGTATGAACAGATGATTCTGTGCCTCTACTATATCTTCCTTAGTCCATAGCCTGTCATCAGCCCACTCCCTGTCATCTACTGATGATCTGAGAGGATGCGTTACATATACTTCGTATCCCTCTCTCAAACCTTGGGTTGCTATGTACATGTCATACGTTTGTATCTCTTGTGTTCCGTCATCTTTGTCTATGATCTTCATCTTATATCTCCATGATTGCTGTTACGTGATAGGCTGACACCGCATCACCTGTAGGTAGGGAAGCGTTCATGCCACCCTTCTCTGCTACAAAGTTACACCACGTATCCCACCAGTGCCTAGCACCTGACACCTGACATAACTCTATATAACTTCTGATCTTCTTGAGCCTAAGCTCTGGCTTGATCGTCTTGCTTACTCGTAGTGCAGTCTCAGACATGCCAAGCATACGCACGTTGTGCCTGTCGAGACACGCCACGTTGAAGCCACACATCTGAGCTATGAACCCTGCCTTGACCATACCTATGGATGGTATCCGCATGAACAGATCCACTATGGCCTGACCTGCATCTACACTGTCCACACCCATAGTCTCACGGATGTTTAGCATCAGGGCATGTAGCTCCTGCTTATGTTGTTGGGCATACAGTATACCCTTGGCCTTACTGTCTGACACCCACTTAGAATGGATGCCCTCCTGCTTGATAGACACACGTTGAGTGTGCACCCTAGATAAGGGCATGTTGATAGTGCATAGAGTAAACTCTATCGTGTCATACAAACCATCGGGTGATGATATGCTATGATCGGTTATGATTGTGCAGTCACGTTGATACATTGTGATAGTCTCCATTGTTGTGTCGTCGGACATCCGACAACGATTACTTATATGTAAATATAAATTCTTTGAGGGTAGCATCATCGGCGTTGCGATAAAATTCCCACATGTCATCCGCTACTAAGCGTCTGAGTACAGAATGATCTTGTTTGTCTACCCAAGCCATTATGGTTTGCTCTATAAGATCTTCTTTCTTCTTTGTAATACCTATCGTACTCAATTGTCAATCCCCCCGTCTACTCTCATCAAACATCTAGACCCTACACGATAGAAGTATGCACCAGTGTTATACTTATAGCCCGGCCTATACCCTGATGGATAGACAGTCCAACCCTCATCTATTGCATAGAGTAGGATCTCTTCATCGGTATGCTTTGCATTAAACAAAGCCCAACCTGTCCAACTTTCTCCGTTAGTATCTTCTCTTATTCCTCTACATAGTTCCATTGTATTAGCTCCTCTATGTTTATAGCTCATGCCGATAGTGTTCCCAGTGATAGTCAAGTATAGCTTCCATAGCTTTATCCCAACCTGTTACGTCATACATAGTGAAGCAATCACAGTTGAACTTCTCCCTAAACCTATGGTCATTCTCGTATACATTGAAGGTAGCCTTGCCATTCCATGTGTATACATGACCGCCTAATAATATCTCTACGTCTAATGGTTTAATCATTCTTCATTCTCCTTTTCCTTATCTGTATAAGTAATATTAAAATCTACATCATAAAGTAGGTCAACAGCTTCCATATCTTTTACCTTTTGCCTCGCCTCGTCTTCTGTATCAGCCTCAATACAAAAAGAGTTATACATCGTAACCCCTACATGGTAAGTATTCATTGTTCATTCTCCTATTTAAAAGTTACCAAATTCTATGCCACGATCTACAAGCTTGCCATCATTCTTGATGTGACCATTGCTTATATCTATGACGTAGTGTCCGTTGTCCCACTCCTCTTTGTTTATCTCAGTAGCAGGACGTACACCTACAGACAAACCGCCCTCTATATGGTCTGTCTCTTATACACATCTCCGAGCCCACGAGACCAGAGA
>OJFG01000414.1_pt1 | contig 14545 bp, 14 predicted proteins | sample 1594071 | NCBI WGS metagenome assembly OJFG01 (sample SAMN05416818, study PRJEB24817) | seawater metagenome | isolation source: Sea water | place: Canada:Atlantic | collected 2013-07 | reverse complement strand
ACCTCTCTATTCGTCGGCAGCGTCAGATGTGTATAAGAGACAGCCTTAATATATTCTCCATTTAGCCAATCTAACTTTGTTTTATCAAACTGAGCAGGAGATGAAGTGACATGCTTAAAATCAAACCATTCACAAAATTTATCCATAGAAAATTTTTCATTGTCACCATGTGACCAGCCGAGCCTAGAAAGATAATTATTGAGGGATTCAGGTAAATATCCATCTTCCTTATACTGCATTACGTTAACTGACCCGTGTCTTTTTGAGAGTTTTTGGCCATCTGGACCATGTATCATAGATAAGTGTGCATAATTTGGAATTGGTGCCTTTAAGGAATTAAGCAAATTAATTTGTCTTGGGGTGTTATTGATATGGTCATCCCCTCTTATTACATGTGATACATCCATATCCCAGTCATCAATGACCACACAAAAATTATACGTTGGCGTTCCATCTGACCTTGCAATAATAAAATCATCTAACTCTTCATTATTGATATTAATCTCACCTTTAACTAAATCAACCCACTTAACAATACCTGTTTTTGGATTTTTAAATCTTATTGTCGGAAAGATATCTTTAGGGGGCTGTGGTAAGGTCTTACCTTGCTCTGGCCTCCAACGACCATCATAGCGTGGCTTAGCCCCTTTTTTAATCTGATCATCTCTCATCTTATCAAGCTCTTCTTTAGAGGCATAACAATAATAAGCATCACCACTTTCTATCATGGTCTTTATATATTTTTTATATAAATCTAAGCGTTTCGTTTGGTATTTTATTGTTTTATCATGCTCAAGCCCTAACCATTTCATACCATCTAATATTGCATTTATAGCATCTTTTGATGATCTCTCAATATCAGTATCTTCAATTCTTAATAAAAAATCTCCCTTATTCTTTTTCGCATAAGCGTATGAAAATAGCGCAGTCCTGACTCCTCCAACATGCAGATATCCTGTTGGACTGGGTGCAAATCTAGTGACCACCTTCATAATATAATTTCCAATTTAATGAACTAGCTCATGAATAAAATAAATAATTAATACGCCTACCAATATTAATGAAATCTGCTTGATAGATTCTTTTAACTCTGTTTTTTTATGAAGACCAGGTATCAGATCTGATATAGCAATATAAATCATACTTGACGCAGCGATTGCTAGAACATAAGGGACAAAACTCTCCATAATACTCAGGATATAGAAAGATAAAAGACCACCAAATAATGTCGCAAAACTTGATGCAATATTCCACATATAAGCTTTAAATTTAGATACCCCTGAGTGTAAAAGTACTGAAAAAATACTCATTTCCTGAGGCAAACAATGGAGCATCATTGAAAGAGCTGTTATTAGTCCTAGTTTAATATCAACCAAGAATGCACTTGCAATTAGTATACCATCAACAAAATTATGAAATAAATCACCAATAACAACAATGCCGCTCTTTCCATTAGCACTAATATTAGAATTAGATTCACCAGTTCCACACTCTGAATGTTTATTACAATCAGGTCCATGACAATGACGCCAAATTAAAAGTTTCTCTAGAATAAAAAGAACAAGGATTCCTATTAAAACAGTAAAACTTATAGAGTGAAAATTATTATTTGACACTTCCATAGCATGGGGGATGATTTCTAGAAAGGCGGTAGTCAAAAGTGTTCCGACTGCAAGACTGACCATATTACTAGTAAGTGTGTTATTTGAATTCTTAAAAATTACACTTGCTAAAAAAAGACTGGTAATTCCTCCAGCAAAAGATACAGCGATTATCCAGTATAAAGCCATAGGCCCCCCAAAAAAAGATTACATATTATAAGTTGAACTCATCAAAGATGAAACAGAAAAAGTTATTCAATCCATATTAATGATGTCATTCTTTCTGAAGATGCTTCCCTTCGATATGAGTAATAATTATTAGCATTTTTATAAGTGCAGTGATTCTTTGTAATGTATATTTTTTCTACACCTAAATTAAAAAGCTTTAGTTCTGCTACTTTAAGCATAGAAAGAAAATATTTGCCATTCGCTCCATGTTTAAATGCCTCATCAGTCGTTGAGTCATTTTCTAAAAAAATATTTCTTACCTCAGCCCCTACCTCAAAAAATTCTTGACTAATATGAGGGCCAATCCAAACTATAATTTTTCCTCTAGCGTTAATTTTTTTTAAGGTATTTTCAATAATGCCAGATGATAGACCTCTCCAACCTGCATGAATAGCAGCAACAAAACTCCCCTCTTCATCTGTAATCAACAAAGGCATACAATCAGCTGTTCTTATTGAGCAGATCACTCTGGGATACTTTGAATATGAAGCATCAGCATTACGTTCATCGCTGGGTAACTCAATAGATATATTACTATGTGATTGATTTAATCCTTTTTCTTCTTTGTTAATAAATTCAAGGCCAAAATTAGTTGATAATTTTATTTTGTTTGTATGTGAAGATTCTTTTATAGAGTTATTGTTTCGTTTTGTTTGTAAGGCAAAAATATTTTTTGGAACAATCCATTCGGGCTCAAATATATTTATATTATCCATAACTTTAAAGGTTAAGAAGGAATTGAGCTTTCATATCTTATTAAATCAAGTAGGCTTTTCATATCTTCTGGTAGATCAATATCCCAACGCATATCCCTTTTTGTCTTTGGATGAATTAAACCCAATGAGCTAGAATGAAGCGCTTGCCTGGGAAAGTTAATAGTTGCCTCTTTTAAGGCAAGTGATAACTCTTTTGTAGGTATAATTTTCTTGAGCCCATAAGTCTGATCTCCGACTATAGGCGATGTATTGTTGTTCATATGAACTCTTATCTGATGTGTTCTTCCAGTCTCAAGCTTGCACTTCAAATAGCTATGCATTACAAATCGCTCCAAGACTTCGTAATGTGTAACTGCATTCTTTCCGTTATTTTTATTAATAGCCATTTTTGTTCTGACTGATGGGTGTCGTCCTATAGGAAGATCAATTGATTTATTCACAAGCACTTGACCCCAGACGATGGCACGATACTCTCTAAATACTTTTTTTGATTGCAATTGTTTAACAAGGTTTGATTGGGTAACTTCGTCTTTTGCAACAACCATTAAACCTGTTGTATCTTTATCAAGTCGATGAACGATTCCACATCTAGGTAAAGATTTATTTTCAGGAAAATGAGACAAAATAGCATTTAATATAGTACCGCTCCAGTTTCCAGCACCAGGATGAACGACCATATTCTTATCTTTATTTATAACAAATAAATTTTCATCCTCATAAATAATATTTAGTGGAATATTTTCTGCTTCAAATTGTAATATTTTTTCATCTTGTTGGACATCAACGCTGACCCTCTCACCCCCCATCACAATATCTTTTGATGAGATTTTTTTACTTTCAAGTAAAATATACCCAGACTTAATCCACGCTTGAACCTTTGCTCTTGAATAGGTTGACATTAAATCCTGAAGTGCAATATCTGCCCTTTTCCCTATTGATTTCATGGGGATGATTAACTCTAATTTATTTTCTTTCATAAGGTATAATTTACATCATCATAATCATTAATCAACCTATGAAATTAATTTCAACATTAATACTGACTTTCTTCTTATCAGGTTGTTTTTTCTTTGGAGATCCCGTTGAGTTTGATGAAACTACTGGGCAAACACCAGAATGGATTCTTGGAAGGGGAGAAGCTTATGCAAGCACTGCTGATTGGCCTTCAGCAATTAGAATATTAGAAAAAGGGGAGCAACGTTATCCAAATTCAAAGCTTGCACCACAATTTAAATTAGATCTAGCTTATTCGTATTATAAATATTCTCAAGATGCTGAGGCTATTGCGATGCTTAATAAATTTATTAGGCTTTACCCTAATCATCCAACAGTTGACTATGCATTCTATTTAAAAGGAGTCGTTCTGTTTGTAGATAGAGGCTTATTGGATAAATTCACCTTACAAGATATCAGTGATCGTGATGTTGCTCCTCTAAAGGAAAGCTTTCAAGCCTTTGATATTGTTGTAGAGCGATATCCTGATAGTAAATACTATGAGGATTCATTGATCAGAATGACATACCTAATGAATAAAATGGCAGAAAATGAAATTCATGTTGCAAGATACTATATGAAAAGGAAGGCCTATATAGCAGCGCTTAATAGGGGGCAGTATATCCTGCAAGAATACCCTCAAACTGTTCACCAAGAAGAAGCTTTAATTATTATGATTAGCGCTTATGAATTTCTTGGAATCCAAGATCTTCAGAGAGATACAGAAAAAATACTTAAATTAAATTATCCCAATAGTAAATTTCACACAAAAGATCTCCAAGCTCAGAAGAAAAATTGGTGGAATATCTTTGATAGCCTTAATATAGTAGATGGTGATTAACTAGAAACTTTTTTTTTATTCAATTTTTCTCTATATTCATTTTTAATTTTTCTCCTGGTCACGAGACCTGTTTTCTTTGGTTTCAAATCTTTATTATCAAAAGGATTTTCAGAGTTTTTTAATAAAACTTTGATAGGTGTTCCAACCAATTGAAATGATTTTCTAAAAAAAGACTCCAGAAAAACAAGGTAATCTTTTTTTATTTCATTTAAATGATTACCGTGAATAATAATTTGTGGTGGATTTAAGCCGCCTTGATGAGCATATTTCAATTTTGGCCTTATGCCCTTAATAATTTTTGGTGGGTGCGCAATTAAGGCATTCTCAAGTACAGAGTTAATTTGTGGAGTTGAGAGTTTTTTTTGCGAGGATTGATATGCTTTTTTAATCGCTCTCATCATTTCTGAAAAACCCATTTTATTTATTGCTGAGATAAATACCACTTCAGCAAAATTTGCAAAAGAAAGCTTTCGATCTATTTGATTTTTTATCTTATCTTTTTCATATGTATCTAATAAATCCCATTTATTAACAACAACAACCAGAGACCTTCCAGTTTCGATTACAAATGCAAGAATGTGCAAGTCTTGGGCTGAGAGCCCATCTTTTCCATCAATTAGTAAAGCTACAATGTTTGACTGCTCTACAGCATTTAATGTTTTAATAATTGAAAATTTTTCTATCGTTTCAAATACCTTCCCTTTTTTCCTAATACCTGCAGTATCCGTTAAGGTGTAGGTATCTTTTCCCCAAATAAATTCTGTTGAAATTGCATCTCTTGTTGTTCCAGGCTTATCAAATGCAATGAATCTATCTTCACCAAGTAAGCCATTAATGAGGGTGGATTTTCCTACATTGGGTTTACCAACTATTGATATTTTTGGATGGCTTTCATCTTCAATCTCTTCATCACCGACTTCATCAAACGTCAATAAAAAATCTTTAAGCGCTGAAATACCTTCTCCATGCGCAGACGATAATCTAACTAAATTTGAAAACCCGAGTGAATAAAAATCTATGAATGCTTTTTCATCAAGAATGCCTTCCGCTTTATTTACCGCAATAATCTTTGGCTTTTCATTCTTTCTTATAATGTCAGCAATATGCTCATCGGTCGGATGTAAACCCTTCCTAGAATCAACCATAAAGATAATAATATCGCTTTCATCGATTGCTTGCTTTGTTTGGAGGGCCATTTCCTGAACAATCTCTTCCTTGTTTTTTGGTTCAAATCCTCCTGTGTCAACCAGTAAAAATTGGCTATCTTGAATCTCTAGCTTCCCATAGTGCCTGTCCCTCGTTAGACCTGGCATATCAGCCACAATTGCATCCCGAGTTTTCGTTAAACGATTAAATAAACTTGATTTACCTACATTCGGCCTGCCGACAATTACGATAGTTTTCATTTTTAAACGCCAGCTAATTAATCTTTAAGAAATAAATCTAGTAACATTCTTTTCTTTTTCTATTACCTTTATTTCTAATATCACCTTCGTCAACATCACACATTTCATTTGTTGGAGCTTCAGTAGCTTCAGTAGCTTCAGTAGCTTCAGTAGCTTCAGTAGCTTCAGTAGCTTCTATACTATTTTCCTCGATATATTGTTGTCCATCAATTCTATCTTCCTCTATCTCTTCTGAGATATTTTTTACTTGTATATAAAAAACATTGCCACCTAAATCAATACCTAATATTTTATTATTTCCAATAGCGTGAATGTTTTTCCCTATTGGGACATCAGACGTTATTTGGGCTCGCCCTTCGACAACACCTGTTTCTGAATTCAAAAGATGCAGGTAGCCATCAAAATCTCCTACTGCAATGTAATTGCCTATGATAATAGGGTTAGTTAATCTACGATACTGTAAATCAGCATTTCTCCAATTCGTTTTTCCATTTTTTTTTGAATCTAAGGAATAGACTGAATCACTCTTGTGAGTTAAATATATATCAAAACCATCAAAGGCAATATTATTAAAGCTTGAAATTTTTCGAGTCCATATGATGCTTGCGCTTCTTCTATCTATTGATGTTAAATCACCTGAAGTTGAAACTGCATAAACTTCAGAATCGTTAATTATTGGTTTGCTTAAAACATCAGTAAGTCTATCAATATCTGTCACTCCTTTTATTTGAGATACATTTGCCTCCCATATAAATGCACCACTTTTTTGATGCACCGCAACTAACTTTCCTGCGCCAAATCCACCATAAATTACTCCGTCTGAAAAGGTTAAAGGAGATATGCCATTGAATGATAAGGGAGGTGATGAATGAATATACCTCCAATCAATATCGCCTTGCTTTAAATCAATTTGTAATATTTCATAGTTGGCAAGTCTGACGTAAACTTTTTTGTTATTAATTACTGGTGTGGTTAAAACCTCACCATCAATAAATATCTTCCAAATTGCATTTCCCTCACTATCAAGGCACCAAAGATAACTGTTTTCCGTAATGAATAGAATATTTTCAAAATCTCCACCTACCCCCATCATTATCTCTTCAGAGATATCTTTTTCCCAAATAGTTTTACCATTTTCAATTTGCATTTTTCGCAAACTCCCATCGCTGGTAGCAGCTATGACAAATTCTTCAGAAAATATAAGATTAAGATCGTTTACATCATTATCACCAACTTTATTCTCCCATATAAGCTGCATAGAAGCTTTTTTTTCATAGGGTTTTATTTCAGTTGGGATGTTATTAAATTCATCTGCGAAGTATTGGTCATCCATTTGATCGACAAAGTCTTGAACTGGTCCAACAAAGCAACCAAATAATAGAGAGGTAAAAAATATTAGAGGAATTAACCTCATTGACTAATTGAATTTAATTTATTCTCAATGACTTTATGAAGCTCTCCTTGACCACCAAAGTAATTAAGAGCAAGTTCATAAGATTTGATAGCATTCTCTTTATCATCTTTAGCGAGGTAGATATCGCCTTTTAAATCATTTGCTAAGCCAATATATCCATCAGTTATGATTTTATTTGCCACCTCAAGAGCCTCGTCTGGTTTTTCCTGAACTAGATATAAGTTACCTAAGAGGTAATTTGCCATAGATTGTATTGATGACTCTATATTTTCCTCTGAAGCCCAAATGAGCTCATTGGCTGCGGCAGAATAATCACCAGTCTCTACTAAAATTTTAGAATAATAAATAGTTGCTCGGGCAGCATAGGGTGAATTATTATATTCATTTTGAAGTTTTGCTACTTTCAATTTGATTTCATCAATATTATCCATTTTGGATACGAGAACATCCTGGAAAAGTTGAGATGCTTCTTCAGCCTTAGATTGATTAGAACTAATAAAATACTGGTAAGCAAAAAAAGCTAATAAAAATACTATTAAAGCTGAGAATATTTTAATTTTGTGTGAATTATAAAAATTCTTAAAATGCTCTGATTGTTGTTCATCATTATCAAATGCCATAAATTTTAATTCCTTTTTGAGATTAATCCTGGAATTGATTGGATTAAGTCTTTTGTGTATTGGTTCTTTGGATTTTTGAAAATTATATCAGTTTTTCCTTCTTCTACGAGCTTTCCATGTCGCATAACCATCACATCATCTGCAACATGCCTTACTATCCTTAAGTCATGAGTAATAAATAAGTAAGTAAGTCCAAACTCTTTCTGTAAGTCTTTTAAAAGTTTTAATATCTGTGCTTGAACGGAGACGTCAAGCGCAGAGACAGGTTCGTCACATATCACTAATTTCGGTTCAAGAATAAGCGCTCTAGCGATACCAATTCTTTGCCGCTGGCCACCTGAAAACTGATGGGGATATTTTTTTAAATCAGATACACTTAGACCAACCCGCTCAATGAAATCCTCAATTTTTTTTCTACGGGCATCGATATCTAAATAGTTATGAATGAGTAATGGCTCCTCCATAATTTGTAAAATGTTCAATCGTGGGTTTAGTGAAGCATATGGATCTTGAAAGATCATCTGAATGTCTTTTCTGACGCTCTTTAACTTCTCCCCTTCTAAGCTCAGCAAATCAATACCATTAAACTTAACACTCCCTTTATCAAGCTTTACAAGGCGGACTAAACTTTTAGCAAGTGTTGATTTTCCACTCCCAGACTCTCCTACAACAGCCATCGTCGTTCCTTGATTGATAGAGAAACTTACGCTATCAAGCGCATGGATATTAGTCCTCACTCTGGAAAAAAATCCTTGTGTTTGCACATATGTTTTTGATAGATTGTTTGTTTGCAGTAGCTTCTTCATATTCGTTGCATTGCCCTATCCAACTTTTCATAATCTATTGGGGTTAATTGTTTTTTCCCCAATGCATCTGGAACGCATCCGAGTAAGGCTTTTGTGTATGGATGTTTTGGTTTTTTGAGTACCTGATTAACTACCCCTCTTTCAACAATCTTGCCTTTAAACATAACAATCACATCATCAGCGATATCCTCAACAACGCCAAAATCATGAGTAATAAACAACATAGACATATTTAACTTACTTTTGAGGTCATCTAACAGTTTGAGAATTTGAGCCTGAACAGTCACATCAAGCGCTGTGGTAGGTTCATCTGCAATAAGTAAGTTAGGATTACAAGACATTGCCATTGCAATCATGACCCGTTGCCTCTGCCCTCCTGATAATTCATCAGGATAACTATTGACTCTTTCGATAGGAATCCCAACAAGCATTAATAATTCTTCAACTTTTTTATTAATCTCATTATTTGGTGAATCAGAGTGTACAGTTATAGCCTCTTTGATTTGATATCCAATCGTTAAAACTGGGTTAAGTGAAGTCATCGGTTCCTGGAAAATCATGGCGATATCAAGACCTCTCTTTTGTCTAATTTCGAGCTCACTCATTTTGCAAATATCTTCATTATTAAATAAAATTTCTCCTGACATTTTTAGCTGAGGCGATAGTAATCTGATAATCGAAAGTGCCGTTAAGCTTTTACCACTTCCAGATTCACCAACAATGCATGTTGTTTTTCCTTCTTTTACAGAAAAGGAAATGCTATCAACTAAATATAAGTTAGTATTAACTTTAGTTGTTATTGATAAATTATTGATTTTTAATATATTTTTTTTCATTTTATTGAATATTATTTTTTATAAAACTTAATACATCTTTTTCTTTAACTTCTGTTTGAGAGCCATCTTTGCGAATAAGTTTCACTTGAATGAGATTGTTTTTTAACTCATCTTCACCAATAATGAGTGCAATTTTTGCATTACTTTTATCCGCTTTTTTCATTTGCGATTTGAAGCTACTTGAGTCAAGGTTAATATTAACTTTATAATTTTCATCTCTGAGTAATTCCGATATCATAAAAGCTTTATTTCTTGGTTCGTTTCCTAAATTTACAATGTAAATATCTGGGTTAATATTGGTAACCAAATTTGTATTTTCAAGTAATAAAATAATTCTTTCAATACCTATCGCAAAACCACATGCTGGCGTTGGTTTTCCACCAAGTCTTTCTACTAAATAATCATACCGTCCTCCACCTGCAACGGTGCCTTGACTACCTAAATCACTCGTAATCCATTCAAAAACCGTTCTATTATAATAATCTAAACCCCGAACTAGTCTTTTATTCAAATGAAAATCAACCTGATTATCCTTTAAGATCTGACAAAGTAAATCAAAGTGATTTTTAGCATCCTCATTTATGGAGTCAATCAATTTTGGTGATTTTTCGAGCATTTCCTGCATGAGCGGATTTTTACTGTCTAATATCCTCATTGGGTTTTTATGCAGCCTTCGTTTTGCATCATCATCAAGGATCTCTAAATTTTTTTCAAAATAATCAATTAATTTTTTTCTATACTGCTCTCTGTCCTCCATATCTCCAATAGAGTTTATCTCTAGACGAATTTTTTTCTCTAAACCAAGCGTTTTCCACAACCTACTGAGCATAATTATCTGCTCCGCATCGCTTGAGGGCTCTGTTAAGCCAAATGACTCAATGCCAAGCTGATGAAATTGCCTTTGCCTTCCCTTCTGAACATTTTCATGTCTGAACATGGGGCCTCTATAAAAAAGCTTTATGGGTCCGTTATACGTTAGACTTCCTTGAATAACAGCCCTTACACATCCCGCCGTACCCTCTGGCCGCAAGGTCAACTTGTCCTCATTTAACTTATCTGTCCAGCTATACATTTCCTTTTCAACAATATCAGTATGTGTACCGACACCTGCTTCGAATAATTCTGTTGCCTCAATTATTGGAAGTCCAATCTCTTCATACCCATATTGGTCAAAAATAGATAGGCACTTTGATTCAAAATAGCGCCAAATCTTCTGAGCATCCGGGGTTACATCGTAGAATCCTTTTATAGATTGAATTTTATTGGCCATTTGGAGTTATTTTTTCTTATAATTATTTTGGATATAATTTTCAATAATACCTTTAAAATCATTGCTAATTGAAGAACCTTTCAATGTTACTGTTTTCTTTCCATTTTCATAAACAGGTGCCACCGGAACTTCGCCCGTCCCTGGCAAGCTGATACCGATATTAGCCATTTTTGACTCTCCAGGGCCATTAACGACGCAGCCCATTACCGCTACCGTCATATCTTCAACGTTATTATATTTCTTTTTCCAGACTGGCATGGTCTTTCTTAAATAGCTTTGTATTTCACCAGCCAATTCTTGAAAATAAGTTGAAGTTGTCCTTCCACATCCTGGGCAGGAGACAACAAGAGGTGTAAAAGACCTTATACCCATAGTTTGTAGCAACTCTTGAGCAACAATAACCTCTTTTGTTCTAGATTCTTCTGGCTCGGGGGTTAATGAAATTCGAATTGTATCGCCTATCCCATGTTGTAAAAGATATCCCATTGATACTGCAGAAGAAACAATTCCTTTGGACCCAATACCGGCCTCTGTAAGGCCCAAATGTAAGGGGTAACTACATCTTTTTGATAGGTTAGTATAAACCTCAATTAAATCTTGAACATCACTTACCTTGCACGAGACAATAATTTTATTATTCGCTAGTCCTAACTCCTTTGCAGCATTAGCACTATCTATGACTGACCTAATTAAAGTCTCCTTCATAACTGATTGAGATGTTAAGGGATTTTTTAGCTTTCCATTTTCATCCATTAACTTTTTTAAAAGATCTTGATCCAAGCTACCCCAATTTACACCGATACGAATAGGTTTATCGTAATCTATTGCAATATTAATCATTTCTGCAAATTGCTCGTCTCGCTTACTTCCCTTGCCAACATTACCTGGATTGATACGATATTTATCAAGGGCATTTGCGCAATCAGGATATTTTTCTAATAATTTATGCCCATTGAAATGAAAATCACCCACAATAGGTGCATTGCATCCATTATCAACTAGTTCTTTTTTTATATCAGAGACTGCTTTGGCTGAACTTTCGTCATTAACAGTAACACGTACAATCTCGGAGCCAGCTCGCCAGAGTTCTAGTATTTGGGCTACCGTTTCTTTTTTATTAAATGTATGAGTATTCGTCATCGACTGGATCACAATAGGAGCTCCACCGCCTACTGCAATATCACCAACCATTACTTGTGTTGTATTTTTTTTAATCATATAAACTGAAGTCGTTGCGTTCTCTTTGTTTTATCTTGAACTTGTCCTGCAAGCTGACCACACGCAGCATCAATATCATCCCCGCGCGTTTTTCGAATTGTTGTCACAATGCCTGCATCCATTAAAATTTCTTGGAAAGAATTAATTACTGACCTTTTTGAGCACTTATATCCACTTTTTGGGAATGGATTAAATGGGATTAAATTAAGCTTTGATGGAACATCCTTAATTAGCTTGATAAGTTCTTTGGCTTGCTCAGCTGAATCATTGATACCGTCCAGCATTACATACTCAAATGTTACGAAGTCTCTTGGTGCTCTTTCTATATACCTAATGCAAGAAGACATAAGTTTATCGAGAGGATATTTCTTATTTATTGGAACAATTTCATCTCTAAGTTCGTTATTAGAAGCATGAAGAGAAATGGCAAGGGAAACTGGACAATCAAGACTTAATTTGTCAATTGCAGGAACTAGACCACTTGTTGATAATGTCACTTTTCTTCGACTTAAGCCATAAACAGCGTCATCTAACATCATTTCTAATGCATGAACGACATGCTTATAGTTTGCTAAGGGTTCTCCCATCCCCATCATCACAACATTCGTTATAAGGCGCTCATCACTTTTTAACAGCTTATAATTCTCTTGCTCACGGAGTTTGTTGTTAGCTAGCCATAACTGCCCTATGATCTCAGCTGATGTTAAATTTCTATTAAAGCCCTGTCTGCCCGTAGAACAAAATGTGCACTCTAGTGCGCAACCCACCTGCGATGAAATACAAAGCGTGCCACGATTTTTTTCTGGAATAAAAACAGTTTCAATACCATTTTTTGTCCCCATATCTAACAGCCACTTGCGTGTTCCATCAGAAGATAGATGATCTAATTCAATTGCAGGAATTTCAACGCTAGCCATCTCTTTCAAAGATTCGCGAAATGTAATTGCTAAATCAGTCATTTTAGAAAAATCTCTTTCTCCAAAATGATAAATCCACTTTAATAATTGTTTTGCGCGATAAGGCTTATGCCCAAATTTTTTAATATATTCGGTTAATTCATTACAGTTTAAATCGAGCAAATTATCCAAAAAAATTTAACCAAAGAAATATTCAATCTCTATTTTAGCATTTTCTAATGAATCGGAACCATGAACAGCGTTTGCATCGATGCTTTCAGCAAAATCCGCTCTTATAGTGCCGGCATCAGCTTCCTGAGGGTTAGTTGCACCCATCAATTCCCTATTTTTTAAAACGGCATTATCACCTTCGAGTGCTTGAATCATGACAGGACCAGATATCATGAATGCTACTAAGTCGTTAAAAAAAGGTCTTTCCTTATGAACAGCATAAAAACCTTCAGCTTCTTCTTTTGAAAGATGGACCATCATAGCTTTTACTATTTTTAAATCCGATTTTTCAAATCTAGTATATATTTCACCAATCACATTCTTTGCAACTGCATCAGGCTTTATAATTGATAATGTTTGCTCAACTGTCATTTTAAAATTCTCCGGGACATTTATTAAATAATTCTTTGTAAAAGAGCGTTAAAATAACATTTTTAAAGCATAAAATAAATTAAATTTAACCAAAAACAATTATGTTCCTTACAATTGCATTTTATCATTTCGTCAGACTCAAAAACATCGAGCAACTTCAACCGTTTATTCAATCATTTTGTCAAAAAAATAACCTTAAAGGTACTATTTTATTAGCCTCTGAAGGGATTAATGGCACTATATCTAGTAAAGATATCAATATTTACGAATTCCTTAAGTTTATAAAGGAGGATATATTCTTCAATGCGAACTTTAAAAATTTGGAGCATAAGGAATCATGGGCAACAGAAAATCCTTTTTACCGAATGAAGGTCAGGTTAAAAAAAGAAATTGTTGCACTTGGTGTTAAAGGGGTAAGTCCTACAAAAAAAGTAGGAAAATATGTTAACCCAGAAGACTGGAATGAAATTATCCAAGACCCTGATACGTTAGTTATCGACACAAGAAATAACTACGAAGTAGATATCGGTACATTTGAAAATGCGGTTAATCCAGAGACGGAATCATTTAGAGAATTTCCCTCTTACGTAGATAATAACCTTAAAAACAAAAAGCCCAAAAAAGTCGCTATGTTTTGTACAGGGGGTATTCGGTGTGAGAAAGCAACCTCATTAATGCTAGAGAAAGGTTTTAAGGATGTCTATCACCTAAAAGGGGGAATCCTAAAATATTTAGAGAGCATTCCGAAAGAAGAAAGCTTATGGCAAGGAGAATGTTTTGTCTTTGATCAGCGTGTTGCAGTCACTCATGGTTTAAGTGAAGGACAATATGACCAGTGCTATGCTTGTAGGCACCCTTTATCCCCTGATGAGTTAAAATCAAATAAATATATTAAAGGTGTTTCCTGTCCATATTGTTTTAATAAACTTACTGATAAGAAAAAAACTGGAGTCATTGAGAGGCAGAAACAAATTATGTTATCAAAATCAAGAGGTGAAAATCATATAGGTGATGATCAAAATTTAAATAAGGAAAAGGTATGAAAAAAATTGGATGGGGAATTTTAGGTGCAGCAAGAGTTAACGAGCGTCTGATGC
>OJFG01000412.1_pt1 | contig 14570 bp, 15 predicted proteins | sample 1594071 | NCBI WGS metagenome assembly OJFG01 (sample SAMN05416818, study PRJEB24817) | seawater metagenome | isolation source: Sea water | place: Canada:Atlantic | collected 2013-07 | reverse complement strand
AGAAGACGGCAGACGAGATCCTCTCTGGTCTCGTGGTCTCGGAGATGTGTATAAGAGACAGATCCATGGCTTGGCGGTGTTGGCCTACGAGTGCAACGGTCTCCTCGTAGAGCTTCATGACGATCAAGCGCACTTGTTCATCAATTTGCTTGGAGATGGCGTCGGAAACATCGCTCCTTGTCATCAGATCGCGACCAAGGAAAACTTCCTGGTTGCCGCCCTCAAGTGCCATTGGTCCTAACTGACTCATCCCAAATTGAGTCACCATTTGGCGAGCCAGAGAGGCCACCATTTGAATATCTCCACCTGCGCCAGTCGTGACTTCGGAGTGACCAAACACAACGTCTTCAGCAGCGCGACCTCCCAAAGCCCCCATGATGCGAGCTTTGAGTTGGGCGCGAGAGACGAGCATCTGCTCTTCATCAGGTGAGAACCAAGTCAAACCCTGTGCCTGTCCACGTGGAATCAACGTGACCTTTTGAACAGGATCGTGATCTTTTACAAGCGTGCCAACTAAGGCATGTCCAACTTCGTGATACGCAATCAGTCGCTTGCTTCGACCATCGGTGAGGGGATGACCTTCCATTCCGGCAATGATGCGATCCACGGCATCATCAATTTCAGAAATACCGATGCTTTCCTTGCGACGTCGTGCCGTAAGGATCGCCGCTTCGTTCAACAAATTGGCAAGGTCTGCCCCTGTAAAACCAGGAGTCCTTCTTGCAATGCTGTCGAGAGTAAGGGTTTCTTCGAGCTTTTTGTTTCTTGAATGAACTTCAAGAATGGAAAGACGACCTTTGATATCAGGTGCATCCACGGTGACTTGACGGTCAAAACGACCTGGACGCATTAGCGCAGAGTCAAGAACGTCAGGTCTGTTAGTCGCGGCAAGAATGATGATTCCGCTATTTCCCTCGAAACCATCCATTTCTGTGAGCAGCTGATTAAGCGTTTGCTCACGCTCATCGTTACCACCACCAATTCCAGCACCACGCTGACGGCCTACGGCATCAATTTCATCAATAAAGATGAGGCAAGGGCTGTTTTCCTTCGCACGTTTAAACAGATCTCGGACCCGGCTAGCACCGACACCCACAAACATTTCAACGAATTCAGAACCAGAGAGGGAGAAGAAAGGAACACCAGCTTCTCCAGCAATGGCTTTAGCAAGAAGAGTCTTGCCAGTTCCCGGAGGGCCCACTAACAAAACACCCTTAGGAATTTGTGCACCAACCGAAGTAAAGCGCTCAGGCTGCTTCAAAAAGGTGACCACTTCCTGCAGATCTTGCTTCGCTTCGCTAACACCGGCCACATCATCAAATTTCACACCGGTGTCGGCTTCCATTGCAAAACGAGCTTTCGTCTTACCGAATTGCATCGCTTGACCAGGACCGCCAGGCATGGAGTTGCCACGACGAGCCAAAAAGATCAAAGATCCGATCAGCAACAGGGGGAACAAAAGATTGCCAAGAATTCCAAGGGCAGGAGGAGCAGTCTTCGGTGGATGAATATCGAAACTGATGCCCTCTTCTTTCAGGGTGTTGATTAACTCAGGAGCTAAGCCAGGAAGATCAACACGGAGCCTTTGAACGCGATTATCAAGATCAGGATCAACCGCTTCTACAACTGCGTTACGGCCACCGTCGTAAATATCAACCGCCGTGACGCGACCAGCTGCCACGTAATCCAAGAAGCGTCCGTAGCTCATTCGAGCAACGGCAGCATTGCGTGGAGCAACTGTGGTAGAGCCGCTCGTGGGAGCACTACTGCTGCGAAGATTATTGAGAGCTCCGCTTCCAACCAGCTGCCAAACAAGCAGCAACGCGACGCCTATGGGAAGAATCCAAAGGGCTATCTGACGCCAGCGTTGATTCATGGATTCATCGTGAGTAGCAAGACTGTAAGAGTTTCCTTACCTAAAACGCTGTTTCAAGGCAAGATCAATTAGAGGCTTCTTAATGCAACGATCGGATCAAGCATCGCTGCACGCTTGGCAGGTACGACGCCAAAAAACAGACCGATGGATCCAGATAGCCCCACCGTGACCAAAATTGTGGAGGCGCCAATCGCTGCAGGTAAGGGCGAGAAGAAGGCAACAGCTGTCACGGTGCCAAGTCCTACCGCGGTTCCAATCACGCCACCGAGGCTCGCCAAAACAAGACTTTCAATCAAAAACTGTCGGAGAACGTCTGAACTACGTGCACCCAATGCCTTGCGTAAGCCGATTTCTTCTGTTCGCTCGCTGACCGATACCAACATGATGTTCATGATTCCGATGCCTCCAACGAGCAGGGAAACGCCTCCGATTGCACCAAGCATCAGGGTTAGGCCGCCTGTAATCGTGCCAACGATGGTGAGAGCATCTTTCTGAGATCTGACGGCAAAATCGTCTTTGCGCAAAATGCGATGCCGTTGCCGAAGCAGATTGGTGATTTGAAACTTGGCTGGACCAGTGCTTTGCTCATTTCTCGCTTCAACACTGATAAAGCTGAGACTGACTCCATAGGTAGGGTCCCGGCCAGTAAGGCGACTCACCATGGTTGCCAGCGGGATGTAGGCGTTTTCATCCTGGTTTGAACCAAAAACCGCTCCCTTGGGCTCCATAACCCCAATGACAGAGAAACTTTGGTCTCTAATCCGGATGCTTTGACCAACAGCTGCACCAGAAGGGAAGAGCTTGTCACGAAGATCTGGACCAATCACCACAACAGTCTTCGCGCTCAGATCATCCTCGGAACTGATGAATCGACCACGGGCAACCTCAAAACTACGCACCGGTAAAAACGCTGCTGTTACCCCTGAGATCGAGGCGCTCGTACTCCTCGCTCCCGCCTGCACCACTTCATTGGCTGAGATCTGAGGAGCGACCCGTTTGACACTTGGAACTTGAGAAGCAATGGCAGTGGCATCGTCCAGCACCAAGGTTCGCGGAAATGCCACCCCCTGCCTTCGCGTGTCATTGCTCCCAGGAACCACAAACAACACGTTGGCTCCAAGACTGCTGAGCTGGTTCTCCGCCAAATTTTGGGCACCTCGTCCCACACCAACCAGCGTGATGACGGAGGCATTACCAATCACGATGCCAAGCATCGTGAGCAAACTACGTAAGCGATTTGCCTTGAGTGTGGTGAGAGCCATGCCGACGGTGTCGGCAAGAGGCAGCTTGCTAGCCATGAACGGTTAGGGACCTAACTCAGAGCATGGTGTCTAATTTCATCGCCACGTTGCTGCCGGTACCCCGATGAACCAAACCATCTTTCACGTGCAAGGTGACAACTTCGCCTTCTCTAAGGTCTTGCGTGGCATTGACCACCCCTGTGATCACTGGAACGCCCAGACGTTTGGCGATGACCGCAGCGTGAGAATCCTCTCCAGGTTGTTCTGTGATGACAGCTGCAGCTTCACGAATGCCGTCGAGGTAGTCAGCCGTCGTTTCACGAGCCACAAGGATGTCTCCTGGTTCGAGTCGGGCGCAATCACTTGCAGACATCGCTATGCGTACTTTTCCGCTAACAGAGCCACTTCCAAAGCCCGTACCTCGACCGAGAACAGCACTCACAATCCCCACTTTGATCAAATCTGTAGAGCCACTAATTCCAGCCAGTGTTCCCGCTGTTTGCACGCAAAGATCACCGTCTTTCACCACACCAAGCTCTTGGGCGTAAGCCATCGCCAAGGTGAAGGTCGCGGTGGTGCTCTTCTGGGTTTCAATCAACAGTGGTGACACACCCCAAACCAATTGAAGTTTGCGCGCCACATTGACCTCGCTGGTGATCGCAAGGATGGGAGTAGAGGGCCTGAATTTACTGACGTTATGAGCGGTGGCACCACTTTTGGTTAAGGGCAAAATCGCCGCGGCATTGAGCTGGCGAGCAATGCTGCTCACTGCCCCACTGATCGCATTCGGAATCGTGCTCGGCAGATGGGTATCAATGGGCCGTTGGGGATAATCGCGTTCGATCCGTCTGGCGATCGTCGCCATCGTCTCAACGGCCTCAACAGGAAAGTCACCTACGGCGGTTTCATTGGACAGCATCACGGCATCAGTGCCATCAAGGATGGCGTTGGCAACGTCACTCACCTCGGCACGCGTAGGTCTTGGGCTCGAGGCCATGGAATCGAGCATCTGAGTGGCCGTAATGATCGGAATCCCGAGGCTGTTGGCTTTGTGGATCAGATCTTTTTGAAGAAGAGGAACCTCTTCTGCGGGCATTTCAACCCCTAGATCTCCACGGGCCACCATCACGCCATCACAAAGCGGCAAAATCGCGTCAATTTGATCAATCGCTTCGAACTTTTCGATTTTTGCGACCACAGGAGTGGTGTAACCGTGCTTACGAATCAGTTCTCTGATCTCCTGCATGTCAGAGGGGTTGCGCACGAAGCTCAGCGCCACCCAGTCCACACCCTGCTGAAGACCAAAGGCGAGATCCTGACGATCTTTTGTTGTGAGAGCTCTTACAGAAAGCTGCACATCAGGGAAATTCACCCCTTTGTTGTTGGACAACACGCCAGGAACCGTGACCGAGCAGTGAAGGGTCTGGTCGACAGCATCGACGCGCTCAACCTTCATTTCAACGCGGCCATCATCAAGAAGGATGCGACTTCCAGCAGACACTTCTTCGGACAGCTTGTCGTAGGTGACCGTTGCAACCGTCTGATTGCAACGCACCTGCTTAGCCGTGAGTGCGAATTGATCACCTTTCGCGAGCGTGATCGGACCTTCTTCGAACCGACCTAAGCGGATCTTTGGACCCTGAAGATCCTGAAGAATGCCGATATGGGCTCCCAATTCGTGGGCCACCTGTCGAATCGTGGCGATCCTTTCAGCGTGCTCGCTGTGATCTCCATGGGAGAAGTTCAGTCGAAACGTGGTCGCTCCGGCTTGAATCAGTTCACGGATCCTTTCAGGGCTTTCCGTTGCGGGCCCAATGGTGGCCACGATCTTGGTTCTACGGGTTAGATCGATCTGGGCCATCCACAGGTCTTGAAGCTTGCGGAATCTACCGTCTTGCCCTTTTGGACTCGACAACTTGTTGGATGATGACTCTCTTCAACATGTTTCGTATGGACCTGAATGCCTATCAGGCCGCTGCACGGCTCACCGCTCTGTACCCAGATGCTGGCAGCAATCCCATCTATCCAACTCTCGGACTGACTGGTGAGGCGGGGGAAGTCGCAGACAAAGTGAAGAAGGTGCTGCGCGATCGAGCAGGACACTTTGACGATGAGGTAAGAGCTGAGATCGCCCTGGAGCTGGGTGATGTGCTCTGGTACGTCGCTCAACTAGCCAGCGAACTTGGGTATGAGCTGGAGGATGTGGCCAACCAAAACCTCAGCAAATTGCGTGATCGTTCAGCGCGTGGGCAGCTGAAAGGGAGCGGCGATCATCGCTGAGGCCCTTGTCTCAAATTGTCCATACTCAAATCGTCCTTAGCCGTAGTTGCCAAAGCCACCGGCAAACGCGTAGCTAGCGGACACCAGGAGCTGCTGCATCAAGCTCAGGGCAACGAAGGCGAGAATGGCAGAAAGATCCAGCCCTCCTAGTGGAGGGATCAGGCCCCGAAAGGCATTGAGGTAGGGGTCGGTAATCGAACTCACGGTGCTAAGCACTGGGTTCCCCATATCCACATTCGGGAACCAGGTGAGAAGCACTCGAACGATTAAGACAAACGAATAAATCTGTAGCGTCTGGGCAATGATCTGAAGAAAGGTGGAAACAAAACTCAAATCCATTGGTGCTTCTTGAGCGTGAGTAATAGGTGAACTTTATGCAGCCTGGTCTGGTTCTGAGATCCCTCTATCAGGAAGCACAGAAAATGTGCGATGAAACTTTTCAGAAAGGCTGAGCCAATACGAGCGCCCCTCGCTTTGGCGTTTGCGTTCAATGAAGTTCTGACTGAGCAGCTCTTTAATGTGGTCGTAGGCGCCTGACCCCCTTAATTCAACGAGCTCCGACTGAAGAATTCGTCGTTTCAAGGCAATCGTTGCAAGCGTTCTCAGCGTTGCGGTGGACAGATTGACCGGTAGAAGATTACGAACCAGTTCTCCAAGACCAGCCCGAAGCTGAAGGCTGTAACGTCCGCTGTTTTCATGAATTTCTAAAGCCGTATCCCGTTGGGCATAACCAGCAACCAACGCGAGTAAGCCCTGTTCAGCTTCTTTTTCACTGGCGTCAGCTAGCTCAGCCAACTCCGAAAGGGAGAGGGCTTTTCCCTTCAGGTAGAGGATGGCCTCCAAGCGAGCTGGAAGAGAGAGATTGAACTCCTGCATGTTGCTTCGCTCCAATCCTTGTGCCATTACCTCCCCATATGAACCGGTTTCAAAGTAACGCTGGTGCAGGTTTTAGCCATTCACACCACCTCATCCACCAAGAAAGAGTTGGTAAGCAGGATTACTTGTTTCTTCCCAACTGCTGTAACCAAGATCACGTAGGAAGGATTGCCAGGCCTTGAGATCATCGGTGCTAACAAGAACACCGACCACAATCCGACCAACATCAGCTCCATGATTTCTGTAGTGGAAAATGCTGATGCTCCAGTCGCGATGCAAGGCCGTCACGAAGCGCATTAAGGCCCCTGGGCGCTCTGGAAACTCAAAGCGATAAAGCAGCTCCTGAACATTGCTGGCCGATGAACTCGCGGGGAGTCGACCTCCAACCATGTGCCGGAGATGCACCTTCGAGAGTTCATCGTCACTGAGATCTAGGCAGGCATAACCGTGCGCTTTGAGATGGTCGATCAAAGACGCTCTGTCATCGGGCCCGCTCACCTGAACGCCCATGAAAATGTGGGCCTGATCACCAGCCCCCATTCGATAGGAAAATTCAGTCAGGCTCCGGTCTGCCAGCAATTCACACAGGCAGCGAAGACTTCCCGGACGCTCGGGGATTTCTACGGCGAGCATCGCTTCACGTTCCTCACCTAATTCCGCACGCTCAGCAACGAAGCGCAGGCGCGCGAAATTGATGTTCGCTCCACAGGCAACAGCAACAAGGTTTTGATTCTGAAGCGACCGCCGGCTTACATCAGCCTTGAGTCCCGCAATAGCGAGGGCACCTGCCGGTTCGAGAATCGAACGGGTGTCTTCAAAAACATCCTTTATCGCTGCACAGATTTCATCGGTGCTCACCGTGACGATGTCATCAACGTACTTCTGGGCCAAAGCAAAGGTGTGCTCACCCACCTCACGGACAGCGACTCCATCTGCAAAAAGACCCACCTGTGGCAATCGAATGCGTTCACCGGCCTCTAACGACAGCGTCATGGCGGCAGCGTCGTGGGGTTCAACACCAATGATTTGAACGTCAGGCCAGAGACTTTTCACGTACACGGCGATTCCGCCGATCAAACCACCACCACCCACAGCCACATAAATCGCATCGGGTGGCTGATGGCACTGTCGGAGGATCTCCATGCCCACCGTTCCCTGTCCAGCAATCACCTCCGGATCGTCAAACGGATGGATAAAGCAAAGTTGTTCCGCTTCGCTGCGTGACCTGGCCTCCGCATAGGCCTCGTCGTAAGTCTCACCATGCAGGACCACCTCTGCTCCCAACTGGCGGACAGCATCAACTTTCACGCCAGGGGTGGTGACCGGCATCACGATCACGGCTCTACAACCGAGGTGAGATGCACTAAGTGCCACACCTTGTGCGTGATTTCCAGCACTTGAGGCGATCACCCCGAGTTTCAGCTCAGCTTCAGAAAGTTGAGCCATTCGGTTGTATGCACCACGCAACTTGAAGGAGAAGACGGGTTGAAGGTCTTCCCGTTTCAACCAAACGCTGTTGCCCAACCTTCGGCTCAGGTTGTTGGCAAGTTCTAAAGGGGTTTCCCTGGCCACGTCATAGACGCGGGCGCGCAGGATCCTCGGCAAATAATGATCCATCACTGCAGTCTGACAACCGCTCACCATCGCGAAGGGTCGGGGAGGCTCGTAGATTGACTGAATCGGTCTTGGGATGGGTATGCATCTGAGCGAATTAACCCATCCCAATCAGCTGCACGGACTGTCCGCGGCGCAGCTTGAAGAGGTGGCCAAGCAAATTCGTGAACGCCATTTAGAAGTGGTGTCGAACAGCGGCGGACATCTTGGTCCTGGATTAGGGGTTGTTGAATTAACCCTGGCCCTCTACCAAACCCTTGATCTGGACCAGGACAAAGTGGTTTGGGATGTGGGGCATCAGGCCTATCCGCACAAATTAATTACCGGACGCTATGGAAGCTTCGACTCTCTGCGTCAGCAGGGAGGAGTGGCCGGTTATTTAAAACGAACAGAAAGTCGTTTTGACCATTTTGGAGCAGGGCACGCGAGCACATCCATCTCAGCAGCCCTCGGAATGGCCATGGCCCGTGATCGGCAAGGTCTTGATTACAAATGTGTTGCCGTCATTGGTGATGGTGCCTTAACCGGTGGCATGGCCTTGGAAGCGATCAACCATGCCGGTCATCTGCCATCCACCCCACTACTCGTTGTTTTAAACGACAACGACATGTCGATCTCTCCACCGGTTGGAGCGCTGTCGACCTACCTCAACCGGATGCGATTAAGCCCGCCCCTTCAATTTTTGTCTGGAAGCGTTGAAGAAAGCGTGCGCCATCTCCCCTTTATGGGGGGAGAAATTCCACCAGAGCTGAATCGTCTCAAAGAGAGCATGCGCCGCCTCGCTGTTCCCAAAGTCGGTGCCGTTTTTGAAGAGCTTGGATTCACCTATATGGGTCCAATTGATGGTCATGACATTGCTGAAATGACCCGATCGTTCCAGGCCGCACATCGCGTTGGTGGGCCGGTCATGGTTCATGTTGTTACAAAAAAAGGAAAGGGGTATCCCTACGCAGAAGCCGATCAAGTTGGTTACCACGCACAGTCAGCTTTCAATCTCAGTACTGGTAAAGCAAGACCCAGCAAAACCCCAAAACCACCGAGCTACAGCAAGGTATTTGGACAAACCCTGGTCAAACTCTGCGAACAGAATCCAAAGGTTGTTGGCATCACAGCTGCCATGGCGACTGGAACTGGCCTGGACATCCTGCAAAAAGCACTTCCCGACCAATACATCGATGTTGGCATTGCTGAGCAGCATGCAGTCACCCTCTCCGCTGGCATGGCTTGCGATGGACTCAGGCCAGTGGTGGCCATCTACAGCACGTTTTTACAGAGAGCTTTTGATCAACTGATCCACGATGTCGGGATACAAAAACTGCCCGTGACCTTTGTTTTGGATCGGGCCGGAATTGTCGGAGCTGATGGTCCAACCCACCAAGGTCAATACGACATCAGCTACATGCGTGCGATTCCTAATTTCACCGTGATGGCTCCCAAAGATGAAGCTGAGCTTCAGAGGATGCTGGTGACCTGTCTCCATCACGATGGCCCTACAGCTCTAAGAATCCCTCGTGGCCCCGGTGAAGGTGTTCCTCTAATGGAGGAAGGCTGGGAAGCTCTTCCCATTGGTTGTGGTGAAGTCGTGCGTGAAGGTAACGATGTTTTGATCGTTGCCTACGGCGCCATGGTGCCGAAGGCCGTAGCCACAGCAAAGTGTTTATCTGCAGTGGGCGTTGAGGCAACTGTGATTAATGCACGTTTCTTACGGCCGTTGGATGAAGCACTCATTCACCCCATGGCCCAAAAGATCGGCAAGATCATCACGATGGAAGAGGGAGCGTTGCCAGGTGGCTTCGGTTCGGCTGTTCTTGAATCGCTCCAGGAGAAGGGGTTAGCGATTCCGATGCTGCGCATAGGAATTCCTGACCGGCTTGTGGACCATGCAACTCCCCAACAAAGCTTTGAAGCCCTGGGTCTAACTCCGGATCAGATGGCAGTGAGAATCAAAAAGCATTTCGTGCTTCCAACCACGGGTTTCCTAAAACTCGAAGAAAAATCACCAGCTGAAGTCTCATCAGCTGGCTGAGCTTGGTTGATTTGAGGCAGCTGTGCTGCCTCAAATCGAGAACAGCGAAGGGAACTTAAAGCACGCCTCGAGCTGCGAGACCTTGGATTGCGCCAATGCCAATCATGTGTCCCAGGCTTGTGGTGGCAAGCATGCTTGCGTGACTCATGCCCCCGAAGAAGGAGGAACCGGGCAGTTTGATGCCTTCGTTTGGATGCTTAATCGTGGCTTTGCCAATCCCGATGGCGATGACATTGCAGACCACCATCACAAGGGCAACCTTGGGTGACCAGGAAACGGTGGCAGGAGCAATAGCCAGAAGAGGAATAAACATGCAGCGCAACAAGCGACACCTCATCTTCCGATTTCATTGCCCCAAGATCTCCTCCTCGTAAGAGTTATTTACTGGCTGGTGGGATTTGGATCGGAGCAGACCAGCAACAATGCAGGCATTGCTCAGTGTCAGAAACGCTTCAGCACCACCGTGAAGCCAATCCACAGCCACCAATTCAGAGTCGTAACGAACCAGCGCAAACACAGCAGCAGCAATGGTGACGGCAACAAACAGAAGCGTGAGCTGAAACCCGAGAACAGTCAATTTTGGAAGCTGACCGCTTCTCCCTAGGTGATAGAGGAACACCAGGTAGGGAATCAAGGACAGCGCAAAGAGAGGAGCTGGATCAAAGTTGGAGATCATCCCTTCACCGTGGCGTCGCGTTGCAGGTTCCAGGCAGCACAAGCCAACGTGATGTTCCCAAGCAGGGTTGTACTGGCTTGCAGAGTGACAAGCCAACGAAGGCTCTCTGCATTGTCGTACAGGTGCCAAGTGCAGGCAGCCATGGCACTGATCAATGCAGGAATCATGGCTGCTGAGAGCCAGATCATGCTCGTCTGAGAGCGGAGTGATCCACGCTGGGCGATCAACACCATGGCTAACAACCACTCAAAAACAGACGCCACATGAATCCACCATGTACCAAGCGAAAGGGCATGCATGCATCACATCCGAGCGATTCACCAACGTAGGCGCCCCAAGCGCGGATAATGAAGGCCCCCCTGGTGTTGTGAATGACTGGCCTGGCTCCGTTTTTATCGCCGAGGCGCATTCTCCTCTGTGGCTATTACGGAGAAAACAACCTGGGAGATGACGCACTTCTTGAAGTCTTGATCAAACAGTTGCCGCAAAGATGGCAACCGTTGATTACTGCTCATGACGCATCAGCGGTGCAAACGATCGTTCCGCATGGAAAAGTGGTGAACAGGAGATCATTGCAAAGTGTCCTAAAAAGCATCAGTCATGTTGAAGTCGTAGTGCTTGGCGGCGGAAGCCTCCTTCAAGACAGCACAAGTTTTCGTAGCCTTGTCTATTACATAATTTTGATAGTAGTAGCGAGAATAAAGCGCAAACCAGTATTGGTTTGGGGACAAGGCCTCGGTCCATTAAGGCATGTATGGAGCCGCTTTCTCGTGGGTCGAGTGCTCAACACTGCGGCATCCATTACTTGGAGAGATAGTGCATCAATGCAATTAGCCAAACGCATCGGAGTCAAAACGTCGATGTCAGTGGCTCCTGATCCTGTATGGACCCATCGGACGAATAAGTATCAAGGAGGAGGAAATATTGTGCTGTGTTGGCGTCCAACAAGTTTGTTGACACCGAAGGGATGGTCACTCTTGCTAACAGCCGTCGATCAACTGAGTGAAAGCAAAGGACGATCGGTAACTTGGTTCGCTTTCCATGCCAATCAAGATGCAAATATGCTGCAAAGGCTGAGCGCAGATGGATTAGTGCCGAAGAGACTTGAAGAGAAATCAATAACAATGATTGCAAAAAATATTGAACATGCACAAGATATTTTTAGTGATGCAAGTTTAGTTATTGCGATGCGATTACACGCACTCATATTGGCAATTGTTAGCCAATGTCCAACTGTAGGACTAAGTTATGATCCAAAGGTAGAAGCAGCAGCTCGAATAGCAGATGCACCTTGGCTAGACTTAACGGATCTTCCAAGTATTGACAGAGTACTAATGCAATGGAGGAGCTGCATGTCACATACTCCATCAAAGTCACATCTAAACGAGATCCAGAAACAAGCCTATGAACACAAAAGAGTACTTAATAATATACTAGAAAAAATATAAAAGTAGATATAAAATTAAGCAATAATGACATTAAGATAAATGCTATTCACCAATGCTCGATAAAGTAGACCGTATTCATGGAAGACGACACCCGCTTTCAGCATCAAAATGGTACTCATCGAAGGCATGCCATGACACATGAAGCGCTTCAGGAATTTCAACTGCTGTTGAGCAGGACAACCTCAAAAGACCTTCAGGAGACTCAAGATAAAGAAGCTGAGAACTACCTAGCCATTCACGAGACGTAATTTTGCACGGAAGCCCCTCGTTGGCAAAGAAAAGAGACTCTGGCCTTATAGCAGAAATCACACCATTCTTGGGACGGAGACAATTAATTTGGGGACGTCCGATAAATTTGGCAATAAATAAAGATTCGGGGTGATGGTAAAGGTCTGCAGGAGTTGCAACCTGTTGAATTCTTCCAGAATGCAAGACAGCAATACGATCGGCAATTGCCATCGCTTCATGCTGATCGTGAGTCACGTGAATGACAGGTTTTTGCCGATCAAGAACAAGACGACGCAGCTCTGGTCTTAATTCTTCGCGAAGTTGAGCATCTAAATTGCTCATGGGTTCATCGAGCAGATACACATCAGGATCCCGAAGCAATGCTCTTGCTAAAGCCACCCGTTGCCGTTGACCTCCAGACAACTGAGCCGGCAACACATCTGCACGGTCTTGCAACTGCACAAGTTCAAGCATTTCTTGAATACGGTGTTGTCGTTCGGATGGACGAACACCTCGCACCCGAAGACCAAGTTCCAAATTGGCAAAAACACTCAAATGTGGAAGTAAGGCATAACTTTGAAAAACCATTCCAACAGCTCTCTGTGCTGCAGCAGATTGCGTTACATTTACCTGGTTGAGATAAATCTCACCTTCAGATGCTGGATCAAGCCCTGCAACTAGCCTCAAGGTACTACTCTTACCACAGCCAGATGGACCAACCAAGGCAACACATTCGCCATCCTCAACTTGAAGATTAAGATGACGAACAATCCATTGTTGGCCCACACATCGTCCTAAATTTTGTATTTGAAGAGTCATCCTTTCACTGCTCCGCTAGTAAGACCAGACACAATTGGTTTTTGAAAAATTAAAACAAGCAAGATCAAGGGAATTGAACCAAGTACGGTTGCTGCTGCATAAGCACCATATGGAACGGAATAAATCGATGAGCCAGCAATTCTCGCCATCGCAACAGGCAAAGTTAATTTGGTTGAATCACTAATCCAGGTTAACGCAATGGGGTATTCATTCCAGGAGAATAAGAACACAAGAATTGCAGTACTTGCCGTTGCAGGTGAAATCAGCGGAATCAGAATCCAACGAAACCGTTGAAAAAGAGAAAGGCCTTCAAGCTTTGCTGCATCTTCTAACTCAGGTGGAAGATCATTAAATGCACTATTGAGTAAAAGGATGGCAAGAGGTTGAGACAGTGCTGCATAAGGAAGGCTTAAAGCCAAGAGTTGATTCCCCAAATTTAATTCGCGCGCTAGTTCAAGCAAAGCCAAGAACAGTAAAACGTAAGGGAATAGAGCTGCACCAATAAGAGCCAATCGAGTTAATATCGACAATTGTCTAGGAATTCGATTAAGAGCATAAGCAGCAGGAAGTGCAATTAGCAAGCAAAGAAATGTACTAGATATTCCTACAATTAAACTGTTGATGAGATACCGCCAAAATGGAGGATTTGCAGTGAGAACATTCTGATAGTGAATCAAGGTCCAACGATGATCATGCGAAGAGAATGGTTGGATAAGAGCTTGATCACTGCAAAAGGATGTATAAACCTGCCATAGCAATGGACCTAATGACCATACTAAAAGCAGCGTGATAAGAAAACGTCTATTCATGACTCAATAGCTCCTCGAGACTTCGAATATGTAGGAATAAGGATTTGCAAACACATCCATGCAATCACACAAATCAAACTTATAAGTACAAAGCTTGCTATAATAATAGTAGAGCTGTATCCAAAATCTAAAAATCTGAGTGCATTCCAATACGCATACAAAGCAATACTTTCTGTACTACTAGCAGGCCCACCACCAGTGAGTACTTGAATTAAATCAAAGACTCCAAATGCCTGAGCGAGTCTAAAAAGTAGGGCAAGGAGAAGATAAGGACGAAGCAAGGGAAGCGTAATACGTCTTAAACAAATGAGGGCATTTCCGCCCTCGAGTCGTACTGCTTCATAAAGGTCAATTGGAATAGTCTGTAAACCAGCCAATAGAATCAAGGCTGCAAATGGAGTTGTTTTCCAAACATCTGCCCATACGGTAGCTATCCAAGCAAGGTTAGGATCGCCAAGAATATTTAGTGAACCTATTCCAGCAATCTGAGTGAAATGATCAACTGGTCCATAAGGTGTATTGAAGATCCATCGCCAACCAAGCGCCATCACTGTGGTTGGCAAGGCCCAAGGAATGAGTGTCAAAGTTCGAACCACAGCTCGACCTCGCCAGCGCTGGTCCAATAGCAGAGCGATGCATAGCGCAAGTATCAGCTCAAGACCTGTCTCTTATACACA
>OJFG01000411.1_pt1 | contig 14664 bp, 14 predicted proteins | sample 1594071 | NCBI WGS metagenome assembly OJFG01 (sample SAMN05416818, study PRJEB24817) | seawater metagenome | isolation source: Sea water | place: Canada:Atlantic | collected 2013-07 | reverse complement strand
TCGATGAAATCATTGTCTTCCGTCAACTCAACCGTGAGGAAGTGAAAGACATCGCCGAGATCATGCTTAAAGAAGTGTTCGCTCGAATCGGTGACAAGGGAATCACTTTGACGGTCTCCAATGCCTTCAAAGAGCGTCTTGTGGAGGAGGGCTATAACCCTGCCTACGGAGCAAGACCACTGCGTCGTGCGGTGATGCGCCTTCTTGAAGACAGCCTGGCGGAGGAAGTCCTCACCGGCCGTATCAAGGAAGGTGATTCCGCTGAGGTGGACATCGACCACGACAAAAAAGTGGTTGTCCGCCACCTCAACACCTCCACCCCAGTGACACCCCAATTGGCCAACGCTGGGGTTTGAGGCAACCATGACCACATCGTTGGTTTGCCATGCCCATGCCATCGCTCCTTCCCGGGTCATTCGGGGGGAGCAGGCTTGGCAGCGAGGTCTTCCTGCTATCGCTGCTCTCTGTCAGAGACCTGCACTGCTTGGACGTAGTTCTGCAACCCAATCCATCCGTGCCGGATTAAAAGCCGATCTCACTGGAAGCGATCTCACAGTTGTAGAGGCCCAACTCAATTTCGACTGTTGCGAGGAGGACCTCATCCGCCTTGAAGCTTTTCTGAAGGAATCTGCTTGCGATTGCGTGATTGCAGCCGGTGGAGGAAAGGTTTTAGATGCGGGAAAACTCCTGGCGTTTCGCCTCAAACTTCCATGCATCACGGTGCCGCTCAGTGCCGCAACCTGTGCAGGCTGGACAGCTCTCGCAAACATCTATTCCCGAGATGGAGCGTTTGTTTCTGATCAGTCCCTTGATGCTTGCCCGGATCTCTTGATTTTTGATCACGGTCTAGTTCGCCAAGCACCAAACCAAACCCTGGCCAGTGGCATCGCCGACGCCCTCGCGAAGTGGTATGAAGCCTCTGTAGGAAGCGGATCTAGTACCGACGGAATCATCCAACAGGCCGTTCAAATGGCCCGGGTGCTTCGCGATCAACTCTTGATTGATGCCCTTGATGCCATGGCTCGTCCTGACAGTGAGTCTTGGGTGCGCGTCGCTGAAGCCTGTGGTCTTACCGCCGGTGTCATCGGAGGCCTTGGAGGAGCGCAGTGCAGAACGGTTGCAGCCCACGCGGTACATAACGGCCTAACGCAATTGCCTGCCTGTCACGGCAAGTTGCACGGTGAAAAAGTGGGTTTCGGCATTCTTGTGCAGCTCCGGCTTGAAGAACGCCTGGGCGGGAATCAATTAGCAGCTCAATCCCGCCGTCAACTTCTGCCCTTGCTCAAGCAGCTTGGAGTCCCCATCACGCTCCAAGATCTTGGTCTTGGAGAAACCGGCTTGAATGACTTGCGCGCCATTTGCAGCTTCGCCTGCCGGCCAGGATCCGATCTACACCATCTCCCCTTCGAAGTCACAGAGACCGATCTGCTTGAAGCTCTCGTGAGCACCGACGCGGACAGTCGCTCCGTCAGCACGTCGCTGGAGACTGAGGCTTGACCAACAAGCGCATTCTCGAAAACGCAGCCTCCACACTTCTCGATCCTCTGGCCCGTGAGCAGCTCCAAGGATTGAACTGGTTGGAACTCTCTTGCACCAATGCGGGATCAGACCATTACCCAGTGGTCATAGTGGGCAGTGGGCCGCCCGTGCTGTTGCTGCATGGATTTGATAGCTCCAATCTGGAATTCCGACGCTTGGTGCCTCTGCTCAAAACCAACAACACGCTGATCATTCCCGATCTCTTCGGGTTTGGGTTCTGCCCAAGACCAGAACACACCAGCTACGGACCTGAGCTGGTTCTGAACCACCTCGATGCGCTGCTCGACACCCTGCCAACAGACCAAACCATCGGTGTGATCGGGGCATCAATGGGTGGATCTGTTGCCATGGAACTCGCGCGGCGTCATCCCCATCGGATCGATCGCCTGCTGCTTCTAGCTCCAGCAGGGCTGGACGGCAAACCGATGCCACTGCCTCCGGTCCTCGACCAAGTTGGGGTTTGGTTTCTTGGAAGACCCGGCGTGAGACGAGGGTTATGCAGACAAGCCTTCGCCGATCCAGACAGCAATGTTGGAGAGCCTGAAATTGAGATTGCATCCCTGCATCTCAAGGTGCCTGGATGGGCGCGTTCCCTGGCGTCCTTCGCCCGCAGCGGAGGCTTTGCCGGTTGTGGCAACCCGCTTCCCTCCCAGCCATTGCATGTGCTCTGGGGTGAACAAGATCGCATCCTGCGCGCTCCTCAAAAACGGTCCGCTCAGGAGTTATTAGGAGACAAGCTTGAATCCGTTGCCAATTGCGGGCATCTTCCCCATATCGATCAGCCGGAGTTAGTGGCACAACGCTGGCTCGGATCAGAATGCCTTTCATGAATGCAACTAGCTCAGGACCGCTGCTTCAACTGCTCTCCAATGGTCTACAGCTTTGGATCCGCAGCCAATGCGATGACGTGGGTGAGTTGAAGCTGACCCTGCAAGGTTCGGCCTTGCAACTCCTGCGAGGCAAGCTGGACGGTGTGTCCTTAACGGCCCGCAAAGTGAGTTTTCAGAAACTCCCCCTTCTGCGTGCTGAACTGAAAACAGGTGCCCTTCGAGCACACATCAACCCCTCCCATCCTGGCCAGCCCATTCAGCTCTCCCATCCCTTCAACATTGATGGGGAGGTTGTCTTAAGCGGAACCGATCTCAATCGCGCTTTCGCCAGTGATCGTTGGAGGTGGCTGGGAGATCTCCTCAGTGAGCAATTGATGGGGCTAACTCCTCTTCGTGCTTTGAGCATCGACGACGACTTACTGGAATTGCAGGCTGCCGTGATTGCAACGCAAGATCCTGTTCGCGCTCGATTTGGTCTTCAGGCCTCAGAGGGCACCATTGAGATCACCCATCTCGAGACAGGAAAATCGTTTTTATTGCCGATGGATCCTGGCATTCACATACAACATGCGCACCTCAAAGCAGGCCAATTAATTCTTCAAGGGAAGGCAATCGTTAGCCCCTAACTTTCAGCATCTGAGCATTAGTTTGCGATCAAAGGCATTACCAAAATCAAGGCGTAATACACCACCGCAGGGGTAAATAAGTAACTATCGATTCGATCCAGAATCCCGCCATGACCAGGTAGAGCATCACCAGAGTCTTTGACACCTGCATCTCGTTTCATCATCGATTCAGTTAAATCACCGACAAGAGCAAATAATGCCACCAGCGCTCCAAGCAAACCACCACTCAGCCAACCCAAGGTCCATCCCATCAAGCTTGCCATCAAAGCTCCTACCAAAACAGAGCACAATGCACCTCCGATCGCCCCTTCAATCGTCTTCGAAGGAGAGATTGGAGACAGGGGATGACGGCCGATCCGACGACCAATCATGTAAGAACCAATATCACTAGCAACAACCATCAAACAGGCCGCAAGAGTGATTAATAAACCAGACGAAAGCCAGGAATTATCAATACTTAAACGTTGCAATACAGGAGCGATATCAAAATCTGTCAGATTGCGAAGCCTCAGCCAATGACTTGGAAGGAAGCCGAGATAAAACAAGCCAAAAATTGATGCTGCAATATCAGCAATGGATCCGGTTTTGGGCTGCAAGAGCAACCAACCACAAATTGCCGCACCCGATAAGGGCAGCACGGCATCAGGTAATAGAGCAGGAAGACCTCCTGAATTGGCCCACTGCGTGCTGAACAGCAGAAGCTGGCATGCCACAAGCGTTGTTTTTGTGGCAGGTCTCATGCCTTTGAACTGGGCCATTCGGAAAAATTCCAACAACCCCAAATGCACGATCACCCCCAACGCGAGCGTGAACCACCACCCGCCAAGACCCACCACCAGCAACCCAAAAGCGCCAGCCAGCAATCCACTGAGCAAGCGCTTGCGATCAAAACCCTTCTTGGTTTTGCTCTGGCTGCTGCTTACTACGTCTGAAATCACCCCAGTTGCACCTGCGGCCCTTCAGCCAGGACTTTCACCTTACCGGGCACGAGTTCCGGCCATCTCCGGTGCTGATCCAACAACCATTCCAACCGATCCGATCCAATTCTTTCTCCAGGAATGAGCAAAGGAATCCCTGGCGGATAAGGACAAATCATTTCAGCGGCAATTCGACCAGCACTGTCCTGAAGAGACAGCTCACAGGCTGGAGCCCTAACGGCAAGCGCTGGAAGCAATTCAGGCGTTGAGCTGGTCTCCAAAGGCGGCAAGAGAAGCGGTTCCAAAGGCCCAGAACTGGCTTGAGACATCTGGAGTCTTCGCCAAAGCCGTTGCATGCGTGAAGCCAAGCCACGCTGGGATGCCAAGCCCAAGCAAAAGGTCAAACAAAAAGGTTCTGGGAGTTCAGCGATCAATCCCCGTTCCATGAACCAGGAATCAGCATCCAAACCGCTGATTCCCTTTTCAGCAGTCACCAAGATCAAACGCAAGGGGTCATCACTTCGGCTCAACGGCAGTCCTGCAGCACGAAGGCGATCTGCAAGCTGATGCGCCTCCTTCAGTCTTCGATGCAGCAGGCGCTCCCACGCCGGAGTGAGCATCCAATTCAACGTTGCCTCACAAGAGGCCAACAACAGAGCGCTAGGGCTGCTGGTCTGAAATCTGAGCAACGACGCTTGCACCTCTTCAGACCTCACACGCGTGCCTTGGAGCCAAAGCACGGCTGTCTGCCCAAGACCAGGTGCTGATTTATGCAACGAATGCACCACGAGATCAGCGCCCGCATGGAGGGACGAGCGCGGTAGCGCCTCACCACCAGCGAAAGCAAAGTGGGTTCCATGTGCTTCATCCACAAGCACGGGCAAGCCATGACGATGCAGGGCTGCGACGAGGGGCATGGGGTCGGAGGCATAACCGTGATACGTGGGATGCACCAACACGGCGCCCACGATCGCCTCGGGGATGGAGGGCAAATCCTTGAGCGCTCTCTCCAAACACTGCGCAGACATCGCACCGGGATGTCCACGATCAGACAGGAATGGAACGGGTAAAAACACAGGTCGGATGCCTCCCAACACGCAGGCAGCAATCAAGCTGCGATGGGCATTACGCGGCAACAACACCGCTTGCCCAGGTCCAGCAAGGGCCGAAAGCGCTGCTTGGAGCAAACCGGTTGCCCCGTTCACACCGAACCAACAACCAGCCACACCCAATCGGGAAGCCAGTTGTGCTTGCGCCTCAGCAACGGCACCTTCCCCCTCAAGGGGACCACCAATCTCTGGAAGTTCTGGGAGATCCCAACTACCGGGTGGCTGCCGCAGCAAGCGCTTTAAAGCAGGTGGCAAGGCTCTGCCCCGACCATGCACCGGCAAGTGAAGAGGCCGCCGCCGATCAGGCCGTAGCAATGGAATTAAGGAGTGCATGGGGGCCTGCGCTTCTTCAGTCCAGCCAAATCGATCGCCTGACGCAGGGCAGGAATCGCGCAGAAGCCAAGGAATCGAACAGACAACAACCCATCAACGATGCCAATGCAAATGATGGCAACGCCCTAGCCAATAAAACGATTTAAAGGAACGATCTGCCTAAGATCCACGATCAGAAGTTTTGAGATGCGTTGGATATGGCAGAGCGAACCAGTTTGGCCAACACAACGCGATCCAAAGACGCTTCTGAAGCACGCATGCGTTATTCACCTGGCAAAGATGCGCGCTGGCTCTTACTGAGACCTTGGATTTATTTACCGCGGGTGATCCAAATCATCTGGGCTCTCACTGGTTTAGTGGTCAGCTTGCTCCTACGCGGCAGAAGCAAAGATTCCGAGGTGCAGCGCAAGCTGGCCAGAACCCTGCTCCGCACCCTCACCAATTTGGGGCCCTGTTTCATCAAAGTGGGACAAGCCTTGTCCACTCGGCCTGATCTGATCCGTCGCGATTGGCTCGATGAGCTCACCAAGCTTCAGGACGATCTCCCCTCCTTCGACCACGCGATCGCGCTTCAAACCGTGGAAACAGAGCTAGGCGCTCCGGTGGAGCAACTGTTTGAAGAGTTTCCAAACGTCCCCGTTGCAGCAGCCAGCCTGGGGCAGGTCTACAAGGCGCGTTTGCATGGTCAGCATTGGGTTGCCGTGAAGGTGCAGCGCCCCAATCTCGCCTTCATTTTGCGCCGCGACATGGTGCTGATTCGCACCTTGGGAGTGTTGGGTGCACCGTTCCTACCTCTCAACTTGGGTTTCGGATTGGGAGAGATCATCGATGAGTTTGGTCGCAGCCTGTTTGAAGAAATTGATTACTACTGCGAAGCAGACAATGCCGAACGCTTTTCAGCCCTGTTTGCTGATAACCCAGCCGTCACGATTCCAAAAGTTGAGCGACTGCTATCCGCAAGGCGCGTGCTCACTACCTCCTGGATTCATGGCACCAAGATGAGAGACCGGCAGGAGTTGAGATCTCAACGTCTCAACCCCCCAGCCCTAATCCGCACAGGTGTGATTAGCGGACTGCAACAACTTCTCGAATACGGATACTTCCACGCAGATCCTCATCCAGGAAATTTATTTGCCCTGAGCGGTCAAACGGGAGACCTCGGTCACGTGGCTTACGTGGACTTCGGAATGATGGACTCAATCAGTGATTCTGACCGTCTAACGCTTACTGCTGCGGTCGTTCACCTCATCAATAAGGACTTTTCAGCGTTAGCCAATGATTTTCAAGAGCTGGGATTTTTAGCACCCAATGCGGATCTGGAGTCGATCATTCCGCCGCTGAGAGAGGTGTTGGGCGGAAGCTTGGGTGACTCCGTGGGCACCTTCAATTTCAAAGCGATTACCGATCGCTTTTCTGAATTGATGTACGACTATCCATTCCGAGTGCCAGCTCGCTTTGCCCTGATCATCCGCGCTGTTGTGAGCCAGGAAGGTCTTGCCCTTCGTCTTGATCCAGATTTCAAAATTATTGCTGTGGCCTATCCCTATGTAGCCAAGCGCCTCCTGGCTGGTGACACCAAAGAGATGCGCGAAAAGCTTCTGGAGGTCTTGTTTGATTCCGAGGGCCACCTTCGCCTCGAACGACTGGAAAGCCTCCTAGACGTGGTGGGAAGCGATGCACCCACACCTGGGGCTGAGCTGATCCCAGTGGCAGGAGCTGGATTGCGCTTGTTGCTCAGTAAGGATGGCGCCGACCTTCGCAGAAGAATGCTGCTCACGCTTGTGCGTGACGATCGCCTCAGTACAGAAGATCTCAGGTCGCTTACATCCTTGCTCGGACGCACATTCAGTCCTCGTCGCATTGCCGGACGCATGCTGCAACAACTGAACCCGCTAGCTGCCGCCTAGGGTCCCCCCAACGCTTTCACCTCACACTCACACCCTCACTGTTATGGGATTAGCCCCTGACCTCATGCCCATCGAGTTAGACCAAGCCGACCTCGATGCGCTCAGTGATTTCTTTGGTGATCTTGATCCCAGTGAAATTTTTCTGGAATACGCGCCCATCAGCCAACCGCCTTATCTCGTGGCGGGCCTGGGGCTCGCGATCGGTGTGTTGTGCGGGCTCACGTTTGCAAAGCTGATCCAGATTCGCTTAGACGGCTGGAAGCAAGATCGCCTCGCTCTTTTGCCACTTGGTACGGCAGAAGTCACGATGAGTTATGCAGGAACTCTGCTCGGCATCACCCTGTTCATCGGCGGGTCACTTCAAGTGTTCGGCTTCGCCTCTGGCGCTGGATATTTAGTGTCCATGCTCCTTTCTCTTCTTACAGGTGGAGCTTTATGGGTGCAGCTAGAACGACTCATGACTCAGGTGGAGTCAGGGAATTTCAAAGCAGTTGATTTCGACAATTTTGACGAATTCTTCTAAATCAAGTTTTAAACAAGTACATAGGCCTGGAGTTGTGCATCACCCTGGCGCAACATCTCTAGTCCTTCACGTTCAAGTCTTCGGGTCCGATCGCGACTCATCTTCATCGATTTGGCAATACCCGTGAGGCTCATCGGCTCCTCTCCGTCCATCCCATAGCGCATCCGCAACACTTTCCCCTGCAATTCAGGCAGCTGGCTCAACAGATCGCGAAGGTCTCCCTTCAGGCATTCCCCTTCCACCTGTTCTGATGGCAGCTCTCCATCACCGGCCAACAATTCCAGCAGTTCGGTGTCATCACCATCGCCCACCTTCATCTCCAAGCTCACAGGCTGGCGGGCCCGGCACATCAAGTCCTTCACCTCATCTTCTGGTAGTTCCACAAATGACGCCAATTCCGTCACCGATGGGGTGCGGCCCAGCTCTTGGCTTAATTCCCGTTGACCCTTTTTCAGCTTGTTCAACATCTCGGTGATGTGAATCGGTAGGCGAATCGTGCGGCTCTTTTCCGCAATCGCACGGGTAATCCCTTGGCGAATCCACCAGTACGCATAGGTGCTGAATTTGTAGCCCCGGGTGGGATCAAATTTCTCCACACCACGCACCAAACCGATCGTTCCCTCCTGGATTAAATCCAGCAGTTCCATATTCCGCTTGGTGTATTTCTTGGCGACGCTCACCACCAACCGCAAATTGGCAGCCACCATGCGCTCCTTGGCGCGGCGACCTGCCTGCAGCTTGCGCTTCAGTTGCGCTCCACTCACACCAGCAGCTTTCGCAACCTCTTCTCTGGCGACCTCTTCTCCGCCGCGCTGATCCTTGAGTTCTGCTTCTAGCGCCTCTAAATCCATCAACTCCTGAACCTGACGGCCCAGCGTGATCTCCTGTTGGTGACTCAACAACGGCACACGACCGATGTCTCGCAGGTACGAACGTACTAAATCGACTTCAGCGCCAGAGGCGCGACCGGTGGAGGCAGATGCGGGGCGGGAAGCAACAGCAGCAGCAGGAGCCATGACGCTTCATTGAGTTGTGTAAAGAGTAACCCTAAGAAACGTAAACGAACTCTCAGAAAGCGAAAGAAGTGGCTAGATGAGTAGAAATACTCGTGGTCTCGAGCAGCTGGGGCGCATGCAGCAGCAACCACTCCGCCGTTTTCAGATAGATGAACACGCCCGCCACGTCTGTAGCGGTGGTGATAAAAGGCGCTGACATCAGGGCTGGATCGAGGCCCATGCGGTTAAACAGCAAGGGCAACGCAGCACCCGCCGTGGCGGCCAGGGTGGTAATCGCAAGCAAACTGATCCCGACCGCCATCCCTACAAGTGGGCCGTCGCCACGCCACCAAGCAAATGGCACCACAACAAAAAGCATCAGCACGCCCAATAGAGCGCCGGCGAGCGACTCTCTGACAACAGCACGCCAGGGGCCCAAAGGTTGGATGCGCTGGGTGCTCAATCCACGAATCACCACCGTGGAACTCTGCGCACCCACATTTCCACCAGTGCCAATCAACAAAGGAATGAATGCGGCAAGCATCACAACCTCACGCAGCACGGCATCGTTCATCGCGATCACCTGGGTGGTGAAGCCATTGGCAACCACCAACACCGAAAGCCACACCACGCGGCGGCGCGCAACGGTGAACAGATTGCTCTGGAAGTAGTCATCCTCATCACCAGCCTCCACCGCACCAGCGGCATAAAGGTCACGGGTGGCTTCCTGCTCGATCACGTCGATCACGTCGTCCACCGTGACGATCCCAACCAGACGACGTTCCCGGTCCACAACAGGCACAGCAAGAAAGTCGTAGCGCTGAATCGCACGGGCCACCTCCTCCTGATCGGTATCGGTGCCAACGCTCACAACCTCTCGCGTCATCACATCACCAATGCAATCGCTGGGGTCGGCCGTGACCAAATCACGCAAAGACAAGATGCCGGTGAGATGGCGCTGCCCATCTGTTACATAGAGGCTGTAAATCGTTTCGGTTTCTCTTGCGCGCCGGCGAACGATGGTGAGAGCTTGTGCAGCACTATGAAATTCCTTGAGATCGATGTATTCCGTTGTCATCAAACGGCCAGCCGTTTCGGGGGCATAACCGAGTAACTGTGCGGTCACCCGCCGCTCGGAAGGACTGAGCTCCACCAAAAGACGGCGCACCACTTTGGCCGGGAGTTCATCGAGCAGGCGCACCCGGTCATCGGGCGACATCTCTTCCACAAGCTCCAACACTTCACTGGAGCGCAGCCGTTCCAACAAGCTTTGCTGAATGGCTGGCTCAAGGTATTCGTACACCTCAATCGCTTCGTCCTTGCCGAGCAAGCGAAAGGCAAGGGCCTGAAGGGTTCGCGGAAGGCAACCCACCGCTTCCGCCACATCCACAGGCTGAACCGGCGCCAAGAGCAACTTGACTCCGTCGTAATTGCCAACCGACAACATCGATTCCAATTGCTGAGCAACAACCTCAGCGACCAGATCATTCGTGACGCTCACACCGCTGCGGCCGTGGGCTTCTTCCATGCTCTCCGCCCGGCCCCTTCCAGTGTAAGTGGGGCGGTCGCCGGTTATCGTCAGCGCCGATTGCACTTCCAATAGTTATGGCCCCCAACATCAGCAGCGTGTCCGTCAACACCCCCGATGGCGCCAACAAATCACTCGGCTCTTACTCCGGCAAGGTGCTGTTAATCGTGAACGTGGCTAGCCGTTGCGGCTTCACGCGCCAGTACAGCGGCCTGCAAGCGTTGCAAGACAGCTACGGCGCTCAAGGGCTTCAGGTTTTGGGCTTCCCCTGCAACGACTTTGGCGGTCAAGAGCCCGGCTCTTTGGAGGAGATCAAAAGCTTCTGTTCCACCACTTACAACGCCAGCTTTGAGCTGTTCGACAAAGTGCATGCCACTGGAAGCACCACGGAGCCTTACACCACCCTCAACACAACAGAGCCTTCCGGCGATGTGGCTTGGAACTTTGAGAAGTTCCTCGTGGGCAAAGACGGCACGGTGATCGCACGCTTCAAAAGCGGCGTTGAGCCCGATTCAGATGAGCTGAAGACTGCGATTGAGTCTGCCCTTAACGCCTAACCAAACTGCGGCCTATAAAGACACCCAGGGCTGCGGCACCAAGCCCCAGCCCCAGGGTGAGGCCCATTAAGCCCAGGGCAGCAGGCCAGTCGCCTTGAGCGATGAAGCTCACGCAGTTCACCATCCAGCTGCTGAATGTGGTGAGCGAACCGCAGAAACCAATGCCAATCAACAACTGACGCCTCGGACGGAGGGGAAGCCCCACCAACCAGCCCAAAATGAACGCGCCGAGCACGTTCGCAATCACGTTGTTGCCATGCAGATGGGACCCTATTTGCCAACGCATCACAGCGCCAGGAACGGCACCAAGCGCCACAAGAGCCAATTCACTCAGGTCTTGCCGAAGAGTGAGCTGGTTTTCAGTGGAAGAAGACTGCGGCATCAGGCGATGCCCTCGGCCAAGCCAAGCCCGTAGCCCAAACCAGCCGCAACCAAGCCACCCAGGATCGAGCCCACGCTTAGGAGCAGCGATTCACGCCAATTCCTTTGCTTCAGGGTGTTGAGCAACTCAACGGCAAACGTAGAAAACGTACTGAGGCTGCCAAAAAAGCCCACAGCTATCAACAAGGTCAGCCCCGAAAGACCTCGAGATGTTGTGCAGGGATCATTGCCTTGCAGGCCTAAAACCAGACCGAGGGCAAAGGCGGCAACGAGATTGACCGCAAAGGTTCCCCAATGCTTGCGGGGAACCATCGGCTCGAAGTGATTCACGATCCGCAGCCGAAGCCAGGCTCCAGGAATGGCACCAATCCCTACCAGCACGACCTGACCAGCCGTGAAGGAATCAGCCATTCACCCAACCACGCACAGACTGAAAGCTCGCTGGCAAGCCCTGGCCTGAAGACACCTGCACTTGAATCCAGTCGCGGCCATCGTCTCCACGCCAATGACGCAACATCTGGAGTGGAGTGCCTAACTCCAACCGGCGTAGGGCAGGGGCTTCAACCAGCGGGCTGGAGCGCAAGACACAGCACTCACCACTGAGCAATGGGCTTTTGCCCTCCTGCCTGCGCAAGGGGGGAAGCCGCCGCTGAGCACCACCAGCGGGAAGTGCCGCTGGTGCCATCAAGGCCACGCCAAGAAGCCAGCCCCAACGCAACACAACCCCGGTTGACATCCGCATCAGATGTCGAGAGACGCCATGTCCAAATCGGCGCTGTGGGTTTCGATAAATTCCCGCCGTGGCGCCACTTTGTCGCCCATCAGGATCGTGAAGATGCGATCCGCCTCCAGCGCATCCTGCACTTCCACCCGTTTCATCATGCGCGTAGAGGGATCCATGGTGGTTTCCCACAACTGCTTGGGCATCATTTCACCGAGACCCTTAAATCGCTGAATGTTGTAGTTGGCTTTCTCGCCAAATCCAGCCAAGGTTTTTTGCAATTGCTGCTCGTTGTAGCAATAGGTGTGATTTTTTCCGCGCTCAACCTTGTAAAGCGGCGGACAAGCGATGTAGATATATCCACCTTCAACCAATTCTTTCTGATAGCGATAGAAGAAGGTAAGAATCAGCGTCCGAATGTGCGCACCATCCACGTCCGCATCCGTCATGATCACCACACGGTGATAACGGAGATTTTTAACATTGAAATCTTCTCCTTTAATCCCCAAGCCAAGGGCCGTAATTAGGGCTTGAATCTCAGTATTTTTATAAATCTTGGCATCGTCGGTTTTCTCAATATTGAGAATTTTTCCGCGCAAAGGAAGAATCGCTTGAAAACGTCGATCGCGTCCTTGCTTGGCGGAGCCTCCAGCGGAATCTCCCTCCACAATGTAGATCTCAGATTCTGAAGGATCTCTGGTGCTGCAATCGGCCAGCTTCCCAGGCAGGGTGGAGCTTTCCAGCACGCTTTTGCGGCGCACCAACTCACGTGCACGGCGAGCCGCCTCAGCCGCATTAAAGGCCTGGATTGCCTTCTCCAGGATCATGTCGATCACTCCTGGATTGAACTCCAGATATTGGCTGAGAGACTCTCCAACCAAGTTATCAACAATGCCCCGAACCTCGGTATTACCAAGCTTGGTTTTTGTTTGACCTTCAAATTCAGGCTCAGGAACCTTCACCGAAAGCACAGCGGTGAGGCCTTCGCGAATGTTTTCGCCAGCCAAATTTGAATCAGCATCTTTGCGCTTCCCTCGTTTCTTGGCAAACGTATTAAGGGTGCGGGTTAGAACTGTTTTAAGACCTTCAATATGGGTGCCACCATCCACTGTGCGGATGTTGTTGGCAAAGCCAAGAATGCTGTCGGAATAGGCATCAACGCACCACTGCAATGCCGCTTCCACGGTCACGCCATCTTTTTCAGCGTTCACATAGATAATTTCTGGATGCAGAGGATCTTTCTCCGCATTCATATAGGCAACGTATTCCTTGATGCCACCTTCGTAGAAATACAGCTCCTCGCGGGGCTGGCCCTCTTTATCCCGGGCAGCCTCTCGCTCATCGCGGAACACGATGCGCACACCACCATTCAAATAAGCAAGCTCACGCAAACGCGCCGAAAGTATGGAGTAATCAAACTCAATTCCAACCGTAAAAATCTGAAGATCCGGTTTAAAGCAAACGCTGGTGCCTGTTACCCCATTCTCCTCAGCAGGCTGCGGCTCTGAAGCAAGGCTGCCAATGGCGGTTCCGCGCTCAAAGCGCTGGCGATGCACCTGGCCTTGACGGCGAACGGTGACTTCCACCCACTCACTCAGGGCGTTCACGACGGAAACACCAACGCCGTGCAAACCACCCGAAACCTTGTAGCCACCAGCTCCAAACTTGCCGCCAGCGTGCAACACCGTGAGCACGGTTTCCAGGGCGCTTTTGCCCGTGCGGGGATGCACATCCGTAGGGATGCCGCGGCCGTTATCACTCACAAACGCGGAGCCGTCTTCTCCGAGAACAACCGTGATCTCGTTGCAATGCCCAGCCAGGGCCTCATCCACGGCATTGTCCACCACCTCGTAAACGAGATGGTGGAGGCCACGAGGCCCTGTTGTACCGATGTACATCCCCGGGCGCTTGCGCACCGGTTCGAGTCCTTCAAGGACTTGAATCTGTTCGGCACCGTAGGCGGCTTGAACTTTTGAGGCTTCGCTCATGCGCTCGTCGTCGGCCCAGCCCTTTTCATCTACAACTTACCACCGGTATCCCAGAGGCGCTCGTAGAACCCTCTGACGCGTCATTTTTAAAGGGGATGCACCCCATCGTTTCTTCGATGAATCAGATCAGCCCTGAATTCGGGACCACAGCCAAGGCAAAACCTGATGCAGAGGCGCCCCTTGTGGTGGCACTGGTGGGCCCGACGGCGAGTGGCAAAACCGCGCTTGCCCTTGAGCTTGCTGAGCACTTCCAGCTGGAGATCCTCAACATCGATTCTCGCCAGCTCTACCGAGAGATGGATATCGGCACGGCCAAACCCACGGCCGAGCAACAACAGCGCGTCACCCATCACCTCCTCGACCTGCGCTCCCCTGATCAACCGATCACGCTTCAGGAATTTCAGCAAGAAGCCGCTGCAGCCGTGAGCCAGGTGCTCAAGGTCCGAGGTGTGGCTTTTTTAGCCGGAGGCAGCGGCCTCTACCTCAAAGCCCTCACCCAAGGATTGCAGCCTCCGGCGGTACCTCCTCAAGCCGAGCTACGCCGCCAACTGAGCGCTCTTGGTCAAGCGAACTGCCATCAACTGCTCCAACAGGCCGATCCCCTAGCGGCCGCCAAGATCGCCCCTGCAGACGCGGTTCGCACCCAACGCGCGCTTGAGGTGCTGTACGCCAGCGGCAAACCAATGAGTGAGCAACAATCGGCCAATCCT
>OJFG01000393.1_pt1 | contig 15388 bp, 17 predicted proteins | sample 1594071 | NCBI WGS metagenome assembly OJFG01 (sample SAMN05416818, study PRJEB24817) | seawater metagenome | isolation source: Sea water | place: Canada:Atlantic | collected 2013-07 | reverse complement strand
TACGAGATCCTCTCTGGTCTCGTGGGCTCGGAGATGTGTATAAGAGACAGGATCCCAGCAGTTGCTGGCCAATCAGGGCTGGGGCAACGATCCACTGGCTGCCGTCACGCTGAAACAGCAAGCATTAAATGCAGCAAAACTCGGGCGTCCCTTAGAGGGACAGAAGTATTGGCAGGACTTACTCCAACGGTTCCCTAAAAGTGCAGCAAGTGCCGATGCTCGTTATTACCTCGGGCAAACCAAGCCAGCGCTCCACACCGATCTACTCCGACAACAACCTGGCCATCCAGCCGCCTTGGCGGCAGCAGCAGAAACCAAAACAGAATCTCCCAAGCAAGCCATCGCCGCTCTGCATCTAGCCCGCTGGGGCGCCCGTTGGCCAGGCGCTGCCATGCAGCTCAGGGAAGCCTGCAACAGGATCAGCGGCGATGGCTTGAACCAAGACGATCGACTGACGCTCGCTCAAGCACTCGCGGCCCTTGGAGATGGCCGTGCAGCGGAAGCCTGTCTGCAGGGCACACCCACCACTCCAGCCAGCGCCTTGGCCATTGGTCGGGTCTTGCTCAGAGGTACCGCTGAACAGCAAGTGCGTGGAAAGCAGCACTTGCTAGATCTCGCCATCAGCAACCCAGACGATCCGGCGGCGCTCAAGGCAGCAGCGCTACTAAGCGAGCCGCTAAAACCAGATCCCGCTCTGTTGGACGCACTGCCGCAAGCATTGCAACAACGCTCCGCTGATGTTGCAGCAGCACGGGTGCGCCTTGCTGACTCAATGAATGGTGACGCCTCGAACGGTGACTTAACGAATGCCATGGCCGTTCTGAGGCGCTGGCCCACCAGCCCAGCAGCCTGGCAACTGCAGTGGGACCTGGCTCGCGAGGCCCTCTTGAAAGACCAATGGGAGCGAGCAGAAGCACTGCTGAACGCCATTCCACACTCAGATCTTCCTGAACCTCTAGCCGCAAGGCAGCAGTTCTGGCTAGGGCTCGCACTGGCGAAGCAAGACCAAACAGCGCAAGCCAAAAACGTCTGGGAAACGTTGGTCAAAACCCATCCGAGGAGTTATTACACCTGGCGCGCCGAGGTGCGATTGGGACGGGGAGATCTTCCAGATCTCAATCAAGTATCAGCCTCTCGCTCTGGAGCCCTTGGCGAGTCGTTTCCATCGCACTGGGAGCCATTAAAAAGTGGCGATCCATTCGTGGATCGTCTCTGGCGACTCGGCCAAACCCAGGAAGCATGGGAAACCTGGAGAAACCAACAGCCCCGATCCGATCAGCCATCCAATCCAGAGCAAAAGCTCGTCGAAGGTCGCCTTCGCATTGCCGTCGGCGACGCATGGACGGGTCTGAGTCGTCTTTGGCGCGCCAGCTTGAGACTGGTGAATCAAACCTGCGAAGAGCAACAGCTCCTGCACCGCAGCCAGCATCCGCATCTGCTCCCGGAGGTGTTTGACACCGCATCCCAAACAGAGGCGGTACGAAGGGAACTCCTCATGGCCATCGCCAAGCAGGAATCTCGCTTCTCCCCAGGCGTGAGCTCACCCGTCGGGGCGATCGGGTTGCTGCAACTGATGCCAGCGACGGCGGAAGAACTGGCCGGCGGCACCCTGAGTAGCGATGAGCTACGCGAGCCAACCCGCAATGCCAAGCTCGGAGCGCGCTACCTCGCGCAATTGCTGGAGCAATGGCAGGGCAACATTGTGCTGGCGATTGCGAGCTACAACGCCGGGCCTGGAGCCACCAGCCAATGGGTCACTCCCCTTCTGGAGAAAGATCCAGAATTATGGGTGGAGCGCATCCCCTATCCAGAAACGCGCCTTTACACAAAAAAAGTACTGGGCAATCTTTGGGCCTATCTCGGATCAGGACGCGACCGCTGCGACAGCGGAAGCCAAGGGGTTCGGTAGATCCTGCCCCAACCAGATGCCCACAAGCACCAGCGCCCCCAAGCCCAAGGCCATGACCTGAGGCGGAGGCATCACCTTGATCCGGGTGAGGTCCAAACGGGCCAGCAAGGTGGCAGAAGCCAAGATCAGCACATCTGACAGCAAGCTCAAACTGAGCACATAAAGCCCCACCACGATCACCAGCAGCAGGGTCGAAATCAGGCTGAGCACCCGACTGGAGGCCATCAATAACGACAGTTGGCGAAGCAAAAGATCAGGCATCGTGCAGATGAGCACGATCACCAGCGATTGAACGATCTCTACCGTCCAGAACAAGCGGGGCGACACGTTCTGCAGAGCAATTAAGTGCTCGCTCTCAATCGACCAATGGTGGCCAAGGAAAACGGCAACAACAAAGAGCAAAAGCAGCAGGGGGGCCCGCAGCGGTAGGACCAAAAAACGAAAAAAAGACATCAGCAAGCAGCCAACGGTCGACCGATGAAATCACTGATGACATCAGCGAGACAGCAGATCCCAACAACAGAATTGGCTTTTAAACGCTAGCAACAACACACGCATCAGCCTGCCAAAGTGAAACCAATCAAGTCTTCCCGGGATGACCGGCAGTTCCGCCCCCGCCACCCTGACCCCCTTGCAAAAGGGGTTGCTTCTGATCACTGCACTGGTCCTTGCTGCTGGATTATTTCTGCTGCGCAATGGTCTCAATCAGGAAGCGCCTCTCGATCAGCTGGCCAGACAATCCCTGGATCCTGAGGTGGCCCTCACCAACTCCCGGCCCACCGTGCTGGAGTTTTACGCCGATTGGTGTGAGGCCTGCCAAGCCATGGCACCCGCGATGCTTCAAACGGAACAGAATCACGCCGATCAACTCGACGTTGTTTTGGTGAATATCGATAACCCACGCTGGCTGGATTTGACCGATCAATACGACGTCACAGGGATTCCACAGCTCAATTTATTTTCAGCCGACGGCGTGATGCGCGGCCGTTCGCTTGGAGCGAGAACAGCTGACGAGTTGGAATCACTAGCGGTTGCATTGATTGACAATGCGCCTTTACCTCAGCTTGCGGGCGTTGGTTCCACCAGCAGCGTGCCCCCTGCCGAGACAGTTTCAAGCCCAGGGCCCCGCAGCCACAGCTAGACAAAGCATGAACAGTTCAGCGCAGACGACACCAATGGACTCTCGTTTTCGAGTTGACCTGATCGCCGCAACCCCGAATCCGCAACAGTGCGTGTATGTGGGAATGCACCAGGACTACAGCGAGGGCTTCGTCGCGGCCGACCGCGAGCAATGGCCAGATGAAACCAAAGCAGGCGAAATCTGCGTCAAACGCCTCCTAGCCGGAGAACGGGGACATTACGGACCCATGGAGCATGCCCAGATTGTGTTGAACGTGGGCTGGTTTCCGCATTCCGTGATGCAACAGGCACGGACGCACCGGGTGGGCGTCAGTTTTGATGTGCAATCCATGCGCTACACAGGCGAGCGCATCTGTCGGGCGGCACAGGGAGAACTCGATCTCGAAGAGGTGTTTTATCTGCGTCCCGTTGGTGAGTACAGCGACCGCAAGGGAAAGAAATACCTCTACAGCGAGGCTGAACGCCAAAAAGATTTAAACCACTGCAAAATCAGCGCTGAGCGTTATCAGGAATTGCTTCAGGCCGGCTTTGCAGAAGAACATGCCCGCGGCATCCTCCCCTTCGATTACAGGCAACATTTCGTGGTGAGCTTCACGCTCAGGGCCTTTCTGCATTTCATGGATTTACGCGCCAAACTCGATGCCCAGCAAGAAATACGCGAGCTCTGCGATTTGATGTGGCCCCATCTCAAAGCTTGGACTCCAGAATTTGCCAATTGGTACGAAAAAACAAGATTACATAAAGCCCGGCTTGCTCCCTAAGCACACTTTTAGGCGTCAATGATTCGTGGATTCAGACCTTCGCCAGCGTCACCCGCTCGGGTTGATGCTGATATTTACCCTGTCGGTCGCTGTAGGTGGTTTCGCAAGGATCACCTTCAAAAAACAACAACTGGCAGATCCCTTCATTGGCATAAATACGACAATCAGCACCAGAACTATTACTAAATTCCAAGGTGAGATGCCCCTCCCAGCCAGCTTCTGCCGGAGTGGTATTCACAATGATGCCTAAACGGGCATAGGTGCTCTTGCCAAGACAAATAACCGTGATGTTGGGCGGCACCCGCATCTTTTCAAGGGCAACACCGAGGCCATACGAATGTGCTGGAAGGATGAAATAGTCCCCATCCTCATCGTGATGAATGGGCGTGGATTCAAGGTTGTCAGGGTTGAATCGCTTGGGATTCATGATCGTGCCAGGGACATGGCGAAAGATCAAAAACTCCTTAGGCGAGAGCCTCAAGTCGTAGCCATACGACGAGCAGCCAAAACTAAGAACCGGACTCTTGCGTTGATCCGGATCCAAGTGGCGCACTAAGCCATTTTGAAAAGGCTCGAGCATGCCTGCCCCAGCCTGATCCGTAATCCAGCGATCGTTTTTAAGCATTAGAAACCTCGACGCAATTCCGTGACTTGATCAGCCATCTCCATCATCTCTGCAGGGATCGCAGGCCCGGTCACGATCACATCCATGGCTGATGGCCTTTGCTCTAACACCGACAAAACATCCTCATGGCTCAAATAGCCAAGCTCGATCGCCAAGCCAATCTCATCCAGCACGAGTTGGTCCAACGTGCCCTCTAGAAGATGGGTTTTGCAGATCTCCCAGACCGACTGAACAGCCTCTTTGACCTCGTCATCGCGGCTAGCAGCAGGATCTGAAAGGCATTCCGTCACGGAAGGCCGCAACCATCGGAGCCGATCGCACAGGGTGAGGCTGCTCTGGGGACCTTGGCCCACTCCACCCTTGAGGAACTGAGCGATCAAGACATTGCTACCCAGGCCTGCCGTCCGCAGCGCCTGGCTCAGCACACCAGAAAAACTCCCCCGAAATGAAGCGGTATGCACCTGAAGCTGACCTTCTGGAGCCACCAAATGCAGGGGTGGACGAACTTCTACGGAGGGAAGTCTTCGAAGCCCTGCTTGCTCAAGAGTCCTGTGGTCAACAGTCCGCGACTCACGAGAATGATGGGTAGGGCTGAGGCTGACGGTCATCACATTCGCCGATGTCCGGCAAATCCGGATGTGGATGAATCTAGCGGTGAAAGTGCAAGACACAAGTGCTTTGACACCATCCATGGTGTGCCGAGCCAACTGGCAGGCTCAAAGAACCTCCACACCCTGGGCTCATGACCGACACCTCTCGCAATGACGGACGTCAGCCGGGCGAGCTTCGCCCCTTTTCGATCAGCTGGGATCCCATGGGATTTGCCCTGAGTTCAGTGATCGTCCACAGCGGACGCACCGCTGTTCTTTGCAGCGTTTGCCATCAAGAAGGGGTGCCTCGCTGGCGCAAAGATCAAGGCCAGGGGTGGCTCAGCGCCGAATACCGACTTCTGCCTGGATCCACTCCAGAGCGACAAAACAGAGAACTGCTCAAATTGAGCGGACGCACCCAGGAGATTCAGCGCCTGATTGGCCGCAGCCTGCGCGCAGCCATCAACATGGAAGCCCTCGGCGAGAACACATTGAGAATCGATTGCGATGTGATTCAGGCGGATGCAGGCACCCGCACCGCTGCGATCAGCGGATCTTGGGTCGCGCTTCAACGAGCCTGTGAGCGACTTGTTCAACAAGGAGTTCTCAACACCAACCCTGTCCAATCCCAAGTGGCCGCCGTCTCCGTTGGGGTGATTCACAAACGCCCCCTTCTCGATCTCGACTACAGCGAAGACAGCCAAGCCGATGTGGATCTCAACGTTGTGATGAACGGAGCAGGGCATTTGCTGGAACTGCAGGGCACTGCCGAAGGAGCTCCTTTTAGCCGTCATCAGCTCAATGACCTACTAGACCTCGCCGAGCCTGGCCTCAAGCAGATCATGCACGATCAGAATTTAGCTCTCTCCAGTAGGTGAAAATGCCGAGTTTCGTGTTCCTTGCTACATGAACAGGAGGGGCTGATCCATAGCATCCCGACATACGAATAGGGACCATGGCCGAGGTCAGCCGCGGCTTCAGCCGCTACGCACCACCAACAATGCGCCCGGCGGGCTCGAGCTTCGGAAGTCCCGCGGTTCCTTCCAGCCGCACGCTTCAAGATGTCATTCGGGGACTCGATGGTGCCAACTCGGAAATGGTGGAACGTGGGAAAACCATCTTTTTCCCCGGTGACCCTGCAGAAAAGGTGTACCTGATTCGTCGCGGAGCCGTCCGCCTCTCCAGGGTTTATGAATCTGGCGAAGAAATCACGGTTGCCCTCTTACGAGAAAACAGTTTGTTTGGCGTTCTGTCGTTACTGACAGGTCACCGCTCCGATCGTTTTTATCACTCGATCGCTTTCACAAGAGTGGAAATGGTCACGGCTCCAGCCACATCTGTGCGGCAGGCCATCGAAGCTGACACCAGTGTGGGCTTGCTGTTGTTGCAGGGTCTATCCAGCAGGATTCTCCAGACCGAAACGATGATCGAAACCCTCACCCATCGAGACATGTCATCTCGGCTGGTGAGTTTTCTGTTGGTGCTCTGTCGAGATTTCGGAGTTCCTGGTCAACGGGGCATCACCATTGACCTACGCCTCTCACACCAAGCCATCGCCGAAGCCATCGGTTCCACGCGCGTTACCATCACGCGTCTCCTGGGTGATCTCAAGTCATCGAGCCTGGTGGATATCGATCGCAAAAAGATCACTGTTCTCGATCCAATCGCTCTCGCTAAACGGTTCAGCTGACCATGCAGGTGAAGATGGAGCTCCCGTCCGAACTCTGATCCTTCGTTCACCGTGACCGGCTGGTTCCTACTTCTCGCTCTGCTAGTCCTTGGAGGCGTGCTCTCAACCCTGGGAGACCGCCTTGGTTCTCGTGTGGGGAAAGCTCGGCTGAGCTTGCTTGGACTGCGTCCAAAGCGCACGGCCGTGGTGATCACGGTTTTAACGGGCAGCCTGATTAGTGCGCTTTCACTTGGACTCTTGCTGTTAGTGAGTCGGCAGCTCAGGGTGGGCCTGTTTGAACTCAATGCTCTCGAAGCCAAATTGCGGAGCAGTCGCGCCGACCTCAAAACAAGCAAAAGCGCTCAGAGGCAAGCCGGCAAGGAGCTCACAACGGCACAACAACGAGCGGCAGAACTGCGTCGCACCCTGAAGCCCCTCCAGGAACAAACCCGATCCTTGGAAGCCGAGCGGCAACGATTGAGCCAAGACGTGAATGCGAAAGATGTGGAGATCCAACGCACCGAGCAGGAACTCTCGGCCGTGCGCACGCAAATTCGCAGTGGAGAGAAAGAACTCAATCAACTAGAGGACACGCTCTTGGCGCTGCGGCGCGGAAACGTCGCCATTAGCAGCGGTCAGCCACTTGCCACCGTGACCCTGAAGCTCGAACGTCCCGATCAAGCAAAAACGGTCATCGATCAGTTATTGCGAGACGCCAATCTTCAGGCCTATCAACAAGTGCTCCCTGGCCAACCAGCGGAAAGGCAAATTTTGCTAGTTCCGCGACCTGACATCAAGCGCTTGGAGCAAACGATTCGCAAACCTGGCACCTGGGTTGTGAATATCCGTTCAGCCGCCAATGTGCTGCTCGGAGAAACCGTTGTGTACGCCTTCCCTGAAGTGCTTCCCAATGTCACCGTGACAAGGGAGGGAGAGGTCTTGGCCCGCACCACCCTGGCGAGCAATGAACGCAACCCTGAAGCCGTTCGCAACCGACTAAATCTTCTCCTTGCCTCCACATTGGCCGAGGTGCAACGACGCGGTTCGCTCAGCAAGGGGTTGCAGTTTGATGGCAATGAAATCAATGCGCTTGGCCAAGAACTGATCGATCGCAACGGAGGACTCGCAGCGCTCGAAGCAGTCGCTTTACGACGCAGCGAAACGGCAGATCCGATCGCCATCCAGTTGCGCCTTAGCCAATGACACGCGTCATAGCGCTAGATCCCGGCCGAAGTAAATGTGGGCTGCTGTTAGCAGACATCGCCACGAACACCGTGGTTCAAGGCATGGTGATACCCAGCGCTGAGGTGCTTGATCAGCTTCGATCCTGGATGGTGGATGCTCAGGGGGAGGACGATCAGATTGCTGAGCTGGTCATCGGTGACGGCACCAGCAGCACGATCTGGCAACACCAACTTCCCGCAAGCCTGAAGGTCCGCGTCGTGGACGAAACCGGGACTACCTTGCGAGCCAGGGCGCGTTACTGGCAGTTGTGGCCTGCACGGGGCTGGAAACGCTTGCTTCCTTTAGGCCTGCGCATCCCATCTGGCGATCTCGACGCCATCGCCGCGCTCGTCATCCTCGAACATTATTTAGGTCGGTCTTTGCAATGGCCAGGTCCCAATCCCCTCAAAAACGCGCCCTCACGGTGAAGGTGTAATCGCCTCCCGGCTCAAGGTCATAGTCAGATTTCACAAGAAAACGAAGGAGCGCGTCTTGAATCAAAGCTCGCCCCAGGGAGGGCTCCACACTGAGCTCGCCACGATCAAAAAACCAGCTGAACTGCCAATTGAAGCCTCCGGCCCGAACATCTCCTTCCAAACATTGATCCGCAAAACTCTGGCGTTGAACCCGCAGATGGGCGGTGGTAACGGGTAGCGCTGCCATCACGCCTCGGTGTTGGTGGGAGCCAGCTGAAGCCCATTGATGTGATTCCCTGCAAGATCGAGACCCTGTCGCTGAATCCTTTCCAAACCATCAACGACCTCCAACAGAACCTTGTCGAGCAGGGGCTCTTCGTCACGACTGAAACTTCCGAGCACGTGCGACACCGTTCGTGCCTTGCGCTCACTGGGATTTTGTCCGGGTGCACCGATTCCAATCCGCAGGCGCGCGAAATCCTGCGTACCGAGATGCTGAATGGTGCTTTTAAGACCGTTATGGCCACCAGCAGAGCCACGGGCCCGCAAACGCAAACGGCCAAGCGGCAGATCCATGTCATCAACGAGGACCAAGAGCTGATGCAGCTCAAACCCAAACCAATCCAATGCTGCCCGAATCGAGCGCCCGCTGTCGTTCATGAACGTTTGGGGCATCAACAACCGCAATCTCTTGTCCCCCACACCCAGATCAGCAAGCTGACCTTGGAGCTTGGGCATAGAACGAAAGCCTCCTCCCTCCCGAGAAGCCAGGCGTTCTAAGGCCATAAAGCCAACGTTATGTCGTGTGTTGGCGTAGCGATTGCCCGGGTTCCCCAACCCCACCACTAAGCGGAGATCACCGCGATTCATCGACTCAATCGGAGGGGGATGTTGGCTCTGATTTTGGAGAAACCACTGGAGTTACAACAGTCTCAGCTGGTGCTTCTTGAGCCTTGGCCTGATCTCCTTCGGGTTCGGGGTCAGCCATGGCCTTATTGATTTCACGTTCGAACTCCTTTGAGGCCGACTGAAACCCTTTCAGTGTTTTCCCGAGGGTACGGCCAAACTCAGGAAGCCTTTTAGGCCCAAACACCAAGAGAGCGACCGCCGCGATGACGGCCATCTCTGGCAGACCAATGCCGAAAACATTCATGACCTGATGTCAGCCCAGACCCAAGCCATTCCAGTTGACATTGATTCCTTCAAGGATCAGTGACTTGTTGTACAGCTGAAGAATGATCAACAGAAACACAAGGAACAGGGCCATGAAAATGCCCATCACTGGTGTTGTTCCCCAGCCAGGAACAACCTTGCCGTATTCCGAATTCAGGGGGCGGAGCAAATCGCCCAGACGGGTGCGTTGAGCCATGGCAGCGCTGAAGTCTCGGGTGGAATTAAGTCTCGATACTGTAGGGGCTCCGACCCGTAAAGGCGTCGATCCTGTGGAGAGTTGTGATGGAAAGTTCGTCCCCGGCTATGTCAGTGGCGATTGCCGTGCTGGCAGCCCTGCTCGGGTTAACAGGATTGGGGGTCTACACAGCCTTTGGTCCTCCATCTAAAAATCTCGACGACCCATTTGATGATCACGAGGATTGAACGTTCTCCAGTAGCAAGGTGGTGAGCTCGCCAGGGTGCACCTCCCAGACGGTCTTCCTGTCGCTGGACTTGGCGCAGCTCAGCCTCCAATCGCTCCCCGGGCACCAACGCTGGCGCGCTGGTCCTGGATTGAGCAACTCAATTTGAACCGCCTTATCGCTTTGCCCATCACCCTGCGCTGATCGGATTGAAATCGGCACCAGGCCGATGGGCAAAGCGGGAAGCCCTTGCCAACGCTGATCCAGCGCAACAGGCCCCATCCATCCGGGCTCCCTGAATCGAATCGCGGCCTGGGCCACACCACTGCGGTTCCAACCCAACATCGCTGGCATAAAGGCCAACCGGTGTCGGTGCCATCCATGATCGGCTGAAGGGTCAGGCCAAGTTGGACCTCGAAGCAGGGACACTCCCAGATGGTTCGCGCTGGCATCGACACCTTGAGGACCATCCAGCAAGACAGCCAACCCACCCCCGGGAGCTTCTGCTTCTGCAGCCAGCCAGGAGATCACAGGCACTTCCCAACGCTCTTGTTCAAAAGGAGTGAAGGCTTGTGCTGGTCGCTCGATCACTCCACCACTCGTATCAGCAGCCCAACGCACAGCAGGGCTCTTTAACGGCAATTCCAGCCGCAACAATTCATGGGTCTGCTGCCAGTAGACACTGAGCTGGGCCTCGATCCAAGGCGAATCGGCCTGCAGCAACAGGTCCAAGCGGACCTTGCTCAATCCAGCAACCGTGCGCAGCACGATCCGCGCTGTCAGAGGGCCCGACTCCACGAATTCCGCCGACCAGTTTGCGGCCATCGGCAGCGGATGTTGGCGGTAATCAGCGGCCAGATCCCAAGCGTCCCAGAACTCCCCTCGATCGGAAAAGCGCAGCAATCGCATGGGTTCGCTGAGCTGTGGCACACCATTGGCGTCGCGCAGCTGAATCAGCCCATGGGCGCTCACATCCGCAGACACCACACCATTGCTCAGCCTCCATACCCCCGACGACAACACCTCCACACTCACGGGGTGACGCACGGGCAAGGCCGACCCCAGAGGCGCATGGCTGCGCTGCAGCGGAAGCGCGCAAACGCCTTCGCAACAAGGCAGTTGCACCCAAACACCACCGGAAGGAGCAGCCTGCTCAGGAAGGAGTTGCCCAGCGCTGGACCAATGCCCTTGAGGCAAGCGCAACAACGGTGACCAGTGCGCAAGGGGCTGCAAGCCGCACCAGGTCCAGTGGGAGCGATGGGGATCGGACACCAACCCGTCTTGATGCGACGAGAACAGATGGCCTAACAGCTGATCTCGGCCACGGGCCGCACGGCGGCGAGCATCACGCCAGATCGGTTCAGCCTGTTCAAACACCTCCGGGATCGATGTGCCCGGGAGGATGTCATGAAATTGTTGGAACAGCAGAGGTCGCCAATCGCTGGCCTGCTCGTGGCTGGGCATCAGAGCCTTCGCCCGAGGCCCAAGCAACGCAGCCGCAAGCTCAGCTTCTCGAAGAAGCCGCTCCAAACTGCGATTGTGACGCTTCTGATCAGGCCGACTGGTCGCGCAACCCCGATGTAGCTCGAGATACAGCTCATCGCGCCAGACCGGCAAGGTGGAGCACCAAGGCTCTAGGTGATCGAGATAGGCGCGCAGCGTTCCGGGCTGCTGGGTCACAGCCTGCGGCTGTCCGTCCCAAAGCCTTAGCTGTTCCAGCATCTCGGCAGTGGGACCGCCACCATGATCGCCAACCCCTGGGAGCCAGATCGCCTGCTCCACCCCAGTGGCAGATTTGAAATCGCGCTGCTCTGTTGCGATCGCGACAGGATCGCCATCGGTGCCGATTCCAGGCAGCATCAGCGCTAAGACCTCCGCTCCTCCGCGGCTTCGCCAGCGAAACAACCGATGGGGGAAGCGGTTGGTGGCATTCCAGGCCAGTTTGTGCGTGCAGAACCAGCGCACTCCGTTGGCAGCCGCCACAGCGGGAAGTCCGGCGGCGAACCCAAAACTGTCAGGCAGCCAAGCCAAGTCATGCCTCCATTCGGGGAAACGCCTCTGGCTGTCCTCCTGTCCAAGACTGAACTGACGCGACAGGGATGCGGTACTCACCAGAACGCAATCGGTTTCGACCCAAGGGCCATTGATCGGCTCCCAGCGACCCTCACGGCTGGCCTGCTGAATCCGTGCATGCAAGGCCGGGCGATGGCGTTCCACCCAGGCATAAAGAGCAGGGGTGGAGTGCGCAAAGTGCAGCTCCGGATAACGCTCCATCAGATCGAGAGCAGAGCAAAAGGTGCGTTCCGCCGCTTGCCAGGTATCAGCCACAGGCCAAAGCCAGGCGAGGTCAAGGTGGGCATGGCCCAGCCAATGCACCGCACCCACTGGCTTAGGGCAGGCCGCCAAGTGACGATCAACCAAGGCAATGGCCTCTGATGCCATCGGGTCGCAAGACAACACAGCATCCGAAAGCGACTCTCCTCTTGCCAAGGACAGCTCCAAGGCTTCAGGGAGCAACGCCCGATCCGGGTCGCGGTGAGCGATCAGAGGTTCCTGGACGAGAGCGCTCTGAATGAGAGCTCCATCGTCATGACAAGGACTTCGCAACTCCAGCTGGATCCGCAGGCCCTCACCTCTCCTCCAATCCTCAGGGAGGAGCCAACGGCAGCGGGTATCGAAGAGGTCGCCCTCATGCACCAGGACCCCATCAACGCGGAGGCGCACGGCATCGGCCCACCAGCTCAACACCAGTCGTTCACAGGACGCGCTGGCCTGCGTCCAGGATTTTGGACAGACGAGGGTCTGCTCGAGGTGCAACCAGTTGCCACCTCGCGGCCAAATTAAAAGTCCGCGTTCAGCCCAATCGGGACGGTGGTGTCGTCCCCAGGGTTCAGCGAGTACCGGCCGCCGTTCCTGATCACCACGTCGCCACCAGCCAGGGTGCAGATCAACGCGACTCCGACATCGAAACGTTTCAATCCACTCCGATCCCGGGGCTTGCAGAGGCTTCACCATCGTGTTATTTCATCATTCCGCCATAGGATGGCGATCAAATTTCAGACGCCGGTCGGTTGCCATGCTTGCCCTCAAGATTTCGGTTTATTCCGTCGTCTTTTTCTTTCTCGGCATCTTTGTCTTTGGCTTCCTAGCCAGCGACCCAAGCCGTACACCCAGCCGGAAAGATCTCGAAGATTGAGTCCTAGACAACAGGGTCACGCCGAGCACTGGTTCGACCTCACGTTTAAAAGCCTTTGCACATGGCAGGATCGCTTGCCATTGCTGATTTCTTTTGTCGGCGTTTAGCCCCATCACCAGGATCGCAGGATCACTGGCTGTTGCCGCTGCGCTGACGGGAGTTCCCGTCCACTCTCAGCGTGTGGATTCGTTTGCTGATGAGACCGATGCGGTCACGGAGCAGTCAGAGCTTGAGGTTCAACCCTTCAGCGAATCTCCAAAGGATCCCTCTGTAAACGCGCCGATCACGGAGTCTCCAAAGCCTCCAGAAGCGATCAATCTCAAGGCTGATCGACAATCATTTGATGCTCGCCGCGGAGTGTTTGTTGCCGAAGGCAACGTTCAAGCTGAGCTTCGCGGTGGTTTGCTCCAAGCCGATCGCATCGAATTTGACACCAACTTCAACACCCTCTACGCCCGCGGCAGCGTGCGTTTACGCCGAGGATCGCAGTATTTCCAAGCGAGCACGTTCCGCTACAGCCTGATTCAAAACAGCGGAGAACTCAAAGACGTTTACGGCGTCCTTGAACTCGATGAGCTGTCCGCAGGCTTCCAATCCTCACCCCAGGCTGTCGAACCACCGACCAAGCAGACCCTTCCTGTCCTCGAGAGCTCAGGCCTTGGCTTCCCAACCGCTCTTGATATGGAGTTGGGTGGCAGAACCGCGGAACAGATCAGCGATCAGCCGAGCGGAGACAGCATCTGGGAGACAGAGCTCGCACCAACGCTCACCTGGGAAGTCCCGGAACCCGCAGCAGCAGACACCAGCACGTCAACGGACTCCGGCATGGCCTGCCCGGTGCCGCTTCCGCCGATCCCCGACTGGCACCCTCACCCGTGGGCCGTGACCGCGTGGGGCGGGCAGATGATTGATTCCAATTTTGGAGACACCTTCCTGTTCAACGGGCGCATGCGCGAGGAATACCTTCTGGGGGTCAGCATGCAAAAGCGGCTTTGGCGCGCTGGACCTTTTGCGCTCGAATTGGAGGCCGATCTGTTCGGCCATCAGGCGTTCAAACAACCTGGTGGACCTTTCAACCAGGCTGTTCCCAATGCCGACACTCCAGAGCAACAGTTCGGAGAAGCCATCCTTGGGCTTGGGGCACGACTCTGGCTTCAGCCTTGGCTGAGCTTTGGGTTTGTGGAAGGAGTCAGTTTCAACTCCTCGGTGAGTAACTACGAACGCACGTATCGGGAGAACTACACCCAGCTGCTGAACTACTTGGCCTTCGAGCTCGAAGCCTCCGTCTCTGATCAGCTCTCATTTGTGGGGAGGATTCACCATCGCTCCGGCGCGTTTGGCACCTACAGCGGAATCAAAGAAGGAAGCAATGCCTACCTCCTCGGTCTGCGCTACCGCTGGGGCGAAGATCCCCTCCCAGCCCAAATCGCCGAGGTTCCACCTCCCTTGGGCTGCCCAGATCCTGATCGCGCCACCCGAGCGCCCCTGCTCACCCTCAACGAAAAGCTCGAAGAGATCACCCTCGGCACGGGCGGGAAGCAAACAGTCCAGCCCGTTCAACCGCTTGCTCAGTCGCGCTATGCGGGGATGTCCCCAGCTGAACAGGAAGCGCTGCGCGAACAAGCGATCGCGATGATTGATCAAAGGATTAGCAGCATCCAGCTCCAACAACGGTTCACCATCGATCGTCGCTTTGGCAGCAACGATGAGTTTGTAGACCTGTCAAATAATGATGTACAAGAAAGAGCAAAATATGGATCGGTTCGCCCCAACCAACTTCCTTCTTACGGAAAAGCGCAACTGATTGATGGCCAAATCAGCCGCTGGCGCATCCAAGCAGCCCAGGTTTCGCTCACACCTGAAGGATGGACAGCGGATCGAATGGGGTTCACGAATGATCCCTTCACACCCGCACAAACCAGAATCGACACTGAAAACGTTGTTGCCAAAGAACAACCCAATGGAGACATTCTCATCGAGAGTGCACGAAATCGGTTAATCGTTGAGGAACGACTACCGATCCCAGTCAGCCGAACGCAACGCATCACAAAAGAAGAAGAGGTTGAAAATCGCTGGGTCTTCGGAATTGATAATGATGACAGAGACGGATTCTTTGTCGGCAGAACACTCAGACCAATTCAACTCAACCCAAAAACACTATTGAGCCTCCAACCTCAACTTCTCTTGCAACGAGCGGTTGATGGCACAACTAAAAGCTACGTCAAGCCAGAGAGTTCAATCGACAGCGATAAGGTCAATCACTGTCTCTTATACACATCTCCGA
>OJFG01000392.1_pt1 | contig 15396 bp, 15 predicted proteins | sample 1594071 | NCBI WGS metagenome assembly OJFG01 (sample SAMN05416818, study PRJEB24817) | seawater metagenome | isolation source: Sea water | place: Canada:Atlantic | collected 2013-07 | reverse complement strand
TCTCGTGGGCTCGGAGATGTGTATAAGAGACAGGGACCTGCTAAGGTCAAATGGTCTACTACTGCTTCTGGTAGAAAAAGGACAACGTAATGGCTAAAGGTGTTCCACATTATTTCAAGGATGGTACTGAACATAAGGGCGGTATGCATAAAATGCCTAATGGTCAGATGCACTCTGGTAAAACACATGGTAAGAATAGTAAAAGATTGTTTCACCTAAAAGAGTTAAGTGCAACAGTAAAGAAAAAAGTAATGGCTAAAAGGAAAAGCACATGATGAACAAAGGTATGAAGGCTCTAAAGAAAGAAGCACCAGAAGTAGCTAAGAAGATGGGTTACAACTACGGTGGCTCTGCTAAGAAGATGGGTATGAGTTATGGTGGTATGACTAAGAAGCCTATAAAGATGAACAAAGGTGGTATGTGCGGTGCATCTAACCCAGCGTCTAAGCCTATGAAAAGAGGATAGACTTATGAAGGTTTATGAAAAATATAAAGCTGCTCTAGAAAAACATGGCTACACAGTAGATGTAGATGGTTGTGTTTGGGATGATCGTGGTAATCAAGCTGCTACAGAAGACAGATTTGGAAATGCTTTTTGTAATGATCCAAATGTCACAGATATTTGTAGAGCCTCTGAGGTTGTTGTAGATAAACCTAAGAAAAAGTCTAAAGCTCCTGAGGGTAAGAAACGTGCACGTACAGCCAAAGGTCACTATGTTAAAGATGATCCTAACACACCAGAGAATGAAGCGTGGGTTGATGAGTAATGAGTTTAGTTAATCAGGGCAAATCATCACGTATGAGGTCTGTATACGGTCACAATACTGGTACAGGAACTGAAGATGTGTACACTTGCCCAGCTAATTGTGTTTCTGAAGTAACTTTTATACATATAGTTAATGGTCAAAGCAGTGGAACAAACACAGTTGATATAAATTGGTACGTAGCTGCGGATAGTTACACCTCAAAGTTTTTAAACGATAAAAGTATTTCACACAATGATGCAGTTACTCATAGTAATATAGATCTAATACTTCAAGCTGGGGACAAAATACAGGTAACCCCTTCTAGCGCTGGTCATATTGATACTATCATTACAGTAACCGAAACCTTTATACCTGTAGGTTAACGGGTATGCATAAACAGGTGGTACTAAGATACCCCTAAATAAGTATAACTATCTCCGCACACCAACATAGGAGATAGTGATGCTAGACTTTTTAGAACGAAGCTTTAGGGCTATACAAAGAACACAACAAGCAAGAGCAGATCTTTGGTTACTTAACAATATGAGTGACAGAGAGTTGCGAGACATCGGCACTAGTCGTGGCGAGATAAGAGAGCACATAAATGGCAAGAAATCTATCAGAAAAACAAATCAAGTTTCTTGAAGTATTATTCGATGAAGCTAATGGTGATGCTGTTGCAGCTAAAAGGTTGGCAGGTTACGGGGACAACAGCAGCACTACAGCTATTGTTGAATCCCTAAAGGATGAGATAGGCGAGAAGACTCGTACCTATTTTGCTCGTACTGCCCCTAAGGCTGCAGTTGCTATGGTAGGTGCTCTTTCTGATCCTACTGAGCTAGGCATAAAAGAGAAGATGGTTGCAGCAAAAGACTTGCTAGACCGCGCTGGACTTGGTAAGGTAGATAAAGTGGATGTCACATCAAGTGGTGGCATCTTCTATCTACCACCAAAAGAAGGCACAAACGAATAAGTATTCCAACAAGAGACCTAGGATTCTGGCAATTACCAAAGCCAACCAAAGGCAAAGAAAAAGAGTGGCACACAATAGTACGTGTAACCGCAAAGATACCTTGGGGGTATGAACTAGATCCAGACAATGATAAGCTCTTAGTGCCTATCCGTCTGGAGCTTGAAGCTTTAGAACTTGCAAAGAGGCATCTTAAACAATATAGTTATCGTGCAGTAGCACAATGGCTGAGTAAAGAAACAGGTCGCTATATATCTCATATGGGACTAAAGAAGAGAATCGAAGTTGAGCAAAGACGTAGAAAAACATCTGCAACTAAACGCAAGCTTGCCAAGTGGCTCGAAGAAACCCTTGCGGAAATCGAAAAGCTCGAAACCCAAGGTGTTGGAGCATACGCAGATTCTAACAGAGTTGATTGAACAGGTAGATACTCCTAGGGATACTGTACCTGCTCAAGCTGTTGCTCCTGCATATGACGAGGAGTTAGCACAAGATATAGTGTTTAAACCTAACCCTGGCCCCCAGACCTCGTTCCTGAGTTCATCAGAGAGAGAAGTACTATATGGCGGAGCAGCTGGAGGAGGTAAATCGTATGCCATGTTGGCTGACCCTCTACACGGACTAAACGATCCTAACTTCTCAGGTCTACTTGTACGTCATACTACAGAAGAACTTAGAGAATTAATACAGAAGAGTCAAGAGTTATATCCTAAAGCTATACCGGGTATCAAATGGTCAGAGCGTAAATCTCAGTGGACTTCACCCAGAGGTGGTAGACTGTGGATGTCCTATTTGGATAAAGACACAGACGTTACTAGATACCAAGGACAGGCTTTTAACTGGATAGGCTTTGACGAACTTACACAATGGTCAAGCCCTTACGCTTGGGACTACATGAGATCACGTTTACGTAGTTCAGCAAAGAACTTAGGTTTGTATATGAGGGCTACTACCAACCCAGGTGGCAACGGTCACCAGTGGGTTAAGAAAATGTTTATTGACCCTGGACCATCTAACGAGCCTTTCTGGGCTACTAATGTTGAGACAGGAGATACTATTACATATCCTGTAGGACACAGCAAAGCTGGACAACCCTTGTTCAAACGTAGGTTTATACCTGCATCGCTTTTTGATAATCCATATCTTGCTGATGCAGGTGACTATGAAGCAATGCTACTATCACTACCAGAGCATCAAAGAAAGCAACTCTTAGAAGGTAACTGGGATATTAATGATGGAGCCGCTTTCCCAGAGTTTGATAGAGCCAAACATGTCGTTGACGCTTTTGAAGTTCCCGAAAGCTGGGCTAAGTTTAGAGCTTGTGACTACGGCTACGGATCTTATACAGGAGTTATCTGGTTTGCTGTTGCACCAGACGAGCAACTCATTGCTTATAGAGAGTTATATTGTTCTAAGGTTACAGCTACAGATCTAGCTGATATGATCTTAGACTTAGAGAAAAAAGACGGTGGTATGAGATACGGGGTGCTTGACTCTTCTTTGTGGCACAACCGTGGCGACACGGGACCATCACTAGCTGAGCAAATGATTATGAAGGGTTGCCGTTGGCGGCCTTCTGATCGCTCTAGAGGATCGCGTGTCGCAGGTAAAAACGAAATACATAGGCGGTTACAGGTCGATGAATTTACTGAGAAGCCTAGACTAGTATTTATGAATAACTGCACAAACACTATAGCGCAGATACCAAGCATTCCTCTGGATAAGAGAAACCCAGAAGATGTAGACACTCACGCAGAGGATCACCTATATGATGCTTTACGTTACGGTGTTATGACACGTCCACGAAGCAGCATTTGGGATTTCAATCCAGCAACACAACGCACAGGCTTTCAAGCTAGTGATACAACATTCGGGTATTAATAAATGGCAGAACAAGAAGAAATGTTTGAAACAGATGAAGTCGTAGCTGCAGAAGACAGTACGGATAGTATCTTTGAGCAAAAAGATAGTGTAGTAGCTTTTGTACAAGAGCGATACAAACGAGCAGAAGATGCACGTTATGCAGACGAACAGCGCTGGTTAAAAGCTTACCGCAACTATCGGGGTTTATACGGCAAGGATGTACAGTTTACCGACACTGAAAAGTCACGTGTGTTTGTTAAGGTTACTAAAACTAAAACTCTTGCTGCATATGGTCAGATTGTAGACGTATTATTTGGTAACAACAAGTTCCCACTATCTGTTAACCCTTCAGTATTACCTGATGGTGTAGCAGAAGCAGTACATATTAATATAGATCCTAAAGCTCAGGCTGCAGGTGATGCACTAAAACCTGTAACTCAAGATAAAGCTTCTAGTTCATATCTTATAAATGGTGATACTACTCTGAAACCTGGTGAGACTCTTATGGACTTACAGGCACGAATGGGTGGTTTAAACAGTAAGTTAGAAGCTGTATCAGATAAAATTATTGAAGGTAATGGTACTACACCATCTACCGTATCATTCCACCCTGCTATGATATCTGCTAAGAAGATGGAAAAGAAGATCCATGATCAGTTGCAAGAATCAGGTGCTTCTACTCACTTACGCTCTATGGCGTTTGAGATGGCACTACTTGGCACAGGTGTTATGAAGGGTCCTTTCGCAGTAGATAAAGAATACCCTAACTGGAATGACGATGGTGAGTATGATCCATTAGTCAAGACAGTACCCGAATGTAGCCATGTTTCGTCTTGGGACTTCTATCCAGACCCAGAAGCTAAGTCTATGAATGATGCAGAATATACTGTTGAGCGTCATAAGATGTCCCGTACGCAATTACGTTCGTTAAGAAGTCGTCCTTACTTCATGTCTGACTCAGTTCAGATGGCTGTAGATAAAGGACCTGACTACATACAAAAGTATTGGGAAATGACTATGGAGGATGATGATACACAACCGTCCTCTGAGCGTTGGGAAGTATTAGAGTTCTGGGGTTTCGTAGATATAGAAATACTTGAAGAGCATGGTGTTAAGATACCCAACGAGTTGAAAGACTTAGATGAGGTTAACTGTAACGTGTGGACATGTAATGGTGAAGTACTACGCTTTGTACTAAACCCATTCAAACCTACACGTATCCCTTACTATGCTGTTCCTTATGAGCATAACCCTTACAGCTTCTTTGGTGTAGGTATTGCTGAGAACATGGATGATACACAGACATTAATGAATGGCTTTATGCGTATGGCTATTGACAATGCTGCACTATCTGGTAATCTTATTATAGAAGTAGATGAGACCAACTTAACACCGGGACAAGACTTATCTGTATACCCGGGCAAGGTCTTCCGCAGAGCTGGGGGTGCGCCTGGACAGGCCATCTTTGGTACTAAGTTCCCAAATGTTGCTCAAGAGAATATGCAACTATTTGATAAGGCACGAGTACTAGCAGATGAAAGTACTGGCTTCCCTAGTTTTGCACACGGTCAAACAGGAGTATCAGGCGTTGGACGTACAGCATCAGGTATTAGTATGCTTATGTCTGCAGCTAACGGTTCTATCAGAACAGTAGTTAAAAACGTTGATGACTATTTATTACGCCCACTAGGTAAAGCATTCTTCTCTTTCAACATGCAGTTTGACTTTGATGAACAGATTCGTGGTGATTTAGAAGTACATGCATCAGGTACAGAAAGTTTAATGGCTAATGAAGTAAGATCCCAGCGCTTAATGCAGTTCTTACAAGTTGCACAGAATCCAGTACTAGCTCCTTTTGCTAAGATGGATTATATCATACGAGAGATTGCTAAGTCTATGGATCTTGATCCTGACAAGGTTACTAACTCTATGGCAGACGCTGCTATCCAAGCTGAGATCCTCAAAGGCTTTCAACAGCCAGCACAGCCACCAGAAGGAGCTGAGGGTGTCCCAACACCTAATGGAGGCCAACAAGCCCCACAGACCCCTCAGGGAGGCGTACAGGACACATCTGGTAGTGGAGGTGGACAAATAGGTACAGGTACAGCACCAGTTCCTGGTGAGCAAGGATTTAGTGGCAATGTCTCTTAATAGTTTTGTAAACAATCAGATATCATGGGAAGCGTTCATCTCTGAGTTAGAAGAGCGTATTTCTACACAACATCGCAGTATGGAAACAGTTACAGATACTGCTGAAATATACAGGCATCAAGGTGCTATACGCGCTCTGCGTCAACTTCAATACTTGAGGGATAAAGTAAATGGATGAACAAATGAGAATGGCTTTCGCACGAGGTGGTAATATAGATTTGGACACAGTACCAGACAATACTAAAGGTATTGACCCTGTGTCGGGTAATGAAGTTCCCATAGGTTCTACAGCAGCAGAAGTTCGTGATGATATTCCAGCACAACTAAGTGAAGGTGAATATGTCGTACCTGCTGACGTAGTACGGTACTATGGTGTTAAGTTTTTTGAGGAACTACGTGCTAAGGCTAAGTTTGGGTATCAAGATATGTCCGAAAACGGACGTATTGGTGGTGAACCTGTAGACGAACCTGATATGGATATGATGTTTGATGTATCTGAACTAGAAGTAGAAGATGATGGCGAACCTATGGCAATGGCTGATGGTGGTTATGCTCTTTCACCTGGTGATGAGGGCTATGCTACTATGGGTGCGCTGGGCTTAGGTAGTGAAGGTATTAGTGCAGGTTATGATTCAACAGGTAGTGCACCTACTGTAGAAGTACGTACATATGTTAATGAGGCTGGACACACTATCTATATTACATTCATTAATGGTGATCCACAAACGTCTATACCTCCGGGCTACCTACCACAAGCTGAGACTAGTGCAAACACTACAACAACTACAGCTACTGCAACACAACCAGAACCACAGGTTGTAACCCCTACTGGTAGAAGTAGAGACAGTAGACCAATGCCAGCACCAAAGGCTATTAATTATAAGACACTTACTACAGACGAAATTGCTAAGATGTTAGAAGATCAAAACTCTGCTAAGTCTACTGCTATATCTTTAGGAGCAGGTGCTATTAATCCTGTACTAGGTCTATTTGTTAAGGGTGCTATGATGCATAGTGCTAGAAGTTTAGATAAAGAAATAGAACGTAGGATTGCAGCAGAAGAAACTTCCACATCAGATAAGGCTATTCTTGAAGGTCTGTTAGAAGCATCTAAGAAAGATAAACCTGGTTTGATCACACGTGTCTACGGTGCACTAAAAGATGAGTTCTTCCCAGAAACTGAAGATGAAGCTAAAGCACTAGAGATAGCTAAACAGATGGATGCTGGTGAAGTTTATGAATTTGAAGGTGACATCACTAGCAACATAACACCAACTGGTGATCCTGACATAATGGGTATGGATCAATCAGAACAAAAGCTACCAACAGAAGAAGAAGTATTAGCTCCTACAACAGGTAAAGTTTCTACTTATAGAAATCCTATAACTAGAGAACAAGAAAAGTTTGAATCATACGGTCAGGTCACTAGGAATGGTGTATACGCTGGTGACGGATTTGAATGGTATGAGATGGATGTAAAAGGAACAGACGGTGCTCCTGTCTTAGGTAGAAGATATACAGGTGAAGGTGAAGACAATGGATTAGGTCAGGATACTATTATAGCAACTGAACTTGGTTATGGAGATATAGAAGACAGAGATGTATTTGTAAAGATAGCTGATATATCTCTGGAAGAAGGTAGTGAGTTTGCATCTAAACCTGGTTCAGCAAATGACGGTGACTTCTTAGAGTTCTTAAAGACAGGAAGCTTTGGCGCTAGTGATTCATTCGCAGCTCAAAACAAAAAAGACTTTACTCCAACGCTTACATATGGAGATGCTTTAAATCAGGTCAAAGATTCAAAACCATACGTACCAGAGACAGTAGATACAGGTACTGCTGATGCCTACGTACCTATAAGCCCTGAGCTAGAGACTCAGATGAGTAGTTCTGTTAATGATGCTGCATTATCCTTACAAGAAAAAAATGAAGCTAATCTTAAGCTTGTAGCAAAGCGTGAAGCTAGACGAGCAAAAGAAATAGCTGATAGGCAAGCACAAACTGCTCGACAAGGACAAAATGCATTTAGAGATTCTATGGTTAAAACAGGATCTGTTGCTAAAAAAGCACAAGACAGAGGTGCTTCAACAGCTGAGATAAAGACAATACTAAAAGAAGGTAAAAAAGCATCTCAGAAAATGGCGCAGTATGCTAAGACAGGCAACCGTCCTACAGGTTTCAAAGAAGGTGGCTTAGCCTCCAAGAAGAAAAACAATAAGAAGAAGTAACTACAAAACCTTCATATAACTATAAGGCTACCCAGCTTAGGCTGGCCCCATCATAAGGAGTATAACATGATACAAGAACCACAAGAAACTACGATGATTAAAACTTCATCGGCTTCACATCAAAGAAATGATGCACGTGTTAAACGTGATCAGGAAGAACTAGAGGCACTGCTAAAGCAAGCACGTGGCGAGACAGATGAAACAGAAGAAGCTGTTGAGGCGAAACCCAGTAGCGAAGATCCTGTCGAACCCAAAGTTCAGACAGAGAGTAGTACCAAACAAGAAGAAGAACCCGAAGGTGAAGCACAAGAAGACGATGCTGAGCTAAGTGGTGAAGAGAAAACTTTTAAACAACGTTACTCTGATATACGCCGACACATGCAGGATAAAGAGAAAGACTTTAGTGCAAAGCTTGAGAAGCTAGAAAAACAACTTGATCTTGCAGCAAAGAATGAGCTTGTACTTCCTAAGTCAGAAGAAGAGATTGATGCATGGGCTAGAAAATATCCAGACGTTGCAGGTATTGTAGAAGCTATTGCAGCAAAAGAAGCTGATAAGAAGTCATCTACTTTAGATGCTAGGCTTGCTGAGATAGAAGAGTTACGCTCTACTGCAAAGCGAGAGAAGGCTGAAGCTCAGTTAATACAGATGCACCCTGACTTTCTAGATATAAGAGCAGATCAGGCTTTCCATGATTGGGCTGAGAAAGAAACTAAGTGGGTACAGGATGCACTCTACGAAAATGCAGACGATGCTAAAGCTGTCTCTCGCGTTATTGATCTATATAAATCTGACATGGGTATTACTAAAAAGAAATCTAATACATCTGATAAAGCAGCAGCGAGTTCTGTAAAGAGTAAACGCTCAGCTGCACCAGAGTCAGACGACAGTTCATCTTACTTACGTGAGTCACAAATTGCTAAGATGAGCATTAAAGAATATGAGAAGCGTCAAGAAGAAATTATGGACGCTCAACGTAAAGGTAAATTTATTTACGATTTATCAAAGAAATAGTTGACATCTGTTTAAAGATGGATACAACTAGGGGCATGTGCAGTATCAGGTATTTACTTGAAATCTTGGTACTTGAACTGCACATGCTTATAACTAAGCTCTAGCCACAAAAAAGAACTACCTCAGACTAAAGGCCCAGCGCTCCAAGGATGGCAATCCTCAAAGCAAAGCTGACTACCCTATTAAGAAGAGCCTCTTTAGTTGGTATGAAGCGTATAATGTCACGCCATATCTATAAGGAGATTACACAATGGCTATTACTTCCGCAAGTGGTGGATTTAACGGGAACTTTTCCCCAATTATCTACTCAAAACAAGCACAGATCGCACTTCGTCGTGCAGCTGTAGCTAACGCAATCACTAATAACTCTTACTTTGGTGAGATTGCAAACCAAGGCGATGTTGTTCGCATTCAAAAAGAACCAGATGTGACTGTAAACGCTCTTGAGCGTCACACAGCTATCTCTGTTGAAAAGTTGAATGATGAAGACTTCTCTTTGACTATTGACAAAGCTAACTACTTTGCGTTCAAGATGGATGACATCGAGGACCAATTCTCGAATGTTGACTACGTTAGCCTAGCGGCTGACCGCGCAGCGTTTAAGATGGCTGACTCAATGGATGCAGACATTCTATCATACATGTCAGGTCACACGACTGCAGGTGCTTTCATTACCGCAACATCAGGTGATGCACAGCATGATACAGCTGGAAGCCTAACAGGTGAGTTTTTAACTGCTAACCATTTGGACGCAACGGACTTCGGTTCATTGGGTTCTGCTGACTCTGCTTCAACAGCATATGCTAATGGCGATTCAATCCCATTGGCTCCACGTCTTCCAGGCGCAACAGCGTTGTCTACAGCGACTGTTTCACCTTTGACAGTGGTTGCTCGTATGGCACGTCAAATGGATCAAGCAAATGTTGACTCAAGAGGTAGATGGCTTGTATTAGACCCAGTATTTATTGAGATGCTCAAAGACGAAGATTCACGCATGTTAAATGCTGACTTCGGTGGAGCAGGTCTACAAAATGGTTTGGTCTTAAACAACCTACACGGCTTCCGTATTTACCAATCCAACTCTTTACCTGCTAAGGGTACAGGCGCTGGAACGAACGGTGCACTAGCACAAGACGTAAACTTTGGTGTTATAGTAGCTGGTCAAGACGATGCTGTTGCTTCTGCTGAGCAGATCAACAAGGTCGAGAACTATCGTGATCCAGATTCATTCGCTGACATCGTTCGCGGTATGCATCTATATGGTCGCAAGATTCTTCGCCCAGAAGCATTGGTCACAGCGCACTACAACGCTGCATAATAAACTATAATATTGGGGCTGGTTTTATACTGGCCCCTTTATACATATTTAAAATCTCGTAGGAATTAACATGGCGACTTATATAAATCTAGTGAACGAATTACTTCGTCGTCTTAACGAAGTTGAGATTAGTGAAACAGACTTTACTACAACTAAAAATGTTCAGTCTCTAGCTAAGGATGCTGTTAATTCTTCTATACGTGAAATACTACAAGATGCACAAGAGTGGCCTTTCACTCTAGTAACGTATGAACATACATTATCTTCTGGTACTAACACGTATGACTTCCCTGCTGATTATTCAAAAGCTGATTGGGAAACTTTTTATCTAACAAGTGCAGAGGGTGCTCACCCTACACACCTACCTAGTATTTCTTACGAAAGTTATGTATCAGAAAAGAGAAGCATAGATGATGTAGCTGGTACAAGTGGCTACGGCAAACCGACTACTGTATATAAAACACAAAGCACTAAGTTCGGAGTTACACCTCCCCCTGATGCTGCTTATGTTATAGAATATAGCTATTGGAAATTCCCTGCAGATTTAACACTAAGTGATGATACCTGTGTAATACCAGATAGATTCCGACATGTAGTACTTGATGGTGCTATGATGTACTTAATGCACTTTAGATCTAATGAACAGTCTGCACAGTTACACGCAGATAAGTTTAAAAAAGGTATAAAGACTATGCGTAGACTATTAGTGGATACTAAGGATTATCTAAGGTCTACTGTAATAAACAGAACGGGTAACTCTTTCTATAAGAATGATGTTTAAATGGTAGATAAACTAAATACATACCTGTCAGTTTGTGCTGGAGGGTTGATCACTAATGTTGATCCCTTGACCCAAGCTTCAAATTTATCAGGTAGTGCTATACGAATGATTAACTATGAACCTGCCCTATCTGGTGGGTATCGTCGTATTAGTGGATACGCAAATGAGTATGGTACTGTTCCAGGTACAGGTGCTGTACTAGGTGTAGCAGTAAATGGTAACTTAGATGATGGTATATTTGCATGTAGAAAACCTACATCAGGCCATGACTATTTGTATAAATGGCAGGACTCAAATGATTCTTGGGTAGCTATACCCGAAGCTGGTAACCCTGACATGACCAATGTTAGTAAAATAAGATTTACTAGCTTTAACTGGTCAGGTGAAGTGATGCTTCTTACTGATGGTATAAATCCTGCAGCTACATATAATGGTACTGCATATACACAAATAACACATGCACAAGCTCCAAATAATCCTAAGTACTCCGAAGAGTTTGCATCTCATATATTCTTGTGTGGTGACTCCTCTGAACCCTATAATATATACTTCAGTGCTCCACTAAACCATTCTGATTTTAGTCCTGCTAACGGTGCTGGTGTTATCAATGTAGGTTATACTATAACGGCAGTTAAAAAGTTCCGTAATCAATTATATATCTTTGGTGCTAATAATATCAAAAGACTAATAGGAAACAATGCGGCTAACTTTGTGTTAGAGAATGTTACATCAAATATGGGTTGCCTTGCTCCTGATTCTGTGGTAGAATTTGGTGGTGACTTACTCTTCTTAGGGCCTGATGGTATTCGTCCTATTTCTGGTACTGATAAAATTGGTGATGTTGAACTAGCTACTGTGTCTAAAGAAATACAGTCTATCTTCGATAACTATTATTTATCAGAACAGATTGTAGATATTGCTATTGTTGTACTCAGGAAGAAATCACAGTTTAGATTTTTCTTTAAGAATGACTCATCTCTATCTTTGATAGGTGGTATACGTAAAAGTCAAAACAAACAGAGTATCTTTGAGTATAGTCAGTTAATTGGTATAGAAGCTAATTGTGTTGATAGTGGATACATAGGACAGTTTGAACATGTAATACATGGTGATGGTTCTGGTAAGGTACATCGTCAAGAAAGAGGCAATAGTTTTGAAGGTGAAGATATATTTAGTTTATATCAAACACCTTACTTTTATATGCAAGACCCAGAGGTACGTAAGATAGTACATAAAGTAAATACATATCTTAAGTCCGAAGGTAATACAGAAGTATTTGTTGGTGTATCTTACGACTATGATGATACAAATACAGTAAACCCAACAAACTATGAGTTTAGTACAGAGGGTGCAGCTTCAGTTTATGGTACAGCTATATATGGAGCAGGTGGTATATACGATGGTAATCCATCACCTAAAACTCTTACAAACATATCAGGATCAGGCAATTCTGTTTCAGTAAATTATGTTACAAACAATACAAATGCAAGTCATACTATACAGGCAATAGCCTTGACGTATGAGACAGCCGACAGGAGATAATACTTTGGCAGGTTACGTAAGACAGTCTTCAGCAGACATAACACCTACAGCTACACTACGTGCAGCACCTATTAACGCTGAGTATAACAAACTTCGTGATGCATTTGCTGTATCAAGTGGACACAAACATGATGGTTCAACAGGAGAAGGTGGTTATGTTTCTCTCATAGCTGACGTTGATGCTCTCAATAAAATAGTTGTTAATACTAGTACAAACCAGATTGGTGTATTTGTTCAAGTATCTTCATCTACAGTAGAACAATTACGTTTCTCTGATGGTGCTATTATACCTGTTACAGATAACGATATAGACTTAGGTACTGCTAGTTTAGAGTTTAAAGACTTATACTTAGATGGTACAGCACATATAGATACACTAGACGTAGATATTAATGGTGCAGTTGCAGGTACATTTACTATTGGTAGCACACTAGGTGTTACTGGAACAACAACTTTAAGCACAGCTAATATAACTACAGGTGTTATTACTTCTGTAGATATAAACTCTGGTGCTATAGATAATGTAACCATAGGTGGTACAACAGCAGGTGCTGGTACATTTACTACACTTAATGCTTCTGGTACATCTACTCTTGCTACTGTAGATATTGGTGCAGGTGCTATTGATGGTACTACTATAGGTGCAAGTTCAGCTGCTCCTGCTACAGTTACTAATCTAACAGCTACAGGAACATCTACACTATCTACAGTTGATATTAATGCAGGTAATATTGATGGCACAACTATAGGTGCATCATCAGCCGCCGCTGGTAGTTTTACTACAGTTGTGACTTCTGGTCAGGCTACATTAGCTACTGTAGATATAAACGGTGGTAACATTGATGGTGCTATTATTGGTGCTTCAGCTACAGCCGCAATCACAGGTACAACTATTACAGGCTCAAGTCTTGTAGGGCCACTTACAGGTAATGTATCTGGTAACACAGCAGGTGTTCATACAGGTAACGTAACGGGTAACGTAACAGGTAACATTACTGCATCATCAGGTACATCTACTCTTAATAATCTTACAGTTAATGGTACGCTTGATGTTACAGGTACAACTATTGCTAACGTTACTGACCCAACCAATGCTCAAGATGCAGCTACAAAGAACTATGTAGATACAGAAGTATCAGCACTTGTAGATTCTTCACCTGCCGCATTAAATACTCTTAATGAGTTAGCGGCGGCAATCAATGATGATGCAAGCTTCTCTACAACAATAACAAACTCAATAGCTACTAAGTTACCACTGGCAGGTGGAACTATGTCTGGTGCTATTGCAATGGGTACTAGTAAGATTACTGGTCTAGGTAATCCAACAGCTAACCAAGACGCATCTACAAAAGCTTACGTTGACACAACTGCTTTATTAAAAACTGGCGGTACTATGTCTGGTGTAATAGCTATGGGTTCTAATAAAATCACAGGGCTAACTAATCCTACTGCAAATCAAGATGCAGCTACTAAGGCTTATGTTGATAATACATCAGCTTCAAATACAGCCGCCGCATCTAGTGCAACAGCAGCAGCTACTTCTGAAAATAATGCGGCTACTTCAGCAACCAATGCAAGTAACTCTGCATCATCGGCTTCAAGTTCAGCTACTTCCGCCGCAGCTTCTTTAGATTCATTTGATGATAGATACTTAGGAGCTAAGTCTTCAGCACCATCCGTAGACAATGACGGAAACAGTCTTATTACAGGTGCTTTATATTTTAATACCTCAAGTAATATTATGTTTGTTCGTAGTAGTGCAGGTGGTTGGCAAGCCGCTGGTTCATCTGTTAACGGTACATCTAGTCGTAATACATACACAGCTAACGCAAACCAAACTACGTTCTCTGCAACATACGATGCAGGATACGTCGATATTTTCCTTAATGGGGTAAAACTTTTGGTTGGTACAGACGTAACAGCCTCTAATGGTTCTGCTATTGTATTAGCTACTGGTGCAACCGCAGGTGATATAGTAGACATCGTAGGCTACGGAACATTTGAACTTGCAGACCACTACAATAAGACAGCATCAGATGCTAGGTTCTTAGGTTTAGCTGGTGGCACTATGACAGGTGACATTAATGGTAACGGCAATAAAGTTTTATTCGGTAACGTATACTCTCAAGTATCAGACCTACCAAGTGCATCAACTTATCATGGTATGTTTGCTCACGTTCATGCAACAGGTAAGGGTTACTTTGCACATGCAGGTAACTGGGTTGTATTAGCTAACGATACAGAAAAACTAAACTTATCTGGCGGTACTATGACAGGTAACTTAGACGTTGGTGGATCAGTTGAGTTTGATAGCTTATCTGGTACAGGCTCTGTTGCTATCACAGATATACTTGATGAAGATAACATGGCATCTAACAGTGCAACAGCACTAGCCACACAACAGTCTATCAAAGCTTATACAGATGCATCAGTAGCTGGATTAATTGATAGCTCACCTTCTGCTCTAAATACTTTAAACGAGTTAGCAGCAGCTCTAGGTGATGATGCCTCATTCAGTACTACAGTAACAAACTCTATTGCTACTAAGCTACCACTAAGTGGTGGCACTATGACGGGTAACATTTCTCACGCTGGCAATTTTACGCTTGATGTAGGTGGAGATATTACTTTTGATGCTGATTCTTCTGGTGAAATTAAGTTTGCAGATGGTGGCACAAGTTACGGAAGCACTTTTACTGATGGAGCATACGTTTATTTTAACAGTTTAGAAAACGATAAAGCTGTCTCTTATACACATCTGACGCTGCCGACGAATAGAGAGG
>OJFG01000390.1_pt1 | contig 15412 bp, 21 predicted proteins | sample 1594071 | NCBI WGS metagenome assembly OJFG01 (sample SAMN05416818, study PRJEB24817) | seawater metagenome | isolation source: Sea water | place: Canada:Atlantic | collected 2013-07 | reverse complement strand
TGTGATTGTATTCTTAAATGTAATGAAAGCGAAAACTATTGCTGTTGGTGCGAAGAGCGCAGAGCAAAAGAAAAAAGGAGCAAGCCACATGAGTAAGATTGGCAACTATGTAGTAGGACTACAGGAGCAAGAGTTTTTCATCGAATGTCCTGAGTGTAAGGACACAGATCAACATGGCAAAGTAACGAGCGAGGAGTACAAGTGGACTGGCGATATGTACGAGCCATTCGAGACATGGGTCGATTGCAACAACTGTAACGGTCTAGGTGAGATTGAACGTGACTTCGACGACGACGAAGGAAATTCGTGTGGGCAATAACTGCCCACGCAGATGCTTTAAACTAAACAACAACATTAAACAATAGGATAAAAACAAATGGCACTAACATATTCATCATTCAGTAGCTTCGACGAAGTAGTTAATCACTACGAGAATGTAAAACCAATGGGCGGCATTAGTAACAAGGGTAAAGATGTCAGACCTATGGGTGATCGCAAACGCAAGTACGAGCGTATCGTGAAGATCAGCGACAACTGCTATGCATTTTCAGATGGCTTTCACTTTGGCGACGCGCTCTTTAATTGGGGTTGGGGTTACTCCAGAGCACCTGGATTTGTACCTACACTAAAGGACATGGAGAAGTATGCACCTATCGTATGGCGTAAGAAACGTGACGGCACAGAACAAGTCACGATACGCAATGGGTATGGAGAAAGCGCACACAACTCACGCTATGCTTTTATAAACAGACACACACCGAGAGGTTTGGGGTTTCATATCGACAATGGCAAACAGTACATAACTAAGACAATGGGTAGGTATCCAGACAATAGAACAGACACACGATACTATCTAGCCAAGACCCACACCGCACCGCGTGCTATCTACGAAGACCTAAAGAAAAGCTCAACAGATAATTGGTGGGCAGAGCGATCTAGTAGGTGGGTTATGTTACACGACGACAACTCTGCCTTAGTGTTCAACAAAACCACTGGCACAGATCAGTTCTCTGGTGTTGAGTGGGTACATGTTGAGGGGACAGGACGTACGATACCAAAAGGCCCGCGTGTGGACAAGCAAACCAAGGCTAAGTTCAAAGATGCAATCAATTCGTTCTTTGAATGGGGTATGACTATGTCACCTCTACTAGCGTTGGAGGACAGCGAGTACACAAGTAAGCAGGGAGCGATACTAGCCGAAAGCTATGGAAATCAACATGGCACATACTGGCGACAGGCAAATGCAAAAATAGGACGTGAGATTGTGAGAGACGATCAGCACACCGCACGACTAGCGTTTTGGGTACACTTTGCTAGCAACTGCTACGAGGCAGGTGAACATAGTTGGAGTTTCAACAGTACACCTTTGCTCAAAAAGCTAGAGACTAAAGAAGATGTGTCCACTGTACGGTCACGCTTCAATACATTCATCAACACAGAACTCGGGTTCGTAAAAAAGTAAGGAGAACAACTATGAGTAAATTAGATTTAGAACTAGTAAAAAAACTGGAACACCCAGACGCACAGTATTCGCACACGCCTAACATGGACGTGCAATGGATGGCAGATGCACTAATCAAAAAGGTTCGCGGCTACAAGATCGCGCCTAGAGATGCTAATTCCATATGGGTTTACAGACCGCAAGATACCTACGCTATGGGTTGGGTAACATACGCCGACGTGTTTGAAGGTGGTACAGGCGAATGTCGGCATGCTGTCTACTCACCTAACATACACAACGGCAAGTACTCGTATGGGGATAATTGCTTTATGTCTAGCGCACTGCATTTCAACAAGGGGTTACTTAACGCATGTAAATACCTACGTCCACCAAACACAAAGCAGGTGTTACACCAAGTGCAAAGCAGGTTTTGTAGAGCGGTGCATAACGCGAAGGACGAAGCAAAAATTAGGGCGAGTAAGATCACAAACAAGATCGACACCGATGTTTTCGGTAGGACACGCCTCAACCAAGCCCCTCTTAATCGGGAACTCGCTAACATACTTCGTTCGGACTATGAGTTTGTCGATAAAGAACTTGAAGCACAACTGATCGAAGCCTTTGAAGCGACTAAGGAGCATAAAGAAAGCAGGGCGTTGCATGACGTAGAGCATATGTTCATCGAGGTGATACAATCTCAAGGTGCTAATCTCTATCGAGGCTTTAACACAGTAGTACAGAACTCTGCATTGTTTCGCCACAACGATAGCGACGGGAACAAGGTATTGTACACACAGGAAGAACTACCAGAGAAGTTGTTCGGTGCAATGTCTGTGCTGTCTATGGTCGAGGAAGGCCAATACGTTTCTGGCGTTGGGTATCGTGCAGGTGAAAACATGTTCTATATAAAAGGTGAGTGAGTGTGGAAACAGGGGATACCATCACGTACCGCGTGACAATACATCCTACTACAAATAAGGTTAATGTAATGTCTTTTGATCTAGACGCTATTGACGCGACAGGTTTAGGGGTATATGACACTATAAACGAAACACCTAAATGGATTCAAGAACGCATTGCTACTCTTATGCTTGTTGACCCTACACCACCGACTGAACCAATAGTAGGTATAGGTCATAGGATCGACAAGACTACCTATTGGATTTACGCTGATAGGTAGTGACACACTACCAATTTAACTTTGGGGGGCGGACAACCGCCTCCCATTTATGCCAGTTACCACACATGGAGATCAACAATGGCAACCACACCAGAAGCTAAAGTAAAGAAGGTAGTGACTAACTACCTAAAGAAGATGGGAGCATACTACTTCTACCCTGTTACAGGTGGATTTGGGCGGAGCGGCGTACCTGACATAGTCGCATGCTACAAAGGAATGTTCCTTGGTATTGAATGTAAAGCAGGGAAGGGAAAGACTACTGCATTACAGCAGAAAAACTTAGACGATATTAAAACAGCAGGGGGTTTTGATTGGGTCGTAAACGAAACAAACATGCACCAAACAGAAACACAGATTAAGTATTGGGCATCAACACAACAGGAATAAACAACATGAGCATTATTAATAATATGGAATCACAAGAAGTTTTTATTACCCATCAAATGCCTACAGGCACTGCCTTTGGGGTACGAGTAGATAACGGCGAGAAAGTTTTTATAAACTCTAAACTATCTAAGAAGCACACTATCACTGAGGAACAAGTACGGACGCTTATACTAATCCCAAACACTAAGATCGACACACCTTGGCAAGCTGTTGGTGTAAGTGGAGTTCATACTGAGCCGACACCTCGTGTTGAGGTAGCTAATCTGGAAGACCGCATTGAGGAACACTTTAAAGAGGAAGCTAATCAGGTTGCGTCTACTTCTAAAGTATTGGCTGACGCATTAGAGGTTGACGTTGTATCTATACAAACAGCACTGGTTCGTATGCACAATGCAGGGGAAATGACTAAGGCGCAGGTGCATTGTAAAGGTGGACAAGATAAAGCCTCTTGGGTTTTATGGGCTCCAAATACAGATTGGTACGAAATGTAATGCGGGATAAAGATAAACTGACACCCGCCCTCGAGTACGAATTACAGTTCTTACGAAAACAAGTAGACTTCTGGCAACAGCAATACCTACAACCAACTGCATCACCATCTGCACGAGATCGTTACGATTACGCCAAGGCAGACTTAACTAAGTTTGTGAGCAACAGGCGTAAAGAAGGATACACCATATGACCAAGAAAGAAGAACGTGTGTGGAAGTATCTACTTGCCAACCGAAAGGCAAGTTCTAGCCAAGTAGCTGAGGCAACGAGTACGAGCGTGGAATATGTAGATAAGATGATAGAAACTATATCGTCGCCCAACTGGAGAGAAGAAGTACCTGTGCCTAAGTTTGTAAAGGCTGACGAAGCTAAAACTAGGTACGACTTACTACCGCCAGAGTTGTTGGAAGAAACAGCGAAAGTACTTACGTTCGGCGCACAGAAATACAGCGCACACAACTGGGCGCAAGGTGCATCTTGGAGTAGATATTTTAGTGCAATGATGCGTCACATGTGGGCTTGGTGGAGAGGTGAAGATAATGACCCCGAAACAGGGTTCTCACATTTAGCTCACGCCGCATGCTGTCTTAGCTTTCTCATAGCTTATCAGCGGCGCGGCTTAGGCAAGGATGATCGGGTATGACTGGAAAAGCAATGGACGTTTATACTCTGGACTTTGAGACCTACTACGATCAGGAATATTCGCTATCTAAGATGACGACAGAAGATTATGTGCGCGACTCGCGCTTCGAAGTAATCGGCCTTGCTATAAAAAAGAATGATAAAACTACACAGTACTTTAACGATGCCCGGTTCATCGAACGTTTACTATCATACATAGACTTCTCTGAGAGCGCTATCTTAGCACAGAACACTATGTTCGATGGAGCTATACTGAGTTGGAGATATGGTGTGAAGCCGAAGGTATGGTTTGATACTATGTGCATGGGTAGAGGTTTACACGGAGTAGAGGCAGGTGCATCACTTCGAGCTTTATCTGAACGCTATGGTATCGGCGAAAAAGGTTTCGAGGTAAACAATGCCAAGGGTAAACGCCCCGCCGATTTCACTGCAGAACAAGCTAAGAAGTACGGCGAGTACTGCATACAGGATGTCGAGCTAACATATAAACTGTTTAAGATTATGGGAGCTAACTTTCCGCGCACTGAGTTAAAGTTGATCGACGTTACACTACGTATGTTTATTGATCCGATACTTGACCTAGACCTTGGGTTGTTGGAACAGCACTTGGAAGACACGCAAGATCGTAAGGATAAACTACTGCGCGATGCAGGGGTGACAGATAAGAAAGACTTGATGTCTAACTTAAAATTTGCTGACATGCTACGTGATCTCAACGTCGAGCCACCTATGAAGATCAGTCTGACAACAGGCAAGGAGACGTATGCCTTTGCTAAGAGTGACGAGAACTTCAAGATATTACAGGAGCATGAGGATGATCGTGTGCAATCTCTAGTAGCGGCGCGCCTTGGAAATAAATCTACTCTTGAGGAAACACGCACACAGAGGTTTATAGGTATCTCTAAACGTGGGCGTTTACCCGTACCGATTAGGTACTACGCGGCGCACACTGGTAGATGGGGTGGAGCAGATAAGATTAACTTACAAAACCTACCGAGCCGTGGGCCAAATGGTAAGAAGTTAAAGAGGGCTATCATTGCACCAGAAGGCTACACAGTTGTCGAAGCCGATTCTTCCCAAATCGAGGCACGGGTACTCGCGTGGTTTGCGGGACAGAATGATCTAGTAGACCAGTTCTCCAAGGGTGAGGACGTGTATAAGTACATGGCGTCTAGCATCTACAACGTGGCTGTAGAGAACGTAACTAAAGATCAGCGGTTCGTTGGCAAGACTACAATTCTAGGTGCGGGCTACGGCATGGGAGCAGAGAAGTTTCAAGCACAACTAAAACAATATGGGTTCGACATCGAGTTGGACGAGGCGCGGCGCGTTATCAATATATACCGAGAGGCTAACTTCAAGATTAGTAAGGTGTGGAAAGACGCTAACTACATGGTCAAGCAGTTGGCAAACAATCGCGCTGTGCAGTTCGGAAAGAAGGGTATCATTGGAGTAGACCCTGAGAACCAAGCCCTTATAATACCTAACGGATTAAAGATATTTTACCCTGAGTTACATGGGGAGCAATCTGAGAAAGGGTTCGAGTATACATACAAAATACGTCGAGGCCGAACACGGATATATGGTGGTAAGGTTATCGAGAACGTGTGTCAGGCTATAGCACGTTGCATAATAGGCGAGCAGATGCTACTAATTAATAAGAAATATAAAGTAGTGCTTACTGTACACGACTCGATTGCATGTTGTGTACCCGACGAAGAAGTCGCTGAAGCACAAGCATACGTGGAGAGATGTATGAGATGGACACCAGACTGGGCAGAGGGCCTTCCTGTCGATTGCGAAAGTGGCACAGGCAAATCATATGGGGATTGTGAATAATGACGTTCAATATTTTTAAACGTAAAGAAGAGCCTATATATTTAGACTGTTATACGTATAGTCATTACGCATATAATCACGCTAAAATTAATTACGCAAAGAATTACATTCCTGATTGGTGGAAAAAACAGCCTTCAAAGGGTAAAGACGGAGTTGCAACTATAAGGCATTGTTCTGCGTTTTCTAGCTTTTATGCAAAGGGTATTGTAATACCTTTATGGGGCGAAGTTGAAATAATTATTAACCCTTTAAATAGTGATAAGAACGTAAATGCATATGATTGGACATCATCAAACGAAGATTTTGATTTACACAGCTATTGCCACGGCAGACAACAGTGGAGTGGGTTTGGTGACGATAGCTTCTTTAATATAAAATTTCATTCTCCTTGGGTATTCAAAACAAGAGATGCTGTTGATTTTGTTTGGAGTAGCCCGACTTGGAGCAATCCCGATACGTTTAATACTTTAACTGTACTGCCTGCTGTAATACAGTTTAAAACCCAGCAGGGTGCAGAGATAAACTTTGTTATACAACAGAAAGAAAAAGAGCAGAAAGTAAATCTGCCGGCATTAACACCTCTAGCGATATTGCATCCTATGACTGAGCGTAAAGTAGAAATAAGAAACCACCTTATAAGTTTAGACAAGTATCAAAAGATAGGTCGCAAAAGTGGCGGTATGATTTTAGGTGGTACAAATGAAGATGCAATGACAGGAACACCCAAACGTCTAGCAAAGAACGAAAAGCTTTGGCAAAAAGCCGATGAACTAAACAAATGTCCATTCGAATGAGGAGATTGTGAATGAAGACTAGAAAGTGCCGCACATGTTCAGAACATAAACCTCTAAGCCAGATGGCAAAAAATACGCGTAGTCGTGACGGAGTTATCAGTTTTTGTAAAGCATGTGCTAGAGAACAAGATTACTTTAGGAATAATGGCGTGAAGCGCCCTAAATCTTTAGACGTGTATAAATTAATTGCAGGGGTTGAACATAAGCGTTGCCCTGAGTGTTCTGAATATAAAACATATGATAATTTCCACAGAACCAAAAAAGAAAATAAGGGGGTTGCCGCAGGTTGTAAGTCTTGCAGGAACATATGGACGAAACAAAGATATACACGTAGCAGTGATGGTCTGGAAGATAAGTATATACGCAAACTATTAAGTACGCGATCCAAGTTAAAAATGTCAGAGTTCCCTCAAGAAATAGTTGACGTTCAACGAGAAGTTATAAGAATACAAAGATTTATAAAGGAGAATAACGTATGAAAAATGTTGTAGAAGTAAGGGACGCTCTTGCTAAAGCCTTTAAAGGGCTTTCAGATGGGACGATAGATTCCAAAGACGCTTCTGAAATGGCAAATCTAGCAGGTAAGATGGTAAATTCAGCAAAGGTACAGCTGGATTATCATGCCCTACGTAAAGACGCACCAAGTATAAAGTTCTTACATGTAGTCGAGGAGGTGCAGGAATGAAGACTAGAAATAGAAAGACTGGCGCACAGCGAGTAGCTTCCGCTGTAGCTAATGCTGAGGACACCTTAATGTTTTTATTGGAGGGTATACGAACATACTCACCAGACTACATGCACGGGGTTCCCAAAGAAGAATACATACGGGATGGCGAGAAGGCTTTAGCTGAACTACGTGGAGTTTCTCCAGTGATAGAAAATAAACCCCTTGTACAACTATCAGAAGTTACAGACATAGTTGGTATTGGTAGAAGCACTGTCTACGAAAAGATGAATAGCGGAGAATTTCCAGCCCCTATCAAAATAGGTCAACGTGCGGTAAGGTGGCGGACTGAAGAAGTGATAGAATGGATAAACACGCGAGAGCGAGCAATGTACGGAGCTTCTAAATAATGAGCACGAAGGATAAATACGTCAATGCGCATGAAGCGCAGTTGTTTGGGGCAAATACTCCAACGCAGGGGCGAGAATTGGTTAAGCTAAGTGGCGGAGAGTTAATTTGTTGCCCGCTCTGTGACGGTGCCGAGCTAACAATGCGGACTTGGGAGTTACGGAACGGTCTTGTTATGGAGCATAGTGGTATGTTCGCGGATTATCACTGCCGAGACTGCGATGAGGTAATGACGTTAGGTTTCTTCAACCAACCTCTAGGAGAGGATAGGATAGCCGCAAGAATAAACTGGGTGGTAAAAGATGAGTAAAGCCGCGCCGTGGTCGTTTAGTCGGATCAAAGCATTTGAGCAATGCCCCAAACAGTTCTACCATGAGAAGGTACTCAAGCAGTATCCGTTCAGAGAAACCGAGGCTATGCGCTACGGCACTGAGTTCCACAAGGCATGTGAGGATTACATAGGTAAAGGTACTCCTGTACCCGCCAAGTTCGACTTTATAAAACCTACGTTGGATTCCCTTAACGACAAAGAAGGCAAGAAGATAGTAGAGCAGAAGTTAGGCTTGACTGCCGATCTAGAACCCTGCAGTTTCTTTGCAAAAGATGTATGGTTTCGAGGCATTGTTGATCTTGCGATCATAGACAAACAAACTGGGGTGGGTTGGATCATTGACTACAAGACAGGCAGATCGGCGAAGTATGCTGACAAAGGTCAGTTGGAGTTGATGGCGTTGACAATCTTTAAACATTACCCAGAAGTTACCAAGCTAAAGGCAGGGCTGTTATTCGTTATCGCCAAGAGCCTTGTAAAAGCTGAGTACGAAATAGACTTACAGCAACTTCTATGGGGGAAATGGTTAGCAAACTATGCTAAGATGGAGAAAGCGTTCGAGGTGGATGTTTGGAATCCAAAGCCATCTGGTCTGTGTAAACGACACTGTCAAGTAGTTGAGTGTCCCCATAATGGAGCAAACTAATGCCATACGTAAATAAACCCCGCCCGTATAAGAAAGAATATCAACAGCAGAAAGCAAGAGGAGAACACGAAGCTCGTATGGAGCGACAACGCGCCAGACGTGCGATGGATAAAAAAGGTAAAGATGCCAATAAGAACGGCAAAGCCGACAAGAGAGAAGGTAAAGATATCGCTCACAAGAAGGCACTAAGTAAAGGCGGCACAAACAAGGACGGGTACAAAGTCCAGAGCCGTAAGAAAAATCGAGCCGCGGGTGGTGCTATGAGCAGCCCCAAGAAAAAAAGGTAGTAACTCACTACCACGGAGAACAACATGAAAATTTTGAGGGATAAAGCAATAATGCTACGGGTGCGTAACCCAAAGCAAATAACAACAGCTATCCCCAACAGCAAGGAGCTACCTATGAACAAGGTCGTCGTAAAGTGGGGGTTAGATGAAGTTCTATCCCTGCGTTCGTTAAATATAAATGCACCATCACCGATTACAAAACGGTACAGTTGGCCGGGGCAATACACGCCTTTTGACCACCAGAAAGACACCGCGTCTTTTATGACACTAAACAAGAAGTCCTTTTGCTTTAACGAGCAGGGCACAGGTAAAACTGCATCGGCTATATGGGCGGCAGATTATCTTATGACCCAAGGCAAAGTTAAACGTGTGCTTGTTGTATGCCCTTTGTCGATTATGGACAGCGCATGGCGCAACGACTTGTTCTCTTTTGCTATGCACCGCACAGTAGATGTAGCGCACGGGAGCAAACAGAAACGCAAGAAAATAATAAATAGCGGTGCTGAGTTCGTAATCATAAACTACGATGGTGTTGAAGTTGTTAGAGACGAGATTGCGGCAGGTGGATTTGATCTGTTCATCGTTGACGAGGCTACACACTACAAGAACGCACAGACAAAACGGTGGAAGACACTAAACAAACTAATCAAAGAAGACGATTGGTTGTGGATGATGACAGGTACACCCGCCGCACAAAGTCCAGTTGATGCCTATGGCCTAGCTAAACTTGTGAACCCTCTTTCAGTGCCGAGATTCTTTGGGGCATGGAGAGATATGGTCATGTGGAAAGTCACGCAGTTCTCTTACAAACCTAAAGAGACCGCTAAAGATTCGGTACACCACGTACTGCAACCCGCGATTAGGTTTACCAAAGACGAGTGCCTTGACCTGCCAGACATGGTCTACACCAAACGCTTCGTCGAAATGACCCCACAACAGAAGAAGTACTACGAAACACTGCGCAAACAAATGCTGATGCAGGTAGCAGGAGAGTCCGTGACTTCGGCTAACGCCGCGATCAACATGAATAAGCTACTGCAGATTAGCGCAGGGGCAGTATATACTGACGATGGAGATTCGATAGAGTTCGACATCAGGAGCCGATACCAAGCGTTAAGGGAAACCATCGACGAGAGTAGTAAGAAAGTAATTGTGTTTGTTCCGTTCCGACACACCATCGACATGCTAGTACAAAAGCTACGAGCAGACGGCATCACGTCTGAGGTCATACGAGGAGATGTTTCTGCGCCTAACCGCACAGATATATTTGACAGGTTCCAGACGGCATCTGATCCGAAGGTTCTAGTAGTCCAACCACAGTCTGCCGCGCACGGCGTGACCTTGACTGCGGCGAACACAATAGTATGGTGGGGGCCAACTTCTTCTTTGGAGACTTACCTACAAGCTAACGCCCGTATCCATCGTGCGGGACAAGACCAAAAGTGTACTGTAATTCAATTAGCGGGGTCTGCCGCGGAAAAACGTATTTACCGCATGCTAGACGAGCGTATAAACATACACACTGCGATGATAGATTTATATAAAGAAATACTTGACTAACTACCATACAGTAGTATATGACGGTAACACAAGTATAAAACGGAGAACAATATGGCTGTGTCAGTAGACAAGTTAGTTAAAGCGTACACTAAGATACGCGATAAACGATCGGAGCTAACTTCCAAATATAAAGAGGAAGAAGGCAAGCTCCGAGAGCAACAGGACAAGGTAAAGCTAGCCCTGTTAGGATATTGCAAGGAACACGAAGTTGATAGTGTACGCACTGCTTCGGGTCTGTTCTATCGCACTGTAAAGCAACGCTATTGGACAAGCGACTGGGAATCCATGCATAAGTTTATTATGGAGAACGAACTCCCTGAGTTTTTTGAGAAGCGTTTAAATCAAACCCATGTACGTCAGTTCATTGAGGAAAACCCTGACCTAATACCGGCAGGTCTCAATGTGGATTCTGAGTACGCAATCTCTGTGAGGAAAAAATGAGTGATATTGAATCGCCATATGTGAATATAAATACGGTAGTGGATTACTTCCAAGTGTCCCTATCTACAATTCGCAAGTGGGTATACACAGGTGAAATCCCTGCGAGTAGTTACATAAAGGTAGGCGATATCTACCGGTTTCGGCTCGATGAAGTGGAAGCGGCATTAGCTTCTAAAACCAATAAGGCTCATAAAGAAGCCTCAACATCAAAATCAGAAGGAGAATAACATATGTCAGAAGTATCATTGTTTGGAGAAGGCAACTCCCTAGTAAGTAGCGACTTGTTTAAACAGCTACAGGAAGCTGATGATAACCTAGCCGGTGGTGGCGGTGGTGGCGGTTCTAACCGTATCAGTTTACGCGGCGGTCGTTTCCGTCAAATGGTCAGCGGTGAGCAGGTCAATGTTAAAAGCGATGGCCTATTAAACATAGTTGTCATTAATGCGGCGAAACTATCACGCACATACTATGCCGGTGCATACGATCCTGAGAACCCAACTCCACCTGCTTGTTGGTCTCCTGATACACAAGCGCCTTCTAAAGACGTACCGGCGGATACTCGCCAAGCGTCTCGTTGTATGGATTGCCCACAGAACATTAAGGGTTCTGGACAAGGCGAAAGCCGTGCATGTCGCTACAATCAGCGCGTTGCTGTGATGCTCGAAGGTGAGTATGACACTGTCTACCAACTGCAGTTACCTGCTACTTCTATATTCGGGGAAGCCAAAGACGGTAAGATGGGTATGCAAGCATACGCTAAGTATCTTAAAGCTCACAAGACACCGTCTATAGCTGTGCTTACACAAGCATACTTTGACGAAAACAGTGACACACCAAAACTGTTCTTCAAGCCAGTCCGTCCATTGACTGAGGAAGAGCTAAATCAAGCTGTGTCTATGAAAGATAGCGATGACGCTATCAAAGCAATTACGTTGACTGTTTCTCAAACCGATAAGGTAGGGGCGCAACGTGGTGGTGCAGTGGCAAAAGAAGAGTTTGTACTCGACGATGCCCCTGAGCCGAAGAAGGTCGCCAAGAAAAAAGAGGTATCTGCTCCATCTCCTAACGAGGCCGATCTTGCTTCTATCGTAGACAACTGGGACGACTGAGGGGTCAGTAACCTAGTTTAACGATAGGCAGTCGTGGCGGGTTTGTTACCCTTTCGAGAGCCCGCCACGACATATTTTTGGAGCAGAAACAATGAACAACTTAGACTTTTTAAAAGGATTACTCAGCGACTCAGGACACTATTGCGTGTTTGCCGCTAAAGGTAACGTACGCATACAAAAGTTTTACGATACTATTGAAGACACAGAAAGAGCTACACGTAAGTTTATATCAGACGGACTGAACACATACTTTGCTTTAAGTACATTTAAAGAACCAACCAAAGATGCAGGGCGTAAAGGCACAAACGCACACGAGTTGAAGTCTTTCTTCCTCGACTTAGATTGTGGACCAACATACGAATACCCTACCAAAGAAGCCGCAGTATCTGCAGTACGTGATTTTTGTAAGAAGCTGTCGCTACCTAAACCCCTAATGATTAACAGTGGCCGAGGCGTACACGTATATTGGCCTCTTACCGAAGCACTTTCGGCAGAGCAATGGGCTGTAGAAGCTGACAGATTAAAGAGGTGCTGTTCTGAGAACGGATTGCTTGCTGACCCTGCGGTTACTGCTGACGTGGTACGTATACTACGCATGCCAAACTCAAAGAACTATAAAGAAGAGCCGCCCCTACCAGTAGAGTTCCTTGGTGTATCTATGCCAGAACCTATTGCGCTAGAAGACTTTACGTCTAAGCTAGGTATCCTAGCGAAGCCAGTTATAAAGATTGATCTGGGTACTGACGCGCTTTACGAAGCCTACGCCGAGAACAGCGAGAATGTTTTCAAGACAATCATTAAGAAAACCCAAGAAGGTCGAGGCTGTGAGCAGTTAAAGTATATTGCCATGAACCAAGCAGAGGTAAGTGAACCTTTGTGGAGAGCAGGTCTATCCATTGCAAAGTTCTGTAGTGATGGGGACATCGCCGCAGTAAAGATATCAGAGAAACACCCTGCATACAACGAAGCAGATATGCGCAAGAAGATGGACGAGATCAAAGGCCCATACACCTGTGCACGTTTCAACGACCTTAACGAAGGTACATGTCAGAACTGCCCTTTATGGAATGAGATAAAATCACCGATTGTACTGGGCAAGCGTATTCGGGAGTCCGAAGGCGAAGTGATAGTATCAGCACCGATCCTAAAGGCCGGTGTAAAGAAGTCCGAAGATTTTGAGATACCAGAATATCCTAAGCCCTACTTCCGTGGAGCGGCGGGTGGCGTATTTTTACGCAGTAGTAACTCTGACGGGGACGTAGAAGAAGAGGTTATATACCACCACGACATTTATATTACTCGGCGTCTGCATGACATCGAACTGGGCGAGACGCTAGTGTTCCGCTTACATTTACCAAAAGACGGTGTACGACAGTTCAACGTACCTCTTACGAGTGTAACTTCCCGTGAGGAGTTCCGTAAGTGTATGGCGAAGGAAGGCGTAACTGCATGGGGAAAGGCTTTAGATAAATTAATGGCATACACAACAAAATGGGTTGACGAGCTACAGCGTACAACTGTAGCAGACGAGGCGCACCGACAGTTCGGTTGGGCAGACGACAATATGGAAGCGTTCGTATTAGGTGACAAACTAGTTACTGCGACAGGGACTGACTTTAATCCGTCTTCCTCTAGTACAGCAGGGCTAATGGATTCGTTTGAGGCTAAAGGCACTCGTGAAAAGAACCTTGAACTGTTAGAGTTCTACAACAAACCAAACTACGAACTACATCAATACGTGGTCGGCGTTGGTTTCGGCTCACCTCTCATGGCCTTGACAGGTCTAAACAGCATGTCGATCCACCTATATGGCGGTTCGGGCGTAGGTAAAACTACTGCACAGATGGCGGCGATCGGTATATGGGGAAGCCCTGACGATCTGATGAACAAGCCAGAGGATACACATAACTCTCGTATGCTACGTGGTGAGGTGATGCACAACATACCCTTAGTGTCAGACGAGATGACTAACGTAAATGGTGAACAGATGTCTGACTACGTTTATCAGGTGTCTGGTGGTCGGCAGAAAAACCGCATGTCTATGAACGGCAACACAGAACGGGCGCGGGGTAAACCTTGGCAACTGCTCGCGTTAAGCTCGGGCAACACAAGTGCATGGGAAGTACTGGGTCGTCACAAAGCATCGCCGAAAGCAGAGATGTATCGGATGTTTGAGATACGTGTTAAAAAGATGAACTTCACTAAGGGAGACAACACTGCCACAGCCTACCTTATAAACGACTTCAAGAACAACTACGGGCATATAGGCACAGAGTATATCCAGTGGGTTATCAACAACAAAGAAGAAGTGCGCCGCACAGTAGAATCTGTACGTGTACGTCTGGATAAAGCGGCTGGACTTAGCACAGAGCATCGTTTCTGGTCTAACGGGAACGCGGTTATCATTGCAGGTCTAATCTTCGCCAAGAAACTAGGTCTCGTGAACTACGATGTAGCCGCTGTGTATAAGTGGGTTGTAGGCGAATTGCTTTCTCGTAACAGCTACGTCAGCGATACAGGTTCATCTGTTGTGCAAACACTCAACAACTACTTGTCAGAAAACTTCAACAACATGCTCAAGATCGAAAGCACTGAAGACCTTCGTGGCAAGAACGAGAATGGCCTAGATCAACTTGTACCTGTCGGTGCATCGCCTAAAGGCCATTTGGTTGCACGGTACGAGCCAGACACTAAGCTATTGTTCCTAAGATTGAAGCCATTCCGAGAGTGGTGTGTAGATCAGCAGATAAACTACCAAGGCATTGTAGACGACTTAAAGAATAAGTTAGGCGCAAAGCGTATCAAGAAACGTCTTACTAAAGGCACTGACTTCAACTTACCGCCGGATTGGGTGCTAGAGATGGAGTTCACAGAAATGGAGCAAGAGAGCGATGGATCAGAAGGTATTGAAGGTTGACGATCTAAACCCTGATGGGTTACGGATAACTGTTAACTGGAAGGATATGAGTGTGGGGGCATCCATATTCATACCTTGTGTCAACACCGAGAAGGGTAAAGAGCAACTAAACAAGGTCGCAAAACGTAAAGAATGGAAGTTTGATACGCAAACCTGCATAGAAAACGGTAAATTAGGTTTACGTACGTGGCGTACTGTGTAACAATACTCACACGACGTTCGCCTGTGAATGTTGTTCTCAACCTACTTGCCCTCGCTTCGGCGGGGGCTTTTTT
>OJFG01000373.1_pt1 | contig 16251 bp, 12 predicted proteins | sample 1594071 | NCBI WGS metagenome assembly OJFG01 (sample SAMN05416818, study PRJEB24817) | seawater metagenome | isolation source: Sea water | place: Canada:Atlantic | collected 2013-07 | reverse complement strand
CCAGCAATAAAAATTGCAATGCTGCAAACACTCGTGAGAACGGGTCTTTTGATAAAGGGATCGGCAAATGACATCAGATCAAGTCCCTGGAAGGTTAGGTAGAATTTTTACTGGCATCCCACTACTTAGTACTTTTGTTTGACTAATTGCTACCTTATCACCAGCCACTAATCCTTTGAGCACTGGATATTGATTGTCTTGCAAATCACCTAACGTAACAGGCGATTCGATAGCAATTAAAGCACTCGCAGGCAATGCTTTAAGAGGTTTACTTTGTTTTTCATCAAGCTTATTTGAGCTAATAAAAGTATTCACAGGAATCAACTTAAATACAAAGGCTTGTTGCGCCTTCATTGAGATTGCACCAGTGGGAACGGCCGGCAAATTGCGGACTCCTGTTTGAATTTCAACTCGCAATAACTCACCAGGCTTAAGTCCACTCTTTACATTTAAAAACGAAGCTTGAACAGACATCGTATTTAATGGAGTAAAAGAATTGCCATCTGTTTTAATATTTAAGTAAGGAGCAACATAATCAACCCGTGCCTCCGCAATGGCTAAATCTGAGCCTTCCGAATAAATACGAGCGGGTTGACCTAATTTAATGGATTTTGCCTGACCCGCCGTCACATTCATTGAAACGAAAAGTTCGTCATTGTTAAGAAGATAGAATAAAGTTGTTCCCTGATCTACATAAGTACCAACATTAACTATAAAATCAGCTCCAACTACACCATCAAAAGGTGCTTTTATATACCGGTAGCTCAGTTCAACTTTGTCTACAGTGGCTGAGTTGGCCTTTGAGATTGCAGTAATTTTTTTTTCTTCAAGCTCTTGCTTAGATACTGCTCCAGTATCAAATAAAAATTGCCATCGAGAAGCATTAATCTTGGCTTCTAAAGCCTCGACCCTAGTAGTGTCAACTCTGGCGCGTTCTATACCATTGTCTAAAACAAGCATCACCTGGCCTTTTTGGACCTTATCGCCAGCCTTAATGAAGACTTGAGTTACGTTGCCACTTTTCGCAGGCTTAAATGGAACATAATTATTATCTCCTATATTTCCTTCAGCATTCACCACCTGCCTAAAGCTCCTCTTAATAATCGTATCCGCATAAAGAGGCAAAGACTGAGGGACTTTTGACTGAGAGCTACAACCAACGATCAAAAAACTAAATGAAAGACAAAGAAGGTGCAAAGGATATTTTTTATTGCAAACTTGCCTTGGCGATTGAAGCCGCAAAATCATCACATAGCAATTGATTTAAAAACTATAGGACGGTCACCTGATAGTTGCATTAAAGATTCCTGAGAATGCGCCCCCTGAAGAGTGTCTTAGGGAGTAAAGCGCTTAACAGATCTGTCTTGTCTAAAAAGATAAATATTTACTTGGCAAAGAAATGCTTTAAATGCTTGTGCATTGTCAAATCAAATTTTCAATAAAGCAACACCGGCTTCATCCCAAAGTCTTCTTCAATTCAGCACGCGCCGTATTGAGTGCGGCATCCAAAGCTCCTCCATCGCGTCCACCCGCCTGAGCCAGGTTTGGACGGCCACCACCACCACCACCGCAAAGATTGGCGATCGCACCGATGAATTTGCCAGCTTGCTGGCCAGTAGCAATCACAGCCTTGCCGAACGCTGCCACCAAAATTACTTTCCCTTGATCGCTTGGATCAGGCAAACCTCCCAACACAACAGCAGTGGCATCTCCCAACTGATCCAGCAATCCCAAAGCGGCGCCCTGTAAACCGTCACCATCCACACCATCAAGACGGGCCACCAAGAGCTGGTACTCACCAACCGCTACGGCTTGGGTAGCCAAGGCCGCTGACTTCGCAACAGCGAGTTCAGCCCGAGCGGCAATCAACGCTTTTTGGCTGCTCTTTAGGTCCTCCTGCAACGCCGACACGCGCTCAACGATCTCGCCGGGCTGGGCCTTAAAGCGATCACCGAGCTGCTTCACCACGACCTCACGCTCATTGAGATACGCCAGCACAGAAGCACCAGCCACCGCTTCAATCCTGCGGATCCCAGCAGCAACACCGCTCTCACTCACGATCTTGAACAGACCAATCTCGGCCGTATTGCTCACATGCGTACCACCACAAAGCTCCATCGACACACCGGGAACATCAACCACGCGAACCACATCGGAATACTTCTCGCCAAACATCGCCACGGCTCCAGCAGCTTTTGCTTGATCGATCGCCATCTCGTTGACGTCTAGACGGTGCGCATCGCTGATCCAGTCGTTAATCAAGGCTTCGATCTGCTCGAGCTCCGCTGGCTTCACCGCCCGCGGGCAGTGGAAATCGAAGCGCAGACGCTCGAAGTTGACCAAGGAACCAGCCTGGCCGATGCCTGGATCCACCACCTGTTTGAGTGCCGCTTGAAGCAAGTGGGTGGCCGTGTGATTCGCTTGAGCGCGACGGCGGCAGGCACGATCCACTTGACCATGCACCACATCACCAACGCCGAGACGTCCACGCTGAACCCTGCCGCTATGAACAAACACTCCGCGGTTGCGGCTGACGCCCTCAATCACAACGATCAAACCATTGCCATCAGCTCCATCGCCGACGAGAAGGCCGCGATCACCCACTTGACCTCCGCCCTCTCCGTAAAAAGGTGTGCGGTCCAGCAGCACTTGCACCGCATCGCCATCCGAGGCTGAGGCAGCCGCTTCACCGTTAACCAATAACGCCTGCACGGTGCTGCTGCTCGACATTGAGAGTTCATATCCCTCAAACGCCGTGGCGTTGAGATCTGCCGCCACTTGATCGATCGCATCTTGCAGCGTGAGATCAATACTGACTGCCGCGGCCTTGGCCCGCTGACGCTGTTGCTCCATCGCCTGCTCGAATCCGGCCAGGTCCACATCCAGGCCCTGCTCTTCGGCAATTTCCTGGGTGAGCTCCAGGGGGAAGCCGAAGGTGTCATAGAGCTCAAAGGCTTGGGCTCCACTGATCTGTTTGGGCTTGCTCTCCAGAACATCTGCCAGCAGCTTCTCTCCACGCTCCAAGGTTTCCAAGAAGCGCGACTCCTCCCTCTCAAGCTCGGCCAAAATCACGTCCTGCCGCTCAAGCACCGACGGATGTGCATCCTGGAGGAGCGCGATCGAAGCCTGTCCCATCGTGACGAGGAAAGGCTTGTGAATGCCCAACAAACGGCCGTGCCGCACCACCCGGCGCAACAGACGTCGCAGGATGTATCCCCGCCCCAAATTGCTTGCCGAAACGCCATCACAAATCAGCTGCGTCACAGCACGGCTGTGATCACCAATCACCTTGAGAGACGTTTGCTTTGCATCGTCGAGCTGGTGGTAGTCAATCCCAGCAAGATCAGCCGCCGCTTGAATCAGCGGAAAAATCAGGTCTGTTTCATAGTTGTTAGGAACCTTCTGCAGGATCTGAGCCATCCGCTCCAGGCCCAGACCGGTGTCGATGTTTCGATTCGCGAGCGGCGTGAGGGTTCCCTCAGCATCGCGGTTGTATTGCATGAACACCAAGTTGTAAAACTCGATGAAGCGGTCATCGTCCTCGAGATCGATTCCTTCATCACCGCGTTCGGGCTTGAAGTCGTAGTAGATCTCCGAGCAGGGGCCACAGGGCCCGGTCGGGCCAGACGCCCAAAAGTTATCCGCTTCGTCCATGCGGATGATCCGCTTGGGGTTCACCCCCACCACATCGCGCCAAATCTGTTCCGCCTCATCGTCTTCTCGGAAGACGCTCACCACCAGATGCTTGGGGTCGATACCAAAGACATCCGTACTCAGCTCCCAGGCCCACTCAATCGCCTGCTGCTTGAAATAATCGCCGAAGGAAAAGTTGCCGAGCATCTCAAAAAACGTGTGATGCCGCGCCGTGCGGCCCACGTTCTCGATGTCGTTGGTGCGAATGCACTTTTGACTACTTGTGGCCCGCGGCGCTGGCCGCTTCTGCTGCCCGAGGAAGACCGGCTTAAACGGCAACATCCCCGCAATGGTGAGCAACACCGTGGGATCTTCTGGAATCAGGGAGGCGCTTGCCATCACCTTGTGGCCCCGCTCCTCGTAGAAGCTCAGGAATGCCGCCCGAATCTCCGCACCGGTGCGGGGGGTGGCAGCAGCGGATCGCGACGAACGTGCAACAGCCATGGCGGATTCCGCGTCAACAACAGATCGAACGGCCATGATCGCCCCTGAGCCGCCGCGCCCCGTCGTCGCACCGTCTCCTGCCACCGACAGTCGCGATCGCCTGCGCCGCCTCTCCATCGGCTGGGCCTGTCTTGCTGGCCTAACAGCAGGCCTTTGCAGCCTCCCCTTTGGCCTTGAAATGGCAGTCCGCTCCGGTGGCTGCGGATTGTTTTATGGCCTTCTGGCCTTTCATCTCGAGCGCGTTGACTCCAACGACTCTCACCTGCGCGCTGGCCTCGTTGGAGCGGTCTGTGGGTTACGAAGCCTGGGAATGTCGTTACCTTCCCCCTTGGCAGGGGCCGATGCCCTGGCAGTATTGGGATTGGATCTCCTCATTGGGTGGTTGCCGTTGATCGGCAGTGCACTCGTGCTTTACGGAACCCAACGCATGTTCTCAGTGTCGCGGCCATGAGCCTGCTGCACGCCACCTGGCTTCCGGCCATTCGTACTCCTACCAGCTCTGGACGAGCTGCCCTGTTGGTGTGGGCTGACACCTGGCGCGTTGCCGAACCCGCAGGCCCAAGTACAACCCCCGCCCTTCACCCCTTCACCCTCAGCCCAGATGATCTCAGGGCCTTGCTGACGGAACGGGATCTCTTGCCCGACGGCATCATTGACGCCACGGCATGCCTCACCCTGCCGAGCCGCAGCGTGAAGCCCCGAAAGAAACGCGGCACAGCAACCAGCAGCACTGAAGAACCGGGCTGGACAGGCCTTCCCTTACAAGCTGGAGAGCCGATCCCCAAACAAACAGAGTGGTGGCCTTGGCAGGTACAGGGCCTCGCCATTGAACCGATGGCAGCTACCGCCTGGCTCTCCAAACTTCCTCTTTCAGGACGACATCCTGAGTTAGCTGATGAGTTGCGCTGGTGGAGTCACATGCAGCGATGGTCCCTCAGCCTCGTCGCACGAAGTCGCTGGCTCCCGCAAGTGGAACTGAGCAAAGGTGAGGGCTATCCCCATCGCGCCCGCTGGGTACCGCTCCTGAATCGGGAAGAAGACCGGCGCCGTCTTGAGGACCTCGCCTCAAGGCTTCCTCTCGTTGCCACCTGTGCCCTGCCTTGGCGAGAACCCACCGGCAAACGCAGCAACCGGATCACCAGGCTCAGACCAGAAGCCATGCGCGCCGCGAATCCAGTGGCTTGCTGCCGGCCTCGCAGCGGACGACTACGGGTCGCCACGCTGTTGGCCGACCTGATGGATGCGCAACTGCGCAAAGGCTTCACCCCTAACCATGAAGGCTTGGATCCCCTGCTCCGCGCCTGGGAGGAGGCCTTGAGCTCGGACTCAGGTGAGCTCCAACTCAGCGATGAAGAAACCGAACGCCTAGCCACCGCCAGTCATCACTGGCGTGAAGGGGTTGCTGGAAATGTGGCAGCTGCCCGCGCCTGCTTGGAACTGGCAACACCAGCAGACGATGAGGACCTTTGGCCACTGCGCTTCTTTCTGCAAGCGGAGGCAGATCCAACCCTCAAGCTGCCCGCGGGAGCGGCCTGGGCTGCAGGCCCCAGCGGCCTCCAACTTGGGGAAATCAAAGTGGATCAACCCAGCGAGGTCTTGCTCGAGGGCATGGGCCGAGCCCTGACCGTGTTCCAGCCGATCGAACGCGGGCTGGATAGCGCCACACCCGAGAGCATGCAGCTCACACCAGCTGAAGCCTTTGTTTTGGTGCGCACAGCAGCCCGACAACTGCGGGATGTGGGCGTAGGCGTTGACCTACCACCAAGCCTTTCTGGAGGGCTAGCCAGCCGGCTTGGCCTCGCCATCAAGGCAGAGCTCTCCGAGCGCTCGCGAGGCTTCACGCTCGGTGAAAACCTCGACTGGAGCTGGGAGCTGATGATCGGCGGGGTGACGCTGACCTTGCGAGAACTTGAGCGATTGGCTGGAAAGCGCAGCCCTCTGGTGCGTCACAAAGGCGCTTGGATCGAACTACGCCCCAATGACCTCAAAAATGCCGAGCGCTTTTGCGCCGCCAATCCAGACCTGAGCCTCGACGACGCGCTTCGGCTCACCGCCACCGAAGGCGACACGATGATGCGCCTGCCCGTCCATCAATTTGATGCCGGCCCGCGGCTGCAAGCCGTGCTGGAGCAGTACCACCAGCAGAAAGCGCCAGACCCTCTCCCCGCCCCCGAAGGATTTTCGGGTCAACTCAGGCCCTATCAAGAGCGAGGACTCGGCTGGCTTGCCTTCCTGCATCGCTTTGACCAAGGCGCCTGCTTGGCCGATGACATGGGCCTCGGCAAAACGATCCAGCTGCTGGCCTTTCTGCAACACCTCAAGGCAGAAAACGAACTCAAGCGAACGGTGCTTTTAATTGCACCCACATCCGTGCTCACCAACTGGAAGCGGGAGGCAACAGCGTTCACACCCGAGCTCAATGTGCATGAGCACTACGGTCCAAAACGCCCCAGCACCCCAGCAGCACTGAAGAAAGCGCTGAAGGATGTGGATCTCGTGCTCACCAGCTACGGCCTGTTGCAACGCGACAGTGAACTGCTCGAAAGTCACGATTGGCAAGGTCTGGTGATCGATGAAGCGCAGGCGATTAAAAACCCCTCCGCGAAACAAAGCCAAGCCGTCCGTGACCTGGCCCGCCCCAAAAAGAACAGCCGTTTTCGCATCGCACTCACTGGCACACCGGTTGAAAACCGCGTCAGCGAGCTCTGGGCCCTGATGGACTTCCTCAATCCACGGGTTCTGGGAGAGGAAGAATTTTTCCGGCATCGCTATCGCATGCCAATTGAGCGTTACGGAGACCTGTCCTCCCTTCGCGACCTCAAAGCCCGGGTGGGACCGTTCATCCTCAGACGGCTGAAAACCGACAAATCGATCATCTCGGATCTGCCCGAAAAAGTGGAATTGAGCGAATGGGTGGGGCTGAGTAAAGAGCAGAAGTCCTTGTATGCCAAAACCGTTGAAGACACCTTGGATGCCATTGCCCGCGCGCCGCATGGCAAACGTCATGGTCAGGTGTTGGGTCTGCTCACCAAGCTCAAGCAGATCTGCAACCACCCTGCCCTTGCCCTCAAGGAGCAGGGTGCAAGCGAGGATTTCCTCAAGCGGTCGGTGAAGCTGCAACGCCTCGAAGAAATTCTGGACGAGGTGGTTGAAGCTGGGGATCGAGCCTTGCTGTTCACCCAGTTCGCGGAATGGGGCAAGTTGCTCCAGGATTATTTGCAGCGTCGCTGGCGCAGTGAAGTGCCATTCCTCAGCGGCAGCACCAGCAAAAGTGAACGGCAAGCCATGGTTGATCGCTTCCAGGAGGACCCGCGCGGGCCTCAGCTTTTTCTCTTATCACTCAAAGCTGGTGGAGTCGGCCTCAACCTCACGCGCGCCAGTCATGTCTTTCACATCGACCGTTGGTGGAATCCCGCCGTTGAGAATCAAGCCACGGACCGCGCCTATCGCATCGGCCAAACGAACCGGGTGATGGTGCATAAGTTCATCACCAGCGGCTCCGTTGAGGAGAAAATTGACCGCATGATCCGCGAGAAGTCCAGACTGGCGGAAGACATCATTGGCTCCGGCGAAGACTGGCTAGGAGGCCTCGAAATGGGACAGCTCAAAGAGCTCGTAAGCCTGGAGGACAACCAATCATGAGCATCACCCCACCAAGCGGGATTAACACCTCGATCAGTGACGACGGTCTGTCCCAGCAACCCTGGTGGGTTGAGCAGTGGATGGAGCTCATCAATTCCTACCGCTTTAAAAAGCGCTTGGAACGGGCCTGGGCCTACGCGCGAGAAGGTCATGTGACCTCCATTCGCTTCGAAGGCAGGCGGGTGCATGCCCGCGTCCAAGGCACAGACGAAGACCCCTACAAAGTGAAGCTCTGGCTCGACGTTCTGAAAGATGAGGACTGGCGCTACGTGCTCGAAGCGCTCACGATGAAGGCCCGCTGGTCCGCTCAACTCTTGGCCGGGATCATGCCAGCCGACATCGAACGGGCCTTCGCTGCCAGTGGTCGGCGTCTGTTCCCGTTCAAACTTCAAGAGGTGAGGAGCGAATGCAGCTGTCCAGACAAAGCCAACCCTTGTAAGCACATCAGCGCCGTTTATTTCTTGATGGGAGAACGGTTCAGTGAAGATCCGTTTGTGCTGTTCCAGCTGCGCGGTCGCACGCGAGCCAAGTTGCTGGAAGACCTGGCGGCGTATCGCCTACAAGCCATTGCTGAGAGCGCAAACCAGAACGGCAACGCAGAAGCGCTTGCGATCGACGCCAGCAGCAGCGAACTCAATCCTCCCCATCCCGCAGTTCTCGATCCAACGCTTTGGTGGCGTTATGACGCTGGACTCGACGGAGACCTGGTGGTGATCACCCCAGCGATGGAAGGGGACACGGGACTGGACGCTGCAGGTGAACTGCCTCTCGCTGAAGAGCCCCGCTTTCCGGAGGCCAAGCCCCGGTTCTTGCAGCACCTCCGCGACCAGGGACAAGCCATGGCGCAACAGGCGATGTTGGAGGCGATGGCAGCGGGGAATTAAGCCATGACGGGCATGATTTCAAGCACCACAGCGCCTTGGTTGAGGCCCGACACCCAGGCGTTAATCAACCGCTTGCTGATCTCCTATCAACGGGCCTTTGCTCAACCCCTACTGGTGGGTGATCAGGGCATTCAGTTCCATCGCACAGCAGCGCAAGAGGTTTTCGCGAGTTCTATCGCTGTGTTGGCTCATGACCACAGTGCTGACCCGCTGCTGACCTATGCCAACGGCACTGCCCTGCGGCTCTGGGGGCGCAATTGGCAGACCATGGTGGGCATGCCCTCCAGGCTGACGGCTGAAGAAAGTGCGCGACGTGAGCGAGCAAGCGCCCTTCAGCAAGCCCATCAACGGGCTGGCTTCAAGGGCTATTGCGGGGTTCGAGTGAATCAAGAGGGCCGGCGTTTCATGATTCACAACGCGCGAATCTGGCCCCTCTTGAACACAAATAATGAGTTCTGCGGTCAGGCCGCTGCTTTTTCCAGCTGGTGGTGGCTTTAAGTCCTGAAGCAAACGGGATGACTGCTTGTTCAGGCACCCCAACCGAAAGCCGACCAACCGATAAACAGCAAACTAAAGCCTGTCAAAAAGGCCAGGCCAAACCAAGTGAGCACTCGCATGGCAGGGCCATCGCGATGCTCTACCGCCACCAAGTCACTGTTCATCGTGTCCATCGCCATCCAGGCAAACAACGGAGCTGTCAGAAAGCTTCCTGTCATCGCACCGAAGACAAAATCTTTCACTCCAATCCCGCCACTGAACGCAAACAGCAGGGCTACCAATGCAGCCATTAGATGCAGCACCAACCACACAGACAGCCGGCGCTGCTGAGGCGCTGAGGCCAAATCCCCTCGATCAGACCCCTGCAACAAGCCTTGGATCGCCGAAATACTGCGTGGATAGGCATCTAAACAGGTGAGCGTGGTGCTGAACATCGCCGCAAATGCGGCCGGGACAATCACCCATGCAGCCCAGCCACCCATCGCTTCGGTGTAGAGGCGAATGAGGTTCTGAGCAAAAGACACCCCACTGCCCGCAAACATTCCCTCACCGGTGCCATACATCGTGTAAGCGCCCAGAATCACAAAGAAGACAGCCGTCACAACAGTGACCGCATAGCCAAGGTTGAAATCAAATTCGGCCTCCTTCAAAGACGCCGAATGCTTGCTGTCTTGGGCGCGAGAGAACATCCACAACGACGGCCACACGCACATCTCCACCGGACCGGGCATCCAGCCCATAAGGGGAATCAGGAATGCCAAGTTTGCCGCTGTCCAGGGAGAGGGAGTCGTGCCCACCCAGGTGGCTGCCACATCGCCAACAGAACCACGCAACAACAGGGTCAACGCGGCCACACCAGAAAGGATGGTCAGCAGAACAACCAGCACTTTTGAAAGACGATCCAGCGCCCGGTAGTGCCCGAGCAGAAGAATCAAACCACTCACAGCCAGCACGGCGATCGCCAAGCCGAACGTATTGAAATTCGCCAACAGCGGCACATTGGTCAGCAAGAGTCCGGCCACAAAGCTCACCGCCGCAATCGTGAGCGTTCCGGTCACCAGACTGACGAGGAGATAAAGCGGGAGATAAAAGCGATTACGGCGCTGAAACCCCTCTAATAACGTCAATCCAGTCACTGCTGTAAAGCGTGTGCCCACCCGCAGGAATGGATACTTCACCAAATTGGTGAGCAGGATTAGACCCAATAACGCAAAGCCAAATCTCGCCCCAGCCGTTGTGGACGACATCAAGTGAGACCCGCCAATACAGGCCCCCGCCATCAAAATTCCCGGCCCTAGGCTCTGCCTGAGACCAGCTGCCGAACGTGGGGCGGAGGTGGCCATAAAGAGTCGAATGCTTGGCGGCCATCATCCTGCCAAGCCTCACGCAGTAGGCCATCCGTTCATCGGACGAGATCAAGATGCGGCACGCTCTGAACGCGCATTCACGACTATCGAACACCAAGGCAGCCGGAAAGCCGAGCCTGTCTAACGAACAAGGACTCAATCTTCTTCCTTTGCGATGTGCTTTGCGGTGAGCTCCAAGGAGTTTGCAAGCGAGAGACTTCGCTTTTCAATGAGCGGAGGCTTGTTCCATACCTATCACCGTTCGGCTCTCACCACTTCTCAGTAGCAGCAACCGAACTTGGTGGTCTAGGCCGTACCAAAACGGGCGGTTCTTACACTCCCAGTTGAGATCAATTCAGCGCAGATTGGCGGAGCGGGAAACACAAACTTCCTGAATTTCACAGCCAATTTGAGATTTACCCATGATCACCCTTCGTACATCACCCTTCGATTTGCTGGATCGCCTGGAGCAGCAAGTTTCACAAGCTGAGCGCGTTCCTGCTGCTGAAGTGATCGAAACCAACGCCAGCTACACCGTGCGGCTGGAATTGCCAGGCGTTGACCACGACTCCATTGATGTCAAAGCCACGGATCGTTCGCTTGTGATCAGCGCTGAACGGCACCCCAGCATCCCCGTTGAGGACAACACAACCCCAACCGAAGCAGACGCAGAAGCCAATGCGCAGCAGCTGCTCAGCGAGTTCCGGACGGGCACATGGAGTCGCAGTTTTCGCTTCGCCAAGCCGCTCGATCGCGACCAACTGGAAGCTTCCTATCGAGACGGCATTCTTGAGATCAGGGCTGCAAAAAGCGACAACAGCACCACCGTGTCGGTGAAGGTGGAAAGCTGAAACACCCTGGTGAACACCAGTTCAAGACAACGAGTACAACGGACGCACACAACGGAAAAGAAGTACTGGGCTCCTCGCCATGGCGGGGGGCCTTTTTGATGGTCGAGAAAGCACTGCTCGATAAAAACCATGGCTGGTCCCCGATGCTCTGAACTGGTTTGGCGTGATGATCGGGGCCAATTTGCAAACATCCTTTCTCACACCACCCTTTGGATTCGCTCTCTTCTTATTTCCGCGGCGTCGCACCCAAGGATGTGAGAACCAGGGATACCTATCGAGGAGCTTTGCCTTTCGTGGGCCTGCAGATGGCCGTTTTGGCTTTGATCATCGCCGTACCTGACCTCGTGGACTGGTTCCCGCGTTTTGCCGCCGCGATGACGCCCATGCCGCAGACCTGATCTTCTCCGTAGAGTTCAGGTCAGCGAGTAACTGCTATGGCCACCTCCAGCTTGAAGCCATCAGTGACTGCATCCAGCACCAGTCCGAGGCTCTCCCTGCAATCGGAATTAATTGCGGCTGACAGCAGCACGATTCGTTCCCTCGACTGGGAGCGGAGTCGTTTTGATATTGAATTTGGCCTGCGCAACGGCACCACCTACAACGCCTTTCTGGTGCGGGGTGAACGCACCGCCCTGATTGATACGAGTCACGCCAAATTTCGCGACACCTGGTTGCCGCTCCTAGAGGAGCAAATCGATCCCAAACAGATCGATTACCTGATCGTGAGCCATACCGAACCAGACCACTCAGGGCTGATTGGCGACCTGATTGACCTGAACCCTGAGATCGAAATTGTTGGATCGAAGGTGGCGATTCAATTCCTAAACGACCAGGTCCATCGTCCGTTCCGCTCTCGAGCCGTCAAAAGCGGAGAAGAGCTCGATCTCGGCATCAATCCTGAGAGCGGCGTGCAGCATCGCTTTGAGTTTTTAAGCGCACCCAACCTGCACTGGCCAGACACGATTTTTTCGTTTGATCACGGCAGTGGGATTCTCTACACCTGCGATGCCTTTGGGCTGCACTACTGCTCAGAGGACGTCTTTGACAGCGATCCTGGCGCCATCGCACCGGATTTCCGCTTCTACTACGACTGCTTAATGGGTCCGAATGCCCGCAGCGTGCTTCAAGCCCTCAAGCGCATGGATGGGCTGCCCGAGATCAACACGATTGCGGTGGGGCATGGGCCTTTGCTTCGCCACCACCTCAGCCACTGGATCAACGATTACCGCGAATGGAGCGGGCAACGCAATAAGGGCGAAAGTTACGCAGCGGTCTGTTACCTGAGTCAATACGGCTTCTGTGATCGCCTGAGTCAGGCGATCGCCCACGGGATTGGCAAGACCGACGCCCAGGTTCAACTTGTGGATCTACGCGCCACCGATGCCCAAGAGCTCACAGCTCTGATCAGTGACGCCAAAGCTGTGGTGGTTCCCACCTGGCCAGCAAGCCCTGATGCTGAACTGCAAAGCAGCATCGGGACCTTGTTGGCTGCCCTAAACGGCAAACAACTCGTGGGCGTCTATGACGCTTTTGGTGGAGATGACGAGCCGATCGATTCCGTGGCAGGACAGCTACGCAGTCAGGGACAGAAAGAGGCCTTTTCCCCCCTGCGCATTCGCCAGCTTCCTCAAGGTGGCGATTACCAGCGCTGCGAAGAATCAGGCACGGACCTAGGCCAACTCTTAACGCGCGACAAAACGATCGCAGCCATGAAGAGCTTGGATGGCGATCTCGATAAAGCGCTAGGCCGTCTCAGCGGCGGGCTTTATGTGGTGACTGCCAGCCAGGGCGATGGCGACAGCCTGCGCCGTAGCGCGATGGTCGCGAGCTGGGTCAGTCAGGCCAGTTTCACCCCACCAGGTATCACGGTGGCCGTGGCCAAGGACAGGGCAATCGAGGCTCTGATGCAGGTTGGCGACCAATTTGTGCTGAATATCCTCCGCGAGGAGAACCATCAACAACTTCTCAGACATTTTCTCAAGCGCTTCCCACCCGGCGCCGATCGTTTTGCTGGCATCAATGTGCTGGAGGAAGAGGCCGAAGGCGGTCCCGTCCTCGGAGACGCACTGGCCTACCTGGGTTGCCGCGTGGAACAACGCATGGAAGGCCCCGATCACTGGGTGATCTACGCCGTGGTGGAACAGGGGAACGTGGCTGATGCCAATGCGATGACCGCCGTCCATCACCGCAAAGTAGGGAACCACTACTAATGGCAACATCGAACCTCGAGGCCCCTGCAGCAACGACGCGGCAAGTGATCAGCCTGCCCATCGATGACGGACTCACTTGCCTGCGGGGGCTGAGTCCTCAACGGCTCCGATTCGAATTGGAATATGCGCTGGAGCGGGGCAGCACCGCCAACAGTTTTCTGTTTGATGCGGGCACGGATGGCGAGGGCCAACGTCAGAGCGCACTCCTGGTGCATCCTCCCGGCAAGGCCTATGAGAAGGCCTTCCTCCCGGCTCTTGCCGGCCTGCTTCCCGCCGAAACCACCGCACTCAAGGTGGTGGTTGGCCACGTCAATCCCAACAGGGTGGCGCTGCTCCGCGATCTGGCAGGCCTCTACCCCGAGCTCGAACTGGTTGCCTCCAACGCTGGAGCCAAGCTCCTAGGAGAACTCTGGTCACAACGCAAACCTGCACCCCCGGGACAGGAGAGCGAACAGCCAGAGATCCCTGACCTGCCAGCCATCCAGGTGATCCGCCAAGAGCAAACCCTCTCTCTCAGCCATCGGCACCAGCTTCAACTCGTTCCCGCTCCCACCCCCCGATGGCCTGGGGGTCTGCTGGCGTTTGAAGAATCCCTCGGACTTCTGATGAGCGGCAAGCTGTTTTCGGCGCACATCTGCACCCATGAATGGGCTGAATCGGGTCGCAGTGCAACGGAAGAAGAGCGGCGTCACTTTTATGACTGCCTCATGGCACCGATGGCAGGCCAAGTGGACTCGCTTGTGGAGCGCCTTGAAGAGCTGGATATCACCACGGTGGCGCCGGGTCACGGTCCAGCCATCGACACCAGCTGGCGCAGTTTGTTCAATGACTACAGGCGCTGGGGCGAAAGCCAACAGCAAGCCAGCTTGTCGGTGGCCCTGCTGTTTGCCAGTGCTTACGGAAACACGGCTGCCATTGCTGATGCCTTAGCTCAGGGTGTTGGCCGCACTGGGATTCGCATCACCAGCCTCAACTGTGAGTTCACACCTCCCGACGAACTCATCAAAACGATCAACCAAGCAGACGGCATTTTGATCGGCTCACCAACGCTCGGCGGCCATGCGCCAACCCCGATCGTCTCCGCCTTAGGGACACTTCTTGCCGAGGGGGACCGCAGTAAGCCCGTGGGCGTTTTTGGCAGCTTTGGCTGGAGCGGTGAAGCCATCGACCTGCTGGAGAACAAGCTTCGTGACGGCGGATTTCACTTTGCATTCGACCCCATCCGGGTGAAGTTCAGCCCCGACGCAGCGATGATTCGAACCCTGGAAGAAACCGGCACCCGGTTCGGTCGCGAGTTGCATCGAGAGCAACGCAAACAGCAGCGACGCAGCGGCGGCGGGCTCAGTGAAAGCCGCAGTGACCCTGCCGTGCTGGCCCTGGGTCGGGTCGTGGGGTCTCTCTGCGTTCTCACCGCGCAAAAGGGTGAACTCTCCGGCGCCATGATTGCGAGCTGGGTCACCCAAGCCAGTTTCACGCCACCGGGATTCACCGTGGCCGTTGCGAAAGATCGAGCCGTTGAAGCCCTCCTGCATATCGGCGATTGCTTTGCCTTAAACGTGCTCGCCGAAGGGCGCGAGAGCGGGCCCATGAAGCAATTCCTGCAACCGTTTGAGCCTGGAGCAGATCGCTTTGCCGGCCTGGAATTGAAAGCCAGTCCACGGGAACAGCCCTTGCTGCCAGACGCCTTGGCCTGGATGGAAGCAACGGTGAAACAACGCATGGAATGCGGCGATCACTGGCTGATTTACGCCGAGGTCTCCCATGGAGGCGTGCTCGATTCCGAAGGCGGCACGGCGGTGCATCAGCGGCGCAGCGGCGCGAACTACTAACGGACTCCGCGAAGCAAGCGCATAGACCCTGAGCCTTAACTCATAGTGAGTATGAGATAGAGCTAGTATCAAATGATCGGCTCATCAATCTATGGATCTTTCCAAGCCTTCCACCCAGGCCAACATCGAAGCGGCCTTTGGCGGCGAAAGCATGGCCAATCGCAAGTACCTGTTTTTTGCCGATGTCGCCAAGAAACTCGGCCGCAGCGATCTCGCCAAACTCTTCCGCGACACCGCCGCCCAAGAAACAGAGCACGCCTTTGCTCACTTCCGGCTGCTCCATCCGGAGCTCGTAGTCAGCGACCCCAGTGCGCTCAGCGACGACGACAAACAGGTCTTGCTCAGCCGCTGCCTTGAGCTTGCCATCGAAGGCGAAACCTACGAATACACCACGATGTATCCGGAGTTTGCTGCGCAAGCCCGCAACGATCGTGATCACGGAGCTGAAGCGGAGTTCAAGGAACAGACCAGCGAATCCAAAGAACACGCAGGCATCTTTAAAACTGCAGCCAAAAACTTTGGCTTGCTCACGCCTATCGAACAGCACCATGCCGAGTCCTATGGCGTTGCCCTCCAAGCCCTTCAAGGCAAGGGCCAAGCGGGACAGGCCGATGAGCCGGTAGCCGGCAAATGGATCTGCAAGGTGTGCTCGATGATTTACGACCCTGCAGAGGGCGATCCCGACTCCGGGATTGAGCCCGGCACACCATTTGAAGCGATTCCAGATGATTGGTCCTGCCCGATTTGTGGTGTTCGCAAAGCCAGCTTCGTGCCTTACCGGGAAGCGGAATTGAAGGCCGCCTAACGCCTGTCTCTTATACACATCTCCGAGCCCACGAGACCAGAGAGGATCT
>OJFG01000370.1_pt1 | contig 16302 bp, 34 predicted proteins | sample 1594071 | NCBI WGS metagenome assembly OJFG01 (sample SAMN05416818, study PRJEB24817) | seawater metagenome | isolation source: Sea water | place: Canada:Atlantic | collected 2013-07 | reverse complement strand
TCCTCTCTGGTCTCGTGGGCTCGGAGATGTGTATAAGAGACAGGATACAGACAATGATACAACAAGAAGATCTTAGCCAGAATGAGAAAGACGTTAAAGAAGCTTTACTTATTATTGCATACCAACGTAGTTCTAAACAGCTATCTAAACTAGAAAAGTAATTACTTAATACCGTGCTTCTTAGCACATTCCTTAGCCCACAGTGAAGCCTCTGTGAGACAATCTTTAGCTTTAATTAGTTCAGGACTGTCCCAGAGGCTTTTGCTTATGTGGATCTTTAGCTTGTGTATCTCGTACAATAGGATCTCTTCAAAGTGTTCTTGCTTAGAGTCAACGTAGTCTCTTGCTTCTTTTTCTAACTTCATAGTCCTTCTTTCATAAACACTTTGACCCACTCTGCACATATACCACTACGCACAATGTCTTCTACACCAAATTCCACAACAGGAACATTCAACAGATACTTCTTAGCTAAATGTATGATCTTGGATAGACCAGACGTTCCTCTTAGATCTGACTGTTGAATGTCGCCGTTAAGCACTATTGTACTGCCTTCGCCTACCCTAGTCAATAACATCTTGATCTCTGGTATCTCAATATTCTGTGCTTCATCTACAATGATGAATGCATTGTCAAAGCTACGTCCACGCATCAACGCTAGTGTAGCAACCTCTATGTTACCACTCTTTAGAGCAGTATCAACAGCACCCTTACCTAAATGCTTTATAAGCACGTCTAGGACGGGCAACGCCCACGGCTGAGCCTTCTCTTCAAGTGTTCCTGGAAGAAACCCTATGTCTTTACCTACAGCTACGTGAGGGCGTGTTATAACGATCTTATCTATATCTTTAGTGATATACAAATCTGCAGCACAAGTAGCTGTTACATAAGTTTTACCAGTACCAGCAGGACCTAGTATCAGGACTTGTTGGTTTCTTTTTATGGCATCTATTAACTCTTTTTGTTTATCTGTCCTTGGAAGTATACCTGATGTAGTCTTTACTGCTGCACCCTTGTATGTTGTCTTTCGCCTAGAGCGTGTGGGCTTCTTTGGTGGCTCAAGATTGTCGTTCATAGTAACTCCATTTGCTGTGGTGGGTAATTTAAGTATTCATCCCAACCCCATTGACTTTTTAAGTATTTAACAGACTTCTTGAAAGACTTCTCTGGAAAGTCTCGTCTTCCTAAGTTGGCTAGTCTGCTACAAATAACAATACTACCTTTTAAATAATCTGTCTTTAATCTATCTACGCTAATAGATAAGGGATGTCCTGGAGTAAAAATCCATTCAGGGTTAAGATCTACCTCTAGCCAATAACATTTACTTTTTTGTACTTCATAAAACAAATGCATCAAATATTCAGCATCTAAGTCTACTTCTTTTGTGTTTATTCTTTCATATTCACCTGTATTATTTCTAGTAGGTGGTGGTCTACTTGCATTTAATTTAACATTAGATAGTAACTTTTTAAAGGGATCTATTTTATAAGTCAAAACTATATATAACCCTCTTGAAAAGTCTGCATAAAGTTCTTTAGCTCTGCATATCCACCGATGTAAGTGCCATCTGTAGCAAAGATCTGGGGTACTGTATTATGTTGTGCTTGTCTTAAAAGAGTTAGTACCCACTCAGAATTACCTGATTGTACGTTATACTCTCTGTATCCTTGATTAATTTCTTTTAGCATAATCTTAGCCATGTCACAGAAGCTACAGTTATCTTTAGTTATGATAGTATACATACTCATTCCCTTAATATAAGATTTCAAATCCGATTACAGTTCCAGTTGTTATCTCACCGTATATCTTTTCAAATGCAGGTGCAATAAATAGTGACCCTGTTTCACTTAAAGTTAAGCCTAATCTTGCATAAGGTAATGCCCCTGATTGGCCTTCATAGCCTGAAACAATGCCATACTCAAAGTAGCCTAGCTCGTTAGAAAGTTTAGCCCCTATGTATGGACTTACATTTCTTTCACTATTGTAGTATGCACCAGCAATGAATTGACCTTCCTCAAACCTTACGTGTGGATGATACGAGTTATAATCACCTGTAGTATCCATGTGTATTGTAAGAGCTAATCCTATTAAAATATTCATCGCTGATGCCTTTGTTTATGTTAAGTCTACAATTTCACAAGCGTCTCCAGAACAAGCTAGTGTCTGGCTACCTGATGTATTATCTTCATTCTCATACTCAGATAGTAATGACCAATCAATATTAGTTGGCATAATCCCTAACATCTTATGATATGTTGATTCATCACAGTCTTGATAGGGTGCTTGCTGATACGTATGCTCATTGAATGGCAAGAATGATACACCAGACATTTCATCAAAGTGCTTATATACAAACGCTCCTACCTCGAACCATTCGTCATTCTTAACATTGATCGTAACACTAGGCTTATGCTCACACCAGTGACGTTGATACATTAACCACATTTCTAACTGTTCTATAGCAGACATATCAGCAGTAACTACTGCACCTTCAGGAGCTTTCATAGGGAAGCTAAACACAGTAGTCTGTTCTGGCTTCATTACATCAGGCTCATTAGGTATACCTTGATCTATCATAAACTGTGTTAACGGGTCTTTGTTGTCTCCACGTACAGTGCGAATATAATAGGCTGAGTGACGAGCGTGAATCCCACTACTAGAGTTAACCAGTTGACTGACAGTGCCGCTTGGTTTATTACAGCAGATAGCAGTACTGACAGGGATGTCAAGGCGTTTAGCCCAAGTAGCATTAGTATCGACAGCGATCTGTTTGAGGTGTTCAAGAGTAGTCTCCAATCCTTCGTTAGCTGTTGTAGTTAAAGGGTTATCCATAACGCCAGTCATAGACACCCCAAGTAGTCTTTCTTCTTCCGTATTCTTCTTCCACATCTTACGTAAGTATGGAAACTTAGTAAATGTAGATTGTATAGTACCTAGTATTGTAGCTACTCTAACCTTACGTTCTAAGTCCTCTACTGTGTCTGTAGCACGTACTACGCACTCTGTTAAATTACACAGTTGACCATTCCGTAAAATTATCTCCGAACATGGATTCGTCCCGAACTCATGGTTAGGATCACGTCTACCATTCTTAGCCGCTTGCTTCTTAGATGCTTCACGATTAAAGATACCACGTTCACCACTCCCACTTTCCACTAGAGCCATCCACTCACGCATAAAAGATAAACTATCAGGCTTCTCAGTATACGACACAGAGTTGTTAGCTAAAGCACGTTGGGGTTCATTTTCCCACCATGCCCCTGACTTAGCATGTCTCATACGATCATCAGATAAGTTAGAGAGTGAGATCATGGCAGATCTACGTACACCACCAACTACTACTACTTCGCCTATCTTACACATAATATCGTGGCACTCAATAGAGGATAGTCTACGTCCCTTAGCTTCTGTGAATACACGTACAACAAAGTTAAATAGGTCAACTAGAGGTGCTGGTCCTGACGCTCTACCACCAAAGGTCTTTAGCTTTGCTCCTGCTGGTCTAACTCTAGATACATCCCACTTAGGTACTTCACCACCATACAGTAATGCTATAAGTTGTCTTAGAGACTTAGCCCAACCTTCTTTACTATCTTTAACAACTATTGTAGTATCACTGTTAAACATACTATCAGGTATCTCAGGTAGTTTCTGTATAGACTGACGCTCAACAGAGAAGCCTACGCCTGTACCACATAACAATATAAACATGGCTTCATCAAATGCTACTGGCGTATCTACTGCTAAGTAAGAGCAATTATAACCTGCTGTATTGTCACGAGCTAAAGCTGGACCGCTTGTCATCAACGCTCTCATAGAAGGCATTACTTCTAAGTTTAGTATAGCTTCTTCTATCTCTACTATCTGCTTAGGGTAATCTCCTAGAGCTGGCTTAACTAAGTTGTCCATATACCTAGTTACAGTCTCTCCCCAAGACTCTCTCCTACCTTCTGCTTCTAACCAACGAGCATAACGTGACTTGTGTATGAAAGATTGATAGTCTGTTGGTAAGTAGTTGTCTATCATTTCTTGCCCCCTCTATCTTTCTTGTCTTCTTTAAACCATATCATGCGATCAATGTCACCACGATTAAGTCCTATATCTTTTAGTTCTCTGTCAGTTAACTTATTTAGATGTTTAACTGCATCCCTGTGTAGTTGCCATGTAACCATGTAGTTAATAAACCTAAACCACCAACGACCTATTGCTCTTAATATTCTCATCTGTTGTCTCCTGACCCTTTTATTTTATTTCTATTCTTACGGCTGGTTAGCTTCTCTATATTCATATCGGCTATCTCATCTAAGTTATAACCAATGTCATTACTTAAGTTAGCTAAGTACCAAAGTACATCCCCTAATTCTTTAGCTACCTCATGTCGATTAAATACCCCATCTCTAACCTGCTTCTTTACTTTCTCAGCTACCTCACCTGTCTCACCACATAAGCCCAAGGTTGGGTACAGAACCTTATGTGTTGCAGGGTATATAGCAAAGCTAACTGCTGTCTTTTGATAATCTCTAAATCCTATTGTCATACTACTCTTCCATAAAATTCTGTTGGTTTCATTCTCTCTTTAGTTAAGTCAAACAAGTACCAACAACAGTTGTCCTTGCCTACACCTTTACTGCCCTCTATCCACTTAACACGACCAATAGAAACAACCTTAGAACAGTAAGTCATAAATACAGCTGACTGTTTAGTGTGCATCCAATCTGCGTCAAACAATAACCAAGTTGGACATATATCTAACCAATGGTCAATCAAGGGATGTAGTATCTTTCTGTCCCACGGGGGATTAGTTATCATATAGTCCATTACTCCATAACCACCAAAATCCAGATAAAGAGCATCAGTAGTAAATATGTCAGGACTTCTTGGTTCAACGTCACTAGCATATATACATTCTCCTGTACCTTGAGTCAGTTTAGTTATGTGACTTATTAAACGACCATCTCCAGCACAAGGCTCTACATAATCAAATGCGTATGGCAAGTGGGAGATCAGAGGCTCAATAGCTTCTATGGGTGTAGGGTAGTAGTCTCTCGGTATCCTGTCGAAGTTACTACGTTTACCCATACATTTCCTTTAACCTCTTTAGCGACACAAACTCTGGCTCATACATGCCATTGTATATCTCACGTTTGATTACTACACCCTTCCACCAATCAAGATTAGACTGACCTGCCCAACCTTCTTCAGCACCCTTAAAACAACCTGCTACAAGTCCTATAGCTTTAGCTCCGTCCTTAAACTTTAGATCACGCTTATGACTGTGACCACAAGTAGAGCTTTTATATCTGTGACCTAATAGTGTATTAGCGTGGTGTAATCCAGACACAGCAGAACCGAAGTTACCTGCTTGGAAGAAGTGAGCATACGACACACCATCATATTCCGCTATAGCTGGTCCTGAATTTCTGTATTCGTGGTAGTCGTCGAACCAGTAGTCTGTTTGAAGATGCCCGAAGGAAATCCCGTATTTGTCTCCCTCAAGTCTGGGGTCGCTTGTGAGTGCCCTCTTGATTCTGTTCTCATGGTTGCCTTCGAAGCCGATCCATCTTGGTCTCTTGTACTTACGTTGACTGGGCTTCTGTCTAAGTCTATCCATTGACTCGTTATAGTGTTCAATATCTTGTTCGTAACTTTGACTAACAATAGCTTCAGGACTACGAGTATCAAAGCTATTAAGAGAACGCATATCAGCACCGTCACCAAGGTCAACGATATAGTTGGGGTTAACATCATATATCAATTCTCCTAGCCAATCAAATCTTTCATTACTTGTAGTCGGGTCTGCGTGAGCGCAACTAAATATAACTGCTGTCTTAGACATACTCTTCTCCTTCAGAGGGTACGGTTATAACTATAGGATCTATAGTAGATAAGAAGTAAGATTGGAATTTGTATGCGGCATCAAAGCTAATAAAAGGTATGTCGTCTTCAAACATCTCCTTAGCCTCTACGTCCTCAACACTGCATGTTAACCACCAATCACCTTTATCACACTCAAAAGGTCCATTGATTACTCTGTGTACATTGTATGTTACTTGATCCATTCGTCGGGTATCCTTTTATCTGCATATAGAAAGTTATTCTTCTCGCACCACATAGCATATGTAGTCTTAGATCCTTTACGTATCTTGTTCCTACTATTACTAAACACAAACCTTATGTCAAGTTTAGGGTTCTGCTCCCTTACTTTCAGATGCTTCTTTCTATCGTCTGGAACAAAGCGTCCTTTAGATTCAATTATGATACCATTAGGTAGTATAAAGTCAGGGGTGTAAGTCTTGTTCTCTACTAACTTCCAGTTTATCTTAACTGTCTCGTAGCCAAAGTCTACACCCCTGTCCTTGAGGTCTTTAGATATGACATCCTCAAGCCCAGAACGATAACCATTCTTTATAGCTTGCTGTCGGATCTTACTTTTGGTGGTTGCCATATCTCTTCCTCTTCTCTTCTAAGCCATAATAGCCTAGCGTTCTCTATTACTCTTTCTTCATTTCCATCGTAGGCTTTAACTACAAGATCCCAGAGTTCTTCTTCTGTCTCTGCATCTTCTAGTATTTTCTTAGCCTTGACTGGACCAACTTTCCACAGTCCAACAATGTTATCAGCTGTATCTCCTGTTAGTATTTGAGTATAGAAGAACTTAATTCCCCCGTAGGGTTCTACTTTTAAATAATCGCCCCTGACAATATTAAAGTGCCAGCAGGGTATCTGTAGCATATCTTTATCTATAGAGGCTACACAAGCATGGTAGTCTAGTCTGGCGGCTTCTTTAGCAATAAGGTCATCTGCTTCTTCTCCTTTACTTATGATTGCTTGGTACTCGCTTTCCATATGATCTCTGGCGGTCTGCAAGTGTCTAGGTTTCTGAACGCTCTTTCTATTTCCCTTGTAGGGGTGTGACTTAGCTATGCTGTCTCTGAAGTTACCTTTGCCTGTAAGGTACACGACATAATCAAGTCCTATCTCTGGGAACAATACGGTGCTATCTAAAATGAATTGTATGAGGTCATCAACTTTACGTCTTGTATCTGATGACCCCATCTGTTCAGTGGAGAAGGCCGCACGATAAGCAATTATATCACCATCAATTAGAACCTTCCCCATATCCATTTAAGTGTCACCCCACATCATTTCACCATCTTCACACTCAAAGCCTACAGACTTTATATATGTGAAACCAAAGGCATGAGCGGCTTCAGCAAAGAGTTGAGCTAACTCGTGGGCATCAGTAATATCGTCCCTGTTTAAATCAACACTTCCACTGTAACCATCGTCTTCTTTTTCCATGTAGGCATTAACACTTACTCTCATAATACTTCCTTATACGATAAATAACTCATCATCTTCTGTTAAGACATTATTGTCCTCATAGGGTACATGCTCTGTTATTCCTACGTTGAGTAGACGAACACCTACACCATCTCTATACAACTCAAACTGAACCTTAGCTTTAGTTCCGTTGCCTAGTAGACCATCTCCATTGTAGTCCCATAACCTTTTGTTTTCTCTTCCCTCAGTTAAGTTAACTACTGTAGGTGCGCCACCGTATTGTATTTCTACCTCTTCTCCGTTACGATTAGTAAACTTCTTGAGGTCATCAACCTTACGCTTTAGTTTAATGTACTTACCTATACCAAGGTCTGCGTTACCTGATATTATCCTATCATTACCCATAGGTTTTAGATCCATACCACCTTTTGTTAAAGTGTCTATTTGATCCTCACTTGTGAAGTATCCGTTAACAATAAACTGACCCCCATTATTATGTAATTGCTTCTGATATGTGTTTCCGTCAGGGTTTCCCATATCCGCATTTTCTGGAAATATCTTTGCGTATTCTAGCAGTAAATCCATTGTGTATATGTTTTCTTTTCTAGCCATGTCGAGTTCCTTTCGGCTGTTGGTACTTATATATAATGCCCTTTTTGGGCAAAGTGTGAAGTAGAAATAAAAATAAAGTTAGTGTATGTCTGCGTAAGTCTTACCAAACTGTGCATCTACACCTAATGGCACGTTTAGTTCTAGGTTATTATTAAGGTTTTCAATAGCTTGTTCCATTGTAACCTTAGTCTGCTCTTCTTCTCCTTCTGATACGAGTGCAATGATCTCATCGTGGAATTGTCCGATGGTTTTAATTCCGTAACGACGACATAAAGATACCCAACTGTCAAAACAAAATACTCCTGTCCCTTGATTTAATGTAGAGAACTTATCCTTATCACTACGTAGGCTGTACCAGAACTTAGATACAGGATTTAGTAACCACATAGACCCAAATAAGTCCCTTGTACGTACTGTATTAGCTACCTTCTCTACTGACCAATTACGTGACCAGAAGGCTTCTAGCAGTACCTTTGCTTCATCTTTGTTCATGCCTGTATTACGTGATAGAGTAGAAGAACCTACACCATAAGTAGCACTGTAGTTTACTACTTTGTAATTCTTACGTAGGGATGATAAAGATCTTTCACCGCTATTGTGTTTGTCGATGTCTTCTTGTGTAATTATACCTGCGTGTTTAGCCAAGTCTAAGTGTGGATCAAATCCTTCTTTAGACATCTCTTCTACATACTCAGGGTCTAGCGGCTTCATGTAGTGACGCTTAGTTGTATCCTCTAGTGAGGTCATGTCAGCACCACATAATGTATAACCATCTGGACAAGTCAAACAACCTCGTATCTCTTTACCATAAGGCTTATCTATGGCAGGTAAGTTAACGAGAGGCTTGGCATGTTTAAACCTAAGAGTGTTAGTCAGACCTGCTATATTAGCCTGTACGTAGCCATCTACTTGTAAGTTAACCATACTCTTAATTACACCAATGCGATGAGACAAAACAGATAGACCATCAAGTAGATTAATAGCAGGTTCTTTATCTGCTAATACCTTAACTGATCTACATAAGTCTGCATCCTTGCGTACTTGTTCTAGCTTTCTAGTGTCGCCTGTAACCTTATCACGTAAGAACTTGTATGTACGAGGTTGCCAACCTAAAGAGAATAGCCAATCCTTAACTTGATCTGTGCTGTTAGGGTTAGCTCTTTCTTCACCTACCTTAACTGTTAGTGACTGTGTAGTCTCTGGCTGTTTCTGCTCTTTACATAACTCAACCCACTTCTCTCCGTTAGATGATAACGACCCATCCTTCTTGTGCATAACCTTTGGCTTGTTACGTACTGCTGTAACAATCTTACGTGGCATAGCATCAGCAAGTAACTCTGTCTTCTCAGCCTTGAGCTTCTCCCAGTCAGCTAAGTGACCTTCTGCTTTCTCTACATCCAATTTCCACTGAAGGGCTTCTTGTTCTCTAGCGCACTCCATCTTGAATGTCATGTAATCAATAAATCTATCCTTAATTCCCACGTCGGGGTATAGCTTGTTAAGCTTAATGTTTAGGTCACGCCACAGTCTTGTGTTGATCTTAACGTCTTCTTCACACCTATGCTTATACTCTTGTGGAGTTAGACCTTCCCAGTCATCTATCTTAGGTTTAGGTACACCATACATCTCACCATATTGTGCTAGTCCATGCTTCTGTAGGTGGTGGTTTATATACCAAGCTAAAGGTAAAGTATCTATTAACCTAGCGTCTAACTTTATGTCTAGGATCTTTTCCACTACAGGGGCATCATACCTAACTATGTTGTGACCTATAAGTGTATCAGCATTGAGAAAGAACTCACGCATCAATTCATAGTTATGGGTAGAGTGTAGATAACCATCATCATCCATCCACGACACAACGTGTATCTTTGTGGGGTTAAACCCATCTGTTTCTATATCAAATACTGGCATTACAGTAATCCTAACTCTTTGTTTGTTTTTGCGTACTCCCTTTCAAGAGGAGAAAGGTTTTCTTCTATCCACTTGTCATACATCTCTGCAAGTTCTTTCTCAGATTTACTTGTTCCTATGTGAGTCATTTTATTGTTTGCTCTTATAGAACTGGTGTAACTCTTGTTTACTTTATTGTAATAAACACCTTTATATTTTGAAGTAACCCTTACTCTTTTATTAGTATTTCTTCCGTTAAGGGAATGTGTAGTTGGCCTCAAGTTTTCTACTCTGTTATCTAATTTATTTCTGTTTATATGGTCTAGAAGACTAGGAACTTCCCCATAATTAAGAAACCAAACAATTCTGTGCGCCCTATAAAGAAGATAATTACCTTTCGACCACATGCCAATAACTAGGTATCCTTGAGTATTTACTGTACCTGCTACACTACCTGCAACTCTACTTTTATTATTAATACTACTTGCACCATCTTTCCAAACAAGATCCCCATTCTCAGGTACATAAGATAAGTTATCTGTCATCCACTGTTTTTCTTCGTCACTCCAATCTCTTGCTTTAGACATTATAAAATCTCCCTTAACATAAATGTGTCTAGATTAAATGCTAACTTACCTGCTTGTCCTTCTTCTGAACAAGGTCTATTCTTCTCAACCTTTAGGTAAGTCGTGTTACGTTCTTCTATAGTATCAGCTTCCTTATCTCTATGTAGATCAATGATAACAGATGCACGTTGACCTATCATCTTACAATACTTTGGATCTCCATTCTCATTAGTGTGGGCAATGGTTACAATGCCTACGTTTAACTCTGCGGCTAACTTAGATAGTCTGATAGACAGGTCAGCTAACATAGCTTCTTTGCTTTCTTCTGATGTACCTACAACCACGTCTTGTATAGGTTCAAAGAATACAAACTTACAGTCACATGCCTGACTAAAGAATCTTATCTGATCTATTAGTTCATCAGTACCTTGACCATCACCCAAGTAGAATTGATAGAAGTTCTCATCTTTAGTTAGATTACCTATAGCTTCACGAACAAGGCTGTCAGCTTCTTTCTCATCAATCAGGTCACGTCTTGTTAGGTTATCACCTACTTCATACGACACAAGCCCTAGTAGAGATCTTAGTTTAGTTTCCTCTAAGTGCCATGCGGCAATAGGTATACCTTGCTTTAGCATACTGTATTCCATGTAACGCATAAGCTCAGTCTTACCTATACCTGTAGGTGCTTTAAACACTGTGAAGTGTCCTTGCATGAGACCTAAGATCTTATCGTCTAATGCTACAATACCTGTAGGGTAGTAGACATGCTCAGGTGTATCTTCATACAACTTAAGAAATTCATCAGCAGTATTCAGTATGTTCTCAGGTGTATGCTTAACTGGTTTCCACCATAAGTTCTTAAAGTCTGCACCCTTACCTGCCTGTAAAAAATCATTGGCATCCTTATATTCACCATGTTGCATACGATAAATCTTGTTAGGGAACAACCTAGCCATACGATCAGCTAAAGCATTACCTGCCTCATCATTATCTACTGACAACACAATCTTCTCAAAACTACCTAACCAGTCCTTACAGTTCTCCCATAGCTTCTTAGATGGTGTAGCTGAAGGTAACGACACAACAGGATTAGTATACTGGCTCTTAAGCATTTGCGCGGCAGATAGAGCATCTAGCTCCCCTTCTGTAATTGTAACCATCTTACTACAACCAGCAGGGAATAGGTTCATACCGAATAGCTCATCACCCTTGAAACCATCTTTAGCATAGAAAGCTTTGTCAGATAGCTTGCGTACCTTAATTCCCCCAGAGGGGTATATGTACTCTTGTCTGTCGTCATACGTTAGTACGTTGTAATCGACCATAGTATTCCGCAAAATCCCTCGGAGGGGTGTATGCTCACCTTCTGATCTGTCTTCAATTCTCTTAGGTGTAAACTCTGTTACGTTCATGTAGTTACTTTCTTTATTAGTCGGGTACTTATCTTTTGCCCAAGTGTGCATCTCTTGTCTTGAAGGATAACCAGAGCCACACGAGTGACACTTACCAAATCCTTCAGTGTTATATGAGAACGCATTACTAGAGCCACACGACACATAAGGACAAGGTTGGTGTATTATGTCTTGATATACTATAGTCATACTTATGTCTCTTTCTTTTAGTATATTAATATTATTAAGTTAAAACTTATGTTAATACTTAAGTAGGTATTTATCTATAATGCCCTTTTAAGTTAAATAGTGAAGTCACAAAATGTTACAAGTTTATTACGAACTCTCTCTCTTATGTTAATTAACCCTCTACGAGTTATGTTAAGCTCCTTAGATGTTTCCGTTAAGCTGTTGTTATTATTGTATAAAGAAATAAACACTTTCCACTCCCTAACTGTAAGATGTTTCTTTAGTACCTCTATGGAATCTTTTAGCTCATAAGAACCAAACAAATCATCAGCAGGTATTTGTGCCTCTTCAACGTCTACATAAACTGTAGTGTCATTTATAGCCGCATCACGACCTGCCATACCTTTAGGGTAACTAAACTTAGACATACCTACGTTAACATACTGGAACATAGCTGTTCGAGCATTGTAGTACAACTTAGAAGGTTCTGTCACACCTTCAGCTCTTAGCTTTAAACATAATACTACACCTTCAGATACTATATCATCATACTCTTGGTGGTTATAATATTTATTAGCTAACCTTTTACACATATCTAGTATGTCTTGGTTGTTCATAATAATAGACCTGTCATATATAGCATTGCCTTAACTAACACGAAAGCAAATCCTATAAATGAAAACAATATCATCATAAAGATTAGAATAGTTATATACTTTGCCGTTCTTAGTTCTTCTTGTTTCATCTTATCTGTCCTGTAGTATGGTTTATAATTATTCATTCTTCCTTATCTCCTATATTATATTTCTGGTGTACTATATCTCTCTTAAAATTACCTGCATCTAAAACAGGGTCTTTAGAGTACATAATATCTGTTAATATACCCATCACCTCACTCGCAAGTATAAAGTCCCCATGTAGTTTTATCTTTGTCATTAGAACATTACCTTTCCATCTAATATTAATGTATCATGCCAAGCCTTAATCTCAGCTCTTGTCTCGTGGAAGCCTGTCTGATCTGCTATACTCTCAAGTTCTTCTATATCACCCTTGAGTATACCTAGCTCCATAAGCTCCATTTCCATCGAGGGGGGTAAATTACCAGTATACACTTTGATGTACCCTCACTCTTAAATCACTTGTACTAAATCTATGGTCTCTGTCATTATAATACAAATCAATACTTCTTTGAGCGCATATATCTCGACCAGTAAAGTCATCATCTTTATACTCCTCTCCAAGTATACGAACATCTATTGTATACATCTTTAACAAGTCCTCTAAGTCTGATTCAGTAGCATAAGGTATAATCTCGTCTACATACTTAACAGCTTTAAGTTGTGTATATCTCTCTACAATAGTTTGTACTGGTTTAGCTTTCTCTTTCCTATCAATAGTAGGATCAACCTGTAACCCACACATAAGATAGTCACATTGATCTTTTGCTTCTCTTAGCATTTGTATATGACCTGCGTGTAACAGATCAAATGTACTACAGGTAAATCCTACCTTCATGTTATACCTCAGTCCCTAGTCCAAAGATACGTCTACCACCTGCTACAAAGCCTAGCACACGATCCACATTAAAGCACTTGTAGCCCTTGTTAGTCTTCAGCGTGATGTACCCTGCCTTGCGTAGTGCTTCAGCCGCTATACGACCCTTCTCGTTGCCCTTGAGTCCTTTAATTACATTCATCCTACCTGTATAGGTACGTTCCTCGTTATCCTTAGTCAAAAACTTAACTGTGATAAACTTGTTCTGGTTCTCTGATAATACATTAGTAACCATGTTAGTTGGTAAAGTCATTATATGCTTCCTTCTGCTTGTCTATTAATTTCCACCGAGGGGGTATCTTTGCCCTCTTGTTCAATAACGTAATTCCATTCCGCTTCCATGTCAATACTGTAGGGTGGTAACATTGTAAGGGCGTGAGTATTGAAGGCGACAAAATTGGTAATGCCTAAACTATTCTCTAACGCATATTTACCAGTGAGTAGTCTAGCTGATTGTTCAGCTTCCTCTAATACTCTCTCTTGTCCGTCTAAAACTGTAACACCTTTCTTTCCACTGTGTACCCCTGCAACCTTATAAGTCTTATTTTCTTGTTTACTGCTCATGTTATTTATCCTTCTAAACCTTCAACCTCTAAACCCTCAAGTACAAAGTATGTTCCACTTAAATACCAACATAGTTCTTTTAAGAATTTCTTCTGGGCTTTTTCATTTCTCTTGTAACAAGATAGGCTCTTTTCTATCTTACTTAGCTCTTCCCAAATAGGAAATATCTGTCTCCTTATTCGCATATCTCTTTTATGTTTATTCTCATCATTACTGCTCATGTTATTATCCTTTTAAAACAACTGGTTATCTATGGTTTGCTGTTCGTAGCACTCTTGACATATATCTAAATCAGTAAGCTCATCAAGGTCTACAGGTTGCTCACAATTAATACAGAATATCTTATTCTCTTCTAGCTCTACTACATAATTACCTATCTTACTCATTTTCTTCTATCTCCTCATACAATTCTTTAACTACCTCTTCTACATATTTTTCATGTAGGCTTTTACCTACCTCTAATATAGACTTAGCTTCTCCTACTGTCATTTCATTAGAACTAGCAAAACCTTTTAAGCTAAGATAGTTATTAGTCCAGTCTAAGAATATATCCCTTAGAGTTTTGTTTACCCCATCGTCCGTCGTTATAGACTCTCCATGCCATTTATTAAGATTACTCATTCTTCATTCTCCTTGTTAAAATCCTCATCAGTATACAACCTTGGTATTCTTATAGGCTTTACAACTGCACCTTGATGATCTTGTAGCATTGCTTCAGCAAAACTAATACATCCTACACCTACAAAACCATACTCAGGTGCATCTCCATACGCCACATGATATACTTCTAATAGTTCTACATACAACTCATGTGTTATTTCATTGTCTAACAAAGCCCTAGTTAATTCTATCTCTGTCTTGTAAACCTTATTTCCATCGGAGGGTACTTTATTTCCATCGGAGGGTCTAACAAACTGCCCAGTCTTAGGGTCAATCGGTGGTATCTTATCGCCGCTCATGTTACTGTCCCTTCCATTAACCTCATTACATCATCTGTTAGGTTGTCGATTAAACCATATACATACTCTGGGTCATGGTATTCAAACGGCTCCCAATTATATTCTCTAATGTAATCCATTTGTGCATCATCATCTAATTCAAAGAAGTCATCTTCTAAATGTACTGCCAAGAAATGTCCTGACAGCCTGATGAATAGCTTCTCATATTGCTTTTGTCTTATTGAGTTACTCATTATTATTCTCCTATCCACATATAAGCATTTTCATTGACATACGACTTAGTATCATCAAGATCATTTAGTTTGTCTAACTGTTTTCCTGTTAGCTCTACACCATTGAATGTAGCTGACTCTACATACGCATCACAAAAGTCTGGATAGTCATACATATGTACGTCTCCTAGTATAATATCATCTAATTGTTTAATGTTCATTCTTCTTCTCCTTCCCATGATACCATAGATATTTTCTCTAACACTACAGTATATACACCTAAATAGTCACCTTTACTATCCATGTAACCAAACTTATCTTCTACTCTATCACACGTTAGAAAGTTCTGACCCTCATAGGCTTCATAATCTGGCTCACCACCAAAGAACTCATTCAGTTCTGCCTTTGCATCATCAATACTTTTAAAGTGTCCTAATGTGAATCCTCCATTATTACTAATATGATTACCTTCACCCCCATCAGTCCACTCGTAAACTTCCGACCAACAAACTCTTAATCTATATTCAACCATTGTTATTCTCCTTAGCTAAGTACTCTAGATTAAACCAATGTCCATGATCCTCACAATAACTAAACTGCCCATCACTTTGAACATGAAGGTAATGAGTACCATACTTACGTTCTTTGTTAACTTGAAACCTGTTACCTTCTACACCTAACTTGTTAAGCATCTTGTTAGCATTATCACATATCTCTTGTGCAGTATACTCTTCACTAGGCTCTTGTAGTTCTATCCACACGCCCATACTTGTTAGTTTCTGTTTACTCATTGTTACTCTCCTCATAAATATCGTGTGCCATTTGGCATATTTCATCATCTACTTCTACTTCATACTCACCATTGTTAACTAGTATCCAACCTGTCATCTTGTAAGTGTCAGGGCATACTTCTATAACGTCAAGATCTATTTCTACCTGACCATAATCTAAGTAATCAAAGTAAACTCTAGTGTCTACATGATCTGCATATGTTGCTCTTGCTATACTCATTTTACTACTCTTATCTTTTCTGCTAATTCCTCATACTCTAATAAATCAGATAGGTCTTCAAGTC
>OJFG01000359.1_pt1 | contig 17027 bp, 14 predicted proteins | sample 1594071 | NCBI WGS metagenome assembly OJFG01 (sample SAMN05416818, study PRJEB24817) | seawater metagenome | isolation source: Sea water | place: Canada:Atlantic | collected 2013-07 | reverse complement strand
GATTTCAGAGGCAGAGCTCGCCGCTGGAGAAACACTCCTTCAATCCGGGCAGGTTTTGGACCTGGAAACCTGGAAGCAACTTCAAGCGCTCCCCATCCATCTCACCGACGACGGCCTCATGGTGGCCATCGCAAGCAGCAGCGACCGAGACAGTCGAGAACAACTCAAGCAGGTTTTAAGAAGCCACGGCTACATCTCCAAGCTTGTGCTGGCCAATGCAGCGGATCTAAAACGAATTCTTGATCCACAAGAATTCAACTCAGATTCAACGATCAGCCAAGCATCAATTAGCGAGACAGCAAAATCGCTTCTCGATGGATTTGATATTGAAGGCATTTTAAATGTCGATCCTGATGAAGCCGAAATACAGAGCACATCGACCTCCTCACTGGATATCGATTCACTAAGTAGTGATGCCTCTCCCATTGTCACATTAGTGGATCGCATTTTAATCAAAGCATTAGACATGAATGCCAGTGATATTCATGTAGAGCCACAACAAGCAGGATTACAAATTAGACTTAGAAAGGATGGTGTGCTCACCAATCTAACGCAACCACTCCCCACTAAATTAATACCAGCCATTACCTCTCGCTTCAAGATCATGGCTGATCTTGATATCGCTGAGCGCAGGCAAGCACAGGATGGGCGTATCCGTAGACAATACAAAGGACGAACTGTTGACTTTCGCGTAAACAGCCTTCCCAGCCGCTACGGCGAAAAGATTTGCCTGCGATTACTCGACAGTCAATCCACTCAATTAGGACTGGATAAGCTCATCTCCAATCCCAACACACTCGAGCTTGTACGAACCCTTGGCTCAAAACCATTCGGCATGATTCTTGTGACCGGTCCAACAGGATCTGGTAAATCGACAACTCTTTATTCGCTGTTAGCGGAGCGCAACGAACCCGGGATCAATATCTCCACCGTAGAAGATCCTATTGAATACACATTGCCTGGTATTACTCAATGTCAAGTGAATCGAGAGAAGGGATTTGACTTCAGTACGGCTCTTCGCGCCTTCATGCGCCAGGATCCGGATGTGCTGTTAGTGGGTGAGACCCGTGATCAGGAAACAGCAAAAACTGCTATCGAAGCAGCACTGACAGGTCACCTGGTCTTAACCACCCTGCACTGCAACGATGCCCCCAGCGCCATCGCCCGACTCGACGAAATGGGCGTTGAACCCTTCATGGTGAGCGCATCGTTACTGGGCATCGTCTCTCAACGCTTACTCAGGCGCGTGTGCAGCGATTGCCGCATCCCTTACCACCCAGAGTCCCAAGAATTAGGTCGCTTTGGCCTTATGACGAGTAATGAAAGCGATGTGACCTTTTTCAAAGCCAAACACCACGAAGGACCAGACATGCCATGCCCCACCTGTCAGGGCACCGGTTACAAGGGCCGTATCGGTGTGTACGAAGTGCTGCGCATGAATGAAGCCCTGGCCGCATCTGTCGCCAAAGGCGCCACCACTGATCTCGTCCGCCAATTGGCACTGGAAGCAGGGATGAAAACATTGCTGGGCTACAGCCTTGACCTCGTTCGAGAAGGTCACACCACGCTGGAAGAGGTGGACCGGATGGTGTTAACAGATGCGGGCCTGGAATCGGAACAACGCGCCAGAGCCCTCAGCACAGTGACTTGCCGTGGATGTGGTGGCGGACTGCAAGAAGGTTGGCTGGAATGCCTGTACTGCCTGACACCCCGTCAGTGAGAGCTCCGAGCATGGAACGAATGATCGAAGACCTGATGGAACAGCTGGTGAATGGAGGCGGAAGCGACCTCCACATCGCCAGCGGACAGCCGCCTTACGGCCGATTCAGTGGTGAACTGCGGCCGATGCAAGAGGAACCGCTCAGTGAAGAAGGCTGCAACCGCCTGATCTTTTCGATGCTCAATAACAGCCAACGCAAAACACTCGAACAAACGTGGGAGCTGGATTGTGCCTATGGCTTGAAAGGGGTCGCCCGTTTTCGCGTGAATGTGTACCGCCAGAAGGGCAGCTATGCCGCCTGCTTGCGTGCTCTTGGGAGCAAAATCCCCAGCGTTGAGCTGCTGAATCTGCCTCCGGTCGTCGTAGAAACCAGCAAACGCCCCCGTGGTCTTGTTCTGGTCACGGGCCCGACGGGTTCAGGCAAAACCACCACGCTCGCAGCACTTCTCGATCACATCAACCACACACGGGCTGAACACATCCTCACCATCGAAGACCCGATCGAATTCGTTTACACCAGTGATAAGAGCTTGGTGCATCAACGCCAACTCAACGAGGACACGCGCAGTTTTGCCAATGCGCTGCGCGCTGCTCTGCGCGAAGACCCAGACGTGATCTTGGTGGGTGAAATGCGTGATCTCGAAACGATTCAACTGGCGATCAGTGCTGCTGAGACAGGGCATTTGGTGTTTGGAACCTTGCACACCAGTTCTGCCGCTCAGACCGTGGATCGGATGGTGGATGTGTTTCCACCTGGCCAGCAAACCCAGATCCGCGTGCAACTCTCAGGAAGCCTGACGGCGGTGTTCTCTCAAACGCTCTGCCGACGCCAAAATCCTGCACCTGGGCAGTTCGGACGCGTGATGGCTCAAGAAATCATGATCAACACCCCAGCCATCGCCAATTTGATCCGTGAAGGCAAAACAGCTCAGCTGTATTCCCAAATTCAAACCGGCGGCGAACGCGGCATGCAAACCCTGGAAAGAGCGCTTGCCGATCTGATTGATCGCGGCGAAATCAGTCTTGATGAAGGGCACAGCAAAGCCAGCAAACCCTCGGAACTGGAACGCCTGATCAACAACTAAATCGGTCGATCAGCGCATGGTTTCCTTCACCGCCACTTACACCTCAGCCACAGGCCAACCGCGTACGGTCACGGTCAAAGCAAACGATGCTGTTGCGGCCCGTCGTCTGCTGCGCAGGCGAGGCATCAAAGCGGAAGAGCTGCGCCAAGACAAAGGAAAAGGAAACAACAAAGCCAAGGCCGAATCCAAAAGCGCTGGTAAAAGCTCATCGGCAGGGTGGCTGTCGATGGATCTAGGAGAAGCGTTCCAAAAGCCACCCGGGGTGAAAGAGAAAGCGATTTGGGCCAGCAAGCTGGCTGCGCTCGTGGATGCAGGGGTGCCGATCGTGCGCAGCCTCGATCTCATGGCCACGCAACAGAAACTGCCGATGTTTAAAAAAGCTCTCACCAGCGTGGGACTCGAGGTGAATCAGGGCACGGCGATGGCAGCAGCGATGCGCCAATGGCCCAAGGTGTTTGACCAGCTCACCATCGCGATGGTGGAGGCAGGCGAAGCAGGGGGTGTTCTCGATGAATCCCTCAAACGCCTCGCCAAACTGTTGGAAGACAACGCCAGGCTCCAAAACCAAATCAAAGGTGCCTTGGGTTACCCGGTGGCCGTGCTGGTGATCGCCATTTTGGTGTTTTTAGGAATGACGATCTTCTTGATTCCTACTTTTGCGGGGATCTTTGAAGATCTGGGAGCCGAATTACCGATGTTTACACAATTGATGGTGGATTTAAGCGCCCTACTGCGGTCTTCCGCTTCCCTTGTTTTCGCCGGCATTCTCATGGTTGGCGCCTGGATGATTGGCCGTTATTACAACACTCACAAAGGCCGCAGAGTGATCGACAAATTGATCCTCAAGCTACCGTTGTTTGGTGATCTCATCATGAAAACAGCCACCGCTCAGTTTTGCAGAATTTTCAGCTCACTCACGCGTGCTGGCGTTCCAATCCTGATGTCGATGGAGATCTCAAGTGAAACTGCTGGCAACTCCATCATCTCTGACGCCATCCTCGACTCACGCACCATGGTGCAAGAAGGCGTGTTGCTGAGCACAGCATTAACGCGCCAAAAAGTCTTACCAGACATGGCACTGAGCATGCTCTCGATTGGTGAGGAAACCGGCGAAATGGATCGAATGCTCAGCAAAGTGGCCGACTTTTATGAGGACGAGGTTTCAGCATCCGTGAAGGCACTCACCTCGATGTTGGAGCCCGCAATGATTGTGGTTGTGGGAGGAATTGTGGGTTCGATCCTGCTGGCGATGTACCTGCCGATGTTTACGGTGTTTGATCAGATTCAGTAAAACAAGACGTAGCTATCGCCTCACCTGCAAGCCAGCCGCCGCTCCAACAGGCCTGGAAATTAAAGCCTCCAGTGACCCCATCCACATCCAGTAATTCACCCGCTAAGTACAACCCAGCACAGCAGCGACTTTCCATCGTCGCCAAGTTCACCTCGCCCAGATCAACGCCACCAGCGGTTACAAATTCTTCCCCGAACGGGCCGCGGCCCTGGATCGATAAGCGCTGAGCGCAGACAGTCTCCACCAAATTGCGTTCCGCCTTCGCTGGAAGATCCGCCCAACGCCGCTCTGCATCCACTCCCGCCTGCGTCAAAAAGGCAAGCCAAAGCCGCCGCGGCAGATGCTCAAACGGCTTGGCAGACACCACCGTGCGACGCGCCTGCTCAAGGCGCGCCTGCTGCAGCTTGTTCTGAACACGCTCGCGACCCAAACCTCCACTCCAATCCACCCGCAACTCACCCTGGTAACGACTGGCATGGAGGGCCCTTGCTGCAAACGCGGTGAGCCGCAAGACGGCAGGCCCGCTCACACCCCGATGGGTGATCAGCACCCGGCCCGTCTGACGAAAACGCTGATCAGCAACGCTTAAATCCAAGCCCACGTCATCGAGGGCAATACCGCTACATGCCGTTAAAGCAGGCGCTTGCAATTTCAAGCTGAACAACGACGGCACCGGCGGCACAATCGTGTGACCTAAATCCTGGGCAAGACGCCGGCCACTGGGATGGCCACCACTGGCCAGCAACACCCGCTTGGCCTGATGAGAGGTAGACCGTTGATCGGAGATTTGAAATCCACCACCCTCCGAGCAGCTGAGTTGCCGCACAGCGGAGCCGCACTGAATCTTCACCCCTGCAGCTAACGCAGCTCGCCTCAGACACTCCACCACCGCCTCGGAGCGATTCTGCTGGGGAAACATCCGCCCATCGGACTCTTCCACAAGCGTGAGTCCGTGCTCATCGAACCAAGCAATCGAATCTCCGCACGCAAACTGGCTAAAGGGACCCCGCAATGGCCTGCTACCCCGGGGGTAGTGACCCACAAGCTCCTTGGGATCCCAGCAAGCATGGGTGACATTGCAACGACCGCCACCGCTGATGCGCACTTTTGTGAGCACTTCAGGGGTGGCCTCCAAGATCAGAACATCACGAACTCCTCGTTCGGCGGCGGTGATCGCTGCCATAAAGCCGGCAGGCCCACCACCGATCACGATTAGGTCATGCCGTGGGTTGGAAACGCAGGGCGACTCCGTTGTTGCAGTAGCGCTTACCCGTCGGTCGGGGACCGTCATTAAAAACATGGCCCTGATGCCCACCGCAGCGGCTGCAGTGATATTCAGTGCGAGGAAGAATTAGTTTGAAATCTACTTTTGTATCCACACCGCCCGGAAGCGGCTCCCAAAAACTGGGCCAACCGGTACCGCTATCAAACTTGGCGGTGGAAGCAAACAACGGCAGGTCGCAACCGGCGCAGTGGTAGGTGCCCTCTCGTTTTTCGTTGTTGAACGGGCTGGTGAAAGGTCGTTCTGTGCCTTCCTGACGCAACACTTGGTAGGCCTCAGGCGAGAGACGCTTTTTCCATTCGCCATCGCTGAGATCCCAAGCCGCTTCGCCAGCCTTGGAAGCAGCCAGCACCTGAGCCGGCGCTCTGAATACACCGACCATCCCGGCGATCGAAGCCAGAAGCATCGAACGCCTGCTCAACAACCAAGGCTGCATCGAAGTCGTCATCTGCAGTGTCCTTAAACGTTCCCAGTTCTAAAGCGACAAGGGCGGGAAACGAGGCAGCATGGAGGAATGGATTCCCCACTCAACCCCGATCGGGAACCCGCCTGGCGCTTCAGTGTGGCGCCCATGCTGGATTGCACGGATCGGCATTTCCGCATGCTGATGCGCCAAATCAGCAAACAAAGCCTGCTCTACAGCGAAATGGTGGTGGCGCAAGCTCTCCACCACAGCAAGCGGCGTGAACGGCTACTGGACTTCGACGCCGAGGAACACCCCCTAGCGCTGCAGGTGGGGGGCGACGATCCTGCGTTACTGGCCGATGCCACGCGGATGGCAGCCGATTGGGGGTACGACGAGATCAACCTCAATGTGGGCTGCCCGAGTCCAAGGGTGCAAGCCGGGAATTTTGGGGCTTGTTTGATGGCAGAGCCGCAAACCGTGGCGCGTTGTGTGGAGGCCATGGTGGCGGCATCATCGCTTCCCGTCACCGTGAAACATCGCGTGGGGATTGATGATCTCGACAGTGATGACCTGCTCAGACAGTTTGTTGATCAAGTGGCAGAAGCCGGTGCCTTGCGTTTTTCCGTGCATGCCCGTAAGGCATGGCTTGAAGGATTGGATCCCAAACAAAACCGCACGATTCCTGCTCTTCAGCACGATCGAGTGATTGCCTTAAAAGAATCCAGGCCGGATCTCACGATTGAATTGAATGGTGGTCTTGATACCCCTGAGGATTGCCTCAACGCCCTAAAACATTGCGATGGGGCCATGGTCGGACGCGCCGCCTATGCCCACCCAATGCGCTGGCGCGACATCGACAACCTGATCTACGGCGCAACGCCACGCCAAGTGCTGGCTTCAGATGTCGTGCTTGGACTAATCCCCCATGCCGAACGCCATCTTCAGCGAGGAGGAAGACTTTGGGATTTATGCCGGCATCTCGTCCACGTTGTGGAAGCCGTGCCCGGGGCACGGTATTGGCGCAACAATCTGAGCACCAAAGCTCAAAAAGCTGGTGCTGGGATTGAAATTATTGAGGAAGCAGCCCAGCAACTGCTTGATGCAGGGCTCTAAACAGCTCCGATAAGGCGATCAGCCCTCGGCTCCGCCATATCCGCTGTTGTCGTCAGCTCCACCACGGCGACGACGGGTGCGTCCATCGTCGTAGGCACTCCCGCCAGCTGGAGGAGCACCACTGCCATAGCTGCGATCTTCCCAGCCACTTGCACCAGAAGGGCGATCGCCGCCACCACCACCGCCGTAGTTGCCGCCACCACCACCGCCGTAGTTGCCACCGCCACCACCGCCGTAGTTGCCGCCGCCGCCACCGCCGAAATCGCGACGAGGGGCACTGCCACGGGGCTCAGCTTTGTTGATGCGCAGGGGACGACCCATCAGCTCAGCACCTTGAAGCGCCTCAATGGCAGATGCTTCAGCTGCTTCGTCGCTCATTTCGACAAAGGCAAAGCCGCGCTTACGACCGGTATCTCGCTCTAGAGGGAGGGCACAATTCGTGACCTCTCCATAGGTGGAGAACAATTCAATGATGTCTTCCTGCTCAGCGCGGAACGGAAGATTGCCGACAAAAATGCTCACTTATCTGATGGACCGAAGTTAAGAGGGGTCAATGGAATCAAAGGGCCAACAATTCATGGACCTATTGAAGATCATTGAATCTCTGGCTCTCTCAGCGTAGTCCGATCTCAGCCGAATGATCACCCTCTAAACAACCTGATCCGCAAGCCCCAATCGTTTGTTCCAAATGGCCAGCTGTTCATGGACACGAACGAAACCTGTTCCCCCTTCGCTGGTTCGAGCTGCCACCACATTGCGGGGTGTTAAGGCCTCAAACAAATCAGCCTCGATCGCAGGATGGAACTGCTGCCAACGCTCCAGAGTGAGTTCGCGAAGAAGCACGCCTTCCTGAAGGCAATGTTTCACCACGGCACCCACCAACTGGTAGGCCTCCCGGAAAGGGACCTGCTTAGCGACGAGATAGTCGGCCACATCAGTGGCATTGGAATAGTCCGCAGCAACAGCCGCCTCCAGCCGTTCGGTCCTGAAACTCAAGCCTTCCTGCAGCAAAATCGTCATCGCCTCAAGGCATTGCGATGTGGTGGCCACCACATCGAACAACGCCTCCTTGTCCTCCTGGAAATCTTTGTTGTAGGCCAGTGGTAGGCCCTTAATCATCGTCAGCAGGCCTTGCAAATGGCCGAACACCCGTCCGCATTTGCCACGCACCAATTCAGGAACATCGGGATTCTTTTTCTGCGGCATCAGACTGCTGCCCGTCGCACAGCGATCGGTGAGTCGTACAAAGCCACATTCCTCTGATGCCCAAAAAATCACCTCCTCAGCAAGACGACTGAGATGCACCATCACCAGTGAGGCCGCGGCCGAAAATTCCACCGTGAAATCACGATCACTGACCGCGTCCAGGCTGTTGGCATAGATGCCATCGAAGCCGAGGGCCAACGCGGTGCTCCTGCGATCAATCGGTACCGGGGTGCCGGCCAAAGCTGCAGCACCCAGAGGAGAGAGATTCAGGCGTTTGCGCAAGTCCGCCATCCGCTGCCGATCCCGCTCCACCATCTCGACATAGGCAAGAAGATGGTGAGCGAGGCAGAGAGGCTGGGCACGCTGCAGATGCGTGTAACCGGGAATCAAGGTGTTGCTGTGAAGGTTCGCTTGGTCAAGCAAGGCGCGCTGAAAACCGAGCAAAGACTGTTCAAGCTCGTCCAAACGCCGCCTAAGCCAAAGCCGCAAATCAGTCCCCACTTGGTCGTTACGACTCCGGCCGGTGTGCAATTTTTTGCCAACTGGACCAAGCAAAGCAATCAGACGTCGCTCAACAGCGAAATGGACATCTTCATCAGCTAGCCCTGGCTGAAATTGTCCAGATGCCGCTTCCTGGCGGACTTGTTCAAGACCACTGACAAGTTGATCTGCCTCCTCCTCCTGGATCACACCGCACTCAGCGAGCATGCGGGCATGGGCGATCGACCCATCCAGATCCTCTTGAAGAAGCGTGATATCAAAGCCAATCGACGCATTAAAACGCTCAATCGCCGGATGCAATCCCTGCTCAAACCGGTCACTCCAGGTTGCGGAGCCTCCTCCCGTCACCCCGCCTGCCATGTCACTCTCCTCTGCTCTTGTCCTCAGCTTGTCAGGCCAAAGACCGGGGGACAGACGGCAACATGATCTCCTCTTTGACCTTGAGCACCACCATCGAGGCATCGTCATCTAACTGACGGGTGGGTCCCACAAAACGATCGAGACGACTGAACAACTGATCAAGAATCCCTTGGGAACCAGTTCCTGATCGACAGGCTTGTTCGAGTGAGCGCATCAAGCGCGCCTCATCAAAACGATCACCGGTGATCCCAGGGGCTTCAGTGACTCCATCCGTGTAATAAAGAAGAACATCACCTGGCTCAAGCACAAGCGATTCACAGCCATATTCCGCCTCAGGCTGAAGACCAATCAGCAGCCCGGGGGCATCCAAGCGCATCAATTTCCGTGATTGGGCACGCCAAATCAACGGTGGGTTATGGGCGGCATTGGCATAACGCAGGCGCCTGGTGCGTGGATCGAAATCGGAATAAAACAGCGTTACAAACCGATGGGACTGAGATAGGTCCTCCAGCGCTAATTGGTTGAGGTCATAAAGGATCCGATCGGGCGGTAGGCCACTCAAAACCTCTGCTCGCAGCATGCCGCGGAGCATCGTCATCAATAATCCCGCTGGCACCCCCTTACCCATCACATCCCCCATCACGAAGGCCCAACGGCCGCGCTCCCGACGGCGCCCGATCAGTTCTGGACGGGTAGGAATGAAGTCGTAGTAGTCACCGCCAACTTGAAAGGCAGGCCGGCAACGCGCCGCAAGATCCACGCCTTCGATCACAGGGCAGTGATCAGGCAACAGCTGAGCCTGAATGTCGGCTCCGATGCTGAGCTGACGATCAACCCGTTCGTGGCGACGGGCCTCCTGAAGCATCAAATCATTTTCGATCGCAACCCCGGTGAGGTCAGCCACCAACTGCACATGTCGGCGATAAACATCACTCCAAGCGAGAGGGCTCGACGGATTGAACACGTAAAGGCGTCCCCTCGGCCGACCACGAGCGATCAACGACGTTGCAAAAAGACCAGCACTCCCCAGCTGCCGCTGAACCAAGCGATCCATGGCCCGCACAAGGCTTTCGTCGGATCCAAACCCGATGATGTTCCCAGGCTCATGCGCGGCAAGCGCCCGCAACAAGCCCTCCGTGCGGGGACCAGGAAGCATTTGCAGCTGGTCACGCCAAAGGCGTCCGTCGGCCTGAAACGGAACGAGTAGTGAACCTTGCACCCCCACAAGCCGGGCAGCCACCACCGGCACCAACTCCAAAAAGCGGTTGAGATTGCTGAAGCTGCGCAACGCAAACCCAAGCGACACAAGCAGCTCCTGATTGGAACGCTGCTCCCGCGACATGCTCTCCAATAGCTGCCGTAGCGAGGCTGTAGCCGTCAACGATTGGTTGATTCCACGTTGCGGGGTTGCCGGATGTCGCCATGAAGGTGTGCTGCTCACGACCTAGCACCCAGCAGAAGGCGCAACGTAGCAAGTTCAGCTTGATCAGGCCGCAATGCGAAACGCATCAACGCGATGCCAAGAGGGCCTCCACAAACTCAAAACTATTGAAAGGACGAAGATCGCGAATTCCCTCACCAGCTCCAATAAAACGAATCGGCAACTTTGCTTCTGAGGCAACAGCCAGAGCCACGCCTCCTCTCGCAGTGCCATCGAGCTTGGTGATCACCACACCTGTGAGCCCAGCAGCACGGGCAAAAGCCATCGCCTGCTTCAAACCGTTCTGGCCCTGGCTTGCATCCAGCACCAACAGCGATTCCACATGGGCATCGGGAGCGAGACGATCCACCACACGACGGATCTTTTCAAGCTCCTCCATCAAGTTGTGCTTGGTCTGCAGGCGACCGGCCGTGTCCACCAGAACCAAATCAGTGCCCTTGGAACGGGCGGCGCCGATCGCATCAAACACCACCGCTGCGGGATCCGCATTCGCTGAGGGATTGGCCACAACTGGCACATCACTGCGATCCCCCCACACTTGAACTTGCTGAACAGCTGCAGCACGGAAGGTATCTGCCGCGGCGATTAAGGCGGAATACCCACTGCGAACAGCAAGATTGGCGAGCTTGCCAAGGGTGGTGGTTTTACCGACGCCGTTCACACCAACCAAAAGCCAAACATTCAGGCGATCCCTTTGAGGAGCGAGGACGTCAACAGCACTGGCCTTGATCGGCTCATCAAGAAGGTCACGCAGCTGTTCCTTCAGAAAGCGAATGCCTTCACTCGGATCAACAACCTGTTCGTTCATCCGCTGCCGCAAGGCATCGAGCACCTGATCCGTGGCTTGAACGCCCGCATCCGCCCGCAATAAAAGCGATTCGAGGTCGTCCAGCACCTCTGGAGTCAACGGGTCGTCGCCCAGGTTCTCCAGCAGACCAGTAACAAAGCCTTGGCGCGTTTTCTCCAAGCCTTGGCGCAGGCGCCCTAACCAATCGATCTCCTCAAGAGTGACCTGCTCGGCGCTACGCCCTTGGGCCGCTAAGACTTCAGCCGACCAGGTGAATGCATCGTCAAAGTCTCCAAGGCTGGGTTCATCCTGATCAATCGTCGGCGCCGCTTGGGCTGCGACTGGAACTACCGGAACAGGGTCTGGCTCAGCAGGTTGCTCGAGCTCCTGCTGACGCTGACCCCGCTGGGCAGCAGCCTGTTCAAGAAAAGACAGGGCCGGGGCGGAAGGCGCAGGAGGCGAAGCAGGTGCTGTAGGTCCAGGAGCGGGAACAACGGCTGGCTCAACCGAGGGAGCTTCAAGGGCAGGAGCTGCGTCTGGTGGAGCAACAACAGAAGGGGTAACAACTTCAGGAACAGTGGCTGCTGACGCCTCCATGACTGGAGGCAAAACAGCATTTTGTTCGGGCGTCGAATCAGCCTGAACTGTCTTAGCGGCCTCAGCTTTTTGGGCCTTTAAACGTGCATAGGCCTGACGTGCCCACTCAAGAGAATCATCTTCCGGCTCAGACGCTTTGGGTTCAGACGCTTGCACGTCTGCTGGTTGCGTTGCAGAAGGTTGAGGCGCAGAAGACTGATCGGGTTGAACCTCTGAGTCCACTGGAGGGTCAGCTGGGGTTTCAGGAGGAACGGATCCGCGATTAAACCAGTCGTAGACCATGAGTTCAGGACAACACCAGTGAGGGGGCGTTCTGCAGACGACGCAGCACACCATTAATCATCTTTCGTCCCTGCTCGTCACTGAAACGATGCGCTAACTCAACCGCTTCGTTGCAAGCCACTGCAGCAGGGGTATGGAGTTCGGAAAGATCAATCACAGCCAAACGCAAAATATCGCGATCGATGCGTGGTAATCGGGTGAGGCGCCAGCCTTCCATCACACCGTCGAGCAACTGATCAATCGCTTTGCGCTTCTTCAGAACAAACGTCACGCGCTGCATGGCCTCGCGACGCACCTGATCTTGATTGGATAAGGCCAGTAGACGAGGCAACTCAAGACTGGCTGACAGACCATTCAGAACTTGTTCGGCCCCAGTGAGAGACGACTGCAACGACTCACGAACCGAAGCTTGATCTGAGGAAGGACCATCCTTCAGTTCACTCTCAAGCAAATGTTGCTGAGCTTTTTCCAGATCTCCAGCACAACAGTCCAGGACTTCTGTCCAGTGCTGCATCAAGCTATCGAGTGCTTTTTGAAGCAAGGTATCCAGGGAAAGATCAGGGGGATCATCCACCCGTTCAGGGCATTGACCGAGCACCAGCAGCGCTAGTTCACGGGACAGGGATCGGGACTGCATGGACATAGGGCCGAGTCGAGTTCAGGCTCCAGTGGTGGACGACGAGGGTGACCCAGAACCCCTCAGCTGAGAGATCAGGCTGGAAAAACTTCGATTCACAGGAGCTTCACGCTCATCAGGATTCACAATGCCAGCGGAAATGATCGTTCGGAATGCATCCTCCACTGAAATGTCCAGATCTTTGACAGATGTTTCAGGCACCAAGGTGTACCAGCCCGTTGTTGGGTTTGGTGCTGTGGGAATAAACACACTGAGAAGGGGCTCAGTGAGCTCAGCTTGGAGGGAAGGACCCACCACACCGGTCACAAAGCCCACGCTGTAAAGACCCTCACGGGGATATTCCACTAAAACTACGCGCCTAAAACGCTGAGAATTGTCTCTCAAAAAGGTGGCGAGCAGCTGTTTCAGGGTTTTGTAAACCGAACCAGCAAGAGGAATGCGTTGGAGGGTTTCTTCGCCGAACTCCAGCAACCAGCGCCCGACGATGTTCCTCGCCATCAAGCCGATCAGCAAAATCGCAAACAGCGGAACCGTTAATCCCAGCGCCAGGTTGATCAAATCCTGGAGGAGAGGATTAAGGGTGATGAACGGATTGAACTGCTTGGGAATTGACGTCAGAAAAGCCAGCACAAAACGACTGACCGTCGTTGCCAACCAAAAAGTGGTTGCCAGCGGAATGACCACCAACAACCCAGCGATTAAATCGTTTTTCAGATCTTGCTGAAGCCTGGCGCTAAGCGGCAGGTCAGGTCTTGGATTGGACTGCACCAAGGAGCGCCTGTGGCCTAAGGCTGACGTGATCTCACCAACCTAACCAGCAGATCGTTAGATCACGGCCGCCAGAGCCAAGAGCACGAAAGCAACGGCAAGAATCACCGCACTCAAGGTTCCGCCGAAACGACGCTGATTCACAGCAAGGTTGCGCTGACGTTCACCCTGCTTGATCTGCTGTTCCATCTGCGCCAGCTGCTTATCGATGAAAGCCTGAGCAGCTTTGACCTTGTCGTCCTCACTGGCCTCAGCAGGCAACTGTCCTGCCTGAGAGAGCTGGTTACCCAGCATCTTCACGTTCTCAGGATTAGCCGATTGCTGGCGAGCCATCTCCAACTGACCCTTTTGCTGATCAAGCGTTTGGTCCGATTCACCCGAGAGGTTCTGATTGCCCGAAATAGAAACAGGAACAATCACGATCATCAAAATCGCCAACAACGCAGAAATCACGCAAACCAGCCAACGAATCGGAGGTCTTGCGGTCTCCGGTTGGTCAAGACGCGAGCCAAGAAGCATGAGCAAAAGCCCGATCAGCCCCATGGGGGCTTGATTGACCAAGCGCTCGATCAACAGTTGCTTAAAAACACCATCCGCCCAATCGGCTGCACTCAGCAGCACAGCCATCTGCAAGGCCAGCAGCGCAACCAGGGTGATGCCCAACCACCTCAGAACAAACGACAGTCGTAAGGATTGAGAACCCGATGGGGATGCGGACACGTAAGGATGTTTAAAGGTATTTAATTTTACGACCCGTTTCCGTGACGTCCTCCGCTGGACAACCAGAACTCAGTGCAGCTCTCAAGGAACGTGCCCGCCAGGAAGGATTCGATCCTGTAGGAATCGCCTGTCTGCCGGGAAGTTCAAGGTTGCAGATGCGAACAGCAGCCTTACAGCGCTGGCTTGACGCTGGTTTTCAAGCGGAGATGGGCTGGATGGCTGCTCCACGAAGACTTGACGCAAGAACACTTCTCGATGGAGCGCGCAGCTTGCTTGCCGTTGGGCTGAATTACTACGTCTCCGACTCGCGCCAACCCAACAGCCTTGCGATTGCTCGCTACGCGTGGGGGCGTGACTATCACCGCGTCGTCAACCAAAGGCTGCGCCGCGTTGGCCGCTGGCTTGAAACACAAAGGCCCGAATCGCGCTGGCGGGTTTGCGTGGATGCCGAACCCCTACTGGATAAGGCATGGGCGGAAGAGGCAGGTCTGGGATGGATTGGCAAACACAGCAACGTGATTCATCGGCAGCGAGGGTCGTGGATGGTGATCGGCCACCTGCTCAGCACAGAAGATTTAGTGGCGGATCAGCCAGCGCAAGCTCGCTGCGGCCGCTGCAGAGCGTGCATGGACGCATGCCCCACCGACGCCATACGGGAACCGTTCGTCGTTGATTCACGGCGATGCATCGCGTATCACACGATTGAAAACCGAGAGGAGCAGCTTCCAGAACTGATTAAGACTGGGATGGGTCCATGGGTCGCTGGCTGTGATATTTGCCAGGACGTCTGTCCGTTCAATCAAAAGGAGCTTCCATCGAGTCAAGATCCAGAGGTCCAGCCCCGTCCCTGGGTCTTAGATCTAAGCGCTGCGCAGGTTGAACAATGGGATCCGGCAACCTGGGATCAGAAGTTGCGCGGATCCGCACTCAGACGCATCAAACCTTGGATGTGGCGACGCAATGCCGCTTCAGCAAAGTCAGTAGATCCACCTACCCTGTTTTCATCTGAGATTCGGTGATGGGATCCCATCGGCGTTCAAGCCAATTGTTCAATAAAGCTTGGGCGTTAGCCGCTCTGATGAGCGCGATCGGTCTGTGCAGCGCTGAACCAGCCAAAGCCCTCATCCCCTATGTCTTCACGCCCAGCAGCCAAGAGTTAGAGGGGGCTGGGATCGGCATCGGTCGCACTGCAGCGCAATTGCTAAGGCTTGGACAACCCAAAGAAGCCGCCCGCTTAGCCGCTCTAGCCGTGCGCTTACAACCCAACGATGAACGGCTCTGGTCTGTGTTGGCTGAGGCCCAACTCCGTAGCGAACAAATCGATGACGCAGCCGGATCCCTGGCCAGAGCGAAATCACTCAACCCAAATAATGCAGGGCTTTGGTTCGCAGAAGCATCTTTAGCGTTGCGTGACAACCGACCGGACGACGCCATCCCCCTGTTGGATCGCGGACTCAGTCTGGATCCAAAAAACGCAACGGCCTACTTCGATCTTGGCAACGCCAGGGTGATGCAATCCGATCAAAAGCGGGCCCTCAAAGCTTTTGAACGCGCAACAGCGATTAAGCCCAGTTTTTGGGAAGCCTTAAACAACCAAAGCCTGGTGTTGTTTGAAATGGGAAACACCAAGGAAGCCATTCGCCGCTGGCGTTCCGTCTTAGCGATCAATGCCAACCCAGAGCCGATGCTGGCCCTTGCTTCCGCATTGAACAAAGTGAATCCTGGTGATCAGGAATCGTTGAAGCTCGCTCAAAAAGCTCTTGCTGAATCTCCAAATTACGTGCTGCCTGGCCACCAAAAAAAACAACTTTGGGGCTTGAAATTACGCCGAGCGACAGCTGAGCTTTTCAAGAATCCGAGCCTTCAAAACGCCGTCGAACGTGCTGAAGCGAATGCAGATCCAAAAAGCGCTAATTAACCAAAACTCTGGTCAAGCAGTAGAAGATCTGTAGGCTGACACCCGACTGCCCTCTTATTTCCCTGCAGGATGGCCGAGGAGCGCGTTCAATCGATCGCCCTGCATCACGAGATGCAGCGCTCATATCTCGAATACGCGATGAGCGTGATCGTGGGCCGAGCGCTCCCTGATGTGCGTGATGGACTGAAACCCGTCCAACGCCGAATTCTGTTTGCGATGCATGAACTGGGGCTGACCCCAGACCGCCCCTATCGGAAATGTGCCCGCGTTGTAGGGGACGTGCTTGGTAAGTACCACCCTCATGGTGATCAAGCGGTTTATGACGCCCTAGTGCGTTTGGTTCAAACCTTTTCCAGCCGTCACCCTTTACTCGATGGTCACGGCAACTTTGGCTCGGTGGATGACGATCCGCCGGCGGCCATGCGTTACACCGAGACGCGACTAGCGCGGATCTCCCACGAGGGCTTACTCGATGAAATCGGCGACGACACCGTCGATTTTGCCTCCAACTTTGATGGGTCCCAACAGGAACCCACGGTTCTTCCCGCCCAGCTTCCGTTTTTACTGCTCAATGGCTGCTCGGGCATCGCTGTTGGCATGGCCACCAGCATCCCTCCCCACAACCTCGGCGAGGTGGTGGATGGTCTGATTGCACTGGTTCAAAACCCCGATCTAAGCGAAGAGGACGTCTTAAAGCTGATCCCTGGACCCGATTTCCCCACCGGCGGAGAAGTGCTTCTGGGAAGCGGCGTCCGCGAAACGTATTTACGAGGCCGAGGCAGCATTCCCATGCGTGGCGTGGCCCATGTTGAGGAAGTGCATCCCGGCAAAGGAAAGCATCGGCGTAACGCTGTGATCGTGACCGAACTCCCTTACCCTGTCTCTTATACACATCTGACGCTGCCGACGAATA
>OJFG01000358.1_pt1 | contig 17028 bp, 17 predicted proteins | sample 1594071 | NCBI WGS metagenome assembly OJFG01 (sample SAMN05416818, study PRJEB24817) | seawater metagenome | isolation source: Sea water | place: Canada:Atlantic | collected 2013-07 | reverse complement strand
ACTGCAAGATGGGACGCACGTCTTGCTGAAAAAGACTTAGATGATATTGCAGAAGGTTCAACGAATCTATTTTATACCTCTGCTCGTGCAGATAGCGATGCTAAAAATTCAGTATCAGTAACAGATGCAGGAGGAGACGGTTCATTATCCTACAACTCAACAAACGGTGTCTTCACATACACAGGGCCAAGTTCAAGTGACGTTCGAGCACACTTTAGTGCTGGCGGGGACATGACCTATGACAGTGCAACTGGTCGTTTCTCGATTGATGTTGAACAGGTATACACTAAAGCAAACTTTGATTCTGATTTACGACAACAGATTGCGGGTGGTACAGGTATCACCATCCAACGTTTGGCAAAAGAAGTATTTAGTATTTCGAACACTGGTGTTGCTGCTGCAACATACGGTTCTGCAACTTCAGTTCCTCAGTTCTCAGTAAATGCACAAGGTCAGATTGACTCTGCACGTAATGTAACTATTGCGGGTGTTACTGGTGTAGATTTTGATAGTTCAAACGCAACTATTACAATACAAACAACTGGTGGGAACTTTACGGATGTCATATCACTCGACCCATTCACTACGGCAAACTTATCAGAAAATACTAACCTCTACTATACAGACGCAAGAGCAAGAGCATCCAACTCTGTCACAGATGCGGGTGGAGATGGTTCACTGGCATATAACAGTACTACAGGTGTTATCACTTATACTGGGCCTAGTGCTGCTGAAGTAAGGGCACATTTAACCGCAAACAAAGGACTCTCCGTTTCTAATGGTGAGTTTAACATAGATTCTGCAAATGTCAAGGGAATGTTTAGTGCAAGTGACGCTGGCGGGGATGGAAGTTTTGCATACAGTAATGGTGTCTTTACCTATACAGGGCCAAGTGCATCTGAAGTTCGAGCACACTTAACTGCAAATAAAGGACTTTCTGTATCCAACGGTGTATTCGACATTGACTCTGCTAATGTAAAAGCAATGTTCAGTGGTTCAAGTGGTGTAAACTACTCTAATGGTGCAATCACTGCCGACACAAATGAAATCAGAGGATTCTTTACTGCAAATAAAGGTCTTTCAGTTTCAGGTGGTGAGTTTAATATTGACTCTGCCAATGTTCGTGGAATGTTCTCAGGTGGAACAGGAGTAACCTATAATTCAGGTTCAGGTGCAATTGCAATCGGACAGGCAGTTGCAACATCCGATGATGTAACCTTCCAAGACGTAACAGTCAGTGGTAACCTAACAATTACAGGTGACACAGTTCAGACGGGTAGTGTTGTATCCGACAATAACTTTACAGGTCTAACTGCCTCTAATACAGGAAACAGTACAGACTTTGGTTTCTATGGTAAGTATGTAGAAGGTGGAACAACCAAATATGGTGGTGTATTCTACGATGCATCAACAGATAATACATTCAGATTATTTACAGATACAACAACACTTCCGACTTCAACAGTAAATACTGGTGCTACAGGTTATTCAAGTGCAAACTTGATTGTTAAAGATATCAATGCCGAAGACTTAGTTCTATCTGGTAATCTGACAGTCAATGGTGCTACTGTAACCAACAGTGCAACCAACACAACAATCGAAGATGCATTGATTGAACTTGGTTCTGGTAATACAGGTTCAAACTCGAATGACCTTGGTCTTATCCTTGAAAGAGGAACGACTGGTAACAATGTGTTCATGGGTTGGGATGAGAGTATAGACAGAGTAAGATTCGCAACTACAACTGCGACAGGTTCATCAACGGGTGACTTAACACTTACAAATGCAAACGTTCAAGCAGCAAGATTTTATGGTGACTTAACTGGTGACGTAACAGGAACAGTTTCAGATATATCTAATTTTACAACTGCAAACTTAACTGAAAACACTAATCTTTATCATACCACTGCACGTGCAAGAGGTGCCATATCGGTAACCGATGCGGGTGGAGATGGAAGTGCATCCTACAATAGTTCAACAGGTGTTATTACATATACAGGGCCAAGTGCTACACAAGTAAGAGCACATTTCACTGCAAACAAAGGTTTAAGTGTATCCTCTGGTGAATTCAATATTGACTCTGCTAATGTAAAAGCAATGTTTAGTGCGGGTGGTGACCTATCATATTCGAACGGTGTATTCTCTTATACTGATTCAGATAGAACTGCGGCACAGATTAAAGGATTGTTCTCTGGTGGAACAGGTATCACCTACAGTAATGGTGCAATATCAACAACCGATGGAGATATCGTTCATGATAATCTATCTGGGTTTGTTGCAAACGAACACATAGACCATAGTTCAGTCTCCGTGACTGCGGGAACAGGTTTGACTGGTGGTGGTACTATTGCCGCAACCAGAACAGTAAATGTAATCGGTGGTAAGGGTATTATTGCAAATGCAAATGATATCCAAGTTGACTCCGCAAACATCAAAGGTATGTTTAGTGGTGGTACAGGTATTACGTATAGTAATGGTGCAATCTCTACTACAGATGGAGACATTGTCCACGATAACTTGAGTGGATTCGTAGCGAATGAACACATAGACCACAGTGGTGTAACAATGACTGCGGGTACTGGTCTCACTGGTGGTGGTACTATTGCTGCTACTAGAACCTTCAACGTTGTGGGTGGTAAGGGTATTACCGCAAACGCAAACGATATTCAGATTGACTCTGCGAATGTTCTTGGTATGTTTAGTGGAAGTGGTGACATTTCATACAACTCAGGAACAGGTGCATTCTCATTCAGTGAAACCTATTCAAGTGCCGCAGAATTGATGACTGCAATTAAGACAGTGGACGGTACTGGAACTGGATTGGACGCAGACTTACTTGATGGTCAACATGGGGCATACTACAGAATAAACGTTTACAATAACGCAGGCACGTTGTTAAACTAAGGATAAATAACTAACATGGCATATAGTAGAATAACAACAAGAAACGGTTTCATAGATTATTGTTTACGTAGACTGGGTCATCCTGTTATCGAAATAAACATTGATGATGAACAGATTGATGACCGTGTAGATGATGCGTTACAACTATTCACAGAATACGTTGGAGAAGGTTCTCATAGAGTATATCTTCCAGTAACAATCACTGCGGACATGACAACAAGAGGATATCTAGATTTTGATTTAGATACAACTGGTGTTAGTAATGCAAACGACATACTAAGTGTTGTCCGTGTATTACCTATCAACAGTGAAAGTGGTAGTTCAAGTTTCTTTGATGTCAAATATCAAATGCGTCTTAATGATATGTGGGATTTGCAAAGTGGTCTTTCAGATATGGCATACTACGAACAGATGCAACAGTATCTATCACTTGTTGATATGAAAATGACAGGTAGTCCACAGATTCAATTCCAGAAGGCAAACAACAAACTACATATCTTTGGTGATATTGGTGCGGGAAGAGACCTCAAAGCAGGAATGAAGATATTAATTGAAATGTACATGGCAACCGATATCAATGGTAACGGTAAAGCATATGATAACATGTTCTTAAAAGAATATGCAACTGCATTAATCAAGGAACAATGGGGTGCAAACCTTATCAAGTTTGAAGGAATGGTACTGCCAGGCGGTGTTCAACTTAATGGTAGACAAATTTACGAAGACGCAAAACAAGAAATCGAAACAATACGTCAGAGAATATATAATGAATATGACACACCACCAGATTTCTTTATGGGATAATTAGATGGCAACCAACCCTTATTTTAAACAAGGTGTTAAGTCTGAACAATCAGTGTATGAGGACATCGTAATTGAAGCCCTCAAATTCTATGGACAGGACGTATATTACCTTCCACGAGAAATCGTTAACAAAGATAAAATCTTTCTTGATGACGTACCGTCACGTTTTGGTAATGCATACAAGATTGAAATGTATATCGAAAACACCGAAGCGTTTGAAGGTGAGGGTGACCTATTTACTAAATTTGGTATCGAACTAAGAGACCAAGCAAACTTTGTTGTTTCAAGAAAAAGATGGAAGACCCTAGTTGGTTCTCGTTTAGAATCATTAAACTTCCGTCCACGTGAAGGTGATTTAATCTACCTAACACTATCTCAGTCTATATTTGAGATACGTAGAGTAGAAACAGAAACTCCATTCTATCAGCTACAGAACCTTCCTACATTCCGTCTTCAGTGTGAATTGTTTGAATACAATGACGAAGACTTTGATGTTGGAATCGAAACAATTGATGGTATAGAAGGAGAAGCGGCATATCAAGTTTCATTAACGATGGATTCTGCGGCAGGATTCGATATCGGAGAAACAGTTACTCAGTCATTCGGTACATATAACATGACAGGTGAGGTTACTAGATGGAGTGATTCAGATGGTATTCTACGACTTGCACATGTTGGTGCGAGTGATGGTAAGTTCCATAACTTTGGAACAGGAACACAAGTAACTGGTGGTACTTCTCTCGCCAAAGCATCACCGACATTTGTTCAGGAACTACAAAATATTCAAGCCGATGCACAAAATCAAATCTTTGATGACTTCGAAGCAGACTTCCTTGACTTCTCAGAGAGTAATCCATTCGGAGATATGTCATAATGTTTGGTCAATGGTTTTATCATAAAAGAGTGAGAACTGCGGTATCCGTATTCGGTTCTATGTTTAACAACTTATACGTATTAAGACACGACAGTACTGGGAAAACTATCTCCCAAGTAAAAGTACCGTTGTCTTACGCACCCAAGAGAAACTTTATTGCACGTCTTGATGAGATGAAAGCGGGTGAAGATGGAGAACGTAGAGTTGCAATCAAATTACCTCGTATGTCTTTCGAGATTACGAACATGCAATATGATGCAACACGTCAATTACCCAAGACAAATAACATATCTGCGGGAGTAACCGATAGTGTGACTGCAAGACGTAAACTATATACGTCTACTCCGTACACAATCTCATTTCAGTTGAACATCTATGCAAAGTCCCAAGATGATGCATTGCAACTTGTTGAACAGATTCTACCTTACTTTGCACCACAATATACCTTGACAATCAAACCATTTTCTGATATACCTACACTAACTGAAGACGTACCCGTCACTTTATCTGGTGTTACATTCCAAGATGATTTTGAAGGTGCGGTTGAACAACGTAGGACGATTATATATACATTAGAGTTTGAGATGAAAATATCCTTATATGGCCCTGATTCATCGAAAACTATTATTCGTGATGTACGTAACAATCTATTTAACATGAATGCAGGGTTTGCCGATAGTGACATGTATATAAAAACATTAAAGACTGTACCAAACCCTTTATCAGTAGGTGCGGATAGTGATTACGGGTTTACGGAAACACAATTCGGTCACCCACTTATATTACAGGATAGTTCATAATGGCTGATGATAAACGAATAAAAGATGATTACGAATACTCTCGTGATACCTACTATGAAATACTAGAGAACGGTAAAGAGAGTATGCAATTAATGATTGAAGTCGCAAGGGAGAGTGAACACCCCCGTGCGTTTGAAGTGTTATCTGGCATGATGAAAAACATGGCAGATGTGAATGATAAGTTGATGGATTTGAATAAAAAGAACAAAGACATAAAACAGAAAGACGAACCCAAACAACTGGGTAACACCACAAACAATCTATTTGTAGGAACGACTACAGACTTGCAGCGATTAATACATAATGAAAAACAAGTGGTAATAGATGCAGAACCAGAATCAGAATGAAACCTATCTTGGCAATATAAATGTCAAGCGAGATGGAGTTCAACACAATTTTACTGAAAAAGAAATCAAGGAATACATTAAGTGTTCCCAAGACCCTGTATACTTCTGTAAACAATATCTAAAAGTAATCTCTCTGGATGATGGATTAGTTCCTTTTGACCTATACCCATATCAAGAGAAAATGTTTGAACACTTCAATAACAACAGATTCTCTATTGTACTTGCATGTAGACAGAGTGGTAAATCAATCAGTTCGGTTGGTTACATCATTTGGTTTGCTGTCTTCCATAGTGAAAAGACCATTGCAGTACTTGCCAACAAAGGTGCAACTGCGAGAGAGATGTTGGGTCGTGTCACACTCATGTTGGAGAACTTACCGTTCTTTCTACAGCCAGGCACTAAGGCACTTAACAAGGGTTCAATAGAATTTAGTAATAATTCCCGTATCATTGCTGCTGCAACATCTGGTAGTTCGATTCGTGGTATGTCCGTTAACCTACTATTCCTAGATGAGTTTGCGTTTGTTGAAAATGCAAATGAGTTCTACACTTCTACCTATCCAGTAATCTCTGCGGGTAAAGACACTAAAGTTATTATAACAAGTACCGCAAATGGTATTGGTAATACGTTCCATAAGATATGGGAAGGTGCAGTTCAGAAAGTAAACGAGTTTGTACCATTTACGGTTAACTGGTGGGACGTGCCAGGCAGAGATGCTGAATGGAAGAGACAGACGATATCAAATACATCTCAGTTACAATTTGACCAAGAGTTCGGTAACACCTTTTATGGAACAGGTGATACACTAATCAATGCCGAGACATTATTAGGATTTAGGGCATCAAACCCTCAAGAAGTCCTTGAAGGGGCTGATTTGTTAATATATGAACGTCCAATCAAAGACCATGAATATATCATGACTGTGGACGTATCAAAGGGAAGAGGTCAGGATTATTCTACGTTTAACGTTATCGACATTAGCACGAGACCATTCAAACAGGTTGCCGTCTATCGCAATAATACTATATCTCCAATACTCTTTCCTAATATTATATATAAGTACGCAACTCTCTACAATGAGTCATATGTGGTAATTGAGTCAAATGACCAAGGAACTTTGGTCTGTCAAGGACTATATCAAGACCTAGAGTATGAAAATATCCATATGGAATCTGCGATTAAAGCAGACCGTATTGGTATTGAGATGAATAGAAAGGTTAAAAGATTAGGTTGTTCTTCTGCAAAAGACCTATTAGAAAGTAAGAAATTATCAATTGTAGATGAGAATACCATCATGGAAATCTCTACTTTTGTGTCAAGAGGACAGTCTTACGAGGCATCCGATGGTAATCATGACGATTTAATGATGAATATTGTTATGTTTGGATACTTCTGTTCCTCTCAATACTTCATGGATATGACTGACATCAACCTAAAACAGATGATGTTTGCACAGAAAATGAAGGAAATTGAGGATGATGTACCTCCTGTAGGGTTCATTGATGATGGTTTATCAGAAGTGAGACAAGAAGAAGAACAGAAAGAACACGGTTGGCATACCTTCGAAGGCACTGGACTAGGTGTTGAAGAATGGTAAATGTATAAATAAAGGTAAGTGAATATAACCGTATTATGATAACTTATAATTAGAAAAACTAAAGGAAAGAATTATGGCTCTTTTTACACCCTCTGCTTCTCCTGCTGTAACAGTTAAAGAAATTGATTTAACGGGCGTTGTCCCGAACGTTCAAACTTCAACTGGTGCATTCGTGGGGAATTTCGGTTGGGGGCCAGTAGGCGTAGCAACACTAGTTTCAGATGAATCTGGACTTGTTAGCACGTTTTCTGCACCCACTGACGATAATACGGTAGACTTCCACTCTGCTGCTTATTTTTTAAGGTATTCCAATTCAATGTACGTAGTACGTGAACAGGATAGTGACGGCAAAAACTCCGTTGCGAACAATACCTCATTAGGTTCATTAACTGCACAAACAGTTAATAACTTAGACGCATTCGAAGACCTATCAATTGATAGTTCTGACGGTGCTTTCATTGCCAAATATCCTGGCACCATTGGTAACTCTCTGAAAATCTCCATCGTGGGAACAGACAGTGCTTCTGGTTCAGAAACAAACTTCAATAGTTGGGCATACAAAGACAATTTTGACGGAGCGACTGGCACGTCTGCATTCGTAACCGCACTTGGTGGGTCAAATGACGAAATCCACGTTGCAGTTATTGATGAAGATGGAGAAATTACAGGTAATGCAGGAACAGTTCTTGAAACATTCCCGTACCTATCTGTTGCAAAGAACGCTAAATCTCCAGATGGAAGTTCAAACTACTTCAAAGAAGTATTAAAGCTTAAGTCCAAATGGGTATACGCAGGAGACTTCCACAGGTCTGGTGATTCAGATGGTGTGAATGATTTTGCAGGAGCTCTTTGGGGTTCAACAGCAACTACTGCGGGTCAAGATTTTAAAACTACTCAGAACTACTCAAACACTACAAGTGCTTGGTCATTCAAAAGTGGTAATACTTCTTCTTCATTAGGAACAGACGATTTCCTACGTGGATACGACAAGTTCGAAGATAAAGATAACATCGAAGTAGACTTCCTTATTGCTCCAGAATCGTTGTCAAATACTGCTGCTACTACAATCGTAAATGATTTGGTCGCAATAGCAGGAACAACTAGGAAAGATTGTGTTGCAGTTGCATCACCTTCTCGTAATGCTGTAGTTACTGTAGGCACCAACGTTGGTGTTCTTGCAAATAACAACACATACACGAAGTCTTCCTACTTGGTACAAGACAACAACTATCTGAAAGTATTTGACAAGTATAATGACAAATACATTAAGATTCCTGCCGCATCATCCACTGCGGGTCTCATGGCTGCAACTGACTTAGTCGCTGCACCTTGGTTCTCCCCTGCGGGTTCTAGACGTGGTAGATATCAAGGAATCACAGATATCATATTATCTCCAACTAAAGCGGAAAGAGATGCATTATATAAAGCTGGTATCAACCCAATCGCTAACATTCCTGGCGAAGGCATTATGCTCTTCGGTGACAAAACTAACGAATCAAGACCTTCTGCATTTGACAGAATCAATGTTCGTAGATTATTCCTTGGAATAGAAAGAGCGATTGCAATAGCAGGACGTAACGTAATGTTTGAATTCAATGACGAGTTTACTCGTGCAGAGTTCGTTAACATTGTTGAACCGTTCTTACGTGAGATTCAAGGTCGAAGAGGTATCACGGATTTCCGTGTTGTCTGTGACGCTACGAATAACACTGCTGCTGTGGTTGACCGTAATGAATTTGTCGCTTCAATCTTTATCAAACCCGCCCGTTCTATTAACTTCGTAACATTGAATTTTGTTGCAGTTAGAACTGGTGTTGAGTTTGACGAAGTTGTTGGCACAGTATAAGGGGTATAAAAAATGGCAATATTAGGCGTAGATGATTTTAAATCGAAACTCAGAGGGGGCGGTGCTCGTCCTAATCTGTTTAAAGCGACTGTCAACTTTCCAGGCTATGCAGGGGGAGATGTAGAACTTACATCCTTCCTTTGTAAGACTGCTCAGTTGCCTTCGTCCATAATGAACGTAATGGAAGTTCCTTTTCGTGGTAGACAGTTAAAGATTGCGGGTGACCGTACTTTTGAACCATGGACAGTAACTATTCTTAATGATACTGATTTCTCAATCCGTAATGCTATGGAGAGATGGATGAATGGTATCAATGCCCATCAAGCTAATACTGGTCTAAGTAATCCTATTGATTACCAAGCAGACCTAGTTATCGAGCAGTTGGACAGGAATGGTGATACTCTCAAGACGTATAACTTCCGTGGTTGTTTCCCAACAAACGTTAGTGCGATTGACGTAAGTTACGAAACTGTAGATACTATCGAAGAATTTACAGTTGAGTTCCAAGTTCAATACTGGGAATCCGACACCACTAGTTAATCTAGTTATATATAAGGGGGTAGGGAATAATCCTTACCCCTTTATTATGAGGAATATAAATGGCAGAACAAGACAATAGTATTCTTAAACTTTTCGGTTTCGAAATCAAGAGACAAGAAAAAGCAGAAAAGGATAAAGAAAAATTAAAGTCAATTGTCGCTCCCACCGATGATGATGGTGCGGGGTACGTTACTGCGTCTGGGTCTCACTATGGTCAATACATTGACATGGAAGGGAGTCAAGCGAAGGACAACCAACAATTAATTATGAAATATCGTGGTGTTGCAACACACCCCGAAGTAGATGCCGCAGTCGAAGATATCGTTAATGAATCAATCGTTGGTTCAGAGATGAATATTTCTTGCGAAATTAATCTGGACAAAGTAGAAGCACCAGACAACATCAAAAAAATGATGACCGAAGAATTCAACAAAGTATATAGTATGTTGAAATTCACTGATTTAGGTCACGACATATTCCGTTCATTCTATATTGATGGTAGAATATATCACCATCTTGTAGTAGATGAATCCCGAATTAAAGAAGGTATTCAAGAGATTAGAACTATTGATGCCGCAAAGATACGTAAAGTAAAAGAAGTAAAACATGAGAAAGACCCTATCACGGGTGCGAAGGTAGTAAAAGAAGTAAAAGAATTCTATATCTTCCAAGAGAAAGCAGGAACTAATCAAGGTGTAAGACTTTCTCCAGACAGTGTTTCATACGTATCAAGTGGTCTATTAGACCCAAGTAAAAAACAGGTTGTGTCCTATCTACATAAGGCATTAAAACCTATTAACCAATTAAGAATGATGGAAGATTCTCTTGTAATCTACCGTCTTGCACGTGCTCCCGAACGTAGAATATTCTATATCGATGTGGGTAACATGCCACGTAATAAATCTGAAGCGTACATGCAAGGTATCATGTCTCGTTACAGAAACAAGATTGTATATGACTCAAGTACTGGTCAACTTAAAGATGACCGTAAACACATGTCTATGTTGGAAGACTTCTGGTTACCACGTAGAGAAGGTGGTAGAGGAACTGAAATCTCTACACTGCCTGGCGGTGAGAACCTTGGTCAGATAGATGATATCTTGTACTTCCAGAAAAGATTATATCGTTCATTGAACGTACCAGTCAACCGTCTGGAACAAGAAGCACAGTTTACACTAGGTAGGTCAACCGAAATTTCTAGGGATGAAGTTAAGTTCCAGAAGTTTATTGACCGTCTACGTAAACGTTTCTCAATGTTGTTTATTGGTATTCTAAAGAAACAACTTATACTTAAAGGTGTTATTACTGAGAATGATTGGGAAGAGTGGAAGAGTCAGATTACTGTTGACTTCCAAAGAGACAACCACTTTACTGAGTTGAAGAATGCGGAACTGTTACAGAACAGACTACAGACCCTTGACCAAGTATCTCAGTATGTGGGTGAGTATTTCTCACGTGAGTGGGCAATGAAGAACGTAATGATGATGTCTGACGAAGACATTGAAGAAATGAAAAAACAAGTCGAAGGTGAGAACGCAACCGTAGACGAAGATGAGGAAATAGAATGAGTGAAGTAGAAAATCAAGAAGTTGAAGCACCAAGTGCTGTAAATGAACTAATTAATCAAATTACTAGTGGTGACTTGAATAATGCAGAAGGTTCTTTTAAGAGTATTGTGCAAGATAAAATGGCAGATGCACTAGAAGCACAACGCATTGCAACTGCACAAGCAATCTTTAACGATGCAGATGATGATGTTGAGATAGACGAAGAAGACGAAGTTGAAGAATCTGAAGAAATCATATCAGAATTGGACGATGATGAAGTAGAAACTGCATAATAATGCATTCTCAAAATCATCGTTTGTATAAATAATACTATGAAATCTTATAAAGAAATTCTTTCAGAATTAAACGAAGCAAAGAAACCCAAGGGTGAAACTGTCTTCAACAAAAAGATTAATAGAGTCCCAGTCCTTATTGTTAAGGAAAAGGGGACTAACCCGTTTGTGGTATATATTGATGGGGACAAATTAGACTCCTTCAAATCACAAAAGGACGCAGAAAAGTCTGCAATAAAAGTAATAAAGGAATTAACATGAAGTTAATTACAGAATTCACTGATAATGATTCTCTATCTTGTTTGGTAGAGAAGAAAGAAAATGGTGAAAAGAGTTATGTTATTGAAGGCATTTTCGCACAAACAGATAAAAAGAACAGAAATGGTCGTGTCTACCCTAAACCTATTATGGAAAGAGCGGTAGCAAAATATGACCAAGAACAAATTTCTAAGAAACGTTCGGTTGGGGAATTAAATCACCCCGAAGGGCCGACAGTTAACTTAGACAAAGTTTCACATCTCATCACCTCTCTCAAGTTTGAGGGAAATGATGTGGTTGGAAAGGCACAAATATTGGATACTCCGATGGGTAAGATTGTAAAAGGTCTACTTGATGGTGGTGTACAACTAGGTGTGTCAACTCGTGGTATGGGTAGCCTTGAGACAAGAAACGGTGCCATGGTCGTTAAAGACGACTTTATTCTTAGTACGGTTGACATCGTACAAGACCCTAGCGCTCCTGAAGCTTTCGTTAATGGTATAATGGAAGGAGTAGACTGGGTTTGGAATAACGGTGTTTTGTGTCCTCAAGTCATTGAAAAAATGGAGACTGAAATTAAAAGTGCTTCGAAAACTGTCTTATATGAGACAAGTGTTCGAGAGTATAAAAATTTCCTCTCGTTAATTAAATCTAAAATATAGGAGTCAATTATGACTGAAGAAACCAAAGTCGGAGTTGAACTTCACGATGAAGATATTAACGACATTGTGGAAGATACTCTCGAAGAAGGAAGCGAACCTGCTCCCAAAGGGAAACCTGATGCAAATGCAACTGACGAAGAAGAGTCAATCGCATCTGTAGACAAAGCAGCAGACGCAACCAAAGCAAAACAAGCTCCTGCACCAAAGACCAAAGCGGGCATGATTAATGCAATGTCTATGAAATTGCAAAGTATGAAGAAGGCAGATATTCAAGCCGCATACTTTAAAGATTCAGTAGATATGGATAATGTGGATGCAATCGTGGAAACACAGATTGATACATCTGCTGAATTAGACGCACTAGTCGAGTCTGAAGCAACACTCAGTGATGAGTTTAAAGCTAAAACCGCAGTAATCTTTGAAGCAGCCGTGAAATCAAAACTATCAGAAGAAGTTGATAGAATTGAAGCACAGTACAAGGAAGAGTTGGCAGAAGAAATTTCTTCTACTAAATCAGAACTTGTAGAGAAAGTAGACAGCTACCTAAATTATGTAGTTGAATCTTGGATGGAAGAAAATCAAGTTGCAATCCAGAGCGGACTCCGCACTGAAATTGCCGAGACTTTCATGGACAAAATGAAAGACCTCTTTACAGAGTCTTACATTGAAGTTCCCGCCTCTAAGGTTGACCTAGTTGATGAACTTGCTGAATCAGTAGAAGAACTTGAGACACGTCTCAACGAAACTACTCAGAAAGTTATAGACACAAGCGAGGAACTGGAAGTATACAAGCGTGAAACGATTATTCGTGAAGCGTCACGTGACCTTGCAGAAACTCAAGTAGAAAAATTGAAATCACTCGTTGAAGGTTTAGATTTTGAAGACGAAGTACAATTCGCCTCTAAAGTAAAAACTGTCAAAGAGTCATATTTCACAAAAGAAATCACTGGTAGTGACGAAGTAGAAACTGTTCAAGAAGATGCAGACGTAACAACTGACGTATCATCTGTAATGGAATCTTACATCAACACTATCCGTAAAAACGCATCTAAATCATAAAGGAAATATAAAATGCAATCTTACGATACACTAATCGAAAAGTGGGCTCCCGTTCTAAACGAAGAGTCTGCTGGAGTTATCTCCGACCCCCACAGACGTGCCGTTACTGCTGCTATTCTGGAAAACCAAGAGAAAGCAATCGCTGAAGAGCGTTCTGCATCTCGTGGATTCATGACAGAAAACGCTGCATCTGGCGCTAACAACACTGGTTCAGTTAACAACTTTGACCCAGTATTAATCTCACTAGTACGTAGAGCAATGCCTAACCTCATCGCTTATGACGTATGTGGTGTACAACCTATGAACGGCCCTACTGGTCTTATCTTCGCTATGAAGTCAAGATACCAAGGTGGAGCAACATCAAACCGTGAAGCATTATTCAACGAAGCTGAAACTCAGTTTTCTGGTGATTCTTCTGGTACTCACGATTCAGATAACTCTTCTGGTTGGAACGGTGTTGACTCTGAAGGCGCTCGTTTAACTAGTCTTGCTGCTGCAGGAATGCCAACTGAAGACGCAGAAGCACTTGGACGTACTGGCGGTTCATCTTTCAACGAAATGGGTTTCACCATTGAAAGACAAACTGTTACTGCTAAGTCACGTGCTCTTAAAGCTGAATACACACTAGAACTTGCACAAGACCTTAAAGCGATTCATGGTCTTGACGCTGAAACAGAACTTGCTAACATTCTTTCTACTGAAATCCTTGCGGAAATCAACAGAGAAGTTATCCGTACTGTAAACAGTCAAGCAAAAACTGGTGCTCAACAAGCTAACGTAACTGCTAAAGGTATCTTTAACATGTCATCTGATGCAGATGGTCGTTGGAGTGCTGAGAAGTTCAAAGGTCTTGGTGTACAAATTGACCGTGAAGCAAACGTAATTGCAAAAGAAACAAGACGTGGAAAAGGTAACGTAGTTATCTGTTCTTCAGATGTTGCTACTGCACTTGCTGCTGCGGGTACTTTGGACTATAGTCCTGCTATCTCGAACAACCTACAGGTTGACGATACTGGTAACACATTTGCTGGTGTATTAAACGGACGTATCCGTGTATACATCGACCCTTATGCTAACACTGATTATATCACTGTTGGTTATAAAGGACAGAACCCATATGACAGTGGTGTATTCTACTGCCCATACGTTCCGTTGCAAATGGTTAAAGCAGTTGGTGAAGATGACTTCCAACCACGTATCGGGTTTAAAACTCGTTACGGTATGGCTTCAAACCCATTCGTTGGAACTACTGTCACTGACGGTCTTGCTACTGTTAAGACTAACCAGTACTACAGAATTTTCAAGGTTACAAACATCTTGACATAAGTCTGTAATAAGAAGAGTGAGGTTAACTCACCATTCTTTAAGGGTCTCTTCGGAGACCCTTTTTTTTATCCGAAGAACTCCCAGTTATTTTTATAACAAGTATACTTACCTTCCCTCTTCAATGCAATGCGAATATTCATTGCATCACCAGTTACCTCTCTTGGTATAATATACCAATCATCTTGTGGGATATTATGCACAGCAAAGAAGTCTACTGAACCTGTCGGATAGGGATACTTACCCTGTTTGCCTGACTTGACCGCATTAGTGCCCTTACATATATTGACATTACCGTCACCTTTGATAGATGACTTAACTTGGATTTTGAGTAGTCTACCATTAACATCTACAACTAAGTCATAGTCTGTAGTTCCGTTTGGTTGACTCACCATATATGAATGTTCCACGAAACACTTAGTAGCAAATATCTGTTCAGATACTTCACCTTGCCTAACTGTATTCTTTTTCATCCGAAGAAATCTTCTAGGGTAGGTGGGGTAGGTGTGTCATAGTTTAACAACAAGAGTTCTTTCCTGTTGTGTTCATCTTCTCTATACTTCTTACTACTATGCATTGTATAAGTCAAATCCCATATACGTTGTTCCCAACCAGTATATGCATTACGTAATGTCTCGTTAGAGTTGTACGTAATCATTACCATATTCTTAGAGTTGTCGGTAACTGTATGAAAGTCTTTGTGGTCAAAGGTATCATGCATGTCACCCTTGTTACCATAGATAAATGATTTGATATCATATGGTGGGTCTGCAAATACAAATGCATCTGGGTTATCATCAAACATGACACTATAGTCATCATTGGTGATTCTCCAGTTCTTCATCAAATGACCAAACTTTGGTAGTTTTGCAATCAGTCTATGATTAAACAAATCCTTAACTGCATCCTTACTGAATGAACCTGTTGATTCCCCTAGTCCAGAGAAAGAACATCTATTCATTATATAGAATCTCCACGCAATCTCGAACTCATTCTCTGGGTTCTTTAGACCTTCTCGCATGACATGATAATAGTCTAGATGTGCTTTAAGAGGGTCAGAGGACTCCGATAGTTCAGTTTTGACACTGTGTAGTTTATCTGCAAGTTTCTGACCCTCCTTCTGTACAGTCAACCAGAAACAGTACAAATTGTAGTACTTGTCGTTGACCCATACAGGCACATTAGGATGTTTCTTGGTGAATGCGAACGCACACGAACCACCCCCAAGGAAGGGTTCACGGTACTCTTTAATAGAGTCCATAGGCATATTCTCGTCACTGAATAAAAAGTCAGTTGCACGAGTCTTTCCGCCTGGATATCTTAGTGGTGATTTTAAATCTCTCATGTTGTATATAGTACACTAGTACGCAACAAAAGTCAAGGTAAAAATAAATTAAAATAAAGCTTGACAAACCATGCTGTTGTTGTTATAATAAGTGTATGTTAAATAAGAAAGGAAAAGAAATGATTGAAGAAAAAATGATAAACGGAATAATCGGGACGCACCTTGCGACTGATACCCCTGTTATACTCCCTTTGAACTACAAAGAGATGCAACTTGCATTGGGTTCAAGTGGAACTGAAGAAGTCCAAGGAAATGTTAATGACTTATGGGACTTATGTTGTGAGTCAGTTCTCGCAAGAAGTGGTACTGAAATTATTGGTCAAATTGAAATTGATTACATCGTTGTTGACGGTGTAAAGAAGACTTTCCACTAGGAGGATTATTATGGGAATTCACGTAAGTATTTACAAACAATCAAGGGACGAAGATTCGTTCTTTGGAGATAACGACTGCACCAACGGTGGTGAGTCTAGTTATGCAAAAGGTTTTTGTGTGGTAAACGCAGAAGGGCCATTTGAACCGTGTGAGGATTATCCTGCCGCAGAACTTGTGGTTGCAGAACCAATCGGTGGTAGAAAAATCCTAAGAATGATTCCAGTTTCTAAGAAAGATTCTTGGACTATGTTCGGTGGGAACTATGCGGGTTGTTCAGACTCAAGGTTCTCAAGACTTTGTGACCAACTACTCGGTGGTACGTTCTACGGTGCGGTTGCAGTTCACGATAGGGTGGAAGGATGAAGGGTTATAAAAAAGGTACTCTGTTACAGGAGTACTTCTTGAACCCGCACTTCAAACCTACGAAGCTGTCTCTTATACACATCTGACGCTG
>OJFG01000353.1_pt1 | contig 17244 bp, 31 predicted proteins | sample 1594071 | NCBI WGS metagenome assembly OJFG01 (sample SAMN05416818, study PRJEB24817) | seawater metagenome | isolation source: Sea water | place: Canada:Atlantic | collected 2013-07 | reverse complement strand
CTGAAGCACCGGTGGTGACGTTGCTGCAGATCGTTATGGAATGAATCTGAGAGTGCAGCCCAAAAAGAAAGCAAGGCCATAGCGGACGTTCATCACCCTGCCCCCCTCTCGAGCGACGCAACCGAACGAGAACCGACAACGAGTCCGACGTCGGTTCCAATCATTCAGTGATCTGCATGAGGGCCATGATTATGAGCGTTGCAAGGCATCCATTTCGCCCCCATCTGGTGGGCTCCCTTGCAGTTGAACAAAGCTGCGGCCTCCTCGGCTTCTGCCTTGGTGTCATACATCGCTTTGATGGGCTCCGTTCCAGCTTTTGATGCGGAAGGCTCTATCTCCATCGACAGCAACATGTCGCTGTGGTCAGAACCAATCCCGTGATGAGCGATTGCTGGAGTCGTCAAAGCCAGCAAGCCCAAAAGCAGTCCAGCGGAGGGAGAGAGACGCATCTCAGATTTGATTGCAACCAGTTGAGTTTGATGCATCAGGCCTCGCTAGACAGCTGCGCTATTTAACAAGCCTCAAATGGTGCTGAAGTGCGATACAAAACGATCCAACCGTTGCAGTTCCAAGCGTTAAATCCGGATCTCACCGATTGGGCAAGGTTGAAATGGGCAGCGACGTTGCGAATCGTTGGCGCAAGATCCCGTGCTTAGGAGCAAAGAGGAAAGCAATCACAAACAAACCTGTCTGGACAAGAACGATGCAACCAGCTGTTGAACTATCAGTCCAATAACTTGTGTACACCCCAAGAAGGCTGGAAAGAATGCTGCTGCCAATCGCCAACCAACTCATTCGATCAAAGCGATCGGTTAATAGGTAAGCGGTAGCCCCAGGCGTGACCAGCATGGCCACCACCAAAATGATGCCTACCGTTTGCAATCCAGCAACCGCAGCAAGAGAAAGTACGGAGAGAAGGAGGTAGTGGAGAACACCCGTGTTGATTCCAATCGAGCGTGCATGCGTGGGGTCAAAACAAAACAACAACAGATCACGACGAAACAACAAAAGAACAGCCGTGACAAGAACTGATATCAGAACCGTTTGTTGAATATCAGCAATAGAGATCCCAAGTACATTGCCAAAAAGAATATGGGTGAGATCAATATTGCTACGCGTCTTCGAAACCAATACCAGTCCTAGAGCGAAGAAACCCGTAAAAACAAGGCCAATCACCGTATCTTCTTTGATTCGGGATTTCTGCTTCACAAAACCAATCGTGGCGACTGATCCCACACCAAACACAAAGGCCCCAACTGAAAAAGGCAACCCAATGGCATAGGCAAGGATGACTCCTGGCAACACAGAATGAGATACCGCATCACCCATCAGCGCCCATCCCTTGAGGGTCATGTAGCAAGAGAGGAGACCGCAGACGCCACCAACGGTGGCGCTGATTAGCAGTGCCCGCACCATGAAGGCATGCTGAAGAGGCTCGAGCAAAAATGTGGTCAAGCGTCCTCCGAGGAACTATTTCCGGTTAATAAGTCCGGAGGGAGGCCCCCAAAGGCCAAAGAAAGATTTTCCGGAGTGAACACCTCCGATGTTTCACCGTAAGCCAAAACCGTTTTATTGATCAGAACCGTGAGATCGCAGAAGTCTCTGACATGACTGAGATCATGCGTTGAAATCAAAATGGTGCGTCCTTCCGTACGCAACTGAAAAAACAGTTCTGCCATCAACTTTTCCGTACGAACATCCACACCATTGAAGGGTTCGTCCAACAACAAAACCGATGCGCGCTGTGCAATAGCTCTTGCCAAAAATGTCCGTTTGCGTTGACCTCCAGAGAGAGCAGCGATCGGACGATCCCTGAGATCAAGAAGCTCAACGCGCTCAAGAGCATCCCGAACCGCAACCCTGTCTGACTGCCGTGGAATCCGGAGCACATTCATGGCTCCATAGCGGCCCATCATCACCACATCCCAAACAGAGACGGGGAAATCGCAATCGATCCCTTCACTCTGAGGCACATAGGCAACGGCTTGATCGCGCTGAGCCCGGGCAACGCTGCGACCGTTAATTCTGATGTGTCCACGCGAAGGGCGAATGAAACCAGTGAGAGCCTTGAAAAGGGTCGACTTACCAGACCCATTCATCCCTACCAATCCACAGATGCACCCCGAAGGGAGATGAAGAGAAGCGTCGTAGAGGGCAACTGTGCCGTTGTAGTCAACACAGATCTGATCGGCCTCGATCCGCATCAATTCACTTTGGGTCATGAGGACTTTTCGGCGGATGCAGCCAACCCCTGCCTAATAAGTTTCACATTGTGGCGTTGAAGGTCGAGCAGAGTTGGTGCAGGACCGTTGCGTTTTGATAAAGAGTCCACATAGAAGCTGCCACCGAAACGAGCTCCCGAGGCACGAGCCACCTCCCGTTGAGCTTTATCACTCACTGTGGTTTCACAAAACACCGCGGGGACCTGATCTTTCTTCACACGCTCGATTAATCGAGCCATACGTCTTGGAGTGATCTGGCTCTCAGCATTAACCGGCCACAAATAGGCCTCATCAAATCCATAGTCTTGAGCTAAATAAGAAAAGGCCCCTTCACAGCTCACGAGAACGCGCTGCTTCTGGGGAATGACAGCGAGGAGGTTGCGTAATTCAGCATCCAGGTTTTCCAACTGGAGCTTGTAGCTATCACCATTGTTGCGATACAACTGGGCTCCCTCTGGATCGAGTTGAGAAAATGCATCCACAAGTCGATCCACATATCCCTGAGCTCTCAGGGGTGACATCCAGGCATGGGGATTGGGCTTACCGGCATAGGCATCACCCTCAATGAACAATGGCTGCATTCCCTCGGTGAGAGTGACAGTGGGCACATCACCAGCGGATTGAACAAAGCGGCGAGCCCAAAGCTCCAAACCCAACCCATTTTCAACGATTAAGTCTGCACCTGAGGCTTGCTCTAAATCCCGCGGTGAAGGCTCGTATCCATGAATTTCTGCACCCGGCTTGGTAATCGATCTAACTTGCAAACGATCACCAGCCACCTGACGTGCCATATCAGCGAGGATCGTGAATGTTGTCAGAACAACTGGACGATTATCAGCACTATTTCCTGATTTGTTAGACAACGTACCCTGACTTGAGCAGGCAACAGCCATAGGCAAAGCGAGAATAATTATAGCCACATGATGCAAAATACGTCTCCCCAATATTCCCGCCAAAAAGATGTTAATGATGCTCATATTAGCCATATCTGTGATTGGATAAGCTTATATTCACGAGGATGGTTTTGCTGCAGTGGCTCCGCGCCGGCGCCTGCAGCGCTCAGAGCAGTAACGCACTTCATCCCAAACATCTTTCCATTTACGACGCCATTGGAATGGGCGCCCACAGACGGCACAGATTTTTGTTGGGCGATCCAGTGATGGCGCCATCAGACAAAACATCCCAGGGAACAGCTGATCAGGCATTAAAACCCGCAGATTGCCACCATAAGGCCGATGACGCTTGATTGAGACTTGTCAAGCGATCAATGAAATCAGCAGTCCACATCCATTGCGTCTTAACTAAACAACAACACCCAACATTTTATTTTGCGAAAAGTGTTTTCAAAATCATCTATTAGAAACATTCATAGCTGCTGCATCACAACCCCAAGCGGCATCCAATTAATAGGACAAAAAGTTATTACCAACGAATGTCCAGGAGTCATCAAAATCTCAGCCGAAATCAAGGGCTGAGCTGAAAGTCCATTCATCATGAGCAAAAATCAGTCGCTTTCAGATTGATCGGTCCAACGTCGCTCAACTTGAACAAACAGGAACCAGGCCAACGACGCTCCTGCTCCCGCCGCCCATTCTGAGCGCAGCAACGAAACCAACGCCAAAGTGCTTGCCCCGATTCGCAAACCCCTTAGGCCAAAACGGCTGTATTGACGCAGGCGATGATCCATAAGCGAAAGATACAAGCAACGGAGTTCAAGCTTCAGCTGAACCGGGACCATCAAGCTGCTGCTATCGCTGAGCCGGGGAGAACCGAACGAAAAATTGCACGCAGTCGCCGATTAAGACGCGTAGCTTTACAGAACTACATGTCTACGCGTCATGGTTGAGCTTTACTTGGATGCCACCTTGCACAACCAAATCAGTGTTGAGCACTATCGCGAAGTTTTGCTGAACCACGGATTGGATGAACAGGATCAAAAACTGAGGAGCAATCTTTTGAAACGCGTTGAAGCCGGAACGATCCAGCTGTCATCCTGACGGACCTGGTCAGCACCTTCCCATGTTTCAAACAAATGATCCTCGCTTCTGGAGAGCGGTTGCTGGAATCATTTCATTGGTATTGAGCTGCTCACTCGCTTGGCTAATTCTTAAGCTTTGAATCCCTCTATCCATTGCAGCTAGAAGATTCAGTATCAACAGAGTGCACCAACCACGTTTCTAAAAATTTATTATTCAAAAAAGTAGATACATAATACTCATTATTATCAATCCTATTGTTAAAGCGGATAAAACTGAAAGGAGAATAAGACCACCTCCAGCAATCAAGGCCACTCGTCTAGCTGTTTCTGGGAATAACAAGTAAAAACTAAGTCCTGCCGCAAGTCCCCATAAAGGAGGAATCAGCACACAAACACCTGTCAAAACGATCAAACGCACACGTCTCTGACGTTGCTGTTCGATCACCCTCAACGCTTTGGTCTCCTCCTCTTCCAAAGCCAAACGCTCTTCATCGCTCAGCCAACGTCCAAATTGTTGTGCTTGCTTGAACTCACGTTCAAGTTTGTCCGTACTGGAAGAAGGATCCATATCCCCACGGTATCTCCGTTCTCAACGGGGACTGCGCTCCCATGCCCGTTCCAGTGACTCTCTCATCGCTTTGCTAGAGGGCTCAGCCAGCCCATTGTTTCGACGAAAGGCTGCTGTGATCCGCCAGAAACGTGTTGCGCAAGCAATCGCGACGACGAACCAAGCCAACAAGATCCAGGCAGAACCGTGCACGACAAAGTTGTGAATACCTCCATGATGGTGGCTGCGGAGAATTCGTCGATGAACGGCAAGCTTGTAGTTGGAGCTATTGGACTCTTGGTGGGCGCAGTCGCGATCTATGAATTCCTGTTGTTGAGAGGGTTAGCACCCTCCAGTTGAGCCTCACAGGCATAGGTTTCAATCGACGCTTTCCTTTGGCGGAATTCAGGATGATCCGCATCCTCCACCCGCCACCACCAACGTCCATCGGTGTAGCTGGGTGGTCCAGCATTGTTGGTGCGGGGCAGTTGCAGATTGAGGTCCCGCCAATGCAGAAGGATTCCATCGCCAGGAACCGTTCCATCAGCACTGTTCGGGATCGGTTCCAAAACAGCGCCGATCGCCTCCTGACCCAAATTGGTTCGCTCCGCAGTGAGCAGATCTCCTTCACACCAATAGCTAGTGGCTAGCGCAGGAGAGCATGGCGCAAGCCACAACAACGCCACCAAGCAAAACGAGAGCAGAGAGCGCAAGGCAGGAGAAGCCGTTCACCCCACCCAAGCACCTCACACGACAGAGTGTTGTCAAGAAGGAGCGTTTTGATGACACCGACAAAAGATCAGGTGCTCGCTGCATCAGCTGGCTGGGTAGCGGTTGTGCTGAACGTGGTGCCCGGTCTTGGAGCTGGTTATTTGTATCAGCGACGTTGGAAGGCTTACTGGATCACCTCCCTACTCGCCACGACCTGGTTTGTGGTGGGAGCCGTTTTAGCTCAAAACTCCGCAGCTGAAGCTGAACCACAAAACCAACTCGTTGGGCTCATTGGCTTGATTGCTCTGGCCGCTGTGACCAGCGCGGAAGCAGGCTTGGCCGTAAAGGCAGTGCGTCAAAGCAGCTAATGGAGACCAGGCCGAATGCGGTTCTCCGCTTCTGGTTTCAAGATTGTCGCCCGCACCAATGGTTTCGCAGAAATGCGGACTTTGACACCGTGGTTTTGGACCGCTTCGGCAAGCTCACATGTTCAGCATTGAACGGTGAACTGAGTCACTGGGAGAAGCACCCAACCAGCGCATTAGCGCTGGTTTTGATGATGGATCAATTCACCCGGCAGATCTGGAGACATGAACCCAAAGCGTTTGCAGGCGATCCTTACGCCCTGAGACTGACCCGCCAAGCGATTGCAGAGGGATGGCTCGATGAAGAACCAGAACGGGTGCGTCGGCAGTTCTGGTTGATGCCAATGCTTCACAGCGAGGAGCTGGGGGTGATCCTGGATGCGATCTCGTTCATGGAGCGCTGGAGCGACCCCGCCACGGTTGCAGTCGCTGATCGCAACAAGACCTTGATCCAGCGATATGGACGTTATCCCCAACGCAATGCCGCACTGGGGAGAGACTCCACAAAGGAAGAGTTGAAGTTTTTAAAGGATTGGCACTCCCGTGGCAAACACAAACGATCCCAATCTCATGCTTGTGATCAATGCTCCAGTCACGGGCCCATTCACTACCGAATAAAAATTACAGGCCAACCCAACTGGCAATTTGCATGCCCCAGCTGCTGGAACAAGCTGCAACACCAGCCTGGTTATCAATACGGGGGAACGCGAAAAGAAAATCGTCGTGAACGAAAACGTCGATAAGCAACGAATCACGCATCGCTCAAAACAACAAACAGTGGGACGAGCACTGGGGACGAACACTGGGGACGAAAGAAGACGCTGAAGACATGAAGAGCGAGGCATCGTCAAATCGCATCTGCATGAACAAAACGTGGATCGGGCACGTGGGATAAGAGGGAAGCGTGATGGAATTGAAAATCATGAGCCCCATGTTTCAGTGTTTGATCTGCAGGCAAACGATCGAACGTTCCACCCGTACCTACTGGAAACACAAGGGTCATCTGCTTTGCTCGACCTGCAAAGACAACATCGAGGCAGGCGTTGGTCAAAGTAGTCAGCAGACGCCGCCTAGCTCTTGAACCTGCTCCAGATTGTGGCTTTGGTTGCAGGAGTCACAGCTCTAGCGGCCGCGATTGGATTGAGCATCCTTCTTTTAGGCCTACAACGCGTGTTTGCCTCTGCTCCAACGCTCTGGGACAGCAACGATCGGGACATCACGGACACCAGTCTCAGCGTTGTAATCCCAGCCTTCGATGAGGAACAAAACATTGAGGGTTGCCTGACTCACGTCCTGATGTCTGAACGGCCTTGCTCTCGATGGGAGGTCATCGTTGTCGATGATCAGTCCAGCGACAACACCGTCAAGATTGCAGAACAGGCGATCGTTACCGTCGCTGGAGCTGACCAACCTGGTGCAACTGTTCTCCAAGCTGGCCCTCGACCAAAAGGAGAGCGCTGGGTTGGAAAAAACTGGGGTTGCTGTCAAGCGATGGAGCAGGTCAACAGCGAGTGGGTGCTGTTCATCGACGCAGATGTGACCCTGGCACCCGATGCCATCCGTCGCGCACTCCATCAGAGCATCAATGAGAACGCCGATTTATTCAGCCTGGCTCCACGCCTGACCTGTGGCTGTCTCGCCGAATGGATGGTCCAACCGATCATGGCGAGCTTGTTAGGGCTTGGGTTTCCGATCCTTGAAGCCAACGACCCTGCCTCAACGGTGGCCTTTGCCGCAGGACCCTTCATGTTGTTCCGCAGGGACAGCTACAACGCGATCGGCGGCCACAGGGCCCTTGCCGGGGAGGTTGTAGAAGATCTCGCTTTAGCGCGTCGGATTAAAGAGGGGGGATTTCGCTTGCGATACGTGCTTGGAATCGATGCAGTCGACCTGCAGATGTACGCCAATCTCCAAGCTCTTTGGGAAGGCTGGAGCAAAAACTGGTTTCTCGGTCTTGATCGCAGCATCAGCAAATCCCTTGGAGCTGGCGGAGTGGTGCTGTTGATGTTCACGCTGCCATGGCTGCTTTTGCCAGCCAGCCTGACGATGGCATGTCTGAGCAGCCAGGATCAGATCCTTTGGCTTAGTGATGCTGGTCTCGGATTGATCGCAATCCTGATGCAGCTGAGCGTTCGCCTCTGGACCCGTGCTCGTTTTTCGGTGCCTTTACGCCATTGGTGGCTCATGGGGTTAGGCGGCATGATCATCGGTCTGATCGCACCCACATCCGTTTGGAAGAGCCTTACGGGAAGGGGCTGGACCTGGAAAGGCCGCTCCCTTGCTGATGCACAAGCGCGCTAGCAGTTAGAGCCATCATCCAGACAAAATGAATGCATCCGTAGAAACCCCATGTACCGACTTGGTGCGCTCCTAGCTTTGTGCCTGGCATTGCTGCTGCCTTCAGCCGTACAAGCGAGCACGATTGAAGTCACGATGAACAGCATCAACGCCGAGGGAATCGGTGAATCCATTGGCACGATCAGTGCCCGAGACACAGACCAAGGGTTGGTGATTATTCCTGAACTCAGCGGCCTGAGCGAGGGCGAGCATGGGTTCCACTTGCATGCTGGAGCTCAGTGTGATCCACAAACCAACGCTGAAGGGGCCTCCATTGCCGGTCTGGCAGCACTCGGACATTGGGATCCTGACCAAACAGACACCCATCTCGGACCTTTCGGCAATGGCCATCGCGGTGACCTCAGCCGATTAGTGGTGGACCGAGATGGAAATACCACCACAAGCGTTGTGGCACCCAGGCTCAAGGCCTCTGACCTGCGTGGCCGTGCCCTTGTGGTGCATGCAGGGGGGGACACTTACACCGACACGCCTCCCCTAGGCGGAGGCGGTGCTCGTATTGCCTGCGGTGTCGGGTCTTGAAGGCAGAACGCTTGCTCCTCATCCATCCCATTGGCGTTGGCTTATCCAGTCGGTTTTGGGATCGTTTTATCACCTGTTGGCGAGCCTCAGACAACACGACAGCCCTGCTCGCTCCAGACCTACTCGGATGCGGTGGGAGCGAGCATCCAAATCAACAGCTTGCCCCTGAGGATTGGGCAGCACACCTCATCGATCTACTGAAAGAACACAACAACGCCCCAGCGGTTCTGGTCTCGCAAGGCGCCTCTCTTCCAATCGCTTTAGCTGTGCTCGAGACCGCACCGGAACTCGTCTCAGGCTTGGTCGCCATCAGCCCACCAAGTTGGCGCATTCTTGAGGAACCTTTTCCAAAAATGCAATCTCAACTGCTTTGGAGATTGCTGTTTCAAGGACCCATCGGTTCTTTGTTTTACCGCTATGCACGCCGCCGTGCATTTTTAAAATCATTTTCAATCAATAATTTATTTGCTAACCACAAAGATGTTGACTCCGAATGGCTCGACACGTTGGGACAAGAAGCAGCCAATATGACAACACGCTGGGCAACATTTTCTTTTTTAGCTGGTTTTTGGAGACGCAACTGGACCAAGCAATGGCAAGACATCAAACAACCGATTTGGCTGTTGTTTGGGCTCAAGGCAACCGGTATCGGCCGTTCCAAGAATTGGGATGATGCTCAAGAACGTATCCACGCCTATGCGCAGCAGCTGCCGAATGCAGTAAGCGCAAGTATTGATGGGCGCAACGTTCTTCCCTATGAATCAACCGATGCGTGCGTGACCCAACTCCAAAGCTGGTTGCTACATCAAGAAACTGCGTCAACCCGTTTCAAACCACAGTTCGATCCAGCTTCTCGTCTCTAATCATTCGTCTGAAACCCGTTCTTCGACTGAACCACTCCACGTCCAGGTCCAGGTCCAGGTCGAAGGCTCAAGCATGTGGCTTAGCCAACGGGTGACGTGCATGGGCTGAAACATCACGCATGGCCCCAGTTGGATTCAATGAGCGGGCCAGCGCCAACAATCCAGCAGCAAGAACCGTTTCACCTTCAAGCTGCATCATTCGGTGGAGACTGATGACCTCGCTGTAGTCAGCAGCAGCCGTTCCATTGATCAAACCGCGAGCGGTGCATCGGGCCACAGCCAATTGAAGAGAGATCGTCATGTCCCAAAGCTGACTCAAAGCAAGGGCAAAACCAAGGAAACTTCCAGTTTCCAGCTGATTCAGAAACGCGAATCAGCAAGAAACCCGTTAACGTTTCGTAACAAAAGGGTTTTATGTCATGCTTTCTGCGCTTTTCCCCTTGGTCTATGGATCCGTTTTTGTCTTTCTGTTAGTTCAGGCTTTCCGGATGATGCGCTTGAGCTCTGGGCCAGCCAAATCAACACGTCGCACAGACCGCACAGGCTTGCTGACCACCCATCCTGAACTTCTTGACGCCAATGGCTCCATCACAGGTGAAGACCTTCTGGTTGTCCGTTTCCCAAGCCAGGATCAACCGGAAGCTTCGATCACAGATTGAAGAGCGCCGGGTTGCATTCAGAATGAAGAACCACCTGTAGAGCCCATGACCCTCAATCAATTTTTAATCTTCTTGGTTGTGGGGATCGCGCTTGCAGTCGTAACAAGCGCAACTTGGATTTGGTGGATACTCGCAATCTGCACAACTCTAGTTGTAATCAAATTGTTAAAAAAATAATACCTAGCCTATAATGCAAACCCAACTTACGGCGATTAACTGGGCAAAAGTAATCACGATTGCAGTCATCATTGGTTTATCTCTATTTTTTGGCATCAATGGGCAGAGGCAAATCCTCTACGCATGCATGCACATCAGCTATTGCTTATGGTGGCTCTTAGAACAAAAGATATATCCAGAACGCCGCAAGCAAATTTTCACAGAAAAGGTTGATGCAGCCGGTTTCATAGGTGCAATCATCATCGTGGGCATCTTTTATTCATTACCAGCATTTTTGGCTTTTATAAATCCAACAAAGTTATCAATCGCAGCCACAGCAACAGCTATTCCACTTTTTTACTTTGGTAGCTTAATCAATACTGCCGCCGACATACAAAAAACAACAGAAAAAACAAGCGGTGTGGGCTTAGTGCGCTCCGGGATCTGGAGTGGGGTAAGGCATGTCAATTACACAGGTGATTTAATGCGCTATCTAAGCTTTAGCGTGGTAGCTGGTTCATTGTGGGCCTTTTTAGTGCCACTTTCCATCTTCTTTTTATACATTCAACGCATTCGAGACAAAGAATCTTCAATGAAATTTAAATATCAAGACTTTTCAGATTACAAATCAAAAAGTTTTTATCTAATTCCCGGAATCTGGTGAGAATGAGAGAATGCTCAAATCTATTCTCAATATTCTTTGGGTCGTCCTTGGAGGCCTGCCGATGGCCTTGGGCTGGTGGCTGGTGGGACTGATCTCAGCCGTCAGCATCGTGGGATTGCCATGGAGCCGATCATGTTTTGTGATTGGTACATTTGCTCTGTGGCCCTTCGGTTTTGAGGCCATAAACCGACGCGACCTCAGCGGACGTGTTGATCTAGGCACCGGCCCGTTAGGACTGATCGGAAACATAATTTGGTTTTTAGTGGCTGGATGGTGGCTTGCAATTGGCCATCTCACCTCGGCACTCGCCTGTTTCGTGACCGTTATTGGGATTCCTTTCGGAATTCAGCACATCAAACTCGCTCTCATTGCCATCGCTCCGATTGGAATGACGATCGTTCCAGCGCATCGCACTGACGAATAGCAAGCAGCTAACCAAGAGGAACTGAAACAATGGATCCAGAAGTACGCCAATTGGTGATCGGTCAACTCCTCGTGATCGTGATCCCGGTTGGGACCCTGTTTGCAATCTGGATCAGCATGCTGCGATGGACAGCAAAGCGATAAGGGAAGAGATAAGACAGCTTGCAACTGATGTGGTCCATCAAGACATCCGTTGCCAAACTGCAAACAACGAGCATGCCAATAAACAGAATCGCAATGAACATTCCTAGTGAATTTCAAGCCTTCTCCAACGTCCACGCCATCAGGGATGGCAGCGCTTTCATTAATGTGCTCGGCTGGATGTGGAGCGAGGACAAAGGCATTCAATATCTGGCCTGGGACGGGAGCATCTATTCAGCGAGTTCCATTGACGGAATCAGCCCACAGGCTTCACACCAGATGTATCGAACAGCTAACTCCCTGGAAAAACTTGCGGACCAGTAGGCAGAAGCGCATCAACAAGAAGAAATGCCTGTCAGCTAGATCCCAAAAGGGTTGCAAGGCAAAGGGAAGGGAGCTGTAGGGACTCCGTTGAAAAGCGACAGCTATGCAGCAGTTGATTGGGCACAGAAACCAGGTTTGCAAATTGAAGGCAAGACGTGCCAGAACAAAGGAACGAAAGCCTTTGGCAGATGACCAGCACAGCTCAACGCACGATTCAAGCCACAACAGGCGAAGACATGCTGATTGATGCCTTACGAGGAATCAAAACGAAGCAAGAGCTCATGCTCTTGCAAAGTCGGCTGACCTCGAACCCAGCCAACCCCCCCTTGTTCAATTGGGTTTGCAACTTATTGATCGAACGCAGGATTTCACGAGGTTTAGCCGCGAGGGTTCTATCCCAATTGCACGAGGATGGGTAGGAAAGCTGAGACCAGAAGCAGGTGGATCCAAAGACTTCTATGTTCCTCCTGCTCGCTGTGAGCACACAACCCTCAAGCCAGAACGTCATTGGAGTGGCTAACACAAGCTGGATACACAAGAGTCGAGCATCAAATTCACAAAAGAAAATCAAATGAATGCATAGAATTAACTTGAACGGGGAAGCCCATTCAACAATGCTTGAACTCAACCCAGGCGATTATTTCAGCATCAAACAAGGTTGAGAATCGGCTCATCCCTGGGATGCTGAAGACATAGAAGAAGATTATTACTAGAAAAAAACGAAGGCTCAGATAGCCCCATATTTTATTGAAAGAGTATTGAAAAAATCAACAATGGCTTACTCAAGCAGCCAGACAATCAAAAACCACAACGTATCGAGACCCATCAAACGAACCAAGTCAAACACTTAAAGGTCTGATGCTTGGTTACGACGAAGGAAGTTGATGATGCCAATCCCTGTCGTGCCAAACAATCAAATCAGGCGTTATCCCATTTAATTTTGCCATCAAGGAGTTCCATGAGTTCCTCAAGCTTTTGGTTGGTCACGCGAACATCTGCTGCATCAGGCATGGTGCCCTCCTCAATGAGCACGTTGTAGTGCTCACGACACATATTGCGCAGTTCCTGTAGGCGCTTCTTCGTAATGGTGCGCTTCTCTTCTGCTGTTGCCATGATTGAATCCTTGACCTAAGCCCAGTCTGCCTTACCGACTGCAGCAGTTGACCAGTCTGAGCCAGTTAGGTCATCAACCTAAAACGGAGACGCATCTCGGCAAAGAGCGTTCAGGTTCATCAAGAAACCCACGAAAGATCAATGGAAAGACTGAAGAAACAAAACTGAAAGGAATACATCAGAAGAGACTAACCGCTCAGAGAAAACATCAGTCATTCCACAAAGCCAATAAAGAGTTACTTAAAATGAACGCTTAACAAGCAAATGTATACAGCAACAAGGTCATCTAAGCGTATTAATCTTAAAAATCAAGCAATTTCGCAAACAATTTCAATGAAACATAGAAAGGACAATGCGCAGGGCTTCATCAATCCGCGCATAAAACAACTGAGTATCGTCTGTCATTGGCCATGACGAGTTGCCCACTTGGCGTGGCGACTGCGACTCTCAATGTCCCAACGACGCCATTCCGTGGAAGAGGCAGGCGTAGCAGATGACATCAAGGCTGGATCTGTCCAATAGTCAGGTGAATCGAGAGTGGATTGATGAATGGGGCAGCAGGGTCCATGGTTCACGGCGGAAAACTACATATTTTCTTCATCATGCTCCCCCGAGCTGCCGATGCGCAATGCCCAGGCGATACAGGGTCACGCTGCACTCAACAACCCCCACCACCAGAAACCGACGAGCAAGGAGAGAACGCATGAGCTAACAACGAATTACAGAATTTCTGAAGGGCAAAACAAAGGATGAGCCTGTTCTGATTTCAAGATTCAACGTAAGCTCAAATACCTAATCAAATGGTCGATGCCAGCCCCTCTTCAAAAATACGAATTGTCATCGATGAAGTGGGCTTCGAATGGAGAACTTTCCACCCATGACATCCATAAGCTGCTCAACAAAATGAGTCAGGCACAAGCCTTTGATCGCCAAACCAGGTGCCTGGAGCCAATAGAAAGTCCAAAATAATTAGATCACCAGTGTTCAGAAAGCCGTTCAAACTCTTGGCATAAGTGCATGGAGATCAAATCGAAATTAAATAAAAAATACAGAAACACGTTGGAACAATTAAAAATGCCTTTGTGATCCCAAGGTTAATCAGTAGATTCCACACTTTTGTCCCATTAGAGGCCAGCATATCTATAACGCTTAGATCTTGATGTACACGATTGAACACCTGTCCGATGAAAACTGGACACCTGAAGTAACCAGAAAGACAGAGTTCAAAGCATTTGTAGATGCTCGGACAAAATGTATGGCTACGGGAAAGATTTACAGAGTTGTAGACGACAAGCAGAATGTAAGATACACAATCACACTCGATACGTGCAAAAAACAACTTTTTTCAAGTCATTAACAGGTATCTCTCTAAAACTCATTGCTGTAAGGCCGGCATAGCCTCTTGAAACTCACTAGAAGGGTCAGAATCGCTCACTCCACTGGTCAACTGGATCGCCAAAACGGACAATCCAAGAAAAGCCACAATAATAATTATACGTAAAATCTTTGTTGGAGTCATAAAGAGCAAAAAATTGAATCAACGATAGAACAATATTAAAACGATAAGACAGCACGTAACCAATCCAATAAGCCAAATTGGGCAAGCACAAAAAAACCGCTCGAAACAAGAGCGGTCATCCGCCAAGTAATCCCCATCACCCGGCCTTTTGCATCACATTGAGATGTGATGAGCAGATCATAGTGACGACTCTTACCAACAGAGCGTGAGTATCGATTCACTCAAGATTGTGACTACGTTGTGTGAAGCCATTGAAGGGAACAATAATCAAGGAGCATGGCGTTCGCACCAACGAATAACCAGTTGGTGGCGAATGCAGCACGAAATAAACTCACTAGCGAAATCCAAGACAACGCAACAACAAATCATTCTCATCACATACTTAGTCTCGACACATCAAAAAACAAAATCAGCTCGCCCAAGAGCACATAATGTAAACATAGCTCATAAAGTTAATCAGCTGGAAGTTTACGTAAACAGGACAAACAATCAAATAGATACAATTGAGTATTCGATTCTCTCATCTGAGCAGCATAAATCGCCATAAAAGCGCTCTAGCTCATCATAAGCGCTATCGTAACAATTGAACTGTAGCTTAGTGATCGCATCTTCCTGAAGATCATCACGAACAATGCGGTACAAAGGAACACTTACGCTCAAATTTTTGAAACCAGATTCTAAAGATTCAAATGATTCGTTTTCCATATAAGCACACAATGAAAAATCATTATAGGCCAGCAAAAGAGAATGGACAGGATTGCAAACAAAATAGTCAAACTAAAAGCAATTAGTACGGTCGTCAAAAAACTACGAATCCACTACGACTAATGGAATAGAACCATGAGCAGAGTGAAGCATTATTCTTAGTACATATTAAAACCAGTAAGACGTAAATTTATAGGCCACCATTTCTTGCTAAAAACAAATGTAGCTCAAATCCATCAAGATATGATGATGCCCTTTCCGGAATAGAAAGCAACCCGATAACGGATGGCTTCTGCGTCAGGCTTTGGTGTCTCATAGCTCCAAGCCACATTGGTAATAATCTGATCATCAGCAATCAAGTCCCAGTAGCGCGCCTTACCCTTCCAACCACACACCGTTGTGTGTCGAGAATCGCGGAAATATTGGTCGTACATTGCTTCACGAGGGAAATAGGGATTTCCATCCACATAGACAATATCGTTGCTTTCAGCAAGAATGTTATCGTTAAAAACTGCTTTCATGGAGAATAGTCTTTTCACCATATTAAGTAGCAATGCGCTGAAGTGTGAACATTGCCGTCATGCATCGAATGGATCGAAGAGAAAGTAGGTAAAGACTAACCAATAGAATGAAGTGGAGACAGCAAATGCTATTGAAAGTGAATCAGTCTCTGTTAATGTCAAATCTGATCAAAAATGTTTTATTCATAAAAGGCATCTCAAGGACAAAGCAAAAGCCACAAAAGGATGGACTAAAGCGAAATAAAAACTAGATAGTCAAACCTATCAGTTCTCGCCACAAAAACTTTATTATGGGGAATAGAAAAATCATCGATTCAACCCAAACAATAAGAGTAAAGCTGGTAGGCATGTCATCAAGATCAAAAGATGAAGCATTGCTCCAAGTCTTTATTCTCTGCAAGAATCTATTTCGATCTGAAAAGGAATAGGTGCAAAACGGGCACAATGCCCCGATGCTGACCTAGACCATGGATAACTGAGTCAATCCAGTGGCCTTTCTCAGCAGAATCTGCGCAACATCCAAGGGTTCAACAATCGATGCCGTTGGAAATGGGAAATATCGAGTTTGTGACAAGCAATTCACATGCTCAGAGGTTGATGGGTTATGGAAAGCTTATGAAATTCTAAGAACTCAGGAGCAACGTGTGAGCTGATAGATGTGTGGCCATCTATGCATTTGAATAGACGGCCACATAAACCAAGCGATTAAGGGAGCAACAATCACAAGAGCAACAAAAAAACAATGACTTTCCACCCAGCTCTTAGGGTCATGGAAACAGTCTAAAAAGCTTTTTTGGTTAAGAGCGGAGTCTGAAGAGAGCGCTTCCAAACTCCATACTTTGTAACTTCACGAAAGAACCCTTCAGTTCATTGTTGCTTTCCAATAGCAATAAAAGTGCAATGAAAAGAGTAGTCATCATGGATTAGTAACATGCATCACCTTGCTTGAGCTTATAAGCAGCTTCAGGATATGCATTCTTCCAAATAACACAATTCTTCTCTTCTTGAGACAATCTCGTAAATTCATTAGAGGGAGAGGTAGAAGCGGTTTGTTGCTCTTTTTTTCGTAATTGTTGAACGCTCTCTACTTGAGGATTGGAAACATTTGGAATTTCACTATCAGGAGCAATCTCACTTAAATAAGGTCTAGAGTCATTGTCACTGATTTCCTTAGGTGAATCCAGCTGAATTTTACTATTCAATGTGTTTCCCATCAAAAGTGAGCCAATAAAGAACCCAATCAAAGAGAAACCAAGTCCAACTAATAATTCTAGTTTCTTCAATGGACGTAATTTTTTCATCAAATTTTACCCATTACGTTATCAATATAGTAAAGATGGAATTAATTTTCAACCAAAGCAGAAGTCAAAAATTAATGCCGACTCTCAAAAATAAGCAAAACCACCTAAAGATGGATGAAATCGCTTCGTGTGAAGAGACAAAACCCATTAGCAAT
>OJFG01000351.1_pt1 | contig 17451 bp, 19 predicted proteins | sample 1594071 | NCBI WGS metagenome assembly OJFG01 (sample SAMN05416818, study PRJEB24817) | seawater metagenome | isolation source: Sea water | place: Canada:Atlantic | collected 2013-07 | reverse complement strand
GTTCCCCGAGAATGCAGGGGCTGTGGGAAGTGCTTCTGGGTAAATGTAATCAATCATAGGCGGGTGCTGTCTATACATTTTCAGCCACAGCCAAAACACAAAAGCTGAATGGACGATAGATGAGAATGAGAAGGTTATCACAACACTATACATTTAATAGAGGCAAAATGTTTTTATATAGTTTACTTGTTCTTATATGGTATCTGGAACAGTCTGAGGATTTTGCATTTCTCCGTGTGCTTGTGATGGGTCAGTGATTTTCTTTTCAACATAGTATGACACAACGGACACTGCACGACTTCATTGCTTTTTTCTATAATATGTTCCTTGTTCTCCTGATAATATTCTTTTTGTTTGTCTATGATTTTTTCCTTGTGTCTCTGATACCATTCCTTCTGGCTCAAACTTTTTTTTAACTTTTGGGCTCTCTCCCATTCGTCCACCTCTTCCTTGACTGTCTTCATAGTTTGAACTTCTTTTTAAATGACGCAATATTTTTATTTAGATTGCGTGTATCACCCCACAGCAAATGTCTTGACAAACTCCCCGCCGTCATAGGCTTGTTGAAGTTTTCATTCACCTTGTGTCGGGCAATGTAATTTTTTCTGTCCCTCTCTGTCTTATCTGCATTCAAGGTGAAATTGCTTTCAGTACCAAATCGAATGGTTTTACTTCTACCGTTGTCTTGTTTGAAAACAGCCTTGAATGATTTCTTCGCAGTTGGTGTTCGTGTGATGCTTACGAGCTCGGGCATTTATTATCTATGTAATAAAATAAAATGTCCTCGACTAAAATCACATACAAGGGCAAAACACGGAACGTGCCCAAAAAGTATGTGCCCGATTCACTGAGTGCAAGCGACAAGCAAAAGCAGGTGAAGAGCATTTTGAAGGGAGAGAAACGGCCAACATTAGAATCAGCCAAAACAAGACGGTCATCCCATGCTGCTGCTTTCGAAAAGAAATATGGCTATAAGGTCAGCGAGACAAGCAAAGTAGCGAAAAACATTATCGCACGTCCAGGGATTAAAAAGATAATGGCAAAGGGACGTGGGGCATATTACAGTGGAGGGAGTAGACCAAATCAAACATCAGAGTCTTGGGCGTTGGCAAGACTCGCAAGCGTTGTGATGAATGGCCCAGCTCGAAAAGTTGACAAAGACATATGGGAGCAATACAAAAAATAATAATAGCCAATGTTAAATGGGCACATATCATTCAAAGTTTGAAGTCATTGACTGGCAACCAAACCGAAACATCTCCGAAGAACATCGGCTGAATGAGTGGCATGACCTACCGTTGAAGAATGCAGAATATTATGACGGGTCAAGATTTTGCAAAATCCCCCGCCACCTCTATCCATCATATACACGCGGAATATTTTGGGGATATTATTCCGAAGATGCAGATTATTGGAAAGAGGTATATGAAGAAGCGATTTAGATCGTTTCACATATGGCGTTGCTTCAATCTACCAACAACAAAAGAAACACCCGTGTCTTTTGGTTTGACAATTCTAAATGTGTCTGCAACAAATTGTGATGGTTGTCTTTGACGAAATCGCCATAGGTTTTTGCTTTCTGGATTGGGGTCAGGACGGATGGACGTCTTGTACTTGTGCAACGCCACCCAACGTGATGCAAGTGCACGAGTTTTGAAAACGCTTTTATCAAACAGAACAGATTGAACGACTAACATTTATTTTATTTACTATCCTATAAAATAAAATGACGTGGACGGCGACAGAATGGACACTTCTCGCAGGTGGAATCTCCACAAGCATTGTTTCAATCATCTACACTCTTCAAAAATCGAGATGCACAGTAATTCAGACACCGTGTGGTTGTCATTGTGAACGTGATTTAGAATGTCCAACCGAAGACAATCCAACACTATCTATTCCACCTCCACCTCCGCTATCGTCTTCACCGTTGCCATTTACACCAAGGAGCACCGCCGATAGACTAAGTGAGATAACATATTCAATCGCTTCACCAAATGTAAAACGTGAAGTGAAACGATTAGAAGAACGGAGATGAGTCATATCCTTTCCGCATAGATAGCGTAGGTCGGGGAATCGGGATGGGCTGTGCTTCTTCTGCTTCTTCTTCTTCACACACTGACTCAGTCATTTCAACTTCGCCAACCTTCACACAGCATATTAATTTTCTATATCCCGTAAGCGCGAGAGTTTGGATGATGTTGCTCATTGTCAATCCCAGAGCAATGATGACTGATGCGAGTGCAGTAATCATTTTTTTAAAATCCTATTACCTACCACGTAAGATTTTTCTCCCCGATAGCGCATAAAGTTTCTCCCCGCTGATATCGCAGTTTCTTTCGTGTTGAAGTATGGCTTCGCATATTCTTTTTTATGCATATTATATAGTCGATATCTTCCGTCAGGCTGGCGTGTGACTAAGAATGGCATTTAGATTATGTATACTATTTTTTCTTGGCGAATGGCTTCTTCTTCTTCTTCACATCGTGTTTGTCAATATGGTGGTCTTTGTCTCCGCGCTTTGTGGTGTAGTCCATGTCGCCTTTGTGTGTCTTACTCTTCGCGCCCTTGTGTGAACCAGTGGGCTTGTGGTGTTTCTTCTTACCGCCTACACCGTGTTCGGGGTCGTGAGAGAACTCACGGGATTGTTTGGCGTGTTGGGACATATGCTTGCGAGGGTTAAGACGGGTGTCGCTGAATGGCTTGCGGTCTTTGTGCACATAGTGGTGATTCTCATCAAAAACTTTGCTGGTCTTTTTGGTGGTAAAATCTTCCTCACCTTTGTGTGTCTTGCTCATAGTGCCACGGGCGAAGCCACGAACGGCGGTGATAGCTCGGGGGAGATGGACAGGAGTTTCGCGCATAGTTTATAGTGTTGTTATTATATGTAATATATTAATTTTAGAATGCATCACCAATCGGAGCAGATGGCGGAAGGGCTTCGGAATAATGCGCAATATTTTTGGGCATCACTTTCAGGCGAATGGGGAAGGGGGCAACCTGTTTGAGAGCAACACCAGATGGCAACACATTTGTATTTGGTGCACCCATTGGTTCGGGGAAATCTTCGTCGCGTGGTTTACTCAAAGTCTCAGCGAGAAGACCACCTTGGAAAGCTCCACCAGCATGAACATCACCCACCATATTTGGGCGAAAATCTCGTTCATATGCTTGGCGGGCATTGACAGGCATCGTGCCTTCAAACACCGAGGCAGAACGGAAGCCACCCATACGATTGTTTTCAGCCAGCCAGTGTCCGTCATCGATAATTTGTTGATTGTATTGTTTGTCTTTGGAATGCTGATAGTGGTAGTCGTCAGCCAGTTCATCGTGTCTCATCTGTTTTTCGTCGAAATGGATGTGAGGATTGCCAGCGATAACATTCACTTCGGCATTGTTCAATGAATGATAACCACGCGTGCTGCTACGTCTGATTCCGTTGACAACGTTTTCGAAAGTGATTTTATTGGTAGAGTTTGAGAGCATCGAAGGTCGGGATGTTGTATATCGGGTGTTTGACATTAGGTGTCATTTTTATTTCACTATATTGTTCCTCTGTCAATCGAATGACTCCTTTTTGTTTTCCTTTGAGTGAATGGCGTGGAATCAGCGTGCCTTCACCAGCTCCTGCAAGTGGGTTTTCATACAGAACAGGTGGCGTGGGCTGAATGTCATAACTCATTCCATTGAAACCACCCTGAGATGACCAACCGCCACGACGTTGATTATAACCCATACTGGGTGCAACGTGTAATGGCGTGATGTTCATTTTCACATTTGATTGCATGGTTGGTCTACGACTTGGGGCATTCGCAGTTCCTCGTGTAATGATTTGGTCAGGGATTCCAAATTGAGTGGGCATAGCTATTTATCATTACACAATATATTTTATTCGTCATCACTTTCACCTTCGTCATCGCTTGCCGTTCCAAATAATTGACGCGGTCGGGTAATAAGTTCTGGGTCAACCGTCCGCACATAATCTCCTATGTGTACTTTATTCTGTATACAATTCATCGTGGCAATAAATCTGAAAGGTTTGCTAACAACTAAGTCGCGATATAGTTGACGTCCTGCACTCTTTCCACCTCTCGAAGTGTTGGTGAAAAAACCGTTTTCCTGCATCACCATTTCGCTTTCTGTGAGACTTGCCAGATTATTGAAAAATATCACATCGCTGTTTAATCTCATTCGTCTACTCATTGCCGTGAGTGCTTGTGATAATATGATATAGCTCACACCGTTTCCTTCCATTGGGTCGCCTTGTGTTCCGTTCCCTGACCCAAGATGTCGACCATTCAACGCGGCACGTTCTAACGCTTGGGAGTTCTTCAAACACTGAGAAGATGACGTGGCACAATCGTCAACAACTACACACGTTCTTTGCTTAATCATATCTTTTTTATACTTTTGTTTCTTGTTGTGCTTCTTGACTTTCTTTTGACCTGCTTCAATGTAATCTAACATAGCCATATCACGTGAACGAAATTTTTTAGGAATCATAGGTGTGAAGCCTGCATTCGTTCCCGAGATAAGAAATATATGTGTAAATTTTTTACGGTTGTCCTTCTGCATCTTATCCAGTAAAGATTCGACCATTGTGGTTTTTCCTGAACGCCTTGCCCCTACCACGACTGCGAAAAAGCTGTTGGGCATTTCGCCTATATCAAAGGCGGGAATGTTTGGATGTGTCGCATTTGTTGTGGTGGGTTCTGCCTCATTGTTAAGGGGAGGCAATTCCACTGGGGGCATAGTTTCTTGCGTTTCTTCTGTGGTGTCAGGCTCCTGAATGCCAGCAGGCAGACGGTTTTTGTATCGGAACTCGTCGGAATACATTTTTATGATAGACACAATATTATTTTTAGTTAGAGAGAACGGCAACAGTGCGACCGTTGGCGGAATCGGTAGAGATGAGACCAGCAGTACGAAGCACCACACGCATCTGCACAGTCTTGCCACCGCAGAAAGATGGAAGGAAATCATTATCGTAAACAGTCTGTGTGTTAGTGGTGGTAGAAACACGGGGAAGCTTCACAGTGATAGTAGGTTGAGAAAGCTCACGAAGATTGCAAAGGTTAGAAGAAAACAATTTAGAAGCAGATTCACCGAAACAGATGCGGTATACATAGCACGAGTTCATGATGTCGCGACTGGTCTCTTCCGTGTTCGACCTCGCCTCAGCAGGGGTTCGGCCGAGGAAGCCACCCATGCCGCACGACTGGAAAAAGCCGTCCTGCTGGGTAGGCTTGCCAAAGAGGCCGAGGAACTCAGCGTCGACATCGGCCACCACGTTCTGTCCAGAAGCGGTGAATGAAACCTGAGCGAGAGGAATCGGGGTGTTAGTAGCAGCAAGAAGCGTGCGGCGGTCTTCGGTCTGAGGATAGTCGGCAGCATCCCACGAACTGCGAGGGATTTCAACATATACGTAAATGTCGTGAATGCAATTAGTAGATGTGAGCACGTGGGAATATGTGCCACCCTCAGCACCAGCAGCAGAAAGAGAAGCAGTAGAACGAACAGTCTCTTCCACGTAGTTATAAGAAAGCTGAGTGAGAGAACCCGCGGCGTAGTTCTGCTGCAAGGTAGCCGCAGTGAGTTCAGCGGGCAGACTCACTTGTTGCATGATAAGGGTAGGACTGGAAAGCGTGAGGGGAACACCGTGTGCAGGGTCAGCGAGAGTGCCGCCAGCCCAAAGGATTGACCCGAAGTTCGGGGTAGCACCAGGAACAGCAACGCCATTGACCTGTGCGATGAAATCAAAAGCAGACGCGAAATTTACAACCACACGAACAGGCTCAGAGAAAAGAGCAGGAATGTTGAGGTCATTTTTGCCATAGCAAGCAAAAAGAAGTGGGATAAGAATCTTCTTTTTTCCGTTCGTTGCATCACTGGCTTTGCCGAGGGGGTCCCACGTGGGGTCGGCTTGCATCTGCATAGACTTCTGGATTGCCATACGACATCCATAGCTCAAATCACTGTAAGCAGCCAGAAGTGCAGCTTTTGTCATACGATAGAGTTCACGCGACGCGGACTGGATAACAATAGAATCAATGAGATTAAGCCAACCAGTTGAAGGAACACCCAGGGCACATTGAGTGTTGATGCCAGCGGCTGCATCGCTCTGAGGCCATTCGATTTCACATTGGAAACACATAGAAGTGTTCCATCCAATTTTGGGGACATCAAAAAAGATAGAGCCACCCGCCTGTGCCTGCTGAGGGTTCACGGATGCGAGGTTGCTCCATCCTTTGGCGTGGGCAGGGGTGTAGCGAGAAAGGGAGTAACTCCACGGGTCAACCGCAGAATCTTCCACAGACTGCACGGTTGCGATAAGTGCGGATTGACTATTCGAGGCGTTAAGAATATCCATAGTTAATCAAAGTGTGTATAGATTTGTAATGTAGTACAAACATTTTTTTTCATCCGAACTCAACGTAGTGATTAAGATACTTAGATTCCAATGCGACGGGATAAATGCAATAGCCCAAAATCTTCATCGGTTGTTGTGGTTCGAGTGTTTCCATATCTTTCAGATGCGTATGATAATCAAAAGTGTCAGAGTCTGTGAATATCTCAGCATCGGGTGAAATCGTTTCTGCGGGTGGCATGGCCATCACTGTTTCTTCAATTTGAGCTTCACCACCTCCTTCTGTGAAATCACTGGCAACCATATCTTCTTCATCATCTGTTGCTATTTCAGCCACCATCACTTGTTCTTCGGGAACTTCGTCATCTACGGCTATCGCTTCAAAGATTGCTGTGGCTGGTTTATAGCCCTCATATTTCAAACCATCTATCGTTTCTTCTGTTAGTTCCTTTCTGACTCTGTTAGGATTGACATAGGTGATGCTTTTTATGGTTCCGCGGTTGTCGAGTGTATCCAATCGATGTGCGTTTCCTAATAGCTCCATCAATGATTCACCGCTTTCAACATCTGTGTCATACACTATACGTTGACCGTATGGAACACCACCAAGATTTGCGGGAAGGTCTTTACTGTGTTGTATAGTCGTCATTTTTGCTGCGAGCTTTTCACCCTCATCACCCAGCATCAAAGCATTTGATGTGAAGCGTGCACGGAGTAATGGAGATGTCAACGGGTTTATCGCTGTGTGTTCACCCAACCATTCCTGCGTACCATATTTATCAATTATTGCTTGTGCCTCTGCGCCTCCGAGTGATTGACCACTTCCTTCAATAACATAATCAGGATATCTTGTGTGTGTTGTTTCATAATCGAATATTAAACGTTTGTATCTTTTGTCCTTCACGCCCAGTAGATATTTTTTATCTGCTTCCCAGTCTGCATCAGTTTGTGTTCCTCGATTGTTGATGTGTATTTTTTTCGTTTTGTCATTCACATATATCGCCCGTTCTTCTGTTGATAGATTTGCATCATATTTCCAACCACTCAGAATACCTTGTTCTTGTTCTGCTAATAGTGATGCTTCTCTTTGTGCTGGTGTCTCGTATCCCATACGTGTAAACTCGAACGCTTCACGATGTTTTTCACTCACATCACCTTTGTCTAATCTCATCCCCTTTTTAAAAGTGTATTTTCTTTCGATGTCCTCTGCTTGTCTCTTAGCACTTTCACGGATGAATTGTTTATCATTTTGTAGCTTCTGCAATGCTTCATCATATTCTTTCATCGCCTGTTGGTACGCTGGGTCATTCAGTGTATCACTTTCCAACGCTTTCATTTCTTTTTTGAATCGTGCCTCCAATTCCTCGCGATCTATTTGGCTTTTATATTGACGTGTCTCTTCAAAACTGTCTGCGATTTCTTTTTCTTTCTTTGCCTGTCTTGCCAAATCTTGTGGTGCTTGTTTTGGTTTTGCTGTTTTCATTCCTAATTTCTTGCCCGCGTCTTCGATTGCTTCCACTGTTTGTGGTGCGACTTTCTTGGCTGCCTTCACTGCTTTGGATGCAACCGTCTTGACCACTTTGCCACCAACAGCAGCAGCACCAGCAGTGGCAACATTTATAGCAGCATCTGTTGCGATTGCTTCAACGTCATAGTCTTCTAAACTCTCTTGTGCTTTTTCCAATGCCTTGAAGCCTACACCATGTTCCGCAATTCCTTCGGCTACATCAACAGTGAGTCCAACCGCATCCAATCCAACCTTCGCCATCAACTGTATACCCAACGTGGCACCGTCCGCAATGGCTGAGAAAAATCCTGTGTCTTGCTCTTTGGGTCGAACTCCCGATGTTATGTAATAGTAGAACTTTTCACGAGTGTTTTTAGTTTTTCGGAAGCTTGTCAAATCTCCCGCGTCAGCGTGGTGGTCATCTAAATCTGTTCTGTTCTGTCCTTGCACTCTATCATTGCTCGGCAGTTTGTGAATATATTCGTGTGCTCTCATAAGTGCTGCTTCATTTAATCCAAGAAGTTCTGCATCTTTGTATCCCATCCGTTTCTGCATCCATCGCAGCGTGTAACTTTTTTCATTCTTTGTTAAATTATTCCACTTATCTGCAAGTGGTTTTTCCGTCTGTGCTTTCAAAGCTTTGATGGCTTGGTTGATTGAAGTGCTTGTGTCTCGCACTTGCTTTTTCGCTCTTGCTTCTGTCTGCACTTCTGTCTTTGATTTTTGTGGTGGCTTTCCGAAGAACAGTGCCATTTGTTTGTTGAACTCTATCACATCATTTCTGTTCCTCTCAACAAAATCTTTTTCGGTTTGTGAAGCCATTTATCCTATCAGGAATATTTTTATCTGTTGACATCGTTCGTTTCATAATCAAAATATAATGTAATCTGTCGCACACCAGTGGCTGAAAAATCTGCAAGCTCAATGGGCAGGGTGTCTTTGAACGTTTTGATTTTGAAATCTCTTATGACATCGCCCGTGTGAAAGGACAAGTTGGGACGCATTATGAAAAAGTTATCCGCGACATCGATAGTTGTGCCAGCTCCGCCACCTATTGTTCGTGCACGGAAAAATGCATCGTCTGAAATCAAACGTGTTGGAAACTGCGGAACGGTAGTGATAAAATTGGTTGTGCCTGATGGACGAGAAATGAACATATTGCCAGTGTTTGTTGTGTCGCTTGTAACGCTTGCCGATGTAGTTGCAAGCCATGCATCATTGGGTGCGTCGAGTGCTGTGATAGTAAATGTAATCCCAGAGTTCACACCCGTTGCTATTTCGAACACATCACCAACAGCCAAATGATTCTGCACAGGTGCACCCACTCCCGTTGTCGCACTAAGATAGCCAGCACACGTTGTAGCGGTTTGATTCAGTAAAATGAAAAAATCACCTGCCGCATAACCTATCGATGTTTTCGAAAAATGTGTTTCATTGATTGTGCCAACGGTTGCCACTCCGTTCTGTGCTTGGTTGTTTGATATGAACAGGTCTGTGCCAGTTGCTTGAAACACCGAATCTGTTATGGCAACATTTGGAATGAATGTAATCTGCCCATTGGATGCCACGTGATATTCTGTGGATGTTGTATAACCGAATTGTGCCTGAGACAGAAGCGTTGATGAACCACCACCAGAAGGATATGTGATTGATTTCTTTCCTGGGCGTGGAATGTAGAGGTGTGAAGTTTCAGACACGTTTGGAGTGTATCCGACAATCTCACTGGTGCTTGCTCCGAGACGCGACAAATCAACTAACAGACCAGTTTGAATGTCTGGTGCACTTGCCTCGATTCCATATTCTACAATTACTTGCCGCAGTTTCATTTCTTGACTCCCAATGTCGTGAATAAGACTGACGTCTTCTATATTTTTGTTCAGCGTGATTTGAAGTGTGGGCATTTAAATTGATACAACATTTTTATCTGTTGATGTCGTTCGTTTGATATTCAAAATAAAGTGTAATGCTTCGAAGCTCATTCGCACCAAACGTCGCCAGCGATATTGGGTTGCTATCTTCAAAAGTACGAATGAAGAAGCCACGGAAAACATCACCCGTGTGAAATGTCAAATCTGGGAACATATTATAGAACGTTGTCGTCGGGTTCATATTCTTTGTGGTGGCGTCGAACACCGTGGGATTCGGTCGGGGCAAATATAGAAAAGGCGTGCTGCCTACGTTCGGTGAATATCCAACTATTTCACTTGTAGAAGCACCCATGTCTGTCAAATCCAATAGACACCCAGCTTTTCCAATGTCTGTGCCTGTGGGAACAATCGGATTATTACTGCCATCAAGAGGTAGACCCCATTCTACTGAAACTTGTCTGAGCTTCATAAGTTGACTGCCGATATCGTGGATGAGTTCAACACGTTCTGTGTTCTGGTTCAGCGTTATTTGAAGAGTTGGCATAGGTTCAATCTGTGCAATTTATTATAGATATATATATTAATTATGAACATTTTACCCATCCCAGATTTCACGGATTACTTTGTATTGACACGCGCACCTGAGGGAATGTGCTATGTGATTGATTTCAATACTCATCATCAGTCTGATGAACACGACGCGCTGGTTTCAATCGAAGGTCTAACCCCGCCATCGGATTTGTCGCCAGCAACAATGACGGATAAGGATTACGAGCACGCCCAAGAAATTGCGGAATCCTCCCTGGAATCGGATGGTTCTGAGGATTAGAAATGGGCACACGGTTTTCCATTATCGCGAACGAGTTGCGTCCGCCTCTCATCGTCTCTTGATATCCGCTCTGAGTGTGAACAAACTTATCCTCACCCGATTTGGTCAATCTTGTGCCACTCGTCTTTGCTCCACTTCCTCCACCTCCTGACATTGACGCGAGAGACTCAGGGGAAACAATAACACCGACTTTCAGTTGTGATTGTCCGTAATAGTCGCGCACCATCGATGAAAGATATTTATGATATTTCGCCAACGCTTCACGGTTGTCAGTTTTCATCATTACTTGCTGCATCTTCTGTTCAGGAGGCGTGCGCAGCTTTTCCACCAGCGGTTTGAAAACGATAAGCATGCATTTAATTTGTTCTTTCAATTCCTTGACACTGGATTGTTGTCTTGCTGCGTCTTCCTGTTGCTCACTCTGTGCGAGATTGCCAAGCATTGCATTTGCAGTTGGTGCACCACCAATCGCGCCAGATGGTCCAGGGTTAGAAAGAAATTGTGATATGTCATATTCTGTCGATGTTCCCGCTCCTGACATCACACCACGTTGTGCAGGTGGCAACGGCAGAGGGTTCATAGCAGATGGCGGTGGGCGTGGTGCACCAGGTGCAGCGGGTGGGCGAACAGGTGCGCCACGTGGTTCACCACCAGCGAAGCCCATCGTCTCAGCGTGTTCATCATATGTTGCATAAAATCCCTCCATCGCATCAGGTGCGCCAATATCGGGGATATCTGCTAAATCCATTTCTTCCATATTTTCCAAATCTTGAAGCTGTTGAGCAGCGATGAAATCATTGCGTGCTTGTTCGTATTGTTCACCAACTTGTTCCAGTCTCCACATTAAAGTTTCATTTGCTGGTGCCTGTTCGTAGAGCTCACGAAGACGTTCATATTCAGCTTGGAGAGCTTGCATGCCACTCTGTGCCGTCTGTTCTAAATCTTGTTGTGATGCTCTGGCTCGTCCAGCGCTAACACGTCCATAATCGAATGTGGAAATGCCTGTGTCGTCTTGCTGCTGTTCGTGTTCAAGAATGGCATTTTCTCTTTCCTGTCTCACTCTTCCTGCTTCCAGACCATTCACGATGTCTGCATTGTACTCAGTGCGATAGGCTACATTGTTTGCATTTTGTTCTTCTGGTGAACTTGCTGCGGGTGCGATTGGTGGCGCTGTGATGTTATTGACCTGAATGGGATTCCGAACAACCAAACCTTCTGTCGCTGCTACATATGCTTCATTTCCCGTCTGTCTTCCCTGTCTGATGTTTTGTGATTCATATGGAAAACGTGTGCTGTGTTCGTCTGGGTTAGGATATAGGCGTTTTTGTCTAATTTGTTCAGCTTGTGTTTCCAGAGCGGTTGAATCCATCTCTTCTTTTTGTTCCCCCATTTCCTCGGGAAACTCCTCCTTCTCTTCCTCTTCTGCTACTGGGTTTGACATTCTCGCTTCTTTGTCCTGTTTGCTCATTTGTGCTCTGTTTGCTCGTTCGTTAAACTTTTCTTCGACTGCACGAATCCGCATATTCAACATCGCTTTTTGTTCATCCATTTTTTCCTCCATTTCTTTCATCACCTTCTGTCGCTCTTCTTCGCGAATCTGTTCGTGTATCTTTTCCATCGCATCGGCGTCTGTGTCTTCTTCAAACATGGCACCCTGCTCGCTTCTCTCTTTCTGTTTTTCTTCACTCTTTTTTCCTTCCTCTTCCATCATTTTCAATTCCTCCTGAATAGTTCTGGAACGACTTTTTCTATCGTCGTCATCATCTCTTTTACGTGCACCAGCTCCTCCGCCCGCTCCTGCATCTGGCTTCTTCTTGTCCTCTATCTTCTTCACTTCTTCTTCCACTTTGCCTTCTTCTATTGCTTCTTCATCTGTTTCTGCTATGACATCGAGTGTAACCAAATCCGTCAACATCGCATTCGTTAATTCCACAGATTCCATTATTGATGTCATCGCATCATTCAAGGGTTTTTTATTCTGCGTCTTCTTACTTGGTATATCTACCAGCGTTTGCAACCAGTCATAGCCGCTCTTTCCATATTTCCTCCGTAGGCTGACAACCTGTCTGCGGTCGGTTTTATTACCTGATGATTTGAATCTTGCTACACGCTCCAAAGAGTCAGACAGGGCGGCTTTTTCTTCATCACTCATGTTCGGCTTTTTGTCATTGACATACTGCTTGATTTTCAAAGACGACATTTTGTGCGATATGTAGAAGTTGGAATGTTATCCAATGCAAACATTTTAATTCTCGTGAAAAACGGTAAATATCAAAATGATCTAAATCATATATAAGAACAATAAAACATCGGAATAATAATGTCTATCCCGAACACAAAATATCGAATACAATGTATCGTGGATTATGAGTATCACGATGACACATATGACACCATAAAAGAACTGCTTGATGAGTGGGGTGATGGCCTTCGATTGACTCGGGGGAAAGTGGCCACCATCCTTAAACGTCAGTCGTTGTTCAACAAATACCCACACATTCTCATAAGCAGGATAGTTTCAAATGACACTTAAAGACACTCAAACTATATAGTTATAAAACATCTCTGCTGTACTACACACACTCAAATGGATTCATTCAACCTATTCATCAACGCCACCACTCCTTTCAAGCAAAACGCCCGAGCCGTCAAGTCTAAGAAGTTGCAGCCCGCTTTCAAAAAGTTTGTACGAGATAACAAGGGTTTTTTCGATGGGGTCGATTTGTTACAGTCGATTGGTAAGGCTTTCAACCCTGTGAGCAACAGAATCGTGAATCGCTCGACCGTTTACACAAGAGGAAAAAACAGTCGTGTTCGTTCTAAGTTCACTCAGCCTGTGTTCGATGCTCAGGTTTCCAAATACGATGCCAAGCTTGACAAGCTCTATGCAACAGAAGGTGCCCAGGCTGTGTTCAATCTTCAAGCTATGACGAAAGACGCGATGAAGGCACTGGTTGAAAAAATCAACACGTCAGTCCCCTTGGCTGCTATCATTGAACGAGCAGATGGCACGAAGACTCATTACGCATTGAATGACAACACACTTGAGCGTCTTTTCGGCCTTCTGGCGGGTTATGATTTATACACCGACCAGGGAAGCGATTTGGAGCTTGTCCAATTCGTTGAAGGTGGTAAAAAGCTGACCATCAAGCATATTGCCAAGAGCTTCAAAAACAGCGGTGCTTTCTTTAAACATACTCTTCGTGTGCCTCTGAAAGGCCTTTCTATTTATGGCATTTATAGTGAAGTGAAAGCGTCCAACTATAAAGACTCTTGTTTTGTGAAGGCACTCGCGGCGTCGGGTGTTGTGAGTGATGAACAGCTTATGAAAATCCGCTTAGCCATTAAGACACGCTATTTGCCTATGTGCAATATGAGCAAGCTCGCAGAGAAATTCGGGCTTCACATCAAAGTTCGTGGCATTACAAACACCAAGCGTGTTCACGAGTTCGGCGACAAGTCGGCACCGCTTGTAGACTTGGGACTTGTTGACCAACACTATTTTTTGATATCTCCCACACGCTACACTTCCTATTCGTTGAAAAACTATGAGACATTGAAAGACAAGAAACGATGGAATGAGTTCATCAAACAGGATGAGAGAAATAAAAATCGATTCATCAACTCACTTGAACTTGTGAAGCTCCTTGTGAACAACGAAGATGTGAACGCTACCTTTCTTGAACCAATCAAGATGTCGGCAAAACTGTTCAGCACACCTTATCACGAAAAGGTGAAGGACTTCCCCGCCCTTGCTGTGAGCGATGAAGACTGTGAAGCAGTCGTGTTTGATTACGAGAAGATAGATAAGAAAGAAACACGAATGGCAAACGCTCACCGTGTCTGGTTCGACTTTGAAACGAATGTCTACACAGGATATCGCCATGTCCCCTATCTGTGTTCTTACACTGATGAGGGTGGGGACACTTATGGATTCCGTGGCTATGACTGTGCACGTCAAATGCTCAACAATCTACACAGCAGATATGCACCAGACTCACTTTTTATGATAGCACATAATGCATCATATGATTTCACCACTGGACTTATCGACCATCTTTACAGCGTCAAAACGATTGAGAAGGGTGATAAACTGATGATGGCTACGGGTAAATATTTCCGAGAAGGCAAACCGATCGGAATTACGGTACACGATTCACTTAGTAAGATACCAAAGCGATTGGGGCAGTTTGGTGCGATGTTTCAACTTGCCCAGAAGAAAGAGGTGATGCCTTACCCCATTTACAACAATGACAATATCGCGAGAGGGTGGGCAACTGTCAAGGAGTGCCAGGCAGTGTTGAAGAAGACAGACCATAAAGCATTCATTGACAACTGCAAGACGTGGGGGTGTCTTGATGGTGAACGTGTTGACATCATTGAATATTCTGCACGATATTGTGAACTTGATTGCATGGTGTTGCGGGCTGGCTATTTGAAGTTCGCAAAGATGATGGAAGAAGTGTGTGGCCTGAACATTGACCACTATGTGTCGATAGCATCAATGGCGGATGAATATCTTATCAAAGAAGGCTGTTATGACGGGTGTTATTCGCTGTCTGGTGTGCCTCGTGCATTCATTCAACGGTGTCTGGTTGGTGGTCGCACGATGCTCAGTGAAAACACACAACAGTGTGAAACGGGTGTGGAGATGGCGGACTTTGACGCCGTGAGCCTCTACCCGTCTGCGATGAAACGACTGAAAGGATTTCTGAAAGGTAAGCCGACGGTCATCACTACAACTGATTACAAAGAGTTATGCGAGATTGCAGACGGCTTTTATGTCCGTGTTAAAATCACGGGTGTGGGTGTTCATCGCTCGTTCCCTCTGCTGTCATATGTGAACGATGACGGCATTCGTACATTCTCAAATGATATGGTTGGACGTGTGGTGTACATCGATGATGTCGCACTTGCTGACGCTATCAGGTTTCAAGACATCACATTTGAAATCATTGACGGCTATCAATTCACCGACGGATTCAACGACCTTATCACCACGAAAATTGAACATCTTTTTAATGCGAGGCTAAAAGCAAAGAAAGAGAAGAACCCTGTGCAGGAGGTTATCAAACTCATCATGAACTCGTGCTATGGGAAGACAGCCTTGAAGGAGATAGCCGAAGAAAATGCATATGTTGGAAAGAAGGAATTCGACAAATACATTGTTAGACATTACAATTGGATTAAGGAAGCCGTGGAAAGCCACGACGGCAAACGCTACCGAATCACAAAGGTGAAAGCAGTCAATGAACACTTTAACCGCGTTCACATTGGCATACAGATTCTCAGTATGTCGAAGCGGATTATGAACGAGGTTATGACTCTGGCAGAAGATGAAGGACAACGCATATACTATCAGGACACAGACAGTATGCATATTTACAATGAACATGTCCCACTGCTCGCCGACTCCTTCCGTCAAAAATATGGGCGGGAATTGATTGGCAAACAGATGGGACAATTCCACGTGGACTTTGACCTTGAAGGATGTACCGACATTTATAGTGAACGTTTCATAGGCCTGGGCAAGAAGAGCTATATCGATTGTCTTGTTGGCACTTGTGAAAAGACAGGGACGAAAAAGCGTGGCTATCATATCAGGATGAAAGGCGTGCCCAATGGTGCAATCCTTGGTGAATGTAAGCGTCGTAAATGCAACCCCTACCAGCTCTATGAGAAGTTGCACAAAGGCGAGCCCATCACATTCAATCTGTTGAAAGACGAAAACGGCGACCGCATTCGATTCAAGAAAACCAAAAGTAGTACCATGACAACCCAGAAAAGGTTCGACAGGGTCATTCAATTCAAGAAGTAAACAACAAACCAACAACAACAAACAACAACAACACGGGGATGGGAAACAACACACAACGATTTGAGGAAACACATAAAGACATTAAAACATTATTATATACAATGACTGGAAGCAACGAAAAAACCGATTACACCAATAGTAAAATCTACGTGATCATTTCACCTTTTTGTGAATTGGTCTATTACGGGTCGACCGTTGATGAATTAAACGTTAGACTTACTAACCATAAATGCAAACGTGGATGTACAAGTGTAAAAATTATCGATGCGGGTGATGCTGAAATTTACGAAATTGAAACATATCCGTGTTCAAGTCTTCACGAGTTAGAAGACCGTGAAGCGTATTATATTTTAAATGATTGGGATGGGTGTGTAAATGAATATGTGCCGGGTGCTATTCGTCGTGCTGGTGGTAAGAAAGCATATGATGCAAAACCAGAACAAAAAGCAAAAAGGAAAGCATACGGTTCTAATCCAGATGTGAAAGCATACAGAGCAGAAAAAATTGTGTGTAATGTTTGTGGTTGTATGAAAACACGGAACAATATGTCAACACATCGGAAATCGAAGAAGTGTCAGAACTATTTGAAAAAAGAGTTGAATGATTTGATGAATGATATTATCACACAGATTGAAGTGAGCGAATCAATATAAAGACACTAACACAATATAGTAAGTAAGCAAGGAACACACCAACAACAACAACAACAACCCAAATGGATCACCTCGAATTAATGCAGACAATCGTACACCAGGCATCAGTCATTCGAGAATATGATGCGGTGATAAAAGAGCAAGAACAGAAAATAGCTGAGCAAGAAAAAACCATCAGTGAGCAAGCACACCTTATTCAACGTCTTAATGATAAGACCTATGCCATACCCAAGCCGAGGACGCAAGAAGAAATAGAGCGTGAAGAGATGCGTGAGATGCATAGAGACGACCGACGAGAATGGGATGACTTCCCAACACGTCGTCGCTTCATCGGTTGACACACAGAATGAAACGGATTGATTACATTTACCCAGAAGCACTTCCCACAGCCCCTGCATTCTCGGGGAAC
>OJFG01000350.1_pt1 | contig 17463 bp, 29 predicted proteins | sample 1594071 | NCBI WGS metagenome assembly OJFG01 (sample SAMN05416818, study PRJEB24817) | seawater metagenome | isolation source: Sea water | place: Canada:Atlantic | collected 2013-07 | reverse complement strand
TCTTGCTCTCTGTCTTGTATTTCTTTTGCAAGTAGATAGAGGATTAGGGCAGAGTCGGCTCCACCAGATAAAGAGATTCCAACACGCTCAACATGTCTGGGAAACTTTTCAAAATAGTCTACAGTCTTACCATCAAATTTAAGAGACATATTGTTTCCTTATTTCTAAAAAACGTGGCAAATATTTGTAAGGTTCTATTTTAAATACCTGTGGTTCATGACCGTCAACAGTGATTAAGATGACGCCTTGTTTAATAGGAATACCAGTGCGCTCATAAAATGCTGCAGCATAGAATGAAGTTTGGATAAAGTAGTTTTCAATCCATTCTTTCTTTTTTGGTTTACGAGATGTTTTAAAATCAATAATGGATAATTTACCATCAAACTCTGCAATACAGTCTACTTGTCCAGCAGTCTCAAGTTTGTTACTATACAAGAACTCTTCTTGAAACCATACATTATTTAATCGTGCATCTATAATCTTTTTAAGATCCAGAAATGATGCTAGATTATGTGGCATTACTCCTTTATTCCAATCAGGGTCGTTGTTAATATAATCCTCTGCGAGTTTATGAACAGCTGTGCCACGTGAGGCAGCAAAAGATGATATTCTATTTGCTTCTTCTTCTCCTACTCTAGCTCGCCATTCCATAATACCCTTTTTACTAAGTTGGCCTAGTATAGTTGTAATGGATGGATATGCTTTACCTTCGGGCGTAAAATATCGGCGGCCTTGAGGTGTAGTTTTTCTTGAAATTTTAGGCAATTTCATTCCGTGGGGTACGAATAAAAACATAATATAATCCTTTAAAGTAAAGGGTGGGGTTTCCCCCACCCTTTTTTGGTTTAAATCCAATTACCTCTGAGGTTACCGTTTTCAACATTTCTTAGTCTACGCTCCAGATCACCATGATCTTTTGATAGCCCAAGATATTCATCACGCAGTTCTGCATCAGTTTTTGGTCTTACTTTGTTCCAGATTTTTTTAATAATACTCATTTCATTTGTCCTCCCTGTTGGATGCGGTACAATACATGTTCTGGGTTTTCATTCGGATACTCGATCCGAATAAAGTCCATGATCTGTGCGTCTGCTGATGCTTGACGACTTGCGATAACCGCTGCGCCGAAAAGAACCATAGCAGTCCAGATTCCTCTGAATGCCTTACCAACAAGATAGATTAAAAAATCAAGGGGTTTCTGTAAGAAGTTGGCTTGTAGTAGTATTAGTTGTGTCATTTGTTTTCCTCGTTTGACCAATATTGATTTTACGAGGACGCATTTCTTCTGGGATAACGTACTGCAATTCAATTGCCAGAATGCCATCTTGAATATCTGCTCCGTTTACATTTACATGTTCGGACAGCCTAAAGGTTCGTTTAAATTTCTTTGTCGAAATGCCACGATGGATAAACTCTCTCCCTTTAGAGACGTGTTCACCAGTAACAGTCAATGTTCGGTCTTTGACCTCTACATTGATTTCATCTTGTGAGAACCCTGCAACAGCAAGTTCGATCAGATATTCTTGATCACCAGCTTTGATAATGTTATGCGGTGGGTAATGGTCTTGAGCATGTTTAGCAGTAAACTCTAGTTCTTTAAACAGATGGTCAAAACCAACAAAAGATTGTCGTGGGAATAGTGTGTGTAAGCCTGTCATAGTTATCTCCTTTGTACAAGCAAGATTAAAAAATGGACCGAGTTATCTCGCATCCAATTGTATTTATACACTTAGTGGTGTGTAAAGGTATACTGTTAAGTGATACCCGCATTGCGGTCTAGATATATGTACACGGATCAATATTACCTTCTATACCAAATGAGAATCCCACTCTGGTATTAATAGGCTTTATCAAGTGATATGTACCTCTTGGTATCCAACATATATCATACTTTTTAAATTTTTTTCTTAGTATAGATGATACACCATCACGTCCACCATGTTCTAGATTTGCGGGAAGTCCTTCTTTGTGAGCTTCCCATATAGAAAAATCAACATTACCCAAGCCTTGCATATAGATAACATCCATCTGATCTCTGTGAATATCAAAACCCTGTGCTGAGATACCTATAGATCCAAATGCAATTAAGGATATGTGATTCTTGTAAAACTTTTCCTCTAACTGCATTATCATGTTTCTTAATAATTTAGGTGCTGATGGTCTTATGTGAAAGTCTTGAAGTTGAAAGTTATTTTTTTTGACATTCCCTGCAGTTTTTTTAGGCGGATGTGTGTCGATCAGATGAATCATAGAATCCCAATTCAAGTCTAAAGTTCTATCTCCGAATCTCCATTGATAATGTTTTTTATCTCTAATCGCTTGATCAAACCTATCACTTTTCCAAGTCATTTTCGTTTCATGCCGTAAGGCCATTCACCTTCTGCTATCCAGTATTTTGAATTATACCAAGCACAGTCTATACATGAGATCCTTTTATATCCTCTTGCACGTAAAAATTTATACCACTTATACATTACTTATTACCAATGTTGTATTTCGGACACAGGTCCCATGCTGATTTTTCTTTGAAAGGAATTATTTTAATCTGGCGGAGTGGCGCCATTGTAAGTTCTTCTTTTTTAGCAAACTTAATGAGACCCCAGTCACTTAGTAAAGTAGTAATTGTATTCCTACGTGCAATATCATTTAATTCAAAGTTTGATTTTTTACCGTCAAGTAAAAATAACTCTTTAAAATGTACAATGAAATATCTACCTTGTTTGTGTAGTATATGGCAAGACTGATATAATTTTTTATCTTGACGTGAGGCAACACCAATTCTAGTAAGTGTTTCTCTAACCTTTAGAAAATCATCTGGTTCATTAAGAATAATCTCCAGCATACTTGTTGGGGACCAGTCTACTATTTCTGCCACTTGTTCCATAATTTCCACCTTTTATTTTTATTATTAAGAAACTGTAATCAGTACTATTTATAATAATTCCGATTTTAGGACCTACCGCCTTTGTACAACTTCTTTTTAATATATTCAAGGTGTTCTTTATTAATAAGTGGAAGCACTTGTCGTGCCTTTGAATTGGAATATCCATAATATTCTTTAATCATATCCAGGTCAGAGAGTTTGTCTGCCTTTGCCCATTTGGAAAACCGTTTACGTTTACGCACTATGTTTCTCAAGAAATCATACTGCATTCTTTTATCCATTTGATGGTGTATGTTCATCTCGTTAGCCATCAAAACAGTATCTTGGAAATATGAAAGAGAACGGTTTACCATATATGGTGCATAACCTTTCTCGGTAATATCATCAATCATGATATTTTTCTTAGTAATATTAATACTATTTACATAATCAAAGGGATTCATAATTGACCTTCTATTCCACTATCAACACTAGGCCATTCTATACTATCTATTCTGTCTTGTAAACCCCCTGATGTAAGATTTTCTGACGGACCTTTTAAAATATCTTTACCTTTATAATATAATTGAGGCACTGTTTTATGACCATTATCTTTCATAAACTGTTTAGCAATTGGATCTTCAGAAATATTAAACACAACATATTCGTGGCGCCACTGTTTTAGATTCTCCATAAGCTTGTTACACCAACCGCAACCATTTTGTGTATATAAATGTAACTTCATGATATAGCCTTTACTAAAGTTTGTAACCTCATGACATCCATTGCAATATCATGTTTAGGATCATGAGCAATAAAATGTTCTTCTAGACCATCTGGGATAAAACTATTGTTTAGATTATGACCCCATGCCAAGGCATCAATGGTACTCCTTGTATCTCTAAATTGATAAAATTTATATGCTTCATTTTTATCGTAGCCTGTCTGCTCTAAAACATAATCCATAATAATAGGATCAAAATTATTGCCACGTGTGTATATCTTACGCAACTGAGTAGGTTTATTTTCTTGCCAAAAATCAAATAGTTTATCAATACCCTTATCATATTCGGAAGGTATCAACTGACGTTGAGCATCGGAACCTAATGTTCCCCACCATTTTAGGGTGTCCTGATCAATTTTTCGTCCCCAGTTCTTTACCTGGTCCTCTATATTAAATTTAATAAATTTACTTTTTTCAATGAGAGATTTATATGTATAAGGACCACTTAAAAACCTTTCTGAATCAAATGACAACATTGCCATATTTAACACAGGGCAGTTTACCCTATCTGTTGATAGAGTTTCAAAATCAAATATTACGGAGTTATCTGGCATGTGATTCCTATTTAAATTGTACGTCACCCATGACCTCGGTCATACAGGCAACTAGATTAAGTTCATGATCAGCAACAAATGCTGCTTTATATTGGTAATCAGCAAGAATAAGAATAAGTTGCGGTACCGTTTGTGGTTGAACATAATCCATCATTTGATCATATACACCACGTATAATAGCAGTTGTATCTAGGTCAAGATGATTTACAACCCAAGACCTCATAGTTTTAAAGTCCTTATTTTTTAATGATGTAAAGAGCTGTTTAAATTGATCATCTGTACCTGTGGCCTGTGATAGTAGAACCAATTCACCACCAACACAACTACGTTGCAATTCATTTAGAACCCTGCGCCAGTCTGGTAGATATTTCATAATCAGATTTGCAAGATCAGACTTTACATAATCTTTAATACCCTCATGCAATAAAATACCTTCAATGCGCTCCATGAAATCACCACATAGACCTGCCATTTCTTTTTTACCTGTATTAAAATCATATACAGCACACCGTGAATGGAGTGGTTCAATGATTCTATTTTTAAAATTACAGGTAAGAATAAACCGACAATTATCAGAAAATTGTTCGATGAATCCACGCAGAGCAGGTTGAGTTGATTGTGGGTTTAGGTAGTCAGCCTCATCAAGAATAACAACTTTGTACCCACCATTTAGGCTTACTGTTGATGCAAACTGTTTAATTTTACCACGTAGTGTATCAATATTACCTTCTTCGGATCCGTTGATGATAATATAATCAAGACCTAGTTCATTACACAGTGCACGTGCTGCAGTTGTCTTACCCACACCAGCAGTGCCGGTGAAAAGCATATTCTGCAGATCACCGGATTTAATCATAGACTTAAGAGATTTTTCTACTGCTTTAGGGAGTATGGCTTCAGATATTGTTTTTGGGCGATATTTTTCTACCCATAGGAATTCAGACATTCACATTTTCCATTATATAATTTATTAAAATTTATTCGTCTTCGTCCTGTTGAGCTGCTTCACATAGTGCAATAATTTGCACTGATTGATCACGTAGCTGACCAATTGTGCTTAGTTCTTCCCCACGAAAGCCACCACGCTGAACAATTGTATCAATAACAGCTACCGTACTACGGCCAACTTTATTAGCAAGATCACGCATTGACTCGAGATCATGCTCAAGTTTTGCTGTATTTTTAGTCATTAGATATTCTCCATTATTATTACTATAGTATCACTATAGGGTCATTTAACACATTTATTATTACTATAGTATCACTATAGGTTTATTATAACACATTCTAAGCAGCTTGTAAACTAAAATCTTTGCACTTAGAAAAATCTTTTTTCTTATAAAATTCAAGTTTGTTGTCAAACTTATTTTCAAGGATTTCACCCTTATGTGATATTACAAATACATTTGAGTCATCATCAAGAGAGTAAAGGATCTTCATCAAGTTCTCTACACCATCATGGTCCAAAGAACTATCAAAGGTTTCATCCAGCACCAACAGGTTTGTCGCTACCGAATTTTTCATCTTGGCAATCTGTCTCCAAGTAAACAATAGTGATAGGTCAATACGCTGCTTCTCACCTTCTGAGAATGAGTCGTAAGAAAACTTATCACGATGTCTGGAACGGATTGTTTCCACAAAACCCTCATCTAATGTAAAGTGTACAAAGAAGTCTAGGATCTGTAGATACTCATTTACCAGTTTATTTATCACTGGGATATACTGCTTCATAATTTTTGTTTTAATGCCAGTATCTTTTAACATTTCACTCATTGCAGCATTATAACTTAGTTCTTCATTAAGTGAAATTTTCTCCTCGGTAAGACCGTTTCGGGTCTCATGCATATCATTCAGTTCTGTATTAGCATTACCTAGATCACCTTCACGTGCAGTGAGTCTGGTAATATCATCATTCATACCTTGAATGGAAACATATAGACGTTTAATACTCTGGTTATTATTGTTAATCAATGATTGTTTTTCTCTGATTACATCAATAAGTCCAGTCTGTATTTTAATTATATTTTGAACAGACGCTATTTCAACATCAACCTTTTTAATTCCAGACTGTAGGTTCTTTGCCTTTGACCGAGCATTTGTAAGTTTTTCTTCTCTTACATTTTCAGCAATAGGTTGGTCACAAGTAGGACACTCTGTATTATCTTCATAAAACTTAGCATCTTTAACAACTGATTTAATAGAAGTATTAAATTCTGTTTTATACTGAGAAAGTGATTGGAGCTTTTCCGTAGCTTTCTGGTATGCCTCTTCTGTTTTACTACTTTCTTTCTCAATAAAATCTGAGGCAATAGTATTGGCTTCTTGTAGAAGTAATACCTCTGTTTCTGTCTCTTTTATTTGATTTTTCTTGAGTGTAATCTCCTCATCATTAATTTGTGTAATATCTCGAATATATTTTTTCTGTGCATCTATCTTGTTTTTGGTTAGGTCAAGTTGATATGCGATGTCCTTGATATCTTCTTTCATTCGAGAACTCTGTTCTTTGATGATCTTATTCATCTCAGAGAATACATTTATATCCAGAAGATCCTCAACAACTTCCCTACGATGGTTTGTTGATAGTTGCATAAAAGGAATAAAAGAGGAAGAACCTAACACAACCACCTGGTGAAAACTTTTGTGGTTTAATTTAATAATATTCTGTTCAAGGATCTTCTGGTATTCTTTAGCGTGTGATGACTGATTAATCATCGCGCCATTTTTCCATATTTCAAAGATATTAGGTTTGATTCCACGAACAACTTTATAGTCCACGGATCCAACCTGAAAAATAATTTCTACAATACAATCTTTATTATTAATTGTATTTACAAGTTGTGGTTTATTAATGTTTCGGTGTGGTTTACCAAATAAGGCATAAGACATGGCATCTAGCATAGTTGATTTACCTGACCCATTAGCACCAACAATAAGTGTTGATTTATGCCTTATTAGGTCAACTTCTGTCCATGAATTACCAGTGGACATAAAGTTTTTCCACCGAACAGTTTTAAATTTTATCACGCTACTTCCATCGTTTGTGCCTGTGTAAGAATTGCTCTCATCTCTGATTTAAGTCTATCTTTATCAAGGTCTGTATTGACTGTATCAATATAATTATCTAATAGGAGTCCAGTATCTTCCATTTGGACTTCTTCGGTTCGCACATTATCGCCTAAAAACTCATCAAAGTTCTCGGCAATCTTTAAATCATGAATACGTTGTAGTTGTATTTTATCAACAAATCGGTCAAATGTAAAGAGGTCTTGTTTATTAATTACAACTATTTTTACAAATTTATCTGTGACATCTGGCACAAAAGCAGAGTAGTCTGTTTTGCTATCGTCATATACAATTTTGTGAAATAGTGTATGAGGATTGTTGATCTTTTCGAGTTCACGAGTGGCTGTATCTAGTACGTGAAACCCCTTTGGGTCATTTGCGTCTGACCAGAAAAACTCCATCTGAGAACCAAGGTATTTGATATTGTCTTTTTCAGAACTGACGTGAAAGTGTCCAGTAAGAACCTTCTCAAATCTTTTGAAAAGTTTATGATCCATCCCATCATGAGACTGAACCCCTCGCATCATCTCAAACTCTTTAAGTTCTAAATGCCCACCAAGCCAGTCTGCTTTACACTTACCGATAAACTCTATAGATCTATCATAATTTTCTGGGGTGATCCAAGGTAGCATTGCAAACTTGAAACCATCTAGATTTAATACAGAAGGCTCCATATGAATTGTAACCTCGTTCATGTAGTGACCCAACAACTCTTTTAAAGAGTTTAAATCGTTCGTGTTTTTGAAGAACGTATCATGATTGCCTGGGATTACATCCATATGGATGCTGTGCTCTCTTAGCTTATTTAGAAATGACTTACGATAACGGTGAAGAGATTTAAAATTAATAAACTTTCGATTATCAAACACATCACCCAAATGGAGGATACGATTAATATTATTTTGAATAAGATATGGAAAGAAGACTTCACTGTAAAACTTATCAGCATTGTCAATAAAAATATCAGAAGAGTTCCTAATACCAGCATGTGTATCATTTAAAATTACCACCTTCATTTCATAAACTTCCCAAGGCCTTCGTTGGGATCCACTTTCTTTTGCCTTTTCTTTTTCTTTACAACTTCTGCAAAGAACGTGTCTTTTTCTTTTACTGAATCAATACGGCTTTTAAGTTGATCTACAACGTGAGAAACCTTATCTGTATCACCATCAGCAAATTCAAATGCAGGTGTCTGTGAAATATATTTCATCTTAATGTCTTGTTGTTTCTTTTCCTTAGCAATACGTTGTAGAAAAGCATACCAACAAATCTGTGTAAAGTAACCAAAGGCATTTGGTTTACCTGTACGTGTTGCTGCTTCAATATTATAATTCTTGATTGCTTTAAGACAGTGTTCTACACCATCCATAACCATCTCCTCTCTGTAAGTATATCGCACAAAGTTACCTTTATGTGATAAACCTTCTGCAATTCTAAGAAAAGATAGTGCAATATAATCTGTGACTTTAGGAATATTCTTTTCCTGTTTCACAGCTTCTTGGACAGTAGTTACATATTCTGTTACAGCATTACTAAAATCTCTATTATTAACGTAATGCGGTTTATCTTTTGGTTTCATAATATACTCCTGAATATATAGCCTATTATATCATAGGATCTGGATTTTGTAAACAAAAAAGTTTTACATTTTGTTCATTTTAGGGGTTTACAATACCATCAAAGTGTGGTATAATAAAGAGTATTCTCTTTTAGGGGAGGTAGTATACCTAGTGCATCTTACTCGGATCAAACCGAATTATGTTTCCTTCACTAGAATCTGGCATAAAATCTTCATCTCGAAAGATACCAACGTCATGTTCATCTGGGATGGCTTCTGGATGCATCTCATAAAAATCATCCATGGTTTTCCTATAGAGGGCTTGCAAAACTCTGTTAGGATCCATTATAACAGATAAGTGGTCCATGTTCAATAGGTGCACCTGATCTTGCTTTGCCAATATCATATAGGGTCTGAGGTACACGTTCTTTCGAAAAACATCTACAGTGAATGGATTCTTCATTACAAGAGCATCGAATGGCATGCTTTCATCATCTACTACAGAATCAATTACTTCTGCAATAATTTCTTCACCGCTGATTAGTTTTATTTGTTTTATATCAAGTGTCATGCTCATTATATGTCAATCTTATGAATGGTGTATTTAAACTGTTCTCTGTTATATATCTTTATTCTTTCAGCTGAATGATTAAGCGTATAGTTCATATTCTTCTTCCAGTGCAAATCATCTGCGACGTCATAGAGCGTGGTGATTCTACCATCATCAGACTTTCTGAGTCCTCGACCAATCGATTGCAAGACTCTAATCTGTGATTTAGAAGGAGAAGCAAATATAATGTTGTGAAGATTACGAATATTAATCCCAGTACTGAAGGTACCCAAACTAGCCACAATAATGGCGTTCTCCTCATTTTCCACAATTTTTCTAATCTGTTCACGATCATTTGTGTCAGTATCTCCAGAGACATAGAATATTTTTCTACCGTCACCTGCCTTATCTTTAATCATCTGATGTAGGGGTTTACCGTGCTTGTCCACGAACTGAAACAATATTAAGCTGTTGCCCTTGAGGTCCAGAGCCAAGTTTGTGATAAACTTATTTCTAGGTTCGTATTTTACAATATAATCTAGTTCTGTATGGTAGTCTTTTTTACCCCAATTTTTTCTAATTTCATTACTATATATCAACAATAAAACATTAATTTTTAGGTCAGCGAGTGTATTCATCTCTTGTAATTTTTTGGTGGTTGTTACATGAAATATACGACCGAATAAACCCTGTAAAACTAGTTCGTGTGTTTGTGTATTATCAAGTGTACCTGATGTACCAAAACGATAGTCGGCTTCTGTACACTTGTTCATAATAGTTGTGAGAGATTTAGCCTTGAACCCATGGCACTCATCACCAATGACACAACCAAACTGAGAAAACCAAGCACTGGGCATTTTGTAAATGGATTGCCATGTACTGATTACTGTACCTTGATTGAATTGTTTGTCTTTACCAGAGTAGATTTTATGTACCCCATTCTCGACCATCATACCATAGTCACGAAAATCCTCATACATCTGTTCTACCAATGAGGTAGTAGGAACAACAATTAAAAGCTTTTTGCGTCCATTTGGATTGATCATACCATGCCAATATTTGAGTAGAAGGTATATGATTAAAGATTTACCAGAACCAGTTGGTGATAGTAGGATACCTCTTTTATTTTCTAAGGCATGACATACAGCATCAAACTGATAGTCTCTGCACGATATAGGTTGTCCACGGGAAGTCAGTTTCTCATCTTCAATAAATTTCATGATAGTTTTAGGATTTATTTTTTCTTTAACATCAGGTGTGCCATAATAGTTATCATGGGTTGTTTTAATTGTGTAATCTCTAGCCTTGGCAAAATCGGATAGATAAGAATATAATCCCACAGGTAAATCCATAGTCTGTATATTAAAAAGTCTGATTTTTCCATCCCATACTTTATTTTTATATGCGGGCATAAATTTATAACCAGGAACATAGAAGGAGAAAAATTCAGATAATTCATTTGCAATACCCCAGTCACATTTGATATCAAGAACAGAATGATTTCTATTTTTTACTGTAATAACATCCATAAGAAAAATCCATATAAATAACCAATATAAAGTATATATACACTAATAAAAGGTTGCTCAATGACAAAAGCAAGAATATTAGCAGACTTTGTATCAGACAGTGATGCGTTTGCTGATGGTCAGATACATGTTTCAGAGGTTGTAGGTGCAGCGGCTGTTGATTCTGTTACCGCAAAATCAGCCGCAACAGGATCTTCGATGATTGCTACTGGTACAACTCAACAACGTGATGGAAGTCCATCCGCTGGTATGTTAAGATTTAACTCATCTGACACATCTTTTGAAGGATATAACGGTAATGCATGGGGTACTATCCTTAGTGATTCTCTTGATAGTGATGTGACTGGTGTTACTCATGTTTCTGGCACAAATAACACATCTATAGCTACTACAGAATTTGCAACTACAGTAGCTACTGACCAAGCCTTAGCATTAGTAATTGCATTAGGATAGGAAAAGAAAATGGCAAATACATTTAAAAATGCATCGAATGTGAATGTGGGGACTGCTCCATTAACTATATACACAGTACCAGCTTCAACCACAGCAGTAATAATTGGTTGTAACTTAGCAAACAGAACAGCGTCGCAGATTAAAGTAGATGTTCAAGCGGCAGGGGTTTATATCATAAAGGGTGTGTCAATCCCAAGCGGCGCGGCTCTATCAGTTTTAGACGGTAAGATCATCTTAGAGACTACCAAGACTATAAGGGTAACAAGTGACACAGCATCCAGTTGTGACGTTATTGTGAGCATATTGGAGCAAACATAATGAGTAAGCAAACAGGAATAAAAAGGGCATAACGAATGGCTGGATATATTGGACGAACCGTGCCCGTTGCAACATCAGGGACTGAACATAAGAAGGTTTTTACTGCCACATCAGGTCAAACTAGTTTTACTGGATTAAGCTACACACCTACCAAAGTACACGTATTTCAGAATGGTGTACGTCTTGTAGATGGTACGGGCTATACAGCGTCAAATGGGACAAGCATTACACTGACAGTAGGTGCAACTACAGACGATCAGATTGTTGTTGTAAGTTATGCAACATTCCAACCAAGTGATACAGTATCGGCTAGTACTGGCGGTACATTTCTTTCAGGTGTTACGTTTGAGGATTCTGCTACGTTTAAGGGTATTACTACGTTTGAGAATACTGCTTCCTTTGATGTGTCCGGCACTCCTTTTGTTGCTAATCGAATAGGCTCAACCGGCACAATTCTGGACTTTCAAAAAGACGGTGTAGACATAGGAACCATGGGAACCGTAGGTGGCAAGTTCTACATTGGTTCGTTGTCAGGCAATGACGCTTTCTTAAAGTTTGAAAGTGACATACTTAGCCCGGCCAATAATATAGGACAGGTTAGAAATAATGCAATTGATTTAGGTAAGAATTTTTCAGCATTCAAAGACCTTTATCTAGGTGGCGGTGTCTACCTCGGCGGCACTGGGGCGGCTAATAAGCTGGATGACTATGAGGAGGGGACTTGGACGCCTATATTAAGAGGTAGCGGTGGAAATCCCAGTGGTCAAAGTTATACTCATCAAACAGGCACTTACACAAAAGTTGGACGTAAAGTTCATGTACAGGCCTACATTTCTGTAGCTAATATAGGGACAGGGATGAGTGGAACTTATGCTTACTTATCCGAGTTACCCTTTACTATATCTGCTGGTAATAGCATGTACTCAAGTGGTCTTTTTGGATATGTTAACAACCTTGGGCAAAGTGTTAACAGCTTACTTGCATATGGAAACCAAGGTTCTAATTTTGCTTATGTAACTTATCAAAATGGAGCGTCAGTATCATCTTCATATCTTTCTCCTGCTGGATGGGGAAGCGCACCTACTGTAATGTTTGGGATGACATACTTTACAGACGCATAACCCCACACCAAGGGGTCGGACAGGTGGCAACAACGCCACGATAAACAAAGGAGAAAAACGATGGCACTAACAGAAACAACAACACAAGATAAAATCGAAATAGTCGGTGAGTTTAAGCACGTTCAAGTTCGTACAGCACGTATCATTCTTGACAACGGTGTAGAAATAAGCCGTTCATTCTCACGTCACGTTGTAGCACCAGATGCTGACGTGTCAGGAGAAAGTGAAGAGGTACAGGCTATCTGCGCAGTGGTACACACACAGGCTGTCAAGGATGCTTACGCTGCACACCTAGCCTCTCAGGAGATATAAATTATGGCAGGTTACATAGGCACACAGCCAGTACCACAGGCTACACAAACAAGAGATAGTATAGTAGCCACAGCAGGGCAGACTAGTTTTGCTACTGGTGGTTACACACCTCAGTTCTTAGATGTATATTTAAATGGTGTCTTTCTAAGTAACGGTACAGATTATACAGCTTCAAATGGTTCAGATGTTATCTTAACTGTAGCTGCAGAACTGAGCGATGTACTTGAAGTTGTAGCATACACTACCTTTGAGGTAGCTAATGTATCTGGTGGCGGTATGTTCAAGGGTGACAACGGTACTGTAGGCTCAAGAGCAGGTGACATCTTTCGTATCAACGAACAGACCCTCAACTCAAACGTAACAATAGACGCAGATGAAAATGCCTCCACTACTGGCCCACTGGCTGTAGCATCAGGTGTTACTCTGACTGTCACAAGCGGAGGGAACTTATCCATTGTCTGATATTAGAGCAACAACAATAAGTGATGCGGCTGGAACTGGTCCCATTGCTATGACAGGGCAGAGTGCTGCGAAGGCTTGGGTTAATTTCGCAGGGGCGGGGACTATCGCTGCACGTGACAGCTTTAACGTGGCCAGCCTGACGGACGCTGGGACGGGGGAATACGATGTCAACTACTCTTCTGCTATGGCTACAGCTAACAATGCGACAAGCGCTTTCAGTTCACGAGACGTTAGTTCAAGTCAGGTTGGTATGTTCCATGGCAATTCACTTGACTCAGGTAAAGTTAGAATAATTGAGGTTGCTGGTGCTAATTCTTTCTATGACCCAAACATTGTTACAGCCACAGTACACGGAGACCTAGCATGAGTACATTAAACGTAGCAAACATAACAGACGGCACAGACACAGTAGAAACTGGCTATGTAGTAAATGGCTCTGCGAAGGCTTGGGCTAATTGGGGTGCAGATGGTTCAACAACAGTCAGGGAGAGCCTAAATTTATCCAGTATTACTGACGTGTCCACTGGTACATTTACTTTAAACTACACTAATGCCTTCACTAATAATGGCTTTTCAAATTCTGGGATTTGTGGAGTTGGCGTCAACTCTGGGAATTACTTCATAATGACACTGTTTGGTGGTGCGCCGACAGCAAGCTCAGTTTCAGTAAGAACAGTACAAGCAGGGTCCAATAACACTCAAACGGGTCTTGCATATAATGGGCTTAATTCATTCGGAGACCTAGCATGACCCACGGACACCTATGGGACAGGTTAAACGAAGCCAAGTCTAGACTAGAACCAGTACAATCTAAGTACCGTATCATGTTTGAGAACCCTGCTGACCTAGATGCACCAGCAGCTATTGTGTGTCCAGATCCAAACTGGATGGCTTGTGCTTTAGCTGGCAACATACTTCCACCGATTGAGACTTATCTGAGGGACAAGGACGTACCTGATGGTGAACCCAAAGAGCATCCATATGCAGCCCCTATCGGTCCGATGTCCGAAGAAGAAGCCATTGAATATCTAATAATGAAGGACTGTCCAACAGAAGTTTGGAGAGACTACACAGGCAACAGGAGCATCTTAAAAATTGTACCTGTCGATGCCATACCAACTAATCGTAGTTTCCGTAATGCGTGGAAAATTAAACAGGAGATAGCAGCATGACTACTTATCTAAACATTAATGGAGATGTTCGTGACACGGCTTCTCTAACAGTACCAACAGACCGTACCTTTCGTGATGCGTGGGTGTATGGAGATGCCGAAGTTGTCGAAGTCGATATGCCAAAGGCACGGGAGATATTCAAGGACAACCTACGGCGTGAGCGTCAGCCATTACTTGAGGCATTAGACGTAGATTACATGAAGGCATTAGAAGCTGGCTCTGGTTCAGATGCTATTGCTGCACAGAAAACTATACTGCGTAACATCACAAGCGATTCTCGCATTGAAGCAGCTACTAATCCTGATGAATTAAACGCACTAGATTTGTCTACCCTATTGGGAGAATAAGCTATGAGTAAAGCAAGAGACTTAGCTGCCTTATCTAATAAGACCAGCTTAGACGAAATCAATGACGCCTATGTTGCTGGTTCTTTGTCTAATCGTAACATGATTATTAATGGTGCTATGCAGGTGGCACAACGTGGGACGAGTGCTACAACATTTGCATATGGGACTGTAGATAGGTTTAAACCATCAGAAAGTAGCACAAGTAGTTTAGCTATAACCCAAACTCAAGATACAAACGCACCTTCGGGTTTTAGCAACTCTCTTAAAATTACAGTTACTACTGGTGAAACAATGTCGGGGTCAAAACAGTTAGCAGTTTTTCATGCTATAGAAGCACAAAACCTACAGCAGTTAGGGTACGGAACATCTGATGCACAATCTGTAACTGTTTCGTTTTGGGTTAAGTCAAGTGTAACAGGTGCTTACTGTCTATCACTATACGAAAATGATGATAACAGAAATATTGGTGCTACTTACACAATTAACTCAGCTAACACATGGGAATACAAGACTATAACTTTTCCACCAGATACAGTCGGTGTAATAGACAATAACAATGGTGGAGGTTTGGAAACTTACTTCTTCCTTTCTGTTGGAGCTGATAGAAAATCAGCAGACAATACTTCATGGGCAACATGGTCTGCCGCAAGGTTTGGCTATGGGCAAGTAGCTGACGTAGCAGGGACAACTAACGCCACATGGCAAATCACAGGCGTCCAGCTAGAAGTTGGCTCAGTAGCCACTCCTTTTGAACATCGTTCATATGGTGCGGAACTGGCTTTGTGTCAGAGGTATTATCAGCAGGTATTAAAGAGCAATACAGGTTTTGCAATAGGGGTGAATTATCTGAATGCTCAAGTTCACTGGATGGTTGATCTTCCAGTTGAAATGAGGGTGAAACCTTCTGCAATAATTGCCTCTGGCTCCAATTACTACATTTATTATGTAAACGGTGCGGGAAAATACTTTAATAATTTTAATTTGGAGTCCAATTCATCAACAAACAGCAGGGTTGAGTTTTATGATGCTAGCAATCCAACGGGAACGGCAGGGCAAGCAGGTATGGTTCGAGGTATAAATACAGCTGCGAAAGTAGAATTAGATGCGGAGTTATAATCATGGACATCACTAATATTACATCGGCGCAATACACATTGGACTTAGATGGTAACAACTCCACTATTATTTCTGTTATTGATAACGTTAAGGTTCAAGTCCCACTAGACCCAGCTAACCGCCACTACGCAGAGATACTGCGTCAGGTAGAAGCTGGTACGCTAGTGATAGCAGAAGCAAATTGATTAAATGGAAACGTATCTATTTCTGGTTTACAACTAACAACTAATTCTTACACAAATGGAGCACCTTAAATGACATACGACGTCACAGAAATATACACATACACTGGAGATCAGATATTTGATTCTGTAGGTGAGTTTGTTGGCTGGTATAATTCACCTTCTTTAAACGAGACTTTTATAGCAGCAGCAGCAGCTTCCAGTGGAGAAGACTTTGATATGGCAAAATTTGATCTTAAAAGATCATACCCTGTTACGTTAGCATGGGATATTGATGATCAAACTTTAACTAAAACTATTCAGTGGCCTACTCAATCAGATTATGAATCTTGGGTAAACTACTTAGATACTTTTGATTATACAGATTCGGCATTTTCAACTACCACTATTAATGGGATGCCATATGTTTCAGAACCTGGTTTAGATGTGACTAAAGATATTTTTTTACCCTAGGATCCAGCTTCGAACATTCTCCACTTGATCATGTTACCGATTGTCTGATGGCGCCAGTTAAGGTTATTAACAATTTCTGTTAATGTTTCTACCGTAGTTTTATAATATTGTATAATCTCTTCTGACTTTTGTATATCAATATCTGAGTCATAATAATAATTCATATCACCTTTCATGACTTTAAGTCCATTGAAAGGGTCATACTCCCAGCCGCATTCCTCTATTTGTTCACGATCCATCTTACCATTATAATACAGCCATTTTTTCTGTAACAAAGTTTTCTGAGCCATTTCAGATTTCTTTTGTCTCAGTTTAGCATTGGCTAGTAGTTCAAGATATTTTGCGTGAAGTGCAGGAGTTTTACGAGATGTTTCGTCAAGAGATGAGTTATCTATCTCACTATCTTCTTGCCACATTTTTAAAATAGTTTCTAAGTTCATTTTTAACTTTCATAATGTATATACCTATTTATTTAAAAGAAAAAGTATTGTATCTAAATTGAATGGGCAATATGATTGGTTCTACAGTACCAGCATTGGTAGCAAGTTGCAGTGTTCCAATAGATGTAGGGAATGCTGACTTATAAACAATTTCCCTAGTTGGTACATTTGAGTTATTGAGTATCA
>OJFG01000330.1_pt1 | contig 18355 bp, 16 predicted proteins | sample 1594071 | NCBI WGS metagenome assembly OJFG01 (sample SAMN05416818, study PRJEB24817) | seawater metagenome | isolation source: Sea water | place: Canada:Atlantic | collected 2013-07 | reverse complement strand
TTCGTCGGCAGCGTCAGATGTGTATAAGAGACAGCTCTAAGTGTATAACTAGGGGAATTACCAAATGACCTAATGCTACCTGCAATATCAAGTCTATATGTGCTTGATGGACTTGTATGACCTATGGCTAAACATTCCGCACTTGCATCCCAGAATAGAGCTGGGCTAGTTCCTGTGTCATCGTAGAAGGAGATGTCTCCGTTTGCTGCTATGTTCATTGCCCTATCATTATTGGCTCTAAACTCTAAATTATGGTTGCCAAAAGTATCAATAACGCCACTTTGATTACCATTAGAGTAAGTAAGTTTAGTTCCATATGTACCATTGCTACTAGTTGTTTCACCCACTACAGTCAACCCATCCATCGTGGCTGTGCCAGTAACGTCTATACCTGTGGCTGTGGTGGCTAGTTTGGGTGAACCGTCATAGTAAAAAGTAGAAGCACCGTTGTTAGCAAATTTAGCAAAGAAATCACTAAAGTCTGCGTTAAGAAACTCTATGTCCGCACCAACTAATCTTAAACTGCCTGTTCCTGCGTCTTGTATATAACTATGAGTGCCTGAATGATAAATCTGTAAATCATTACCAGCACCAAAGATAGCTTTATCACTATCGCCAAAAGATGCGTTGCCTGTTACGTCTATGCCTGTGTTGGTTGTGGCTAGTTTTATTGCGTTGTCATAGTACAGACGCACAGCACCATTTGCCAAAAAGTTAGCATAGTCCTCTCCAGTAGCCGATAAAAACTCTATGTTAGTGCCTTGTAGTTTTAAGTTCCCTGTACCACTTTCTGTAATAATAGAAGAACTTCCATCATGGTAAATCTGTAAATCTTGACCATTACCAAAAGTAGCTTTTACATTGTCATCAAATCTTATATTTTGTAATGCTCTTGAATAACCTAAACTGCCATCAAGTTTAAAATATGTTGTTGTACCACCTGAACCATTATCTGAAATAAGGTTTATATCTGCATCATTAGTATTATTCTGTATATTAAGACTACCAGCACCAGCTTGGTTAATATAAGAATTACTGCCATCATGATAAATCTCTAAATCATTACCATCTCCAAACTGAGCTTTCTCATTGTCGCCTAATGCTATTCCGCCATTGGCTGTGATTTCGCCTGTAACTGTAAGAGCTGATAAAGTACCAACGCTAGTTATGTTTGGTTGTGCTGCTGTTTGAATAGTTCCAGTAACATTACCCTCTATATTGGCTACTAAAGTTCCAAGTGCTGACAAGGTTATATTTCCTGTTGCACTTCCGTCTGCTGTAGTTAATCCTAGTGTAAATTTATCAACAGATTCATCCCACATAAAGATGCCATTGTCTAGATTACCTCTATTAATAAGCATACCTGAATCATTAACAGGGCTTCCTGTAAGACCTGCATTTAACTGAAATAGGTTGTCTTCTATATCTAGGTTTGTTGTATCTAAAGAGGTAAGCGTTCCATTAACAGTAAGATTTCCTGCTACTGTAAGATCATTGGCTACCTGGACATCTGAAGGCAATGTTAATGTTACATCTGCTGTTTCACTACCGCTTCCAGATACAGTTATTTTGTTAGCAGTACCAGTAATAGTTTGAATATAGTTGCCTGTAGTATCAGTTCCTAAAGCTACTGAATCAGCTTGAATTGCGGTTGTAATACTTACGTTAGAAGTTCCATCAAATGAAACTGAGCCTACTACATCACCTGCTAATGCTATTGTTCTTGCGGTTGCTAAAGCTGTTGCAGTATCAGCAACTACACCTGTTAAATTGTTTATAAAGGTATTTGTTACCCTTGTATCTATAGCTGAATTTGCCCTTGCGTTTGTGTAATAAAGATTAGTTCCTTCAGTTAAATCATTAGTATCTTTAGTGCCTAATCTAGTATCAAACCTAGCATCAGTGTAATAAAGGTTAGTATTCTCTGGAATCTCACTTGTATCTAAATCTAATGATCCGCCTAAAGCTAAAGATTGTGAATTAATAGTTACGCTTGAATTACTTAATTTAGAGTTAGCTATAGAACCTGCAAGCATGGCATTAGTAATACCAGAAGCCTTTATTCTTAAAGCATCAGCATTAATTTCAATAGAAGAATCATCTACTGCTACGTTTAAAGTAACATCACCAGAAGTACCTCCACCTGTTAAGGCTGCACCAGCAACAACGCCTGTTATATCAGCATCATTAGTATTAGCTATTGTTAGAGTATTTGCGACATCATTATAAGTAAGGCTAATACCAGTTCCAGCAACTAAAAGATCATCTACACGATCATCTACCCTTTCGTTTGTAAAATAGAGGTTTGAGCTGCCTTCTGCGACTGAATCAGTATTAAAACTAATATTTGCAGATCCATTAAAGCTAACGCCATTAATTGTCCTGGCTGTTGCTAATATAGTAGCTGTTGCTGCATTACCTGTTATATTGCCTGTAAATGTATTGTTAGTTGTTAAACTAAGGCCAGTTGTAATCCATGCAGAGTTAGCAGAGTTTCTTATTTTTAAAACGCCATTAGCCTCATCTATCCACCACTCATAACCAAATGTAGTAGAAGGCTCTGAAGTACCGCTATTATTTGTTGCAATAGCTGATAAAGCATTATTTAGATCAGCTCTAAAATCTGCCCCTGTTTGGTTGATTAAATTGTAATCATGTTGTGCCATATTTAATTCCTGTTTTTATTAATTTTATACCTTGCTTTGATATTTATAAATTCTTTAACATTAAGTTTTCATATTAATTTCTATGATGGGGTGTTTGGAAATATAACCTCTTCTATAGCAACTGCATCAAGGTAGGTTGTGGTTAAGTCTCTTAATTCTTGTCTATAAGTTGCCCATTCTGTTTTTTCACTATCTGACAAAGGACAATCATTTACTTGAGTCCAATCTGATTCTTTTAATAATTCGTTTCTTTTATTTCTTATTAATGGGAAAAAATCAGCAACATATTCTGTAACAACTCCATCAACTATTTTTTGTGTTGCTCTGTCATAGTGTCCCTCAACAATACCCTCTCCGTCTTCAAGCAATATATCTGATAAGTCTGAAACATGACTACTGCTACCCTGTGAATGAATTAATCCTGTTTCAGTTATATATATACTATATTTCATTCCTTGCATCCTTATTGTGTATTATCCACGTCTATATATATTGCTTGGTATGTACTATTGAATATAGAGCCACTGTTATTCCATTTAACTCTCCAATATACAGTTTCTTGTGAAGAACTCATGCCACTTAAAGTTCCTTGCCAAACAAATACATAACTTCTAAACGTTCCAGCATTAGTGTTCATTGGAGAGCCTAGACTTGTCCATGTGCTTTGATTAAAACTATATTCTATAGTTCCATTTCTAGTATCACCCAATACAGCACTATATATAACTTGATAACCTGCACCATTTCTAACATTATTTAAAGTTGTATTCATCCAAACAGCCTCAACAGTATTTTGTGTTTGTCCAGGATATGTTCCATTCCATTGACTGTTTTCTGCTGTTACCCTAAGCGGAACTGTTCCACCAGTTTGATTAATAATATCAGCACTTGAGTTTGCAAAATGTTTTACATTTAAAGTATCAACATCAATTTTTGTTCCAGATAAATTAGTTATTCTTGCATTATCAATAAATACAGATCCACCGCTTACAACAAAAGGACTTACGCTAGTGCCAGCATCATTGTCTATTTTAAAAGTATCAGCTAAAAATGATATTGTGCTTGTTGCACCAGTACCGGCATCAGCATTACTTTCAAGAACCATTTGTGCAACTTTTCCATTTGCATTTAATTGCAATACATAAGCAGCAGAAGCATTGTCATTTATATCTGTTATTGCAGATGCGTTTGTTGAAACGGATGCAGTATTAGTTCCAACAGTAGAAGTCAAATTAGTAATACTTGTTGATAACGCAGTATCTGCATTTGCTCTAGTAGTGGCTTCAGTAGATATAGCTGCTGTATTAGTGCCAACTGTAGAAGTTAGACTTGTTATATCAGAAGCTAAAGCTGTATCTGCACTTGCTCTGGTTGTTGCTTCACTGCTAATAGCAGATGTATTACCACTAACAGTAGACGTTAAAGATGTTATATCAGAAGCTAAAGCTGTATCTGCATTTGCTCTTGCAGTTTGTTCAGTGCTAATTCCTGCTGTATTAGTATTAACTGATGCTGTTAGATTTGTTATTGCAGTAGCATTAGCTGAAGTATCAGTTGTAAGGGTGACTATATCCCCTTGAGCTGTAGAGATATTATTAGTGTTAGTAGATACAGTTGAACTTAATGAATTATATAAAGTTACTAATGAAGAATCTCTAGCTTTTTCCCAGCCATTATTAGATGCGTTTCTAACGTATATCTGATTATTATCATTTGTATCTGCCCATAAATCTTGCGATTGTAATGCTGATCCATCACTTCTTGCTGTTGGTGCAGTTGTAGATTTTATTAATTGTGTTGAACCAACACCACCAGCATTAATTGCAGCTAAAACATCAGCACCTATTTTTGGCAATGTTACCGCATCATCTTTTATATCTGGCGTATCTGTAGGAGCATCACCAATAGTAAAAGTTAATGTAGTTGGACTAGATTCTACGCCCATTGAATTCAAACAAGTAACACTTGCTACATAATTAGCATCTACAGGTAAGAAATTTAGATCACAATTATTAACATCTACTATGGAATTTTTAACCTGATTGCCAGAACTATCTTTTACATTAACTCTAAATTGATGCGTTGGAAAATTAGTTGGTAACGTCCAGGTAATAAAAGGCCTACCTGTTGAACTATTATCAGTATCGGTAAAAGATAAATTAGCTGGTGGTAAAACTGCGTATGCGGATGGTATGTTTGCTAGTTCTTCAAGCGGTTCTTGAGGTGGTACTTCCCATGTATAAACATCAAAATACTCATCCATAGAAACAGTTAATAATCCTGAAGGTTGTATTTCTAATAATTCAATTCTAAATATTTTATTATTAAAGCCAAGCCCAGCGTATGTAAGCGACACGATATCACCAACGTTCGTTTTAAAAAGCTCTGGAGTTGCAGCGAAAGTTACTCTGGTTTGGTTTCTTGATCTAGTAAGAATAGCCTTGCCCATGTTGTGTGCAATATAGGGATCACTACAAAACGGAAATTCAGCCCTTACTTCTAAAACTTCTCCTCCGTCATCATAAGTATAATCCTCACCTGAAACTGAAGCTGTATGCAAAACAGTTGCTGTATCTAATTCATATTTTTTATTAGCGTTAAAAAATTCAACAATAACTTTATTTGCACGTTTATCTTTATCCCCATAAGTTACTGATATACCAGCTTCAGCAATTATATGGTTGTCATTAATATTAAATGTAGCAGAGCCAGTATCTTCAATTTGCAGTTCATAATTGCCATTAAAGTAGGTAAAAATACCACGCATATTAGAGAGCAATTCATTTGCGTTCTGCATAACAGTTTTATTGCCATCAACATAACCATTACAAGTAAATCTTTTTGTTTTTACTAAATATGTTCCTGATTGTGATGAAAAAGTTGAGCTTAATGTAGTTCCTATAAACCACTTGTAATAGGTAACATTATTACCAAAAAATCTATCCCTTCTAGCTGCTAGTATTTCTTCACGATCTAGAACCTGGTTACCATTAGTATCATAAATACTTAACAGCTCTCCAACTTTTCCCTGCCACCAGGCATCATCATCAGCCAGAATTAAAAAATCATCACCAGCCACGCCACTCCAAGTAATAGGTTTTGCTGTACCATTAAAATAAGGCTGATCTACCTGAACATCACAAAGATTAGCTGCTGTAGTAAAAGTAGAAAAATTAACCTTATTACTTGGCAAGCCTTTTCCATATTCATTGTTTAATATGTAATCTTGAAAAATTATTGCTGGATTATCAGACCAGGCATAGGTGCTTGGTGTTGCCAGTCTTTGAGAACCGCTACCGCCATTTGTTGAATCTTGTCTTTGATCGTATATTTTCTTGCCTTGTACTTGTACTGTAATTTGTGGCACGCCCCTGAATTGGCCTTTAGCATCATAAATAAATGAAGCTGCAATATAAGCAACGCCATTTAACTTATGTGCTGTAGTCCATTGACTTCCAATAGATGCTCTAAGCATTGGATCTGCTGATTGTGATGCAGCACCATGATGTGCGTTAAAGACATATCTATAACCACCCAAAGCTGGGTTAGTTCCAAATGTACCGCCTGTTAAATCTACTGAGCCAGAGGTTTGATTTGCTGTACATAACGAACCAGCTCCAGAGGATATTTTATCTGAGCCAATATAACCACCATTTCTAAACTGATTAGGATCATTTAAAGGGTTTCCATCAATCTCTATAGAATCAAGCATTATGTTTTCTACTTCGCCCACACTTAACGCATAGACTATAAATAGATGTGATGAAGAATTAGATGCAGTGTCCATGTAGACAACTTGAGCTCCAACCCTTCTACTACCATAAACAATTGGTAACTTGCCACCTGCTGCAACTTTATTAGCTAGTATGTCCTGGCCTTTAGCCAGCATATCTCGCATTTGCATAAAGTTTCTAGTACCAACAACTAAAGTAGCTGCTGTTGCAACAAGCATAGCTTTACCTAAAGCAGCACTTCCTAAAAACGTTGCATTAGCCCAAGTATTAGCTATCCATGATCCTATTTTTGCAAAGAAAGCACCAACAGCAGACATTATGAACCCCACCTAACATCATTTTTAACTTGGGTTGCAAATTCAAAACCTCTATCACCAGAACTAAAGTCTTGTTGTGATTCATCTGAGTAATGCCTGCCCTTAGTAAGATTCCAATTACTCCAATGACTAGCAATTGTAAGTTGCATTGTTGAATTGTTAATAGTCTCTTCAATAGATACGTTTCTGATATTTCCTGTAAAGTAAGATATAGCCCCAACTATTGCATCATTTGCATTAAAGTAGGCTAAATATACTTCAACAGTTTTATCAGTAAATGCTCCGCTTTGTACTAAAGAACGTACCTGATCTGTAACATTACTAAATCCTAAATTTATCTGGTCTATCTGTAATGCACCTGTTTCAGTTGTTGCATCAACTGTTAAAAAAGATCCACCAGCCTCGTATGTTTCTGAATTATATGTAACGTTTGTATAAAAATCTGTAAGTCTTATAACAGTAGATAAGTTTAATTCTACTAGAAACGCTTGTTTAGTAGATGTTGCTGAAACCTGGGTTTGTAAAGCGGTACTTAGACTTCTTGGCATTATGTAATAACTTCCCTAACATCAAATGAAATATTATAAAAACCGCTTGAATCCGTAGAGTACATAATCTCATTACTTTCAAGATAAACTGTAAATTGTGGTTTATTTACAATAACTGCCACATTGTCTGTTAAAGCTGTTACTAGGTTTGGGCTTATTAAAACTGTTAATGCACCAGAGCTGTTGGCATCTATATCTGATTGCACCATATAAACTTTTGAATGATTGGCAAACTTAATTAAATCACCAGCCTTTAAAGCACCTGTCTGGCTAGCTGTAAAGCCATCTAAGGCAATAGAAGCATCTGCTGCTGTATGACTTCCTACTACTTGTATATCTGTTTCAAGCCTGCCTGCACCTAAATTATTTAATGGGGCTGCAATAGTAAAATCCTCAAATGATCCTTTTTGTTTTTGTAAAAATGCAAAATATGCCTGGGCGTTTTCTTGTTTCATTGGTGGCATTTGCACTGTAAAGCTGAAATATTGACCGCCAATTTGTCTAACTGATTTTTTACCAGATAGTGTTTGATTTAATAAAGTTGGTCTATTATCTTTGAATTGTGTAGATCTAAAATTTACTGTTGTTGGATATTGTCCACTCATTAAGCTACCCCAATCTTGCCTTGCGTATTCATGGCATTATTTATTATTTGCGTTATAAGACCTTTTCTAGAGGCTAACAATTGGTCAAAGCCAGCAGCATCTACTGTTGATATATTGAAATTTACTGTTGGTGCTGATTGTGGTTGTCCTTGCTGTTTGATATTTTCATTAGTAATAATTTGACCTGATGAATTTGGCACAAACATTTCAGCACCCCTTTCGCCAACCATGTAAGGAGTCCCTCCTTTAACAGCTCCACCATCAGCCTTACCTCCTCCAAAAAGTTCCCCAAAATTACTAAAGAATGAAGTGAATGTTCCTTTTAAAGGAGCTAAAATTGCTTCTTGTATAGCAATTCTTATAAGCTGTTCAATAACATAATTTGAAAAATCTTTAAATTCTAACTTTCCTGCTTTTAAAGAATTAACAATAGAATCTTCAAACTTTTTCATTGAACCAACAGCAGCTTTTCCAAGCCTTTCATCAACAGTACCTAACGACTCTTCAAATTTTTCAAGTGAAGCCTTGATTACATCAAAGCTAGATTTTGTGCTATCTGCTGTATTTTTGTTTATTCTTTGAATTTTTTTACCTAATTCATCCCTTAATTTCATTTCTTCTACAAGCATTTCAAATATTTCTTTCTGCTGGTCTTTAGTTAGGTTTTTATTTGTTCTTAAAGTATTACCATAAGCAAGAATTAAAGTTTGTGAATTAGTAAAAGCCTGATTCATTTCTTCTAATGATTGAACAACTGGGTCTGCTTCTATTAATCCCATACCCTCTGCAACTGTAAAATAAGCTGCTGCAATATCAATCATTTTGCTTCTAAGTGGAGTTAAGATTTTTCTATTCAACCTGTTCATCATGTCATTAAATTTTTCAGCATTTCTTATTGTTTCATCAGTAAATACGCCTGTTGCAGACTCAGCCAAATCATCCATTGCCACTACGCCATCTTTGATTAAGTTAGCCATTGTTATACCAACCTTTGCACCAAAGACTTGAGCTAATAAAGCATTTCTTTCAAAAGGCTCTTGTATAGATTCTAAAGATACAAAAAACTCTTTAAATAAATCTTCGGATTTTTTGGTTTGACCGCTTGAGTCTTTTATAGAAAGACCCATTTCTTCAAAAGCTCGTTTAGCTAAACCAGTTCCCTGAGCAGCTTCACCAACACCTTTAGAGAAAAATCTAAGAGCTTTATTAAATTGCTCTGTTTCTATTCCTGATTGTTGAGCAGCATATTGATATTTTTGTAAGAAATCTGTAGTGATACCAATAGAATCAGCAGTCTTGCCAATACTATCTGCTAGCTGTAAGGACTCATTACCAAATTGCACAATTTGCCTAATAGCAAAAGCACTAGCAAAAGCACCAGCTAGTTTTTTCATAGACTGTTGCGTTTTATTGACGTTTTTATTTACTGAATTAAAGCCACCCTTCGTGTTGTCTTTCGCTGAAATTCTTAATTTATAATCAGTTGCCATTTTTTATTTGCCTATTTTTTTCCTCTAAATATGCTATCCATCCTGTAAATTCGGATAAGGTCATCTTTTCTTCTAGCTCTTGTAATGTGCAATGCAACATTTCAGCCAAATAATACCTAGCAAATAAGTCCTTATCCTCTGCTACTTTTTTGCTTGTTGTTCTATTGTTGGAGAAGACATTATTTCAGTCGCAACTCTAGCTAGAACATCTTTATCTACACCATTCATCAACGCATGTTTATCTGATAAATCAAATACTTTTTCACCATCAGAATCTAATGCTTTGTGTATTAAGCAATAAGCCATTAACGCAACGTCATCATCTTTTGCATATCTTTGCAATTTAGACATTTCTGCTAGCGTTAGTGGCTTTGCAAATACTTTAAGCACTTCATCCCCATCACTCCATTCAGGTATTTCTATTTCTTTAACTTCTAAAGAATCAAAATGTGCCTTAGCTCTCTCTATAGCTTTCATGGTTATGCTGTTGCCAGCGTTAATACGCCAGAGCCCTGTATTGATATGCTTGACTCAACAAGCCCATCAAATGATGCACTTCTTGAAACACCAGTCACAATAGCTGTACCTGAATAGTATTTTGAAGAACTAGCTGTACCTTCTGGGTAGAACTTAATAGTTACACTTGTACCAACAGTCAATGCTATTTGTGCTGTATCTGCTTCATCCCAATAAACATCAATACTTCCTGAAAAGGATGTTAATGATGCTAAATGAGTTCTTGCAGCATCACCCATAGATGTAGTTTCAAGCGTGTCTGCACTTTCTTCGATAGAATAAGACCTAATTTCAGCTACTGCATCAGTTCCAACGTGAACAGTTCCTTCGCTTCCTTTATGAATCGACATTTTCTTTTACCTCGTTTTTTATTTTTTTTGAAGAAGATTTAATTATTTGGGCTGCTTCTTCTTTCCAACCCATATTCATAAATGACTCAACCTTTGACGGATGAGCATCTATAGAAATATTGCCATTTGGACTAATCATTTTCATAATCGTCTCCTTTATAATGCTACGTCAGGATTTTTTTCCTTGACGTAATAGTTAGTTAAAAAGGTCATTGAGACATATCCCAACGGTTTTTCACCTTCCGCGTTAAATTCAATTTCAGTAGATTCCAGATAAGTATCTTTGGCTAATCCACCTAATGTTCTATCAGCAGCAATAGCTTCTTCAACTTCTTTGCTTATTGTGTCTATCGTGTCATCAAAATTAGTTGTAGCCTTTGCATAGCCTTCAACTACAACACTTAAATCTCTGCTCATTAATCTATCAATTCCAATTACTATTGGCTCAGATGTTTCAGACTTTGTATAAATAACTAAAGCTGGAATTGTCTCTAAGGGGTAAACCCTTGACTCATAAACTCTAGTGCCAGTAGTTGTTAAGTTGTTTAACGTAGTACCAAAATATTCTCTTATTTGTTGTCTAACATGAGCCATCTATATTTCCTCCAACATCAAAGCAGAAAAACCAGTTCTATCTGACTGAATATTAACAACCGTATAATTTTGTGCTGCTTTGAGCACATTGCCATTTGTATCTTTTATTGCAGATACGTTTAAAGAATTGCCATAAGCAATACTTGGTACGTCTATAGTTCTGCAATAGGCTATTGGCTTTAGGGCTTCAACACCAATACCCTCTTCTTGTTCTACATATTCATTATTTAAAATAATGTTGATGGTTGCAGCAGTACCGCTTGTATTTGTATAAACTGCACTAACTCCATGCCCAAAATTGATATCTAAATATCCAAGCATGTCTTCTTCGGTTTCTAGCATAAATTGGGACATTATTGTTCCTCCAATACTAGCGACACCATGCCTGTATTATCAGGCTGGACTGTTTTAACAAAAAAGGTAGTTTCAGGCTTCAAAACATTTCCATGGTTGGTTGTTATTGCGTCAACTACCAATTTATCCTCTTGGGATATATAAGGAACGTCAGATGCTTTAACTATTGCTCTTGGCTGATAGCCAGCAACAGGTATAGTTCCACCTTCTATATTAAAATATTCTTGGTCAATAATAATATTGATATTAGTGGTATTTCCACTGTCAATATCAAACCAAGTATCAATCAAACCAAGTCTTGAATCCCATAAAGAATTCTGTACTTCAAAAAAGGTAGCAGTAACCCCATGACCAGAAGTAGAGTCCACATACGCATCAAAATCTAGTGCACTCTCTAAAGGCATGATTACTTCTTAGCTCTTTTTTTAGGAACTTTAACTTCTGAAGTTTCTAATCCAACACTTCTTTCAGTTATTTTAGCCTTTGGCTTTTCAACGTGAATTTCTGCTTTTTTATAAGCACATAATTGAAGACCAACATCTTCATTAAGCTCTACCACTTCTCCAGCTAGAACCTTCGCACCGTTAGCAATCGTGTCTTGTAAAATTGTATATTTTTTCATATTTAAGGTGGTGGGGTTTCCCCCACCATTCCATTTAAGCATCAGTTAATTAGTCGCTTGATTTACAGAAAGATACTGCATGTCTTACAGCTACATCAACAGTTTGTAGAGCAACAATTCTTACTCCACCTGATGTTGATAACGCATAAGGGTCAACAGTAATATCTAGTCCACCATACATACCAATTAATAGGTCTGCAAAGTTACCAAAGTAGAAATCACCACTTGTTACTTGATTACTTCTGACAACATTGTAGCCATTCATTGAGTTATCAGGATTGACAACAAATTGAGCAGTTCCAGTTGCTTTTTCAACAGTTTTCAAAGTACCAAAGTCAGCAGGTCTACAGATGTAACCTAAAGAACCATTCAAAGCATTGTCATTAGCAACAGCACTTTCCATAGCTACAATCTCAGCCCATGTAGGCGTTGCAGCAGCAAAAGTAGTTGTGTTAATACCTGAAGTTCCAGAAATACCTGTTGGCTGTCCTGAAGAACCAGAACCAGCTAAAGCACCCAAATCAATAGCAGTAGCTAAAGCCTGAGTTAAGTCATTTCTGATTAGGTTTTCAACATCTAATGAAGACTGTTGTAGTAACAATCTAGTAGCGTCTGTAAAAGCACCAATTACTTTAGGAGACATAGTTACTGAGCCAGTAGTCATTTCTGACTCGGCAGCAGCAGCACCTTCAGTAGCAATCCAACCACCAGCAGCACCAGCAGTTTTCTTAGGTATTACAACATTTCCCTGTAATCCTCTTAGCATTGTTGCTCCAGCTTGCATTACGCTAGATGAGTTTCTTAGTACGTCTATGAAATCTCCACCTCTGTAGTCTTCAGCAACTAGTTTTGAATCGTCAGATGTGTTCATGTCTCTATTCCAATTTCTTAGAACGTCAGCAGGTAGCATGATGCCTTGAGCAGTTTTACCTTGTTCTCTAGCAGCAGTAGCAGAACATTCAAATTCAAATTCTGCGTCTTGTTGTGCTCTTCTGTCAGAAGGGTTAGCTAAAGCTCTAATTGCTTTAATTAAGCTAAATCTTTTAACTTCTTCTTTGCTCATGCCTATTTCTGAAGGAGTTTCTAAAGGAGTATTATTAGATATTTCATTTAATAATTGTCCTCTGAATTCTTCAATTGATACGCCTTCGCCAATTGCTTTGTCAGCTAAATCTCTTTTATTGTGTCTAGCAGCTAAATCAATAATCTCTTTCGAGTTTCTTTTAAATTCAGCTTTAGCTTCATCAATAGTTTGAGTTCTGACTTCATCAAGATTAATGTCTTGTTTTTCCATCGTTTTCACCTCTATTTTGTGAGTTATATTTTTTTCTTTAGAACGTCCAACTCCGACTTTAACTGATTGGTCAGCAGGAACGGAAACGGAAGAAATTTCATACCCCGTCCATTTTGCTTTGTAATAAGTTTCGTCTTTGTCATTCATTCTGGTTAGTTTGTCGATGCGATAGCCTATCGATATGTTCATCCTTATCCCATCTTTTACGTCTTCAAATACTTCACGAGCTAAAGCAGATTTACCAAATCTCACTACTGCAATTGTCCTTTGAGCAGTCTCATCCAATTTGAATTCTTCAATTACTCCAATTTGCTTAGTCATATCATGGTCAAGCAATAATGGAGCTCTACCAGATGCTATAAACTCCATGTTTATATCACCAGCATCATGTCCTAGCACTTCCATGCCAAAACTTCTTTCAACAGGCTCAGTCGAGCTAACACCAATTCGGATTCTACGGTTTTCTTCATCAATGCTAGAAGCTGTTGATAAATCGATAGCTCTAAATCTTAAAGCTGTATCAATATCTCTTTCTTCTCCATTGTCTGCCATAGAAACTTCTTCAGTGACTTCTACTTCTTCGCCTTCATGTTCTACATCCTCATGCTTCTCAAACTCAACAACAACACTGTTGTCAGTCTCAGTAACATTAAGGATGTGTCTATCTTCTTTATTCATAGATTTCTCCTCTTCATTTGTTAATAAAGGATGTTTTTCTGATTCGTTAGAATCAAAACTTGTTAAATCATTATTCATCATCATCTCCGCCCTGTATTTTTGCTTCTACAGGCATTTTTTGTCCAAATGGCTGATATGCCAGTTCAATGTTGTATTGTTTGGCTAATTCAATTTCTCTTTGGTGTTGTTCAAATAATTCTTCTGTATCTCTGCCATAGCTACTGCTAATATCGGCATAGGTAATAGTTCCGTTTTGTAATCCAAGCACATTAGCTTGCATTTCTTTTAAAGGGTCAATCCAAGCAAAACTTCTTGGTATGTAATTTATTGACCTTGAGAATTTATCAATCTTTCCAGCAGGAAGAGTTATATAGCCAGTAGATATAGCCATTTCAAGCCATGATTGGAATACTGGGTTTATAAAATGCTCTATGACAAACTGTTGGTATATCTGGTACATGCTTCTGTCTTCTAAAGCACCTTGTCTGATTGAGCTGTAATTTACTGATGTAAGGTCATTTGATAGAGAATGATAAGAAATATTTAAACCAGAAGCTATGCTTCTTAATACGCTTGTTGTAAATGATTCAAATGCTGAATTAGGATGTGTTGGATTGAATTCCTTAAAATCTAAACCAGCAGGCAATTGCTCAAATACGCCTGCTTGAGCGTTCATTGTTGGACTAAATGTGTCTTCCATTCCGCCATCACCAACGTAACCATCACCGTCAGGAGAGGTGAAGAAGCCCATCTTACTAGCTCCAACTCTTGCTGCTACGACCTCAGCTTCAAGATAGCCTGAGTACATTTTCATATTAGCCATAACAGTAGCAACTAAGGAGACTCCCCTTGTTTGTTCCGCCCTAGAAGGAAGGTAAGCGTGGATAATTTCACTTGCAGGCACTCTAATGTGCTGATTCTGACCAGCATAAGTTCTGTCATACGGATGGTCTTTATACAGATGGTAAGCAACTGGTTTGTCATACTTATCTACCTCAACACCCATTTTAATTTTGTTGCCAGTAGCTTTATAGATATCGTTTTTGTTTTCGTCTAAATGGTCAGCTTCTAAAAATTGTAATTGGAAACCAAAAGGCGAATCAGGCACTTTAACCTTTCTGATTAATACTTCTCCATCTCTACAAAGGGATTCGATAAATATCTTTTGGCAATCTAAAAATGATAGCCTTCCATTTGTTGTGCAATTACCAACTTGACCCCATTCTTTCCAAGATTTCTCAATAAGCACGTTGGCATTAAGGTCTAATGAAGAGTCATCATTCCTTGCTTTACTAGAAACTCTAATACCATGCTTTCCTATTACATTAGAAATCATAAGATTTAGATATCTGGCTATATATGAGTCATTTCTAGCAAGTTCTCTAGCTCTATCTCTTAATATTCGTATATTGTCTTTAATTTCAGCATCAGCACTTGTTGAGGATGTAATAAAGTCAGCAAATAGCCTTCCTGTATTAGCTCCAGAGTAACTTCTTCTAAACGCTTGTTTTTGTTTCTTTTTAGGCTCATTGATGCCTAATATTCTGTTATACCATGCCATTATGTGAAGCTCTTAGGTGTGTAGCCAGTATTTCTACCAAAATTAACCTTGATAGTGTTTCCTGAGCCTTGATTGTTTCTTATTCTTGCTAATTTAATCTCTTTTAGGTATTCAGCTTTGTATCTATCTCTAAATTTAAGTAATTCATCAACTGACATTCTTGATAATGACCTGCCTGCAATAGACATTGATGATTGGTCAATATTGGCTCTATTTTCAATTACAGCCTGCAAAGCATCTAATACCTTTTTTGCATGGCTTCTTAGGTCAGCATTAGTATTAGCTAGGTTTTCACTAACGGATGTTCTTCCAGAATCAACCATAACTCTGTTTGAGTCAGATGTTTTAGTGATGTAGGCTTCCCATATATAATCACCAACGGTATACCCTGTTGTTGATGATGACGCAGCTTCTATGTAGTAAGTATCGTTAGCTTCTACAGCAGTAAGTGTAAATTTCTTAGTACCACCACCACCAGAATCCTCATGGAATTCATAAGTTAAGGCATAAGAGCCTATAGGATACGTTGAAGCAAGGTCATCTCTTTTCCATGCCCAATAATCACCTAAAACTAATGCGTCTGGCTCTTGGGATGGGTAATTTTCTCTATCGAACGCGTTAGACAAGTAAAAACCTCTTTTTATGTTTAGATTAATCTACTAATAACACTAAGGTGCATAAGCCAATTGTCAACTCTTGGGTATGATATTTATATATCTATTTCCAAGAAGTAGCGAAATTACCCCTATTTATGGGTCTTTGCGTACCAGAATCCTTAACTTTAGGCTCAGGTGCATTTCCAGTTAGTAGGTTTCTTTCTATGACATCAAAGTTTGGATTAAGTATATAAGCTGCTGCTAATGAGTAACAAATTGTATCAAGGGCTTCATTTCGTTCTCTGATTTGTTTCCAGTATAAAGTCTTTCTACCTTTAACAAATTTAACAAATCTTTGTTCTGCTGTTAGCTGTTTAAAATATTCTTCATCAACGGTTGATGGAAAATGCAAAGTAGAATAACCATATTCAGATGCTAGTCTTGAATAAATAATTTCTTTTGCTGTATCACTTCCCACTGGATACAAAGTGTTATTTTCTTTTCCTACTGTCGTTGGTTTACCAACAACTGCCTTGCCACTTTGAGATTGACCTTTAATTGCAAATATTCTTCTGCCTTTTTTGTTTTTTGTAAAAGAATAGACCATTTGAGTCTGGAAACCTGAGTCAATGGCAGTACAAGCTATTGTCATTGTTCTTCCTGAATGTGTTTTAAACTTTGTTTGTAGATATTTGTCCAAATCGTTCCAAACATTCATATCACCAGTGCTTCCATAGATAATCTTATAATCTACTACCCACATTTCATAATTATGGCTGAAAGCTACCGTTTGGCACTCTATTCTATTTTTTTGTATGTCAATTCCGCAAGTTAGGACAAGAGCTTCATCAGGTATTGTTTCCAAGTCATAACTTTCTCTTTTAGCCATCAATCCTTCAGCTTCTATAGCATCCTCTGGCTCAGGTTGCCAAGTTTCAGCTAAAGAGGTGTTAATGAATGTCTTTAACATTTCAGGTTGCTTCTTGGCTTCTAAGAAGTTTTCAGCCATTGAGCTCCATGTACTAAATACTGAATAAATTTCATTTAAATGAAATCCAGCTATTTTCTTTGTTTCTTGTGTTGCTCTCCATTCTCCATTTTTTAGCATCCAGTATTTTTTAGACTCTTCTATGACACAACCATTTTCGCAAGTATAGATAGCTGTTTCTGGTTTATCCTCTTCCCAAACTACATTTGACCATTTTAAAGTTTGTTTATGATTGCACTCAGGGCATGGAACGTAATAATAACGCTGGTCACTTTCCTCAAAAGCAGCTTCAATTCTTGATATGCCTTTTACCGTTGGGGTACTACATAAATAAATCTTACGATTAAAGAAAGTTTGCGTTCTTTTGGATGCTAGAAGAACAGGGTCACCTTCAGAGCCCACACTAGCTTCCATTCTGTCGACTTCATCAATACAGAGCAGACGTACAGCACGACTAGCAACGGATGCAGCACTATTACTTCCAACCATGTTTAAAGTAGTGCCACCTTCAAACTTTTTAGATAAAACGGTGTTTGAGCTATCTTTAGACTTAGGCTCATTGATTCTATCTCTGAGAACTGGGGTATCTCTTATCATATTGGCTAGCTTTTCTTTACTGTAAGCCTGAGCCATCTGAAGTGTCGGTTGCATTACTAAAATCGGAGAGGGTTGCATGTGGATGTAATAACCAATGACATTGTTGAGAATTTCGGTTGCACCGACCTGTGCACTTTTTTGCCATATTACTTTTTCAATATTTGGGTCATTAAACACATCCATAATCTCTTTTTGATATGGTGCATAGTCAGTTCTATATTTTCCACTAACAGCAGATGACTCAGGTGATAGATACCTGTATTCGTCAGCCCATTCTGAGATTTTAAGCTCAGTCGGTGGTTTCCACAGATTTTGTGCTTGCGTCAGCACTTTCTGCATATTCTCTTGGTAATCCATTTCCAGATAGTTCCTCTAATGCTTCATATATACTTCTTTTAATTAATTCCTCTGCTTCATTGAATGTATCAGTTGCTAATACTTGATGTGCAAGATTAGTTGGTATATTTAATAGCTTTGCTTTTGCATTACCAATAAAGTCAGACCAAGTATCTTTAACTAAATCTGCTGGGATTAATTTGCCCTCTAATTGATTAACTTCTAATTCAGCCTTATCAGCTTGGAATTTCTTTAGTCGTGTTGACTCTTCAACAATATCACCACCAGTTCCACTCTTTTTATAGTGTGAAGCGTTCTTTCTTAGGTGGTTAATGTATTGAACCCTACAGGCATCAATGTTTACTGGTGACCTGCCCTTTTTTATTGTAATAACGCCCTTTCGCACCAAATCACTTATTGATTGAGGTGATAAATCTAAATGTTCTGCTAACTCTATTTGCTGTCTCTTATACACATCTCCGAGCCCACGAGACCAGAGAGGATCTCGT
>OJFG01000329.1_pt1 | contig 18431 bp, 19 predicted proteins | sample 1594071 | NCBI WGS metagenome assembly OJFG01 (sample SAMN05416818, study PRJEB24817) | seawater metagenome | isolation source: Sea water | place: Canada:Atlantic | collected 2013-07 | reverse complement strand
CGTCGGCAGCGTCAGATGTGTATAAGAGACAGATCCTATCCACAAACCTTCTAGACCATTTTTCGTGTCTCCTAGCGTATGTAGTCTTGCATTCCTCTATATAGTCCTTTTTAGGATCAGAATGTTTCACCTCTGATTTAGTAAGGCACGTATATTGATACTCTCCCTCTATCAAATCGTAAACTTCTCGACTGCATTGCTTGATAGAGCTCTTCAATCCCTGAGAATTAACCGTACAAGGGATAATCAAAAATGCTAGCAATAGAGCTGTAGCCGCTTTCATCGTTAGCGCAATAGGTGATCAAAGAGTTCTGGGCTTATGGTTGGATTAATCAACTACAAAAACGGAAAAGGCCAAGTGAAGTGAAGTAATAATGAATTATACCCAAAGCCACTGCCACTGCCACTGTAGACATTTTTTATAACTTCAGCTAGCGTCATAGATCCCTAAATAAAACTCAAACAGCTGGTACTAACCAATACTTAGCCCCGCACGGGCGGAGGCTTTGTTTAAGGGTAACTCTTTTACCAGATGCATCCCTCAGCCATCGCAAGCTTCGAAGCCAAAACGCATAATCAGAATCACATGGCATCAAACATATAAACGATGGCACTCTGTCATAATAAAATCACAAATATATTGGGCACAATTAATGGTTAAAGTAGAGCTTCTGGCTGCCAAGATTCCTGGATTGCCTGGCATCTTTGCAGATCATTATTGGCTTCTTGTTCTTCGTGGTGTCGAGAGCAGTCACAACCAAACGTGTGATCGTTGGGAGATATGGCAACATCCTCACCAAAACAATTCTTGCTGGGGGCATCTTCATAAAAACCTCTTGGATCCCTATCAGGGAGTGGGAAATGGACAATCTCGATTAATACAAAAATGGTTAAATGATGATGCTTTATTGATGGTTAAAAAGATTGAATCATCCCCAAGTAATTATCCATTCATTCAAAAATATAGATACTGGCCAGGCCCCAACAGCAACACTTTTGCTCAATGGGTCGTAAGCGATAAAATGGAATTAGGTGCTCGCGCAATTGGCAAAAGCTTTCCTCTTCCAGAATGAGCTAGATGACAATGCGATCAAGGTCTCGCTTTTTTTTCATTGATCTAGAAAGAGTGGCGTCATCACCTGCCCACCAAATGATCGTAAATCAATGACTTCCGTCAATATCCCTGATAGAAGAGGGCATGAATGACCAGCAACAAAACCACTCAACTTGGTCGGGCCGAGTTGGGAGCTAAGCACATCAACTGCTGTCTCGATTCATTGCCAACAGAACGATCAAGCGTATGGGGCAGAACGTTCAAGACACGTCTTGTCACTTGTTGGATTACCACCCAGCTTGGCTATTGACTTATAAAGATAGGGTCAACTCCTGACAAAGGATTGACTCCTCACACCCCCCAAAGAAGGCGTCAAACACCTTCTTTTTTTATGCCAAGCGGGTGGCCTACGTGGCACGCAAACTCTGGGAAACAGCCAAACAGAGCCGATCAACACTCATGTTTGTGAGGGGAGGTCTTGAATGAAAACACCACAAAAGGCGCAGACATCAGTACAACCAAGTCTGTACGTATCAGTTGGTTGACTGAGTGGAACGTGTTTATTAATCATGGAGAAAGCCATCTCCTCACAAGATTTGGCTCCTCACACCCCCGAAGAAGGCGGATTCGCCTTCTTTTTTTATGACCTGGCATGGCACCAAGCCTGTCATCTGTGTGACCTTGCGATCAATGCATGGCTCTTCGCGGTGGTTGTCGGATGTTGACTCCTGTTCAAGATGGAGCTGTCAGCCATCGGTGGCTTGCCTTGTCTGATGTCTTTCCCCACCACACGCCCCCAGCAGCCTCGATGGGGCCATTAAAAGGATTCGCATGATTGGCTGGCTTCAAGGAGAACGAATCGAACACTGGAGTCAGGGCGGGCGTCAGGGATTGGTCATTGCTTGCGCCGGTGTGGGGTACGAAGTTCAACTTGCGTCGAGGTACTTGCAACCTCTCTCAGCAGGGACAACCTGCACCGTCTGGATTCATCAGGTGCAGAGAGACGATGGCTCGAGTTTGTTTGGCTTCCCGGACCGAAGAGAACGGGACCTATTTCGAGTTCTGATCAGCGTGAATGGCGTTGGGCCTCAGGTGGGACTGGCGTTGCTGGAGAGCTGCAGCGCTGCAGACTTGATCGAAGCGATCATCGATGGGGACCTGCGTCGCCTCACCCAAGCGCAAGGTGTGGGCAAACGAACAGCAGAACGCCTTGCGGTAGAGCTTCGCGATCGTCTGAGTGCATGGAGTGCGGAGCGAGAAAGTGATCGTTCCGACCTCTCCCTTGTGGATAGGAGTGATCTCAAATCACTGCCAATTGAACCTGACCCACTGCAGGATTTACAGCTCACCCTCAGCACACTGGGATATGAGGATCTAGAGATCCGTCGCGCGATGCGCGCAGTGGCCACAGGAGCAGAAGTCCCGGCGTCGGATGACGGAGATGGGTGGTTACGCGCCAGTCTGCGTTGGTTGAACCGCCCTTCGGCGTAATCGTGCCCACGACAAGGTAAATTGGTTCTTTGCACAAGTAGGGCCGGACGCTTCGCATGTCGCTCGATACAACTGAAAAGCAGCAACTCATCAACAGTCACCAAACTCATGCCACCGACACCGGATCGGCAGAGGTTCAGGTCGCCATGCTCAGCGAGCGCATCTCCAAGCTCAGCGGCCATCTTCAGCAAAACATCCACGACTTTTCATCCCGCCAGGGTCTCCTGAAGATGATTGGACGTCGCAAGCGTCTGCTTGGTTACGTCCGTGGCAAGAGCGAGCAGCGCTATAGCGATCTCATTTCTAAACTTGGAATCCGCGGCTAAGCAAGCTGCACAGGACTTCAGGAGCCCATGGCTGATCGACGCAACTCTCTGCCCTTCGAGCCGCGCCGGTCAGCTGAAGGAACGAAATCACAATCCAAATCCAAACGAGCTGCTTCTGAATCAGGAAGTAGCCAACCCATTCCCAAGTCGGTGGCCAACCGAATGGCACGACGCGTGGCTATCGCCACAGGAATCCCTTCAATTATGGGGATGGGTGTTTTTGTAGGAAGCTATTTCCTGGTCTCACGCCAAATCATGGATGTTCCGCCAGGGATCACCTTGTTGGGCTCTGGCGGCTTCTTTTTGTTGGGTCTCGGAGGGCTGAGTTATGGCGTTCTATCAGCCAGCTGGGAACAAAATGCCGGAACTTTGCTTGGACTTGAGCACATCAAGCCAAATATTCAGCGCATGCGCGAATCCATTCGGGCTCAAAAGCAGAGTTAACTAATACTGTTATTCACACCGCAATTAATTCAATAGAGGTTCGCTGCATTTCACATTGAAGGCCTTTTCTTGGAGATGAAGAGCGGCAGCTGAAGCATCGCGTACACAAAACTGAGGCCCAAGTCGCACATAGCGAACCGTATTGCCCTGTCGAACGGCAGCAACAACGGGGACTCGAACTCCCAACTGTTCCTGATCTGGACGGAAAGCCTGCAAACATTCACGCAATTTGTGTTGGACGGCCACATCGCTGGCCTGTTCGGGATCAAGTTCCACCATCAGTAGACGCAGATCATCGATGGCTCGGCAGTCATCCACGATCAATTGAACGCGCTCGTCGCGGCGATCCACCGCTGCCCAGACCAGCAAACGAGCCTCAGCCATCAAATGATCAGCCAAGCGTGCATAGCTCTTGGGAAAAACCACCGCTTCACAGGATCCAGTGAGGTCTTCCAGAGTCAAAACCGCCATTCGATCTCCTTTGCGCGTAGTGACCTGACGCATCTCACTGATCATCGCGATTGCGCTGACCTTGGCTTTATCCGCTTGTTCTTCAAGACTCCCGAGCCCAATGGGAGCTAGAAGCTTCGCGGGAGGAGTGAGCTGTTTTAACGGATGATCAGAGAGATAGAAACCAACAAGATCCTTCTCCAAACGGAGCTTTTCGGTGGGGTGGTAATCCTTCACCGCAGGAGCCTTTGGCGCCAAGCTGAGGTCGGTTGCCGCGTCATCCGCGCCGTCACTGGATGCCGCCATCAGATCAAACAAATTGCCTTGTCCACTGGCGCGATCTTTAGCCCTTGACGTGGCCCAATCAAGAAGAAGATCTAAATCAGCCATCAGTTGGGCCCGATTCGCCTCGGGCTCAAGAGCATCCATCGCTCCGCAATGGATCAGCGACTCCATACTTCTGCGATTGAGCACTGCAGAGGGAAGACGATCACACAGATCAGCAAGAGATTGGAACGCCCCCTCTGATTCCCTAGACCCAATCACGGCACGGATCGCGCCATCGCCAAGATTACGAACAGCAGACAACCCAAACAAAATGCGATCACCCTTAGGCGTGAAATCGATACCTGATGCATTGATATCAGGAGGCATCACTTCAATGCCCATCGCATTGCAATTGGAGATATAGCGCTGCACTTTGTCGCTGGCTCCAGCATTCACTGTGAGCAAAGCAGCCATATAAGCAACTGGGTAATGCGCTTTTAAATAGGCCGTTTGATAAGTAACAGCTCCATAGGCTGTGGAGTGGCTTTTATTAAAACAATATTCAGCAAACAACACCATCTGGTCAAAGAGTTCGTCAGCAATTTTTTGATCCACACCTCGATCGGAAGCACCCTGCACGAAGATCCCCCGATGTTTTTGCATTTCTGACACTTTTTTCTTTCCCATCGCGCGACGAAGCAGATCAGCTTCACCCAATGAATACCCGGCCATATCTTGAGCAATTTTCATAATTTGCTCTTGATAAACCATAATCCCATAGGTTTCTTGAAGGATCGGCTCAATGGAATGATGCGCAAAATCAATAGCCTCACGACCATGCTTTCGGTTAATAAATTTAGGAATTAATCCCGCATCTAAAGGACCAGGTCGATAAAGAGCCAAAATCGAAGAAATATCCTCCAAAGATGAGGGCTTTAGATCGCGAACGATCTGGCGCATTCCAGTGGATTCAAGCTGGAAGATTCCTTCCAAGTCACCACGGGCAAGCAGGGCATACGTTTCAGGGTCTTCAATTGGAAGCTTGTCTGGATCTATCCTTTCTCCACTCGTGGCAGCAACGAGCTCCAGAGTTTTATCAATCATCGTAAGGTTTTTAAGGCCTAGGAAGTCCATCTTCAGGAGTCCCATGGACTCCACATCTTCCATAAAGTACTGAGTAATAACCTGTCCATCGTTATTTCTCTGCAGAGGAACAAGTTCATCGAGAGGGTCCGCTGCGATCACAACTCCAGCAGCATGAACTCCGTATGTTTTGTTGGTCCCTTCAATGCGCATCGCCATATCGACCCAGCGCTTGACGACTGGATCTTTCTTGTACTTCTCGCGAAATTCTGGATTGGGCGATTCCTCACCGATCATCGCTGCCAACTTGGCAGGCTTACCGCGTACGACCGGAATCAGTTTGGCTAGTCGATCAGCATCGCCATAGGGAATATCCAGCACTCTGGCCACATCTTTCAAGACCGCCTTGGAGGTCATACGGTTAAATGTGATGATCTGAGCCACCTTGTCTTCGCCGTAACGGCGGGTGACGTAATCAATCACTTCACCCCGACGTTCGATACAGAAATCGGTATCAATATCAGGCATCGACTTCCGTTCTGGATTCAGGAATCGCTCGAACAAAAGGCCATTACTAACAGGATCAATATTGGTAATTCCAAGGGCATAGGCCACCAGCGATCCAGCCGCTGAGCCTCGCCCAGGTCCAACGGGGATTCCCTGCTCCCTCGCAAAGCGGATGTAATCCCACACCACAAGGAAATAGGTAGGAAATCCCATCTGTTCCATGATCTTTAATTCATGGGACAACCGATCTCCATAGATGGGATCAATGGCTGTTTCGGAATCAATCTCCAAACGATTGCGTAAACCCTGCTCTGTTACTTCCTGCAAATAACTCACCGGAGTGTGTGGCTCTGGAATTGGGAAACGCGGCATCTGATACCGGCCAAGGATGTCGTAATCCTCAACCTTTTCAGCAACTTGAACAGTGTTGCTAATCGCTTCTGAGACCACATCTGGTTCGAGATGATCAGCAAAGAGTCGTGACATCTCCTCTTCACTTTTAAGATATTCAGTGCCTGTATAACGCAACCTTTTAACATCACTGATCAGCTTGCCGGTCAAAACACAGAGCAAAGCATCATGCGCTTCTACATCGTTACGCGTGAGGTAATGAGCATCATTGGTAGCAATCAAACGAATTCCTAACTCTTTAGCAATTCGAACAATTTCTACATTGACAATGCGATCTTCAGGTGAGCCATGATCCTGAATTTCTAAGTAAAAGTCATCGCCAAAAGTCTCCTGATACCAAAGCGCCACATCACGGGCCACATCAGGGCGATCACGCATAATCGCCTGGGGAATTTCACCCCCGAGACAAGCGGTGGCCACAATTAAACCTTCGCCATATTGCTTCAGCAACTGTTTATCAACGCAGGCGCGGGAAAAGATTCCTCGTCCTCGCATCCCACGCAAATGGCTGATGCTGGTGAGCTTCACCAAATTGCGGTAGCCAGTGGCGTTCTTCGCCAACACCACGAGGTGATAGCGGCGCTCCTTTTTGGGTTGTGGGTCATCAATCGAACCGTTGATGACGTACATCTCATTGCCGATAATCGGCTTGATGCCTGCTCCTTTGCACAGCTTGAGAAGCTCTACGGCTCCATACATCACCCCGTGATCCGTGAGTGCCAGTGCCGGCATCCCTAATTCTTTGGCACGTTCCACCATCTGGGGAAGCTGTGAGGCTCCGTCCAAAAGGCTGTAGTCGCTGTGGTTATGGAGGGGAACAAATGCCATGCCACCAGCGTAAACGCATGCGCAAGATGTGGGGGTATCAATCCCTGCAAGCACTACATGCAGGGTGATGAGGAGATTTGATGCGGCTTCAAGCGGGAATAAAGCTTCCCTCAGGGCGTCGAGCCATCACATCTGCAGACTGCTCGTACTGATGGGCCACCTGGAGAAGCAAAGGTTCCTCGAGCACGTTGCCGATCAGTTGAACTCCGATCGGCAGCCCCGCGCTATCAAAACCACAAGGCACGTTGATGGCAGGTAGACCGGCCAGATTGGCAGGAATGGTGAGTAGATCCGCCAGGTACATCGCCAGGGGATCGTCTGCATGGGCACCCGCGGCAAAGGCGGTGGACGGAGCAGTGGGAGTGAGCAACACATCCACTGAGGCAAATGCCGTCTCGAAGTCTCGACGGATCAAGGTGCGAACTTGCTGAGCCTTGCGGTAGTAAGCGTCCACATATCCGGCAGAAAGGGCATAGGTCCCAATCAAAATGCGCCGTTGCACTTCACTACCAAAGCCTTCAGCTCGGCTTCGAGCTGTCATCGCAGCAAGGCTGGAAGCATCGTCAGCTCGAAAGCCGTACTTCACGCCGTCGTAGCGAGCCAAGTTGGCTGAAGCTTCGGATGGAGCGATGACGTAGTAGGTGGCAATCCCGTCGTTGAAACGAGGGCAGCTCACATCCACAAGCTCAGCCCCTAGAGACTGCAGAAGATCCGCAGCGGCAAGAACCGAAGCTTTGACCTGAGGATCGAGTCCGTCTTGATCAAAGCACTCACGCACCACTCCGATGCGCAGCCCACTCACCGAGCGACCAAGACGCTCGCGGTAATCGGGGACAGGGGCCTTAAGGCAGGTCGAATCTCGAGGATCTTCCCCAGCGATCGCTTGCAGCAGCTCGGCTGCATCCGACACAGATGTCGCAAAGGGGCCCACTTGGTCAAGCGAGCTTGCAAAGGCCACAAGCCCATACCGACTCACGCGGCCATAGGTGGGCTTTAGACCCACCACACCACAAAAGGATGCTGGTTGTCGGATGGATCCACCCGTATCAGACCCCAAGGACGCCATGCATTCACCCGCCGCAACGGCTGCTGCACTGCCTCCAGAACTCCCTCCAGGCACGTGCTCCGTGTTCCAGGGATTGGCTGTGGGTCCAAAAGCTGATGTTTCGGTTGAGCCGCCCATGGCGAACTCATCCAAATTGGTCTTTCCGATCAAAACAGCTCCAGAACGCCAGAGGCGATCCGTAACGGTGGATTCGTAGGGCGGAACAAAAGACTCCAGCATCCGGCTAGAGCAAGTTGTACGAATGCCTTTCGTGCAGAGGTTGTCCTTGATGGCGATCGGCACACCCGCCAAGGGCGGAAGATCCTCCCCTGAAGCACGAGCCTCATCTAAACGATCGGCATCGGCGCGAGCGCGATCGGCTGTGACCTCCAAAAAGGCATGAACGCTTGAATCAACTGCCTCAATTCGGGCCAGATGATGATCAGTCAGCTCCCTTGCGGAGACTTCACCGCGTTCAAGTTGCTGACGCCACTCGGCAATCGCCATCTGCAGGATTTGGGTTCCAACATTGACGCTATCAGCCGCAGCATCACCCTTGAGCGTTGATGGTTAGAGGTTCGGATCGACGGCAACGGAGAACCGAGTGATCCATCGAGGACGGTGCTTCTGAGGAAAGGTCGTCGAGAAAGGCCGGCAGGACTTGTTCGAGACCGTTCTTGGTCACAAAAGGACCGAACCAATACGTGACATCAGGCCCATGAGTTTGGACACGAGCCCACCATGCAAAGCCAAGACCATTGGCGAGACTGCGGAGGGGCCTGATCAAGGGGCTCATGGAAGAGCGGTCGAGGTCAATATATTTTGCACTGCTTCAAGACATTTGCTCGAAATTAGAGATCAATACTCACTGCAAAAGCATCAGTTCCTGACATTTCAGACTCCTGCTCTAAATCAACACTGACCAGTGGACCCTCTGAGGCCTGCTCAGAAACGTGCTCATAATCCGCACCAGAGGGCTTTTCTGAGGGCTGATCAGAAGGCTGATCAGAAGGCTGATCAGAGATCTTGGCGTCGCCAAGCTCTGGAACGACAGGGGCCGTTTCGACAGCTGGTCCGGCCAACTTCGGCCTCGTAATTCGTGGCGATGGGTTCTGTCCCTTGAGACCCTTCATCCAGCCGCGACGCGCCACCTCATACACACAAAGGGCCGTAGCAACGGATGCATTCAAGCTGGGGGTCACGCCTCGCAAGGGAATGCGGATCAACTGATCGCAATGACGACGCGTCAACATCGAAAGTCCTTGCCCTTCAGAGCCAGTCACAATCACCAACGGACCATCCAGATCCACCTCCTCAAGGGTGAGATCACCTTCCTCAGCCAAGCCGATAACCCGATAACCAGACGATTTCAAGGTCTCAAGGGAACGGTTGAGATTGACGACCCGAGCAACAGGTAAGTGCTCAAGCGCACCGGCAGCAACCTTCGCGACAGAGCCCGTTAATCCAGCACTTCTTCGCTGAGGAAGCACAACACCATGAGCTCCAAGCGCTTCAGCTGAGCGCACAATGGCGCCCAAATTATGGGGATCGGTTAAACCATCCAGGGCTAACAACAGCGGTGCCTCGTCCAAGGCGCTGCATCCATTCACCAAATCATCAAGGTCAAAGGTTTCAGCTGCGGCAGTTTGCAAAACAATGCCCTGGTGCACAGCGCCACCGGTGAGCTGGCCAAGCCTTGCCCAGGTGACCTCCTCAACCAACACTCCGGACGATTTGGCATCCCTGAGCAGCTGAAGGAATTTCGCGGCACTGCGCAGCTCAGAGGTGCACCAAATGCGATGGATGGGTCTTCCTGCCTCTAAAGCCGCCTGAGTGGCATGACGCCCCCAGAGCAAGTCATCGGCAACAGCCTCCGCGGCATGAGGACTGGACTCACCACGGGGTTTGTCGTCCAAGCGTGCTGAAAAGCTCTTAGCGCCGCTACCGCCCTGACCACGACGCTCCGCAAAACGCGCTCGACGCTCTCCATAGGAGCGATCAGACGAGCGGCGATCAGTAGAACGGCGATCAGAAGAAGGACGACGATCCGTTGAGCCCGAATCTTTAAAACGACGTTCGGAAAAACGTTGATCTGAGAAAGAGCCTTCAGGGGGGCGACTGTCATTGAACCGGTCTGAGGAGGAGCGATCCATTGAGGAGCGATCCCCAGTGGAACGATCTGAGGTGCGATCTGAAGACCGATCAAATGAGGGTCGACGATCGAATGAAGAACGGCGGTCACTCGAGACCGAATCTCTTGAGCGACGATCTGAAAAACGGTTGCCTGGAGAGCGGCCCTCAGCGGAGCGACGATCGTCGGAGGGCCTGCGATCAGAAGATTGCCGTTCCGAAGAATATCGATCTGAAGACTTTCGATCCGAAAACTGTCGATCTGAAGGGCTCCGATCGGACGAGCGGCGATCAAAAGCAGGTCGACGGTCCTTTCCATACGCGTCGCCAGAGCGACGTTCTGAAAAGCGCCGATCCGAGGGACGACGGTCACTAGAACGTCGCTCGCTGTTTCCGTTATCAGGACGCCCCCCCCAGCTGTCATCCCGATCGCGACGGATGGGTGGTGATCCATCACGAAACGGACGTCGACTGCGTGAACCTGAGCCGCTGCCAGAGCCAGAGGGAGGGCGGCGATCGAATCGTGAGCTCATAGCAGGGGTGGTTATGACAGGACGGTGTCGGTCTCCTCAAGTCGATCCAAGAGCTGCGCAAGCCGCGCCGGATTCTGCAAAAAGAGCCAGCCAATCATTGTCTCAAATCCCGTAGCTCTGCCATACACGCCGGCATCAGCTCGCTTGGGTCCACGGCCAGCCCGATTGCGTCCACGCCTTACATAATCGCGTTCCTGATCTGTCAAAAACGGATCCAGTTTCTCTAATGCGGCCGCCTGAGCATCAGCCCTGACGAGAGAAACGACCGCTTGGTGAAGATCCTGGGATCGTCCTGGAGTTTTGCAAAACCTCAGTCTTTGATGCAATTCCCAAACAGCATCTCCAAGCCAAGCAAGCTGTAACGATCCAAGATCACGCTCAGGCTCTTGTGGCAACTGAGAACGAATCCAGTCACTCAAGTTGCCAATTGGCTAACAGCCTTATCGAGATCTTCCGATAGGTGGAGAAACTCCTCAAGTTTCACCAATTTGACGGTTTGAACAACGCGGGCATTGCCAACAACCGCAAAGCGTCGCTTGGAGTCTTTGCATTGTTTGGCAAATTGCACAAGAACACCAAGGCCAGACGAGTCAAGAAAATCAATCTTGATGAGATCAATCACGGCCGGTGACTTATTCGGTTTCAAAACATCAGTCACGTAGGTCAGAAACTGACTCTCGGAATAGGCATCAAGCTGACCGGTGAAATGAAACACCACACAGCCACCCTTTTGCTCGAAGCCACCCCGAAGCGAAACGGTTAATCGCTGCAGTTCAGTAATGGGACTCATCCCCCGAAATTCTGTTGGACAAAATTCTAGGGAGATTGGCTGCTTCTCACCACGATCTGATCAAGATTCAACGGCGATCTGCCATCAAGCCCGTAAAGCGGGCGAAATGATGATCTGCATCATGGGGGCCTGGACTTGCTTCAGGGTGATATTGAACGCCAAACACCGGTTGATTCCGATGGGCAAATGCCGCCACTGTGCGGTCGTTCAAGTTGAAATGAGTCACCTCTATTTTGTCCTCGGGCAATGAACCAGCGTCAAGAGCAAAGCCATGGTTTTGGCTTGTGATTTCCACCTGACCGGTGCTGCCACAGGGATGATTAAGGCCTCGATGTCCATAGGCCAACTTGAACGTTGTGCCCCCGAGGGCCAACCCCAGAATTTGATGCCCCAAACAGATCCCAAACATCGGCAGCTGACGATGTTCCAGCAAACGTTGGGCCAGCGTGATGCCTGATTGCACAGCCGCTGGATCACCAGGACCGTTGGAGAGGAAAACACCTTCCGGCTCGTGAGAGAGCACGGTATCGAGATCTGTATTGGCGGGCAAAACAGTTAGGTCACAGCCGTGGCTAACCAATCGCTCAAGAATGGCTCGCTTAATCCCGAAATCGATAGCGACAACCCGATAAGGACGCTCAGGACGCGTTTGAAACCGTTGGTCAAAAGCAACGCTGCAGGACTTGGTCCAGCGGTACGCGGTTGGGGTGGTCACCTGATCAGCCAGGTTGAGCCCTTCCATCGAGGGGGCTTGCTTGAGATCCTCTAAAAGCTCAAGAGGCGGGCGACCGTCGCTGCTGATCACACCATTCATGGGGCCCAATTCGCGCAGATGCCTCACCAGAGCACGGGTATCCACACCATGAATTCCGATCACACCGTTTTGCTCCAGCCATTCAGGAAGAGACTGTTTGCTCCGCCAATTGCTCGCCTGAGGAGCCATCTGCCTCACGATCAATCCACGGGCATGAGGCTGATCCGCCTCTTGATCATCTGGATTAACACCGGTATTGCCGATCTCTGGGTACGTAAAAGTGATGAGCTGACCGGAATAACTCGGATCCGTTAGGACCTCTTGGTATCCCGTCATCCCGGTGTTGAACACCACCTCGCCGATCACGCTGCCGCGCCGACCGCAGGCAAAGCCCTCGAGAACCGTGCCGTCCTGCAGGACCAGACGCGCTGTGAATGGGTTAGGAGCGGTCATTAGCAGAAGCGAGTGTCAGCCATGGCCTCCTCATTCTTCCTTGCGACCTTCCAGGGCATCACGCAGAGACACAAGCCGATGCCACGGCTGACCTTCCCCCAAGCTTGTCAAAGCCTGCTTCACTCCTTCAGACAAATCAGACTGAATGCCTGCAGCCCAAAGGACCAGCGCGGTGTTCAAGGCAACTGCATCACGATGCGCAGCAGGCGCTTCACCCTTTAAGACCGCCTCAAGAATCTGCTGATTGGTCACCAAATCCCCACCCCGCAGTGCATCAAGGGGAGCAGGTGTCAAACCAAAGTCAGAGGCGCTGAGTTGATCGGCATGAACGTTCCCATTCTCAAGAATGCGCACTTGGTTGGGCCCCTCTAGCGAGGCTTCATCCAGCCCTCCTGCACCATGCACCACAACAGCACGGGTGAGCCCGAGCTGTTGCAACGCCTCCGCCATCGGATCCAACAGTTCAGCTTTTGCAACACCGAGAACTTGAGCTTCTGGTGTGAGTGGATTCACGAGAGGGCCAAGCAGGTTGAACACCGTTCGCACCCCCAAGCTGCGGCGAAGCGGAGCGAGATTCACGAGTGCTGGATGCCATGCGGGTGCAAAGAGAAACGTCACTCCAGAGGCAGACAAGGCGCCCACCACTGTTTCCAATGGAGCCTTGAGTTGCAAGCCCAATCCCTCAAGAACATCCGCTGAGCCAACCTTTCCACTAGCGCTGCGGTTGCCATGTTTCGCGACAGTGGCCCCACAGGCCGCCGCTGTGAAAGCCACAGCTGTTGAAATATTGAAGGTGTTGGCCCCATCACCTCCCGTTCCACAGGTGTCGACAAGAGCAAGGTTTGGTTTCGCGTCTGGGAGCGCACACGCCTTGCGCAACACCTGGGCCATCGCAGCGAGTTCTGTGCCCTGAACGTTGCGTGCACGTAATGCAGCGAGGAATGCACCTGTCTGAACTGGCGTGAGCTCCTCCGCCAGCCAAGCCTCCATAAGCGCAGCAGCGTTCTCCTTAGACAGAACGTTTCCAGCCAACAATTGCTCAAGCAGTTGGGGCCAGGACGCTGATGCAGTGACCATGAAAGAAACGCGAATGAAGGTGCTGGTCAGAAAAAAGCCCGGTGTGCAAATGCACGCCGGGCCGAGTGATGGGGACTTCTCCACTATCACCCACAAACAAGGCAATGACCAGATCGATAAGTAACCAACTATGACTCGCAGATGGTGAGGTTGCGAACCAACTTTTGACCAAGACGAATGCCTAGGTTGATAGCTGTTCTGCACCAGGCATGGCCGCCTTCCGTCTCGATTTAATCGGTCGCTATTTGCGTCCGCACCGTCGCACGGTTGTGGTGGGAGCCCTGACTCTGGTCGTGGTGAATATTCTCAGCGTCACGATCCCGCTTGAAGTAAGGCGGGTGATTGATGACTTACAAGACGGGTTCGCAATCTCCGACGTTCTGCGTCAAGCCGGTTTCATCGTGCTGCTGGCCACGAGTATGGGCATTGCCAGGCTGATTTCTCGCCAGTTGGTGTTTGGGGTTGGACGGCAAGTTGAAGTGGAATTACGCCAAAAACTATTTGATCAAATGCTGCTGCAGGAGCCCGGCTGGGTGCAGCAAACGGGTAGCGGCGAAATCATTAGCCGTGCCACGAGTGATGTTGAAAATGTAAGGAGGCTTCTTGGCTTTGCTGTCCTCAGCCTTACCAACACTGTTTTGGCTTATGCCTTCACGCTCCCAGCGATGTTGGCGATTGATCCAGGACTAACCGTTGCAGCAATCGCCCTCTATCCAGTGATGCTCGGCTCAGTGCGCTTGTTTGGCGGCCGGATGATGCGCCAACAGCGACGCCAACAGGAAGATTTGGCTGGTCTGAGTGAGCTCATCCAAGAAGATCTCTCCGGCATCGCAGCGATCAAGATTTACGGACAGGAGGCTCCAGAATTGGACGCCTTTAGCGCTCGGAATAAAAATTACAGGGATTCGGCCATTCGCTTGGCTCGAACCCGCAGCACCCTTTTCCCATTACTAGAAGGGATTTCCTCCATCTCCTTGCTGCTCTTGATTGCCCTCGGAAGTGGGCAGCTTGAGCGAGGGGCTCTCACCATCGGGAGTTTGGTTGCTCTCATCCTTTACGTAGAGCGTCTGGTCTTTCCAACGGCCTTATTGGGCTTCACGCTCAACACCTTTCAAACCGGTCAGGTCAGTCTGGAGCGAGTCGAGGAGCTCCTTTCACGCCGTCCTCGTGTTGCTGATCCATTGGAGCCCGTCGCTGTTAAAGAGCAAATGCAGGGCGAACTAGAAGCAAGAAATTTGCATGTTCGTTATGACGGCAGCGATCAAGACACCTTGAGGGGCCTTTCATTCCGCATTGCACCTGGCGAGTTGGTGGCGGTCGTTGGTCCTGTTGGTTGTGGAAAAACCACCTTGGCCCGCGCCCTTGGTCGGATGGTGGAAGTCCCCGAGGGACAGCTGTTTTTAGATGGCTGCGATCTCACACAACTGCGACTACAAGACCTCAGAGAACAGATTGCACTCGTTCCACAGGAGGGCTATTTGTTCACCAGCAGCCTTGCCGACAATCTTCGCTACGGAGATCCAGAAGCAGGAATGGATCAGGTGGAAGCAGCGGCAGATCAAGCGCGCCTGCTTGCTGATGTGAAGGGCTTTCCTGATGGTTTTGAGACCTTGGTGGGAGAAAGAGGGATCACACTCAGCGGGGGGCAACGACAACGAACGGCCCTAGGCAGAGCCTTGTTGATGACGTCACCGCTGCTGGTGCTGGATGACGCTTTAGCCAGCGTTGACAACAACACGGCCGCAGAAATTCTCGCCTCCGTCCGTCGCCAAACCCAGCGCACAATTGTGATGATCAGCCATCAATTGTCGGCAGCGGCAGCTTGCGATCGGATTCTTGTGATGGAGCGGGGACGCCTCGTTCAGCAGGGGCATCACAACGAACTCATTACCATCAAAGGCCCTTACCGCAGCCTTTGGGAGCGGGAGCAGGCCGCAGAACGATTAGATGCCGTGGCATGAAACATGAAACGCTTATCCATAAAGTCACGACAAATGATGCGTTCGGGGCTTAGCTGGAGCAAAAGGTTTTAGCGATGTCTTCCAGCCCTCCTTTCGCGGTGCGCTGCACCCTCACCTTCGGCGACGTTTACGGCCAAATCTTGGCCTGGATGGCAGTGATTTTTGTGAGTTTGGCCTCTGGTCTGGCTCTCATGGGGTCGTCCAAACCGCTGTTCGCTCTTGTGGGAGTCGGTCTCATTCTTGTGTTGAGCTTGCCTTTTCTGCTGTTCGCCTTTGTGACGACCTTGCTGAATCACATCCAACTGGAACCCAAATCAGTTGCCTAGGGTTTTGGCACTGACTTAATCGCGATGCTGCCCTCCTGGCTTACCGGACAAACAACATCGTCACAGCCGTCCAGCGATCAAGGGCGGCATGTGGTGCTCGGAACTGCACTCAATGCGCCTCTGATGGACGATCAGGAAGAAGCCCTGTTTGGTTGCGGCTGCTTCTGGGGAGCTGAGAAAGGCTTTTGGAGACTTCCTGGAGTGGTTTCAACAGCCGTTGGCTATGCGGGAGGAAACGTCGAAAATCCAACCTACGAACAAGTTTGTAGCGGCCGCACAGGCCACTCGGAAGTGGTGCGCGTGGTGTGGAGCACGACGGCGATTGATTTCAGTGATCTCCTGAAGCTGTTTTGGGAATGCCACAACCCAACGCAAGGGGATCAACAAGGCAACGACAGAGGCAGTCAGTATCGATCCGCGATCTACACGAGCACCGAACATCAAGCAAAGCTGGCAAGCGCAAGCCGTGATTGGTATCAAACAGCCTTAAACCAACAAGACAGTGCCGCAATCACAACGGAGATCGCGGCCGATCAAGTGTTTTTTAAAGCTGAGGAGTATCACCAGCAATACCTAGCCCGACCAGGCAGCCGGCCCTATTGCTCAGCCATGCCCAGCGGTGTCTTGCTTGGCGACTTTGCGGGTGCAAACTACAAGCTGCCTAGTTCTGTTTGGAGCCACTACGACTGGTCCATCAGTCACTGTGTTTTGCGCGGTGACAACAGCCCGATTTCTCTGAAGGCATAAACCCATGAACAACGCCTTGCCAGACAGGGTCGTCATGGCCGCGATTGCTCTCACGCTCGTTTTGGTGTTCGTTTTGATCTTCAGTCTGAGGCCCAATGACAACAACGCCGAGCCATTTCTATGGAAAGAGCAATCCACCCCTAACGGGAGCTCCTTGGCGATTTGATCACAAACAGAGTTTTGACTGTGAAAATTCGCTTATTTAGATCCATCAAGGCACCTAAAAAAGGTTCGTGAAGCCCTCACCTGACCCACGCCAGCGCCGTCGGCTTCACCCATTGCCTAAGGGATTGGTGGAGCTCTACGGCTTGATTGCCGTTTTGGTTGTACTCATTCCTGAGTGGCTAGCGGATGGAACGCTTGCCTTGAACGAGCGTCCTAACCGCTCTGCGATGCCGATGACCAGTCGAGCTTGGCGCACCCTGCCTGAACTCCAGTTGGCTTCGATGACACTCTGTGAGTTGCGTCTCCTTGCAAGGGATTTGCGAGTTTGGGGGTATAGCAGCGACGCCCGCAGCGAATTAACAGACCGCCTGCTGAAACGTTCCACACGCTTCAACAAAACTGGGAATGCGCTGTGATAGTTTCCTTCTGACGGGGCGTAGCGCAGCTTGGTAGCGCACCACTTTGGGGTAGTGGGGGTCGTGGGTTCAAATCCCGCCGCTCCGATTTCAAACAAAAACTCAAATCCCTATTAAAAAGCTGGCTTTTCGAAGTCGGCTTTTTTATGAGCGCACTGTCGGTCATCGAGCCTTGAATCTGCCCTGAAGTGCCCTCACCTCAGGAAAAGATAGAAGTCTGAAAAAACATTCAGAATGGATGATTAATGGTGATCTGAGAGAACACTCACGAGTGAGTCAGACCCTTTACGCAACTAGAAAAGCGACTCAACAAGCATGAATTGCTGTGTCTTCACTCCCAGTTCGCTGTGCAGCGATAGGAGGTTTCGCCACCCATACCAATCTCTATAGATGTGCATGAAGTACTTGTCACTTTTTTGCCTTGGGGAACTTTCGACAAAGCTCTATTGGTCGCGATCTCTTCATCCATCGCCTCTTCAGTCGCTGATCCAGCAAAAGCAACCCCACAGGTACCCAGCACCATGGCGGCCGCTGCAAACGAGAGTATGGCTTTCATAGATAAGAGATAGCAACAATGCACTCTCTTTAGCAGCATTTTCACCCCCATGACTGGACAAGAGAAAATTAAGTGCTGGGCTGAATAAAGGCAAACCTCAGAGAGGCTAGGTTTTGCACAACATCTAAATCATATAGGCCAGTTAATAGTGTAATCAAAAGCCAAGCCAAAACTCACAATAATCCAAGATTACGGGAGGCATATCTCAACAAAATAGAGCTTTCGAGAATCACGATTGTCGATATTTGCAAACTACAATTAAATATGAATTCCCCTACGATAATTTAAATATTCCAACATGTCGCCTTTAACTATTTAGCAACAAATAGCTCGCCAGCAATATCTCTATATCGCTTTAACGATGCTCCTGGTCGACGCTTACGTATTGGCACCCCTTGACCAGGCAGCAGCATCACAGGAGCAAAATTAACCGAAGGAGCAACCTCAACGAGTTTTTGCGATTCTGCTAGCTCTTGAGCAATCGATTCGGCTGTAGTTAAAGCCTGATTAAACACAGCTTCAGAAGATACTGATTCTGTAGCGAAAGATTCACTCAGATCTGAAGATGAAGATGGAGATGGAGATGGAGACTGTCTCTTATACACATCTGACGCTGC
>OJFG01000328.1_pt1 | contig 18459 bp, 25 predicted proteins | sample 1594071 | NCBI WGS metagenome assembly OJFG01 (sample SAMN05416818, study PRJEB24817) | seawater metagenome | isolation source: Sea water | place: Canada:Atlantic | collected 2013-07 | reverse complement strand
TACGAGATCCTCTCTGGTCTCGTGGGCTCGGAGATGTGTATAAGAGACAGAACACAATGTTATCTGATTTACTGGTAGCGTTTGGTGCTGACCCAGCACAAATACAACGAGTTAATTTTGAACTACTTAAAGAGAACGAAAAAGATCAAGTAGCACAACAGTTTATTTCAACTACTGAACGTAAAGAAAAAGCTAAAATTACATGGCAACCCATGGAATTGCCAACTAACGCAACTACGTTTGATAAATGGGATACTGATACACTAACTCCAAGACAACTGGAAAGTTTTATAAACGCAGTACAGTATGTTGAAGAGCGTGGAATGAGCTTCTATGATGATTGGCAGTGGACACCAGAAAGCCATTTCAGAAATCGTATCATATTGCCGTTTTACTATAAAGGAAAAACAGTAGGGTATACAGCACGTTGGGTAGGAAAAACTCCTGACAAAGCTACACCAAAATACTATCATCAGATGCCCAAACACTTTGTTTATAATATAGATAAACAACGTACACATAAGTATACGATCGTTACAGAAGGTCAAATGGACGCATTGTTAGTAAATGGCATTGCTACTAGTGGCAATACACCAAGTAATGTACAGTGTGATATTATTGACGATCTAAAAAAAGAAGTTATAGTTGTGCCAGACGCAGATAGCGCAGGCATGGACTTAGTTAAAACAGCTATTCGCAGAGGTTGGTCAGTCAGTTTTCCTCCTTGGGAAGACTGTAAAGATGCGGCAGATGCTGCTGTAAAATATGGTAGACTATTCACAGTGAGGAGCATTATAGACAGTGCAGAAACAAACACAACGAAGATCCAGCTACTTGCGAAATCCTATTGTAGATGATTATAATATAAGAGATGAAAATTTTTGGAGACAAGTTGACAAAATGAAACACATTAGCGCATATGCTGATTTACAAAGTTATTGGACCAAGCATTTTGCTTGGATGCCAACTCGTAGTGATCACAGTGGTAAGTTTATTTGGTTGACAAATTACTGGGAATACGCTATAACTATGGATATGAATGGCGCAGTGCCACTTAAAGACACTGCTTGGCGAATGATCTACACTCGAGAGGAATATATATTGAAGAAGTTAACAAATAATGAGTGAAGAGTACACAGAAGATTTACAAAAGTTATATCTAGAGTTTTTACTTGCTGACAAAGATTTGTTTGTACGCTGTAATGCGATTACAAGCAGTAAATACTTTGTTCGTAAGTATCAGCCTGTTATGGACTTTATACAAGAACATGTAGATGGCTACGGCGATTTACCAACACATGAACAAATTAAAGCTAAAGTTAGAATTGAATTTGATGATGTAAGAGCAAAGATTACTGATGACCATAAAAAATGGTTTATGGATGAATACGAAAAGTTTTGTAGACACAAAGCACTTGAGGGTGCTATCCTGGAAAGTGCGGACAAACTAGAACGACATGAATACGGAAGTGTTGAGCAACTAATTAAAGATGCTGTTGGTATTGGACTAGCAAAAGACTTTGGGCTTAACTACTGGGACGATCCAGCAGGACGCATACAAGCAATTAAAGACAATCGTGGACAAAACAGTACTGGATGGGAAAGCCTTGACAAGATACTATATGGTGGATTTAATCCAGGCGAACTAAACATCTTTGCTGGCGGATCCGGTAGTGGTAAGAGTTTGTTTATGCAAAACATGGCACTCAACTGGAGTTTAGCTGGCAAGAACGTAGTGTATGTAAGTTTAGAACTTAGTGAAGAACTATGTAGTATGCGTATTGATGCTATGGTTACAAACCAGAGTACTAAAGACGTAATGCGGAACGCTGATGACACAGCACTTAAAGTACGTATGGCAAGTAAAAAAGCTGGTGTATTACAAGTAATTCAAATGCCTAACGGTGCTACAGTTAACGATGTTAAAGCATATATCAAAGAATTCCAGATACAAAACGAAATTAAAATTGATGGATTGTTTGTAGACTATTTGGATCTTATGATGCCTGTTAGCGTTAAAGTTAATCCAAGCGATCAGTTTATTAAAGACAAGTATGTAAGTGAAGAACTACGTAACTTAGCTATTGAGCTTAACATATTGTTTGTTACAGCGTCTCAGTTGAATCGTGGTGCTGTTGATGAAGTAGAGTTTGATCACAGTCACATTGCTGGTGGTATTAGTAAGATTAATACAGCAGACAACCTAATTGGTATCTTTAGCTCAAGAGCAATGCGTGAACGTGGCAGAGTACAGATACAGTTTATGAAAACACGTAGTAGTAGTGGTGTTGGATCTAAACTAGACTTGGGCTATGATATGAATACACTGCGTATTACAGACTTGGATGAAGATGAACAAGGTGAAGAAGGACAAGTAGCAAGCATCTATCAGAGCTTAAAGAATAAAGCAACTGTTAGCCCTGCTGGTACTGAGTCAGTACAGCCTGATAATACCGCAGTGGAAAACGCCGCAAGATTACAAAATTTACTTAAACGAAGGGAATAGTTGTTAAAACATTGATGCCGTTGACCTTATATGTATCTATAATATGATGTACGAACAACGGGCGAAGATATTAGCCTGAATTGTTGCCCGCATCCCATAGCTGTATTAATTCTTATTGCCTATGGATCCTAAGTTCACGATCAGGAAATGCAAAGTTGCTATAAGTACTATCCACCAATGTTTTAACAACAATATTTATAAATAGTATTGATATGAAACGTAAAACGAGATCTATTCTAGAAGAAATTAATTCTATGTCACCAAAGCGTGACAGACGGCAACTTGTTGAAGCAAATGCTGAACAAGTAATTGCTACGGCAATTAACTTAATTGAATTAATTAATGAGACATTTGATAATGAAACTGCGGCAGATTTGAATAAAAGATTAATTAATTCAATTCGCACCAAGGATCCTCGGAAGTTTAAAAGAGGGGTATCAAAGCTGTGAAGATTAAAGACATACTAGGCGGAATGAGCAAACGCAAAATCCGTCGTGGAAGCCGCATCAAAAGATTAAGACAAGAAGATTTACATCTTAGAGAAGGTGGTAATGTATTCCCTGACAGTGTGGGCTTTGATCACAAACTAATACCTGGCATTATGAAATCAATTAATTCAGTACTGGCAAAAACTGGTAGTACTGCTATACCAATTGGCAGTGGAGCAACTCCAACACCTGGTAAAGTAAGTGGTGACTTGGATATGATCGTAGATGTAGATCAGCTAAAACAACATTTTAATATGGAAGACGCTAAAGATGCTGACATCCGTAAAAAGCTACGTCAAGTATTTGACTTAGCAGGGTTTAACACAGGACAAAGTGGTACTAGTGTACACGTAGAAACACCAATTGGTGATAACACACACCAAGTAGACATTATGGTAGTACCAAATGCTGCTAATGCGGCACAATTCCATACACATAATATTCCAAAAGGATCGCCGTTTAAAGGTGTTAACAAGCAACAGATGCTTAGTATTATTGCTAAAGGAAAAGGCATGTTATGGAGTAACTATGTTGGATTGTTCAAGCGTTTACCAAACGGTAAAAAAGATCCAGATGGATTTATTACAAGTGACATTGATGAGATTGCTAAATTATTATTAGGCCCTAATGCCCGCAAACAAGACATGGGCAGTGTGGAAGCTATTGTAGCAGCATTGGGTAAAGAAGGCGAAGAGCTATTAGCAAATATCAGAGCTAACGATCCAAATTGGAAAGAACAAGGCTAATGCGAGCAAACCAGTTTTTAACGGAAGCCAAAGTAGGGCGTGAATACCAGCACTTAGAAGATCTAGTATTTGCTGAAGGTAGTGCTGGTGCTCTTAGAGCGGCAAGTATACTACAACGACTTGGTCAAGATTCAAATGATGTAGCCATTAAATGGGACGGCAATCCTACTATCTATTGGGGCAGAGAAGCAGACGGAACGTTTGTACTAACTGGTAAAAATGGCTGGGGTAAAAATAAAACTACTAGCAGTGATGAATTAAAATCATTTGTTATGAGTACTGGTAAAGGCGAAGACTGGAGACAGGACTTTGCTAATAACATGGGTGATGTATTTGACATCATGCAACGTAATACACCAAACGATCTGCGTGGCTTTATATATGGTGATTTATTATACTCACCAAGCAAACCATACGTATCAAACAACGACACATATCAATTTGAACCAAATAGTGTTCTATATACTATAGACGCTAACAGTGATCTTGGTAAAAGAGTTGGCGCAAGTAGTATTGGTATTGCGGCACACAGTATATACGGAGAGTTTGGCGACAAAACTGGCACTCCTATTAAAGATACAAAAAGAATTAATACTAATGAAGTTGTAGTTATGGGTCAAACATATGTACCACATCAAGCTAGTGTAGATATTAGCAGTGTAGAAGACATTATAAAAGCAACTAATGCTAATGCTCAAGCAATTGACGGTTGGTTAACACCTGAACAGGGTCTTAGTAATAAAGGTAATATCATTTATACATACGTAAATCAAATGGTAAAACAGGGTAAATTAAAGCAATTACAAAGTGGGTTTTTCGACTGGTTAAAAACTAGTAAAGTAAGTGCTGGACAACAAGCAAAACTAATGGCTAGTGACAGTAATGGATTAAATGCTATACTAGGATTAGTTGTACAGATTATGACAGTAAAAAATAATATTATTGATCAGCTAGACAATGCTCCAGCTGATGTAACAGCAACTACAAAAGGTGAAAGTGGCGGCGAAGGTTATGTAGTAGGTAGAGATAAAATTAAACTTGTACCAAGACATCGCTGGACGCCAAACTTATAAATACTAGCATGGAAAAACAATATACAGCAAAGCAATGGGCAGAAATTGAAGGCGGACATACTATGAGTGAGGCTAACGAACCAAAATTTGGGTTTGTTAATGATCTCAATGAAGCTAGTAAAATGTACAAAACTCGTCAACAACTTGAAACTGTTGATTTGAAAAACACTGCGGACTTTGCGTTCATGAACTTGCTAACAATGCATATAATGTCACAAAATCCAAGTACTAAACCTATGGCGCAAGATTATGCTAAAAGAACACTTGCCAGCGGTGGTAACTTTAAAAACTATCGTAGAGACGGCAATGATCTTTATCACGCACTTCATAAAATATCAACTAAAACTGGTATTGATGCTTCTGAAAAAGTACAAGCAGCAAGAGTTGGTATACCAGAGCAACAGTTAAAAACATATTTAAGATCCATAGCTGCTGGGCAAAATCCCAAACAAGCTAGTGGATTATTCATGCGTCTTGAACGCAGTCTTGATATTAAAGAAGCTAATTATAAGTCTATTAGACGAATGGCAACTGGATGGCAAGGATTACAAGCAGGACAAAAACAATTAGCAGCAACTAAAATAATTCAATATTATAGAGCTAATGCTATACGTAGTGAACTGTATGAACCATTTAAACAATTTAGTAAAGCAGGCGGATTAATTAATCCAAATATTGCTAGCGCAGAGCCAAAAATTACTGCTAGAAAAATTGCGCAAAGAGCAGCCGTTGGTGCTGCCGCGTTCACTGGTGGATTTGCCGCTGGCAGAGCATTTGGAAGAAGTCTAGTTTAAGGTGTCATTTGATACAGCAATACATAGTCTATACACTAGTTGATATTACTGATAATAATAGTAAATCAAAAAATGTTATAGCATATAATCAAAAACAAAATTTTAATACATTTATTCAGCTAGCTGGCATGAGAAGCCAGCCAATATCTATCGCAGTTAAGTGTCTTGAAGCACAAGATGTAGTTGATTACCGCTTCGGTTCAGCGCATAAAGGACTACATCATGTGTGGAAAATTGAATTTGCAGTAGAGCATGCCGACGTTTACATGTTAAACGATAATCCAGTACATTTTTTAGAAAATGATTTTGACGGTGTAGCATTTACTCCTTATCTGACAGAAACAGCAAACTTTGTCACTAATACATTTGAGACTTATGACGAAAAACTATTAAACATATACTTTAAGAAAACGTAGGCATTAATAAATAGTGTTAACAAAAAAAACAATATGTTTTACGGAAGAATTAAAAGGCACGCAATACTACGGAGTTCGCCACAAGCCTCCGATATCAAAAGGCTACATAAAAAGGCTACTGTTAACAAGGCACAACGATGTGCTGAAGACACAGTTGAGAAGAATTATGTCTATAGCTACAATTGGGACAACCCAGTTAGAGAAACAGAATTTAGAAGCTCACGTTGACCTGTGTGCTGAGAGGTATCGTGTCTTGGAAGAAAAAGTTAACAATATTGATACCCGCCTTAATAATATCGAAAAAAGTGTGACTTCAATGAGAGAAGAAGGCATCCGTGAATTCTCTAAAATGCGTGAAGAAATGATTAAAGCAAATGCCACAACAAACAAAATAATGATGGGAACTGGCGGCACAGTTCTTGCTGGTGTACTAACATTATTAGCAACATTATTAATGTCATAAAAATCTAATAAATAACTATATGAACTTAAACGAACTCACATCAGAAGAACCTGTTGTTGAAGCACAGCTAGTCTGGGCTCGCAAAGGTAATAAAATTGTTAGAAAATTTCGCTGTAGTGTAGGACAACGAAAAGGCAGAGTTGTGAGCGATCCATCACAATGTGCTAAACCTATTGATCTAAAGAAAAGAATGACTTTACGTAAAACTAAAGCAAAGATGGGTGCTAGAATAGCTAAAAAAGCACAGCGTACAAAACGTATGAATCCAGCAAGTAAAGCAATACAAAGGCTAAACAAGGTAAAGTAACATGAAGATATTTGATATTATCACTGAAGACAAAAAAACATGGATGAAGGACGGCGTTGAAATGTGCAGCAAAGACTGTTGTGGACAACCTGTTACTGAATGTGAATGTGGTCCAGAATGTAAACATTGTGACTGTTACAAAGTTAATGAACGTTATAGTTTAGCTCAGGGTAGAACAGCTATGGGTAAATTTAATAGTAATCAAACAAATATGAATAAGCGTATCAACAATAAAATGGCAGATACTAACCGAGAGCTTACAATTAAACAAACACAAATGAATAAAAATGCCAATAGAGACGCAAGAAGACTTCCTACAGGTACACCAAATCGTGCGGCGTACGATAATATGCGTCAGGATTTGTTGAGAGGCAGAGGGATACAAAACCAATGAGATCATTTGTAACCAAAGGTGGCTTTCCTACATTTATTAATAGTCGTGAAAGTGCGTTCCTGGATAGTCATTTTACTGAAGACATTATACTAGAGCGTAAGGCACTAAGCGAACGTGATGCATATATTGCGCAAAACTTAGTTGTACGTGGTGTACTAGATAAAGTAGTAGACAGTAAAACAACAGGTTATAAACTTAACATTAACAAGTACGGTAAATTATAATGACTAGATCTCTTAAAGACATTTTAACTGCGCAAGTTGAGGAAACATCTGCTATGCTTAATGAAGCTGCTGAAGCTGATGTTGATCTAAAAGTTGCTATGACACAAACTATAACAGAGCAATCAATTACAGTACAAAACTATCGTATTGATATTATCAGTGAACAGTTTGCTGGTAGACAAAAAAACTTTTATAATGTAGTTGATGGCAACGAAGTAATACACAGTGACTTAGCATTGTTTGAAACAGCAATGGGTATTGTTAAAAAATATATCACTAATAAAACATCAGGAATTACAGAACTAGAAAAGTATGACCATGATTATAGTAATGCGCTATATGAAACTTGGGCACAACAATCTAGAGCAAACAGAGGTGGTATCAATGAAGATATTGCCATTGCTAAAGCCAGTAGGGCGAAGCAAAAAGTACAAGAAGCAAAGCAAAGAATTTTATCACGTCTGTAACAGATGTGTATAAATATAATAAACAACGGGGAATTATACAATGTATTTAAACGATTTAAACTCAGCTGCCCACAACGTAGAAAAAATTAACAAAGTATTGGCTAACACATTTGGCCATAACGTTAATATTTCTGAAATGAGCAGTGAATCATTAGGGCGTATGTTAAACGCAACTAATGCAAAGATTACAGCAATTAAAGAAAGCACTAGTGCTTATTGGGAAGATAAAACTTATAATAAATTAAGTTTAATTTCACACTCATTACGTACTTACATCAATGAAGTTGCGCCAACACGTAACGATGGTAAAAAGATGAAAACTAAAGTACGTGAATCAGCAGAACTAGAGCAAGCAGAAGTAATGCTAGCCGCACAAGAGTTAGTTGATGGACTACAAAAAATGGTTGAAGACTTAGCAGGAATGCAAGTACAAAAACTTATGCCAATTGTTGACGCAATGAAAGAACAACTAGGCTTTGAACAAGCAGAAGCATATAATGCTAGTGCTGACGCGGCCCTGGGTACTTTGTTATCTAGCGCAAAAGCTGCTAAAGGTGAATTAGAAAACGCAACACTTGTAGCACGTGGCGAGCAACCAGCACAAACAATGCCAACAGACATGGGTACAGATACCATGGACATGGGCGACACAGATGAACTAGATATGGGTGACGACTTTGGTGGTGACGATGCTGCAGCTGGTGATGACAACCAACTTGGACGTGAGCTAAAAGGCGAAAGTGCTTTAGCAGACATGGAAAAAGGTGCGTTAGCTGAAAAAAAGTTTTTAGAGAGTAAAGACAAGCTCTTTAAAATGGTTGAAAGCGGAACTATGTCACACGATCAGTTTATCAATATTATTAATGAACTGGACGCAGGTAACAAGTAATGTTAGTTAATGAAGTCATAACAACTGAAGGACAAGACTATGTCCTAAATGGTATCGAAGAATTAATTGTTCGATCCAAAGCACGTGGTATGACTTCAATTAAAACACCAGCATTATTAGCTAAATTACAGTCTAGTGGATATTATTTAGAAATGAAATCACTAATCCGTATGCTAAACAGTATTTCTGCCGTTGGTAGTGCTAACAAACAAGAAGTAAAATTAGATTCAGCTCTCCCCACTGAAACTGATCCTACTGACGACACTGTTAGTAAAATGGCATCAAAACAACTGTCAAAGAAAGATAAGAAACTATGAGTTATCAAGTAAGCGCACAGCAAGCAAGAACAACAGCAAGAAATGATTTAACAATCTTTGATGAAACATCAGCATTGATGCGTCAAGTTATAGTTGATGCTAGTGCTGGCGCTTACCAAACAATAGTAGATGATGGAACTACAATGACAGAGAGTGATCCAACAGCAACCGCTGATGCCAAAGCATATTTTAATGTATGGCAAGGAACTGACATTGCTGATGTTGCTAAAGTTGACCAAATGAAACAAGTTATTAGTTATTTTGAGAACTTGGGTTATACAATAGCACGTCAGACAAATACTACTACAAATACTACATTTAAATGGGTAATCAACTATTGACATTGTAGTTCATTAGTGCTATAGTCACTATATGTTAAAAATTACCACACCCTACCCGTATCAAGAATTTAAACGCAAAAGCGTAAACGGCAAACGTTTATACGAAAATCCGTATGGCGATCCTGTGCCCAGTGTTACTACTATCCTGAGTAAAACAAAGGATATGACACACCTCAATGCTTGGAAAAAGCGTGTAGGTGAAAAGAAAGCACAACAAATTGTAACTGAAGCCGCTGGCGTAGGTTCAATAATGCACGAAATGCTGGAAGCATGGAGCCTTAACCAAGAGTATACAGGTAAAACTATGCTACAAGCTAAGATGATGGCAGAGACCGTTATAAAAAACGTAGAAGCTGACATTGACGAAGTTTGGGGTAGTGAAGTAAACTTGTGTTACCCAGGATTGTATGCTGGTACCACTGACTTAGTTGGCATGTACAAGGGGAAGCCTTGTATTATGGACTTCAAACAAACCAATAAACCCAAAAAGCGTGAGTGGATTGACGACTACTTTATGCAAGCCGCCGCTTATGCGATGGCCCACAACGAAATATTCGAAACAAAGATTGAGCATGCCGCTATCTTTATGTGTAGTCGAGATTTAGACTGGCAGTTATTTGAAGTAGGCCCAGAAGAGTTCAAAGTTTGGGAAGAAAAGTGGGCCAGCAAAGTAGCAGAGTTTTATAACCTGTCATAAATACATTATAGAGGAACAAATCAATGGCAGACACACGTATTAGTAAAATTAAAGTAAGGCAAGGCAACTTCGCAGATTTGCCTATGCTTGATCCAGGTGAAGTAGGATACGCAACAGACAATCAAAGGTTGTTTATCGGAAACACTACTATTAGTGTAGGCACAGGTAATGGTGTAAACACAGCATTTGTTGTACCAAGTACGTTAAACACAAACGGCGTATTAGGAGTGTTTGATGACGGTTCACAAGTTAATCCTGCTGATTATAGTATTGTTGGAACTACACTAACGTTTGCTACTGCTCCAACTGGTGCTATTACTGCCAACTTTAATGGTGAGATTAGTATGGAGCGTTACGCAACGATTCCAAACAGCATTTCTCTAGCTGCAAATGGAAATAATGTAGTAACTGGCTTTAGTATTGATACCACACTATACAATATCGCTATCATTGATTATACATTAGAAAGTACTAATGGTGTACGTGTTGGCCAAATCAGAATGGCAACAGACATTAGCGCCTCAACAAGCGCAATTGATGATAATTATACCGAAACCGCAACAGTAGATGTAACCTTTAGTGCAGATATTAGCGTAGCAAACACACTACGTTTAATGTACACTGATGGCGCTAATACTATAACGAAATTTAAATATACATATCAACTTTGGAACAGCAATTAAATAACCAAGCCTGGTATGAGTCACCTAGCAAGCGTTTAAGTATGTGGCGTGACTTCCGTAATGGCTTGGATCAAACAAATACACTTGATGTAAGTAAGACTGTAGTACAATGGTGGCAAAGTGCGCCATTGGTTAACATATCTATTGATCCTGTTAACCCAGAACAGTGGCCAACACCTTGGGAAATGTTACATCAAGGAGACTTTTGCCAAAATAGTGTCGCATTAGGCATGGCATATACTATCTATTATGCCAATCCAAACATACAAAATGAGCTACTGTATGTAACATGTATTGGTAAAAGTTTTCAGCGTCTATGTGCGCTGATCGACAATAAACACCTGCTTAACTTTGATCACGGTAGTATAAGTACATTACCCACTGAAGATATATGTTCTGTTTCCTATAGAACTAAAATAAAAAATATAATAAAATAACAAATATACCCCGAACTACGATGATTCGGCACTAACATGATATACTATAAGGACGAAAACAGTATGAGCAATATTCAAGTAACAAAAAGAGATGGAAGTAAAGAGGCAATTGACCTCGAAAAGCTACATAAAGTAGCTTTTTATGCCTGTGAAGGTATTAATGGAGTTAGTCCTAGTCAAGTTGAGATGAAGAGTAACTTACATTTTTATAATGGCATTACAACTGATGACATCCAAGAAACACTTATTAAAAGTGCTTCAGAGTTAATTGAAGAAGATGCTCCAAACTATCAATGGGTAGCAGGGCGCCTTATTGTGTATCATTTGCGTAAACAAGTATACGATAGCTTTGAACCTTGGCATATCTTAAAACTAATTAATCGTAATGTAGATGAAGGATGGTATGACCCAGCGTTGCTCACTGATTATACCGAATCAGAATGGGACGAACTTAATAATTATATTAAACACGACCGTGATCAAGACTTTACATATGCCGCTATGGAACAATGGCGTGGAAAGTACCTTGTACAAAACCGTGTTACAGGACAAAAACTAGAAACACCGCAAATGGCGTACATGCTTATTGCTGCAACATTATTTGGTAGTTATGATAAAGAAATAAGATTAAAATGGGTTAAGGAGTATTACGATGCCATTAGTACTTTCGATATTAGTTTACCTACTCCTGTTATGGCAGGCGTGCGTACTCCACAGAGACAATTTAGTTCATGCGTTCTTATTGAAACTGGGGATAGTCTCGATAGCATTAACGCAACTACTAGTAGTATTGTCAAATACGTATCACAAAAAGCCGGAATTGGTATTGGTGCCGGAAGTATACGAGCTCTCGGCTCCCCCATCCGTCGAGGTGACGCCTATCACACCGGGGTCGTTCCTTTCTTTAAAATGTTCCAGTCTGCTACCAGATCATGTAGCCAAGGCGGCGTGCGAAACGGAGCAGCAACATTATATTACCCGATTTGGCATCTCGAAGCAGAAGATCTACTAGTACTTAAAAACAACAAAGGTATTGAAGATAATCGTGTACGTCAAATGGACTACGGTGTACAGTTTAACAAACTAATGTATGAGCGTTTAATTACTGGCGGAGACATTACCTTATTCTCACCTAGTGATGTACCAGGACTATACGAAGCATTCTTTGCTGACCAAGACGAGTTTAAACGTTTATATGAAACAGCAGAGCGTAATACAAGACTACGTAAGAAGACAGTACCAGCACTTGAGTTGTTTAGTCACTTTATGGGAGAACGCAAAGATACTGGACGCATTTACTTACAAAATGTTGACCATTCTAACGAGCATGGTTCGTTCAAAGCAGATATGGCACCTATTAAACAAAGTAACTTGTGTTGTGAGATTAATTTGCCTACAAAACCACTTAATGACTTTAATGATCCAGATGGTGAGATTGCCTTATGTACACTAAGTGCTGTTAATTGGGGCAATGTACGTAAGCCAAGTGACTTTATTCGTATTGGTAAACTAGCAGTACGTGGACTTGACGCACTACTCAGTTATCAGAACTATCCAGTAATTGCAGCAGAAATGGCAACCATGGGTAGACGTCCACTAGGTGTAGGTATTATTAACTTAGCATACTGGATGGCACGTAACAATATGACATACAGTGAGCCTAATCTAGAAATGATTGATGAGTATGCTGAAGCATGGAGTTACAGTTTAATTAAAGCAAGCGCAGACTTAGCAGAAGAGCAAGGCGCATGTTTGTGGAATGACCAAACAAAATATAGTGATGGTATCCTACCTATTGACACATATAAGAAAGATGTTGATGAACTAGTAGCACACAAAGAACGTATGCCATGGAAAGAACTAAGAGTACAATTAGCTAAAACTGGTATCCGTAACTCAACACTAATGGCTCTTATGCCTGCTGAAACGTCAGCACAAATTAGTAATGCGACAAACGGTATTGAACCACCACGTAGCTTAGTAAGTATTAAACAATCAAAGCATGGTGTTCTAAAACAAGTTGTACCCGGCATCCATCATCTTAAAAACAAGTATGAGCTACTATGGGATCAAACATCACCAGAAGGATACTTACAAATTATGGCAGTGTTACAAAAATATATCGATCAAGGTATTAGTGTAAACACAAGTTATAATCCACAACACTTCCCAGATGAAAAGATTCCAATGAGTAGTATGCTACAACATCTAATGATGTTCTACAAATATGGCGGTAAACAGTTATATTATTTTAACACATATGACGGAGCAGGTGAAATAGATATTGACAAACTGGAACAATCAAGTATAGTGGAAGATAATATAACAATTGAAGACGATGAATGCGAAAGCTGTGTAATATAAAGAGAGAGATTGAATGAGTGTTTTTGACGTAACTAACAAAGGTAGCCAAACAAATAACTTGGCATTCCTTGACCCATCAGGTGGAGTGACTATTCAGCGTTACGATACAATGAAGTATCCTAGCTTTGATAAGTTTACAGATAAACAACTAGGATTCTTCTGGCGTCCAGAAGAAGTTGATACATATCGTGATGGGAAAGACTTTAAACAGTTGACAGATCATGAGCAACATATCTTTACAAGTAATCTTAAAAGACAAATCTTGTTGGATAGTGTACAAGGGCGTGGACCAGTGGAATCGTTTGGTAGCATTGTAAGTTTACCAGAACTAGAGAACTGGATTATTACCTGGACGTTTAGTGAAACAATTCATAGTCGTAGTTATACACATATTATTCGTAATGTGTATAATGATCCAAGTGTTATCTTTGATCAACTAATGGACATTCCAGAAATTATGGATTGTGCTGGAGATATTTCAAAGTATTATGACGATCTTATCACAGCAGCAGGTTGGTATAACTTGTTGGGTGTCGGTACACATACAGTTAATGGCGAAGAATTGGTAGTTGACCTATACGAACTCAAGAAGAAACTATGGTTAGCACTTATGAGTGTTAATATTCTTGAAGGTGTTCGTTTTTATGTATCGTTTGCTTGTAGTTGGGCATTTGCTGAACTTAAAAAGATGGAAGGCAATGCTAAGATTATTAAGTTTATTGCTCGTGATGAAAACCTACACTTGGGATCAACACAGCTATTACTTAAAACACTCAAGAAAGACGATCCAGTGTTTGAACAGATTGCTCGAGAAACAGAAGAAGAATGTATCAAGATGTTTACTGATGCTGTAGATCAGGAAAAAGCCTGGGCGGACTATTTGTTTAAAGATGGTAGTATGCTTGGCTTAAACAAAGAGCTACTAAGTCAGTACATTGAACACATTGCCATGAAGCGTATGGGCAATGCTGGTCTTCCTAAAATTTACAATCAAACTAGTAACCCATTACCTTGGACAAAGAAATGGATTGCTGGTGGAGATGTACAAGTAGCACCACAGGAAACAGAGATTACAAGTTATATCAATGGTGGTACAAAGCAAGATGTAAATGAAGATACATTCAAAGGATTTAGTTTATGATTACAGTATACAGCAAAAACTTATGCGGTTACTGTGACATGGCTAAGGATTATTTAAAAAAGAACGGATTCGAATTTGAGGTGATCAATGTCGAGTCTGTTCCAGAAGCCCGTGAGTTTCTAATTACAGAAGGTCACAGAACAATGCCACAAATTTATCATGATGGCAAACTATTAGTAGAAGGCGGCGGTATGGCGTTAGTAAGATTACAACCCGAAACTGTACGTGAACTTATTGGAGAAGTAAAACTAGATGTTAAAGATTTCAAACTTTAAAAAAGGCGATGTAATGACTGTTAAATGTAGCACTGGCGAAGAAGTCGTTGCTAGATTTGATTCAGACACCGCAAACGAATTAAACGTAGTAAAGCCAACAGTGCTTACAATTAATCCACAAGATGGAAAAGCAATGCTTATTCCATGGATTATGAGTATTGATACAAAAAGCAATGAACCAGTGACTATTGGTAAAGCGCAAGTTGTAGCAATTACAAAAACTGAGAAGAACTTGGCTGACGGGTATATGCAGAGTACTACTGGTATCACAACAGCAACAGCAGCAGAAAGCAGTCTGCTTATCTAATAAATACGTGTATGAACTTTGTACACAGAAATAATGACAAAAGATTGTGTGGAGCCTCAACAAGAGCTACAGTCAATAATGTCAGAGTAAACAACCAATTTATTAGTACAGAGGGCGACCCCAACAGTCATGGTGGGGGCGCTCTTCAAGCCACAGCAACAAGTGGTAGAACTCGTGCTGGGGGCAAACCTATTATTATATTAAATGATCCCGCATCACGTGATAGTTATTGCGGACGACCAGGTTATGGTCCTGAACACTGTGGACCATCAGCGACAAGCGCAAGCGGCAATGTAAGAGCCGGAGGGTAACATGGCAGACTTTACTGATTTTAAAAATGGCTTACAAAATGCCAATGACTATCTTGATACTAAACATCATTTAAGTGGCACTACTGCTTTAGGTAATAGTAACTTACGAGCAGTAGCACAAGCAGAGTATAGTTTTACACTGCGTGAACTGCTATGTGGTGTACTAGGCGGCAATGGTATAAAACTTCCAAACATTCAGATTTGTATGAGCGCAAACATTAATGCGCTACTGGGTATTCCAGCATTACAGGGCGAGCTATTTGATGCGTTATCACAATTAGATGGCGCAATGAACGACTTTATGGATCACACTAAGTTAGATAGTATACTTGGACGTCTTAATGGAGTATTATCAGAAGCACAAAACGTTGCTAACATGATTAACTTTTGTAGCGCCCCAGTAGATCCGATTGCTATTCCAAATATGTTAGAACGAGCAATGGGTAGTTTCCTTGGTGCTGGTAAAAATTTAATTGATCAAATTGGTAGTATTGTACCTGGTCAAGTATGTGCTTGTATAGGCACAGGCGGCTTTAACGGTAATGTGTTTAATGGTGGTATACTAGGAAACATTGCTAATAATATTGATGCTATTAATGCTGGATCACTTGGACAAAGTGTAATTGATAGTATACGTAGCGATATCGAAGGTGTTGCTGGTGGTATTAAAAACTTAATTAGCTTTGAAAATAATATTAATGGATCATACAGTTTAGGCGGAAGCCAATTTGCTACTCCTGACCCAAGTTGTAATAGTGGTGTTGGTGTTATGCATAACCCACAAAACGGAAGTGTTGCTAGTAATGCTAGGTTAGCTTCAAGTATGAAAGGGTTATATGACAAACTTGCTGGTTACCCAGTTACATATAGACCAGGAACTTCGCTTGGTGGGTCAAATGGATCTGTACCAATTAGCGCAAGTAACTTGTCACAACAAGAATCAGATCCAATTGAATACGAAAACATTTTTAAATTATTGTTTGATGATGATTTTCTAACATTATTAGATCAAGCAGATGATCCACAAAGTAATGTTGATAATCAAATACCAGTATACGATTATTGTGGTACAATTATTGGTTATACTACACAAGTAGTACAACGTGAAGATGATAAGAGTTTAGGTAGCGATCCTACAACACCCAACAGTCCTGGTTACTTGGCAGGTGGATTAAGTACCAGTGATGGAAATACAGCTACAGATAATCCAACAGTAGCAAGTGGTTCTATTTCAGTACAAAGCGGCGGTGGTGCTAATGTTTATTTGGTTAATAGTGAATCCGCTCAGTTAGCACTACAAACAAATACAAATGATTTAGTAGTAAGAACAGACATCTTAACTATATTTGCCCGTTTAGATACAGCGTTATTTAACTTTGGTACAATGTCAGACTATCAACAAAGTAGTGTAACATTTACCGCATTTGGAAAAAACGTTAATGAATTATCTGGTACAGGATTTGTAGCAAAAGATGGTACAGTTGCTATAGCAAGATCAATTAACGGTACTAATAATGAAATAACAGTTATTAATGGTAGTGGCGCTGGTGGCAATCCTACTATTGGTTTAGCTGATAACACAATTATACCAGGACAAGGTTCAATTACTATACCAGTTGGTAGCTCTGCTCAACGATCAACGCCAGCTAATGGTGGTATGTTACGCTATAACAACACATCTAATGAAGTAGAAGCATATTATGCTAGTACAAATAGTTGGAAAGATATAGCAACAATTGATGACATCAATGCTCAAAGTAATGTTTTTATTAATATTGGTACTGGAGCAGAAGTATATAAACAAAAAAATGTCAGTAATGAACAAGAATTTAGAAAAATTAATGCCAGTGGCGCATTAACTGTTACACAAAATACTAGCGATATTACTATTAGTGATACACTAACTGCTAGCAATTTGGGTACTGGAGCAGAGATATTTAAATCAAGAGTAACAAATGATTTACAATTCAGAAAACTAACATCGTCTAACAATAGCGTAACGATTACTGAAAATGCTAATGATATTGATTTAACTGTACCAGGTGTAGGAAATACAACCCTAACAACTACTAATACAACATCAACACCAGTATTGTTTAATGGATTAGCACTTAGTCCTGGTACTAACAAAACTTGGTTCTTTAAGATTTATGTTTTAGCTGGGCAGGCGGCAACTAACCGAGCTTGGCAACTACAAGGCGTAGTACAAGATAATAGTAATACTGACAGTTTTGTTGGAGCAGTTAGTCGTATAGATTATCAACTTAATACTGGAGAAGCATTTATAACACCTTGGAACGCAGGAGCAACTTATGCTACAGCAACACAAGTAGAATATGATATGATTATATATGAATCAAATACTAATATCAGTGGAGGTAGCACAAGCAGCTACACAAGTCCAGATACTAATGGTGATTGGACTGTTACAGATGCTGGATGGAATGCAAGTGTAATTATTGATAGTAATCAGATGTCAATAAGAGTACGTGGCGATTCACTTTCTGTAAACTGGAGTGTTAAACTAGAATATATTGAATTATAAATAATACTGAAGAAAACACTTGACAAATAAGTCGTTTTGCCGTATATTATGTGAAGTAATAGGTTATGGTAAAACGTCATGGCACATGAACACACACTATAACTTACCCATTGGCAAATGAAAGGCAAACTAATGAGATCGAAAGATACTGGAAACGGGCGCAAAATTATGGCAAAGGTCGAAGTACCCTTGGGGGTAGACGACATAACATTATACGCATTAAGATCTGTCTCTTATACACATCTGACGCTGCCGACGAATAGAGAGGTGTAGA
>OJFG01000326.1_pt1 | contig 18496 bp, 10 predicted proteins | sample 1594071 | NCBI WGS metagenome assembly OJFG01 (sample SAMN05416818, study PRJEB24817) | seawater metagenome | isolation source: Sea water | place: Canada:Atlantic | collected 2013-07 | reverse complement strand
CTAGAGGCAAGCGTGAGAAGACCTACATCACTACTATCCGCTTGCGCGTTCTGTAGTCCTGCAAGGTAGGCAACATAGTTCTTCTCCGTTGCACTGATCTGTTGGAGATTACCATCACTGTCTTTTAACTTTAACGGTAATGTCTTATTATTCGACATTCTCTTTCCTACTTAGTTTAGAAGAGTACCGCTTTCGTCATAGATAAGGACAGTTCTAGTTGCCAGTTCATTTAACGCTTTAACGATACTATCATTATTTATACCTCTGAAGAAACCGCCCGGAGCAGAAGAGTCTAATGTATTCAGAGTTCCTACCAAAGTGGCGAGTGCAGTAATGTTACTTACGTTAGTCGCTATGTTTGCTGTATTAGTGTCTATCTTACCAAGGTTAGATTGCAAGAAAGTAGCATCAGAATCAAGTCTTCCAATGTTAACTGCCAACTGAGTACTATCAGAATCCAGTCTTCCAATGTTAAATGCCAACTGAGTACTATCAGAATCGAGTCTTGAAAGATGAACTGCAAGTTCTGCATCATTAGTAGCAATGTTTCCCTTGTTAACAAGGATCTCTGATACTGCCGAATCTAACTGAGTATGTATCTCATTGATAGAACCTGCTATGTTCTGTGCCACAGTATTCACGCCACTGTCTACGAAGAATGCGCGACCATGAATCTCTACTTTGCTTGCGTCCATTGCTACTGCAAGTGTAGCACCAGAGTATATATCTAACTGGTTGCTACTGTTCTGGAATTGACCAAACTGTGTGCCGTTGTCTTTGAGATATACGTTACCACTATTTGCATCAAGAACAATGTCTGTATTCGCATCTAATGTAATGGTAGTTGACGCGTCTATCTTGGCGGCACCTGTTACAGTCGCAGTCCAGTTTCCACCAGACGTTTGTTGCATTGCACCACCAGACGTATTAGTCAGTGTGGTACCTGCGGTATGTACTATCGAAGTACCTGCTACAGTTGTGTGACTAGTAGTAGCAGAGTCCTTTATCAGGGTAGTAGCATTAGTAGTCAAACTACCAGTTGCATTTAATACGTTGTTCGCGGCAAGAGTATATGCAAGACGAGTAGTCCCTGCTTTCTTCATTGTCAAAGAACCAGTATGAGTGTCTAGGTTAATGGCATTACCACCATCTAGGGTCACTGCATTAGGATTACTTATTGTATTGGAAACAACATTAAAGTTAGCAATGTCTGCACTGTCTGTGACAAGACTATCAGTAGTTACTGTTCCATCGAAGAAACCGTGTCTCCACTGAAGTGCTGAAGTACCAAAGTCGTAAGTATCGTCTGCATCTGGTATAATATTAGTATCAACTCTACCAATGATAGAGATGTTATCTGAGGTAGCATTACCTAAGTCAACATGACCATTTAAGTCTGTAGCACCATCTACGTTTAGAGTACCATCAAGATCTGTGTTACCAAGAACATGTAAGTTGCCTTCTGCTCTTTGATTAGCACCTGTCCATGATACTGCTTTAGTTGTACCAGAGTATAATGTGACATTTGTTCCACTATCTCTTAACTTACCCCACTGCGTACCTGCATGTTTGAGTATGATGTCATTTCCATCTGGATCAAGGATGATGTCCGTGGACGCATCAATTGTTGCAGTACCTGTTACGGTTGCTTTCCAGTTACCACCAGATACGAGGTTCTGTGCACCAGTAGCAGTGAGTGTCATAGGGCCAGTGGTATCAATATTAATACCGTCTGTTGCACTTATATCACGTGTGCCATTTGCACTGTCGGATTGATTACCTTGAACAGTGTATGTTCTGTTTCCAGTTGTTGTTTGAGTTAGGTTACCAGTAGTCGCAATAGTTGTTGTGGAACCTAATGTATATGTTTGTCGAGTGGATCCACCATCTTTCAGACGGATATTATCACCACCTGCATCAAGATTAATATCACCAGAGGCATCTACTGTGAAATCTCCAGTTACATTATGCGTTTGTGAATCAGATGTAGTTTGGAACGTTCCCATTGTGGTGATATCTGCATTACCAGATGCACCAATATGGTATGTACCAGATGCACTATCTGACTTATTTCCTGCAACTGTCTGTGTTAAGTTACCAGTTGTTACGATTGTGTTTGTTGCACCCAGAGTGTATACGTGACGATCTGTACCTGCGTGAGCAAGTTCAATGTTATCACCGTCAACATCTATTTTTAAATCCCCTGCTACATCAAGTACATAGTCGGCAGGTGTGGCAATAGTATATTGTGCATTGTCTGCAAGTGTATGGGTAACAGTATCTCCACCTGCACCATTTTTGAATATAATATCATTACCGTCTGCATCTAATGTAATGTCACCAACCGCATCCACAGTAACACTGGCAGGTGCATCTATTTCATAGTTTGCATTGTCTGATAGAATATGTTTTACTTGATCTCCACCTGCACCATTCTTTATTATAACATCATTTCCGTCTGCGTCAAGAGTAATATCTCCGACTGCATCGATAAGAACATGACTTGGAGCAGTTACTGTGTAAGTGCCGTTATCATTAATGTTATGAGTAACAGTGTCATTACCTGCACCGTTTTTAAAGATGATATCGTTACCATCGGCATCTAGTGTAATGTCACCAGAGAAATCTAAGTTAAGGGATGTACCCTCTTGTGTTTGAGATCCAGTAGTTGTAAGTGTAGAGTTACCTGCAATGTCTGCATCAAGGTTACTTGAAATGTTAAGATCAAGGACACCAGTAACATCTAATATGTTAGTGGCACCTAATGTGAAATTGAATCGTGCGACAGAGTCATCAAGGAAGTTGATGTTTGCTCCACCTGCATCGAGATTGATATCACCCACTGCATCAAGATTAATATCTAATCCTGCATTCAGTGTAATGTCCGTACCACTGTTTTGTGCAGTACTTAACAATAGTCGAGTCTGATTCTCCCCCTGTAAAGCATTACCAGTAGGATATAAGATCTCACCTGCCGAGGCATCAAAGACTCTTTCGATCTCATTGATTGCCATAACGACATCACTGTCACCATTAGTAAGCAGGTTAGTTGGATCACCGACATTATAAGAAACAGTATTGAGATTGTCTCTTAATATCTTGAAGGAGTCTGTTAGTAATGTATACGGACGTGCCATTTATAATTTCTCTACTATTGCGGAAAGCATTGTTTTGATATCATTTATATCGGTCTTTAATGAATCTACTTCTGCTCTCAATTGTTTATCTTCTGCTTGTTTTCGCAGTCGTACCTGCTTTTGCTCTCGTGCTCTTTGTATTGCACTTCTATTTATATTTATAATGGCACCAGATTCTGGATCTCTCGCAAAATCTGGTTCATCTTTTACATGCACTAAATCACTCATATTACACTGCCAATGCTATTACTCGTAAGTCACGGAACGTTGGTACTTGTGCCGAGTTAGTACTACGCATAACTATCTTAGTTTGGAACTTAGTGAATGGGGGTAATGCACCACCTTCACCACCTACCAAGTATCGATACTCACGGAAAGTGTTTTTGTTAGTATCTGGTGGTAGAGTATTCTCTGGATTTACCAGTGTCCACAAGTTCTGTTCAAGATTGACACCTGCATCACCACATCTCCAATATACTTGGAAGTCTGATTCTGGTGGACGGTTAGCAGCGACTAATATTTTTAGACCAACTGCTTCTTCCGTCAGTGTAGTTATCTTAGTTACATGCTTCGCAGATTCACTACCAAACATCGGGTGAGTTTCACTAATGTACGTTAATGGTACATTGAACCCTTGTGTGGCAGAGGAGTCTTGCTTTGAAATCAAGTTATGCATTGTCATCACTTTAGCACGTTCGAGGTCAACAATAGGTGACAAGAACGGTGAAGTAGATTTTAATGTTACCTGCATCTCAAGAGATCTTGCACCATTCAGTTTACCTGCGGTAGAAAGATTCTCTGTTGATCTATTATAGACTGCACGTGGTGTGCTATAGTAAATATTCTTTTCGTTCTCAACTATCTGGAACTTAGATTCTTTACTAAATCTTGTTTGATCACCTGCAAGTGATTGCTGTGAAGTAGTCTTCATAGACAATGTTACGTTAGTCTGAGAAGGTTGTGTAATATCAATACTTGGACGTAATACTTCAAAGTTTAAGTTTTGTGATGATGTTACAGATGAACCACCAAACCACATACGAGAGGTTGCCGAAGCACCAGCGGCATATGTGTATCCAGAGTTATCGTAAGCAACAACAGTTCTTAGACCATTAACGTGAGCACCTGTCAGTCCGTTTCCGAAACTTGTTGCCGAGTCAATACCACGAATGATTGTCTTATCACCAGTACGCAGACCGTGATTAGCAAATGCTACTCTTACGGTGTTAGAACCAGAGTCTACGACTAATGGATCTCTACTTAGTGCTTCTGGATCTACGTTAGCATTCTGAAGAATGATATTACCCGAAGAAACAAAGTTAGCAACGTTAACTTTATATGTTAAGTCTGAACCAGATGCAGGTTCCCAAGTCTTACCATTCTGAGACTTAAAGAATGCACCCAATGTTGCTTGTTGTGTTACACGTGCTTCTTGAGATCCTAATTGGAACTCACCTACTTTAGCGGCATATGCATTGTAGTCTGGAGAGTTATCGCCAGGAACTAATACTAATGCATAGTCTCCTACAGGACAGAATACTGGTGTGTCGAAAACAAACTTAGTTGACTGTGACAACATTGCTTTGTTATTAGACCCAGTAGTTACTGTAGTAACCTGTGCGGAAGATAACTTTTTACTTGCTAAAATAACATCTGAGTGTGGCACACCATTTACTGTAGGTCTTAACTCACAGAATACTGGAGCAGTATTTGACTTAGTGGCAAAGTAAACTTCCATAGATGTTATAAACAATCCACCTGCTTCTAATACTTGGAAAGTCTGAGCAATTGGATCTCTAAATCTACGTCCACGTCTACGTCCTCGACCCCTTCTTTCTTGTACTGGAATACGAACCAATGTTGGAGTAGTTGGTCTTGTTGCCGCTGGTGGTACAGTTGGTGTAGTAGCAGGTGGAACAGGTGTAATACGTGGACGAGGAACAAATTCAGTAGTTGTTGATTCATTCTCTCTTGTTGTTTCCCTATTGCCTGTAACTGCTGTTACCGTACTGCTTGACTTAATGTCTACAGCAGGTTCGGTTGTTACAACAGTATCTGTCCATACAGTACTATCTGCTGTAGTGTTTTGCTCTACAGACACATCCGAAGTACCAGTTATCTTTAATGTACGAGTTACATGGATGTTATGTTCAAATTTCTCAAGAGTACCTGCTGATTGGAACAGAGTCTTAGCAAATGACATAGCACCATCTTCATTAGCAGTGTTGACATCAATTAGCATAAACTCACGTTTACCAGTATGGAATCTCATAGAAGCATTGTTTGGTACAACGAACGAACCTATTACAGTACCCTCTGCATCAGATGTGAGATTGGTCTTTCCATTGTTATGCACTTGACTTGTTTTAACAACAAAGTGATTGTCTTTAATACCACCACCCAAACGAGTGTTTAACCAACGTCTACGGTTAGAGTACTTAAATGATGATTCTGTTCTACAGAACTGAGACACATTAGTGTTATCAAAGAATGGGAAGTATTGTGTATTTGGTCGCAATCCTTCTGCTTTGAATCTAATCTCTACTGAACGCATAAATGGTATTACTGATACATCGATAATTCTTTTGCCTACGATATCACGAATACTTGATTCACTTGCAACACGGTTTACAGTATTGGAAGTTGAAGTTGTCGTGGTAGTTTCTGTAGTTTGTTCGAATCTATTCTCTTCAGTAATAGTTTTAGTAGTTTCGAATGTTGATGTATTTGTACTACGAATCTTTGAACGAGTTTCTGTTGTAACTGTATCCCAGTTATCAGTAGTTACATTCTCACCAACTCGTATTCCAAGTCCTCTCCAACCTCTGTTTCGGAAAGTTCCCCCACCAGATCCTGCAAGTCCAAAGTTACCACCTGCCCATATGCTACCACCACCAATGAAGTTGGAACCGATACCAGTTGCCCAGTTTCCTCTTTGCCATTGTGCATCGATAGCAGATCTGGATACTTCTTCTTGTCGTTCTCTGTTAACTTCTACAGTTTCTGTAGATAGAGTGGTATTATTAGTAACAGTACCTGTCTTGACCCACTCTCCCAATTCTTCTTGGGTTGATGTACCAACGAGTACGGGGTCTTGAGTATTTTGGACTACTGTAGTTGAGGTTCCCGAAACAAATGATTTGGCAGTTTCACCCACATCCAACGATGAAGGATCAACCCCAAACCAAGCGTTATTCGAGTTATTCCAGTTAAGTGCTTCACGTAAATCAAACTCTGTTGAATTACCTACAACACTCTCACCAACCTTTTGGGTTTCTTTCCAAGTGTCAGTTTCTGGAGAAATTGTTAATCTACCAATAGTAAATGGTACGTGGAATGGTAGAAGGTTTTCTGTGCTTGAAGCAAGTTCCTGTGCATCATACGGTACTTCCGTATGATCAAGCATCATCATATCACCATGTAATTGTACACGGAGATTACCAGTTACATCAGAGTCATAGAATAATGAAGACTCTTCTTCTGGTGCACGTGGACGTAGCATCTTAGCAACCTTATCGATTGCAGACTTAGCACCTTCTTTACTACGTGTATGCGTATGTGCATGGTTAGCAAAGTTATCTACGAAGAAACCAGACTTAGCACGGTCATTACCTGCTGAGTCAAGAACTGATCCGATTTTAGTATTCAACTCAAGTAGTGACAATGAAGTCATCTCTTGTAGTTTATCGATCTTCTCTTCTAACTTATTGATATCCTGCATAGTATAACCCTTGCGAGGAATCAATGTTGATTTCATATCTTGAGTATGAAGAGTATTAGGGTTCATACGGATATTGTATAGATCCATACAATCTTCTGGAACTTCTGGGAACTTAGGATTTAAAGAAGAGGATCCTTTTACCAATCGTAATTCACTGTTCTTGGATATAACCAATTTATCATTACGTGGTAAGTAGTATTCTGCATCCGCAGTAATAGTATCAGATGGAATAGGCAATGCAGGTACAGATGTAAATACTCCCGAACCATTGGTTGAAGGACGTAAATCGATAACGTCTCTTAAAGATACTTTACCTCCATCTGGAAGTGCTTGTGCGGGAATGTCTAAGTAATCTAACTGACCATCATAGGAGTTGACTGCAAAGAATTCTCCATTAGAACTTGGAGCAAAATACTTCATTCTAACAAATACATTTTGAGTCGCACTGGTTAAACCACCACCAGTGTATATCAACTTAGAGTCTGATTGATGAGATGGTTCATTGTTAGGTTGAAACACAAAGTATGGGAACAAATCATAACCATTACTATCAGCATTACGTATACGATCAACACTATAAACATCTGATTTACCCAGATCTATGTATTGAATACCGTATCCATCTGAATCCAGTTGTGCGGTAACAACAGCATCTGTAAGTTCTTTAGTCTTTACCGAAGAATTAGTTTTCTTAACCTGTCCAATTACTTCGTATGACTTACCACTTGTCAATCCACTACAAGTAATTTTCTTATTACCTGTACCACCGATAACAGTAGATACACCAGATTTCATAAAGGATGATGCTCCATCACCCTGTGCAATCAATATATCTGTTTGGTTTACAAATGATTCACCTGCATCACCAAGTGTTATTTCGTGAGTCGTTCCAGATGCAGTAAAGTTAAACTTCTGCATTAATGTAATTGTTGCGGGACGAGCAGGTAACTCCTGTGCGAAACCTTTTGGTCGAGGCAACGGAGTATCAAATATTAGTGCATCTTCTCTTTGATCTACCAGTAAAGAACCCTTGTTTCCAATACGAGGAACAAGGTTAACCAAGTGAGCATCTGTTGAAGATTTAACAGACAATGCATCTGCCAAACTAAAGTCTAAATTAGTTAGTTTAACATTAAATAAATGTGCTTTGTACGATGGAACACGTTGATATTGTTGTCCACCTGCAAGTGTTTGTGTGCTACCTTCTGTGATTGCACGAACGTTTGCTGTACCTATATTGGTACCAGTACCACCATATCCAGTATGCAAAGTTACTGGTTCTGCTGTTTCGATGTTAAGCATACCAACACCACTATCAAAGTGGTAATAGTTTCCGTAGGTAATACCTACTTGCTCATCGTCTCTTATAATAGTATCAGTAGCACGAGGCAATAAAATTTGTTGTGGGATGTTGGTGGCAATACGTTTACCATCTAAGTATGCTACGCCAGGATCCACATTAAGTATAAAATTGTTGGCAATACTTTCACCGTCTGGACGAACTCGTAGTTTCCAGTACTGTTTAATGAAGTCACCGTTAATCTCTTTGATACGTTTGTTTACATAGTCAAAGTTTTGAGACTCTATTTTAGTAGAGATGTATTCTTTACCGTCAATGATTCGACCATAGAATACAAAAGTGTCACCAATATTAACATCATCACGAGACGCAAGTACCAAACGAATACGCAGTCTGTCTGCACCAGGCGATGCTCTGTTAGGTGTGGCATTTTGGTTATCATACAAGGCATCTGTATCAGATACTGTTACGATATCTTGAACTACTTTAAAACCAATATCAAGTGTTTCACCAGTGGTGTATTTGCTCATGAATAGTTGTTGATGTGGTACGAATACAAAGTGACCACCAACATAGAATTCAGATTCACCAATCTCTACTTTAGAACCAAATCCAATATTAGTAGAAATGTTAGATACAGTAAGGTTTACGTTAGATCCGTTACTTAGGATCTCGTTAGAAACTACAGTAGGTGTAGATTCTTGTACTGTTGTACTGGCAACTGTTGTTGGGTTATCTAAGTACTGAACATAGATTGTGTCTGGATCGGATCCAGTTGCAGCTATTGCTTCCAGAACTCGTACTTTTATTGAACTTACGGATCCAGTTAGGATTTGACCTTTAAGTGCCGCTACATCTGTGAATGAGTTGTTTTGGTCATTAGATATTTTAATGTATGGATGAGCATCGTTAACCGATAATCCACCTTGAACAACCGCAACACCATCTTTGCCATAAACATTATTAGCAAAACGAGTAATTTCAGACTGAATAATAGTCTGCATTTGTGTAAGTTCACGTGCTTGTAACGCACGACCTGCATTAAACAGAATACGGTGATAGTTATCACTATCGTGATAATCATCTTTGTATGTTGAACGTAATGTTTGTTCTGTAAAAGTGTTTGGCATTTCCTATTCCTAAATGGTAATTACTATTTTCAAGTCTTCAATCTGGTCGTTCGATCTGGTTACTGAGGATCTATTATCTATGTATACTAAATCTCCAGTAAAGGGATTGAACTCTCCACCAAGTAACTTGGTTACTGTTCCTACAATACTACTGTTGCCTACTATTGATACCTGTTCACCAGAGTCAAAGTTAGTAAACCCAGTTTCTTCAGTCTGGTGATACCAAAGACCATTACCAGAATCAGCGACATCATCGATGATTGCAACTGCACCAGATACTGACCCTTGTACTTTACTTTTTTGTACAACAGACTTGACAAAGTTTGTTTCAGATGTTATAATCTTATTTAGTGCAAACCCAGTAGTAGATGTGAGTAATGTACCTGTCGCACTATCAACTCTTGGGTTTCTCATCAATAATACTTGACGGAAAATATTATCACCTGTGATAAAGTCTCCACCTTCGTTATATGTTGGTTTGGTATTAAACATCATACCTTGTGACTTCAAGTCAACAACTGGATCTGATCCAATACCATTTGGTTGTCCTATAATAGCACGAGCAGTACATGAGTCACCACCCCCACCAGTAATAACTACGTTAGCATAGTCATACCCGTTTCCGAAATATGATGCACTTGAGTTACCCGCACTATCTGCTTTTACTTTGATGTCAACAATAGTCTCACCTGCACGTACCGCAAAGGCAGTAGCATTTGAACCATTACCAACAATACTAACAGTAGGGTTTGAAGTATATCCAGATCCACCGTTGGTTATTTTATATCCAACGATCTGACCTTTTATCGCATTGTTCTGTACAATGTTTTGCTGAAGATCTTCGGCAGGTGAGTCTGAGTCAACTGCTGTAACAAATGTTACTGGCATAAATGCAGACGATAGGAACTTATCAGCACGTAACGCACCAATTGAGTACATAAACTTCCAAGTGTAACCATCCGAAGTACGGAATGGAGTACCATTAGTATTACCTGTAGGTTGAATTGTTGATAGTTCAGAAGTACCATCCGTCTTCTTACCTTGCTCTAATACAATATAAATCTCGTTATTAGAGTTAATAGCATAGAATGGGTTTTCTGGGAAACCTACATCCGCATCATCGTATGCATCATAGATTAAGTTAGCAACCCAACTTCTACGTGGTAGTACGTATGATGCGTCTTGAATCAGTTTGAGTGACTGAAGTGATCCACGTGCAAGACGTGCTTCACGAGTATTATTGGTAGGAACAGTAGCAACGTCAGATGCGTTCCAATCTTCGGAACGTCCAATTCCTGCATAATACCTATTACTGGCAGAGTCATTGAAGTCTTGAAGAAGATCATCAAGTACTTGTTTTTTAAATTGGTCTGTTATTACTGGCATTTTCTATTCCTATGTATTTAGAGTGCAACCAACATTGCTAACTACCACCCATTTATCACCCATCCATATTAGGGAGCATGATGTATTTGAAGGCATAACAATATTTGCATATGTTGCAAGGTTGCTGTTTGATTCATTAATTGTTTGTTGTGCAGTACCTGTGTTTACCAGATAGTGTATTTCACCTTGAAGTCCATTAGTACCACTTGTTAACGTGTGTGTACCGTTAGTACCAGATGTGAACTTAGTCACCACGTATGATGAGTTTGTTGATCCACCAGTTGAAGTAATAGCATGTGTCTTCAATGCTACCTTACCGTCTAATTTAACTGCACCAGTTCCTGTAGAACGTAGTGATAAGGATGCGTTAGACTGTCCTTCTGCTTGTACGATAGCAGGGTTATTAGAGGATGCATTCGCAATTGTAACATGGTTAACAGCAGACGCAGAATCTCTGAAGTGAATCAATTCGTTTGTTGAACTATCAAGAATGGCAGTACCAATCTTAGGAGAGTTAATCTGCGGTGATTGTAGTGTCTTATTAGATAATGTCTGAGTATGACCATTAAACGTTAGTTCATCATCACCTGTTAATAAAGGTAGAGTTACAGTACGATCAGCAGTCAATTCACTTACGGCAAACACATATTGATGGTTTGCACTTGTGTCATTGATCTGCGGTGTAGTTAACACTGGACTAGTCAGAGTCTTGTTTGTAAGAGTCTGTGTGTTGGTGTCCATAGTAATAATACCAGTGTGATCTGGAATAGTTACTGTACGAGTCCCTGTGGGGTTAGTCACACGCAGTGTTGTCTTATGAGCATTCGCAATCGTTCCATCAAATATCATACCACTTGAATCGAATTCGATCAAAGGCATAAGAGATGAACCATCTCCTAATTTGTTGTAGATCTCTGCAAAGTTTTGCTCAATTTTTAACGCAGTAGTACGGAGAGTATCTCCCGTACCATCGTTTGCGACTGTTCCTCTATTTAATACTTGTCTTGTCATCTCTTTTACCTAAAGATTGTTACATCTATTTATACTATAAGTTTCTATTTATTGCTTCTCTTAGACTTATTTCTGAGTCTGAATCACCAACTTGTCTTGCATTACCTTGTGCATCAAGCAACTGGTTATTGTCTCCGTCTACCCTATCAGTACGCATGTTCCAAGTGAATTGCTCTTGGTCAATGGTTTCTGTACTGGATATATCAAATCCAGAGAATGTTGTGCTACCATCACTATCATCATCCAACGTTGGAGAATCTGGTGTAAGGTATTCACCCAAACTTGAGTACAAGTTATCGAGGTTCTCTACCGTAAGATCTTGTACGTCATTAAGGTCATTACCACCTTTGTCGATTGCATCCGCTGCATTACCCATGTTTGTTCTAAATAACAATGCTCTTCCTCCTGCTGAATCTTCTCCGAGACGTGCACTTAAAGAGAAATCGAATAGTGCAGTATTTTGCTCGAATGCTAAAGGAGCAAATGCGCCCTCACCTTCCAATACGATTGGTGGTTTGATTGCTACGCCTGGGTCATACTGTAACTGATCCAAACTGGCATTACCTACTATCTGAGTAAGACCACCGAGGTACATACCTGCGGGATGTGCCATTAACTTATATGCGTCTCTCCACTGCTCAACCGATAGTTCTGATCTAATCTCAACAGCAAACGTTTGATATAGTTTGTTGTCTGTCAGATACCTTGCTGATTGTGCACCAAGTTTAGATTCATTCAACTTGAATATATATTGTTTTGTATAAACCACATCTGGTTCAATATCAAAGAACGTCTTAAAGAACTGTCGAATACTATATCGAGTACCTTTAGCACGATACAAATAACTTGAATATTTTACTGCTGTTCTTTTATCAGTAAATCCTTGGAAGTAGTTCTGACCTAATAGGTATTCATCTTCGAAGTATTCAAGCAGTTTTGAATCTGTAGATGTCACATCTCGTGTGTCAAAAATATTATCTAAGAATACTGTAAGAGAATCCGGTTGACCTTCGAAGTCATAATACTTCTTTAAGAAAGTTACAAACTTAGGATAATCACTAAGATAATGTTCTGGCAATACAGATTCGATTTGCGGTTCTCGCAAATTTACGTCACGTCTTTGCGTATCTCGTAACGTCTTATCAAAAACTGTGTGTATGGTCATATACTACTCTTAGTTCGATGCAGTTGTACGAATACCTTTCGCACTTAGACGTGTATTATCCGATTTAAGAATATACTCACGTGTAGGTACAATGGCACTTGCGTTTGCCGCTGATACACTCAACTTAATTGCATCGTTGCTGTTTGCTTTAAACCCTGTTAATGTTACTGTTCCTGCGGACGCATTAAACGATCCCGCATTATCTTTAATGATACCACCAGTAGAACTCTCAATAACCTGTAAGGCATTAGTCGATAGTTTGTTTTCTAATCTACATGTCTTAACAGTTGGTGTTGGATTAAGTATTGGGTCGTATTCTGGTAAGAATAAGAATGTGGATGTATTCACGACAGTATTGATATCATCTGCTACCGCAATAGGTACAGGGAAACTGAATGTAAAGTCTTGCTCTACACCACCAGATGGAGTAAACACCTGTTGCATCTTAGTATCTACACGAGACGATAAGATAGCAGGACTTAGATCATCCACTAATGCTAACATAGAAGATCTACGGTATGCTTGACCAAATTTACCTATATTTGTATCGAAGTAGTTTGCCACAACAGTCTTTACGTTTTCCTGTAAAGTGTTGATTGCTAAGTTAGTATAGTCTGGGTTATACTGGAAGAATACATTTGTCTCAAGGAACGTTGTAATCGGATCTGAAAATTTAAGACCGAATGATGCAATTGATAATTGATCAACTAATACTTTAATATTGTCCTTTATAGTATTACGAAGAGTGTTATTGATATCAGTTTTAAAATCTACTGATAGGAATGCCATTCCATATTCTGGTACGACATTGTCTTCTCCACCCCATGCAATAATATCATTAATGTAACTACCATAACTACGCAGAATCAATGAAGAGTAGTCGGTATGAGTTACCATTCTGTTCTGTGATGCGTAACGGAAAGGAGAGTTTCTTCGAATAGAATCGAGAGTTTCTTTCTGTGCACCCCCAACTGATCTATTTACTGTAGAGACAAGAGGTAATTGTTCAAGACCTATACCAGAAGGTGGTTCGGTAACCTCTACTGTAGCAAGTGGTTCGAACAATCGTGCACCGTTGGCATTTTCTCCATCTACTGATAGATACTCAACAGTAATCTTTGCCCCTGCTTTAGGTACTGCACCCAAGGTAGATCCATTACCGAAAGTTAATTCATAGTATCCGTTTGGTGCTTCTTTAAGAATATACGCAGGTGTTGTGGCAGTAATGTTATTTGCAGTTTCCAGATTAATATATGTTGTGAAGTCACTTGACGTAGAACTATCGAATACTTTAATTACTGTGGTAGCACGATCAAGACTTACGTCTGGGATAATGTATACTGTCTCTTCGGAATCTTCACCTGCAAAGAATGTTTTAGTTTTAGCAATACCTTCCTTAATAGGTATGTCTGTACTTCCATCCAGTGTCTGTAATTGGAAGAAGTTATTACCGTCATTGATTGCTTCAATAAGTTCTTGGGTTTGGAATGTGTATGATGCATCGTTTACATTTGCAGTAAATTTATATCCAGATGAGATCTGTAGTTTCTCTGGTACGTCTGCTTGTGAAGTACCAACATTGAACGACATATTTATCACTGCTTGTGAAGCAGACTTAGAGGCAGGAATATAACCAAGAGTTTCTGCGTGAGATACTACACTCGATCTTAACTGAGCAGTATTCAGAAACGACTCATTCAATGCCATGTTTGCAGTCAAACCATTTAGGTGCGTGTTATATGCAAGAACATCTAAAAGGTTATTCAGACCAGATGCATCAAAGTCGTAGTCTTTAAACTCTTTCTGCTGTTGTAAATATGTCTTTAGATTGTTTTTGATTGCATCGAAATCTAAGGAACTTGATTGAATTGTTGTTGCCATTATCGTAACCTTGATAGTCTTGTAGTAAACTCTTCTTCTGAAGCAGAGTTTTGTATGTTAAATATAATCGTGATAGAAATACTATTTTGATCTGGTTCCATATCAGTGTATACCTTTATAGTCATAGGATCAACTCTTGGTTCAAATGCTCTTATGTTCTCTATAATCGCAATTGCCATTTGAGATTCTGTTAATTCATCTGCGAACTCAAACAAATAATCTCTGAGGTTTGCACCAAAGTATGGATTAAAAGGTTTCTCGGTTCTTGCAGTCATCAAGATATTTCTCAATGCTTGTTTTACAGAAGCAACCGAAGATTTTTTATATAAGTCACCCGCACCCTTTGCTGTAAACGAAAGATCTAAATCGATAAACTCACGGTTACTCGAAGACTTAACTGTTGAAGTCTTATTGAGTCCCCCGTCTTCTACTGAAAATGCACGTGCCATTATAGTTTCCTAAATTGTATAAGTCTATTTATACATCATTTACAACTTCTAATAACTCATTTGCACTTAAAAGTGTACCATTGTAAAATGTTTCTACGTTATTAGAATATGATATATCGAATGTTTCTGGTACTGTAGGTACCTCTATTGTTACTTGAGCATTTAATGATCCATCTGGATTCCAATTATCATACTCTAAAATCAACTTATCAAAATTAGCATAGTCCTTCCAGTATTCTGCGAGATCAAATGTTCTTTCGAAATCAACAGATCCGTTCTCATCAATCATTCTATATGATACCATTTGACCATCTTGTTTCTTAATGTTATCACCTGCAACTGTCTCCAACGGCCCACCCCTGTAGACACCTTCTACAACTACAAGTCTAACATCTTTGAAGAAATCTTGATTACCATTGATCATTCGGAATAGTTCTGCATGTAGATATAGATTACGAGAAAGTTGCTTACGTGCGTCTTGATCGTTCTGGTATTTACCTATAGTAGATAAACTACATGGGTTTCCTTTAGATCCAAGAAACTTAGCAATTGAACATCCAGGCGATAGTTTAGTGCCCGAAGTAATTGTTTCTGCAAAATTTGGATTGTACTTTTGGTCTGGTATAATAATCATTTAAATCTTTTGCCTCTATTATCAACTGAGTTACCCAATGCATTATAACCAAATCTTGGTGACGTTGTAGCAGGTGAAACACGACCAGTCTTAGGTGGTGTTGGAACTTTCCACTCACCAGATAATATTCCATCTGTCACGAGTAGATCTACCACTGTGGTTCCCTCATCATTTGCGATTGTTCTGTTTGCAGGATCTCTCATTGTAGAACGTACCTCATCAAGTGTAGGAACTTTCTCGTATAATCCTGCGTAGTCATCTCTGAATAGTAACTTGTTACGTAGATCATCTTTTGGATCAATCACGATTGGTCTGATTGATAAGTGACCTTCGGATAGTATACCCGCAACTGCATCACATATGGGTACAGGTTTCAACGGTGTGAGTGATTCCATATTTGTAGGTACGTCTGGTGCACCACCACTTGGTTGCCCAGGCGACTCTTTAGATGCCTTCTCTGAAGTCTTAGCATTCTCTGCTTTATGTGCATACTTAGATTTGATTGCTTCGAGTGCTTGTCCATGGAATGAACCATAGAAAGATGCACCAGATGTAAATGGTACTGCACCCTGCGGCCCCATGTATACTGGAGAGGTCATCTCAACCTGTTCACCACCCATGACACCTTTCATACCCAATACTGATATCTCAGTGGCAGATATGTTGCCCTGTAATGCAGACATTGCAAACTCTTCTTCGGCAGATACTTGGAATCTATTGGCAGTAAAGATCTCACACTCTGCACCAATGTTATTCTTCCAGTAACCCTTTACGACATGATCTTCGTTACCTAATACAGTTCTTGCTTCATGCTCAACTGTTTTAAATACGGCAGAACCTTTTGTTGTATAGTTTGTATTGAGACCTACCTTAGTTGTATTACTCTTACGGTAGTTACTATTAACATCTCCGTTGACGTTGACATTATAGTCACCCCCAACATCTACATTGTAATCTCCTGTAACCTCAAGGTTCAGATTACCATTATACACTAATTTTCCGTTACCTTCAACTATTACTGTCTGGTCACCACCAGTAACTTCTACTTTATTGTTGACCGCACTGATAACAACAGATCCATCCGCACGTACTTCTACACCCGCACCTGTTCGGTGTTTGAGTAGGATACGTTCTCCGCCAGGCGTATCATCATATGAAATGATATGACCAGAGGTTGTTTCTTTTACTTGGTTATGTGGGAACTTAGATGGTTCTTGATCTTCGAGATCTAAATCTGTTCCTATAGATCCTCCACCCAGATAAAGGTTCTCTACCTTTAGTCCACGGGCAGATTTGTGAATCGAGGATCCATAGTGATATTCCTGTTTAGGATACTCACCAGTAGGATCTTGGAACCCGTCCTGTGGTATTCCCTCTGTGTTTTCAATAGAAGGATCTGTACCTATGTCACGTTTTTTAGTTGTAGTTGTCATACTGCACTCGCACTTACCAATTCACTTGGTGATTTAGATTGTTCGGTCAACGTGTCTTTATATACTGACTTCTTCCCGAACTTGTTTTCAACATAAGATTTAATATCCATGTACGGATCTCTTGATGCTTCGTCAATATCATTATGACCAAGTACTTGTCCGCCTGGAACTACATGATAGAACGACTGACATATTGCTTCTAATGTTTTCATCTGTGATTGTGTGAATGAACCAGATGATAAATTGAGCAAAGGATCCTGTGCTTCGGATGCAACGTTAATACCACCAACTAAACATATGTCAATACAATTAGCACTGTGACCTAATATGTCACTGGCAGTACTTACAGTGTCCAGAGGCACTCCTCTTTGTAATGTACCGTTTCTTCGTATAATTAAATGATACTGAATACCGTCATGACCTGCTTCGTTATGTCTTATATTAATTTCTTCTGCACCAATATTAGCATTTGTAAATGATTCACTTGCATGAATTATTAACTCTGATACTGCTCTAACATTAGTCTTAAACTCCAAACCAAGTTCTTCTTTAGAATTGATATATGGGAATTCTGTTGTATCTGCTCCACTATATCTTTTAGCAAGTTCTGCCAGAGCAATATCTTCTGTGTAGAATTCACCTGCTTCTGAGACGATAGATCCAGATATGGTACTATCGACTTTATCTAATGCAGATGATATGGAACTTATTTCTTTATCAAAGGCATCTATTTCTGCTTGAGGTATTCCATTTGCTTCAGCAAGGTTTTTAACATTTTTATTAAATTCACCAATTGTTTCACCGTCTGCTTTACTGATAATACCTTTCATTTCTGCGGAAGTATTCTCACTCTTCAATGCAATAGACTTTGCCGCCTTTGTTAGGTTGATGTCACCACCTTCCATCACATCTTTAAGTATGGTAGACATGAAACCACTATCGAGGTTAAATCCACCCAGTGCTGATTGTAATGCACTACCAACAGAACCAGTCAAATCTTCGAATAGATCCTGTGCGGTACCGAGACCAGTTTTTATTTTTGCTCCTACTGCACCAACAAGATCACCAACTGCACCTGCAACCGAGTCGAGCAAACCACCCAATGGTGATTTGTTTTTAGGCAATCCTTCTGTTAATGCACCCGTTGCATCTGCTACAGCACCATCAAGTGCACTGGAGGCGGCATTTGTGGCATCTGCTACAGCATTAGCGGCATCATTTGCAACACCTTCTACCGAAGATACAGCAC